>VTLG01000057.1_pt1 | contig 35758 bp, 17 predicted proteins | sample 4694571 | NCBI WGS metagenome assembly VTLG01 (sample SAMN12604809, study PRJNA352737) | marine metagenome | biome: ENVO:00000447; feature: ENVO:00000209|ENVO:00000569|ENVO:01000036; material: ENVO:00002151; isolation source: viral sequences binned using virsorter ...
CCGTTGCAGAACCTTGACTTTCAAGATCTGGCTCTGTAATTGGTTGGCCTAAATCCATATTAGGATCCATTGGTGCACCCGTATTTGGATCGACCATCGCATTTGGATCCATTAATGATCCATCTTTAATTTCTTTTTCTATTTCTTTATCAATCTCTTTGATATCATCTTCAGTTTGCTTAAGAACTTTAGTACGAACATAATGATTAGAGAAATACTTACCCATATATGGTTCCATTGATGCAACAACACCTAGTTGCTCATTCAATAATTCATTCTTTTTAAGATCTGAGAAATGATTATCATATAAGAAATCATATTGAATATGATCTTCCAATTCACTCCAATCTTCTGGAGTAATAATATTTTTAAGAATTAATTGTGTTTTCAACATATCATTGAATACACCAGAAAATCTTTTTCTTAATCTACCAACAAATTTAGTAAACTTAAGTTCATCTCTTAATATTTCAGATGAACGACCTAAGTTAAATCCACCTTGACTGTCTAATCTACTTGATGGAACATTCAAAGACTTATATAATTTTGCTTGGAAATACTCAATATCTGTAAGTTCTCCTAAGTTCTGTCCACCAGGTAAAGTTGTGATTTCGGTTCCCCGACCCCCTTCTCTTCTTGGCAACCAGAAATCTTCAAGCATTGCCATATATTTACGGTCATCACGAATCTCTCCAGTATCAGCATTATAAACCAGTTTATTTCTATAACGGTTCATAACATCACGAAGATATTGCTCAGCCTTAATCTTTGGAAGATTACCAACATCAATATAAAATATTCTTCTTTCTGGTGCTCTTGATAATCTGTAAATTACAAGACTATCCTCAACCATTCTTAATTGGTTAAGTGCTTTGATTGCTTTATGTAAATATGATAATACTGTTTGCTTATTACGATCTACTAAACCAGATGTGCAATATGTGATTGCATCTTTTGCAATTTTAACTGCACCTTTTGCAGTTTTAGTTGGATAAATTCCACTTCCACCTTTCTTTCCTGCATTTGGGTCATACAAGTAATATTCATTTATTTTTGGAGCACCAGAATTTTTTGGATCATTTCCATTTCGAGCAATGTCAAATGGAGATAAACTATTTGAACCAGTTTTATCTGTTTCACGAACTAGTCTGATTTTAAGTGGATCAATATATCTTATTTCTTTAATTCCTTCTGATGGATTATCTAAGTCAATAACTTTATGGTAAAATATTCGACCATCAATATACCAAGTACGAAAAATTTCATGACACTTTTTATCAAAGTTCATGACACTCTTGATATATTTAAATTCTTCTCGAATAGAATCTTTTAATCTATCCGATGCATTTAGATTTGATAATTCAATTTCAACTGGTGAATCATCTAAATCAGAAACGATTGCTTCATTTACAACATCTTCAATTGCACTATCACACTCTGGGTGTAAGCACATTTCACGATATCTACGAACTAAATCTTGCTCACTCTTGTAAACACCTTCAATATCAACATATTGGCCATAAAATCCACTAGAGACATAAAAGTCTGATTTATCTTCATCAGTAGGAGGGACGGGAGATACCACCCCTTTTGATTGCTTATCCTCTCCGTCAGGGATTTTAAATCCAAAAAGTTTTGCCATTGTATAAACGTTTTGCTACTATTATAGCACTATTTATGCTCCTGTGCCAATTTGTGTCTGTGATTGTGAATCTTGAACATCAACCCACTGAACTTGAAGTTCTACTGTAAACTCTTCAAGAGTGTCTGAACTATCGTAAGATAATGGAATATCTGATATATTTGTTGGGAAAGTTCCGTGGAACTTATACATTTTGAGAACAGGTAATTGTGTAGCACTATCAGGAGTTGAACCACTTACAGGTGCTCTTCCTAATTGTCTTACAAATAAATCTTTCTGATATGCTGTTGGATCTGTGATACCAGCATTATCTTCATGTTTGTTAATTAAGTTCATCCATCTTTCAAATGCTGTCCTAATTTTAAAGTCAACATCATTAATGATAGTGATTGTCCAAGGATCAAATGTACGATCTCCTGCAACTTTTAAATTTCTTCCTCTGAATGGGATAAGAATGGGTGCAATATTTGAAGCAGGTAACTGTGCTGCTTTAACTAAAAATCGACTCTTGTCTGCAATTTCATCTTTCGTTGAATCAACAGGAATTGCATTATCAGGAAAGAATAATTCACATTCAAATAAATTAGGACGAGCACCACCCCCGACCATTTTACCCTTAAAAGCATCAAGAGTTCTATCTTTAGTATTTGGAATGTTTAGGTTAGCCATTTAATTTTTTTCCTCTAGTAAGTTAAACGTTTCCAACGACTTCTTCAAAACTTACTCCTGTGCGTGTAGCAACAAATGTAAGTCCAATAAAGTTAATCGACCTTGCGGGTTTTACGAAAATGTCAGCTTTAAATTGATTTGAATCAACTACAGCTGGAGTGTTGTTCGTCTCATCACAGATGACAACGAAATCAGTGATACCTCTCTTTGCTTTGACATCACGAAGGAAAGGATCAACTATATTTAAGAAGTTTGTTCTTGTGATTACATCATTAAATTCAAATAACTGATCTCTTGCTGCTCTTTCGATTGCAGTCTCTATTGTGAGGAACAAACGACGAACATTAATACGATCAAATGCTGATGCAACACCAAGTCCAGTTCGATCACCAAAGAGAATAATTCCTGCACCTGGAGATGCAATCACTGGATTGATTCTCTTTGGATAGATAATGTCTCTTTGTGCTTGTGATGGGTTATATGCAAGTTTAACTGCTCCGTTAATTGCTCCTCTAGATGCACCAGCTGGTGAGAACCAAGAGAATGAATTAATTGATGTTCTTGCCATTAATCCAGCAATATCCCCATTTAATGGGATATATCTAAACTCATTATTAAATCTATCAAACGCATATTTGTAACCTGAGTCAAATACTGCGTAAGATGATGATTGAAGTGCAGCATAGTAATCTACTATGTTATCTGTTTGTGTATCTGAGTTAGGAACATTTACAACTCCTGCACGATGTGGTGATATACAAGCAATACAATCTTTTCTTAGATCTGCAATTGCAATCAATGCTGATGCTTTTGCTTGTGAATCAAAAATTGTAGCACCACCACTTGGCCCCTGTAGAATAAAGTTAATTATGTATTCTGCTGGATTTTTAAGAATATTATATGAATTGATTACATCACCCTTATCAATTATATACCTGTCATGAGTTGTAACACCAAGTGTTGTTGTGGATGAATAATCTTTACCACCTTTGAAATCATAAGATCTATTTCCTTGAACATTAAAGATTGTTCCTGCAGCATTTGCACCCCAGTTACCTGAAGTTGTTGTGAAATCCTTAATGTCGGCATCACCAGAACCAGAATTAATTGCTTTTAGTGATGAGGGTGAAGTATCACCTGCTATGCCAGTTGGTGCAGCACCTGCATAGATAAACTCTGATCTATTTGCAAGATAGTTTTTATAGTAAACTTCTTCTGGTGGTTGTCTTTTACCATCTTTTGCTTTTGAAAGATAAAGATGTTTTTCGACTATGTTACCTGCGATTCCTGTTGCACTACCATCTTCATCAACAACCACTATGTGCATTTCATCATTTGCACCATCTCTTGACGCTGCGTATTCCGAAGTGCCTGGTTTTTCTGCAATCGAGTTCCAAGCAATATCAGCACCTTTAGTTAATCCTAGTGTTTGTGAGTTATACCAGTCTTTAACAGTGGTTGTGGTAAAGTTAGAAACTGCATCTCCGTTTGCCTTAATTATAAATGTGGTATTTGTATTGGTTGTTGTTGATACTCCCGATGATCGAGTAAACGTAAATACTGCACCATCACCTGAAGTCGATATTCCCGTTATTGCTTTATCAACAGTTACTGTGCTTGCTCCAATTGCAACGACTGTTGTTCCAGTTGAAATTACGGAATTACCACCAGTTACAGTAACGATGTCACCTAATAAAACATCAGTGCTAATTCCTGCAATACCTGCGGTTGTTCCAATTCCTGTAATGGTAATATCAAAAGCACTATCAACGACACCAGATGTTGTTCCTATTCCTGTTGATGTGGTTGTTGTTTCAGTCTCAGATGTTGAAGTTAAGAACTTAAGTAGATCATAATTGGTTGGTGATACATCACCTTCAGCAGTTACCCTATCAACAACCTTTACAGTTATTTGATCGGTTCCAATTCCTGGCCCTCCAGCAGTTCCAACTCCAGTTATAATTCCTCTCATGAATCCAGATTCATAAGCAGCTGTTGTTCCACTTCCGACAGAAATTCTTCCAGTTATTGTTTGAGTTATACCCATACCGACTGTTATACCAGCAGTTCCGATACCTGGTAAAGTAATAACTTGATCAGCAAAGTGGTCAATTACTGATACTCTTAATCCATTTCCCCATGTACCAGGATTTTTTGCTGCGTAGAACCAACTAGAAGCACTTGAGTGATTTGATGTGTAATCGTCGTATGATTTAATTTTAACATCAGCAGCAGTTCCAGTTACAGTTCCAACACCAGCATTTTTTAAACTTGTATTATCGGATCTTAAAACTCTTAAAACACCACCATATGAAAGATACGATGATGCAGTCATCCAATATTCGAATTGTCCGTCTTTGTCTAATGGTTTACCGTAAGTTGCAAGTAAATCTTGCTCGTTTTCTATTAATATCGGTACATCTATTGGGCCTTTCTCAAATGGGCCAGCAATCGCTCCGACCAGTTCTTGTGCTCCAGATATATTACCGATAGTCAAGTCAACTTCTCTTACCTTGACTCCAGGAGATACTAAGTTAAGCGACATGTCTTTCCCTCTTTATAAAAGATTCAATTTTACTAAAAGTATTTATTATTTGCTACTTTTACATTGGGGAAACAGTGCATGAACATTACCAATCAGGATATGACCACTCAGTTGATACCTTATTTTTCTTTCGATTTTTTAAAATTCTTTTGACTGTGCATATCTTACACTCATAAGAATAACCAGATGGGAAGTTTCTTTTGTTTTTACGAATTAGATAAAACTCATTTATTAAATCCTTAGTCTCTCCACAAACTCTACACTTTCTTTCTTGAAAAAGTAAATGTTCAAGAGTAAAACCAAACTCTTCGTTTTTATCCATCAAAGTATAAGAATTGTTTGTGATCCGTCTTTGTTATCTATGATAGTTATTTTTCTTTTTGGAAATGATTTTGATAATAATCTTTTCAATCTAACATTCTTAAATGGATTCTTCATCACCGATACTCCCACATATATGAACGATCCCCATATTCATCAACATGCCAAGTGTCTCCTTCAGAATCAACAAAACTACCGTCATCGAGTCCATCAGAGATAAAACCAAATGGTGCCATGTCTTGTTCGATTTGATTCTTCTGCTCTTCATATAATCTTTTTCTTACGTCCTGATCGGTAAGTTCTTTGAAATAATCCTGTGCAACTAACCACGCATATATTACAAGACACATTGCTAAGTCATCATTACATCCTTCTTCAGCTTCAAATGAGTTACTCTTTGATATAAAAGTAGTAAGTTCAGATATTATATTATAATCCTTGAATATCAACTTATCCTCTTCAATCATAGTTTTAAGATTCAATGCACCAACCTTCTTAACTGTCTTTGACATCTTGACTCCAAGTTGAGTTTTCTTTCCACTGAATCCTTGTCCTACAATTTGACCAGCACGACCTCTCATTGAGCACATTAAAAGATTTTCATATTCCATATCAAAGTTTAATATTGAAGCAATTTGATCTCCAATATCATTTACTTCACATAATATAAAAGACTTATTGTAATTCATTGCTACTTCATATATGATATTTGGAAACAACATCGGTTTGATTTCGTTATTTCGATATTTTGCTACGACTTTGTGAGGAAACTCAGTAATATCAGTCAAGACAAATGCAGAGTAATCTTCACCAACTCCTCGTGCAACGTCAACTGTCATCAAATAATCGTGATTTCTTTCTGGTGGAAAATAAACATCTAGACCTGCATTTTGTCGTATTGGATTATCATATACTAAAGATTTAAGTTTACTTGGTGCAATTAAAGTGTCAATTGAACCTAAGAACTCACACTCAAACTCAATTTTAAATTGTTGTTCTGATGTATTTGATATCGTTTGTTTCTTCCACTTTGCATTTCGACCTGGCACTTCAGACCAGTGAACATCAGTTGGTGTATATTCATTTTTTCCTCTTTCTGCATCGTGCCACAATCGGTAGAAATGATTCATACCGTGTGGAGTAGAAACAATTATGACTTTGGTTTTTTTACCAGAAGTGATAGTAGGATATACAGAGGCAAAGAACGAGTCAGCAATGTGATTAGGAACAAAGGCAAATTCATCCAAAAAAAGAATGTTGAAAGACATACCTCTAACCGCAGATGCAGAGGTAGATGCTGCCAGTATTTTTGATCCATTTTCTAACTCCAGTGATCCACGGTTCCATACTAACACACCCTGTTGCATCCACTTTGGAAGATTTTCATATGCAGTCTGTAGTCTTCCTAATAATTCTCTTGCAGTCGCAGCTTTGTTTGCCAGTATACCAATATTTACACTATCGTTAAATACAGCATAATGAAGTAAATAAGAAACCACAGTTGTTGACTTACCAGTCTGACGAGGCATCTTACAGATATTAAAACGATTCTTATGAAATCTTTTAATTAATTTTTCTTGAAATTTGTAAGGTTTAAATGGTACAAGTCCTTCATCAAGACTGACGATCTTTACGTACTTCTGTGTAAAATATAAAGGATCATTTTTACACCTTAAAAACTCTTCAATCTGCTTTGCAGAAAATTGAATCTGTGTATTTGCTTTTTTTAGATTAGGATTACCAAGATAAATTTCACTCATGACGACTTACGTTTCTTGTCCAGCAAATAGCATGGGTTTTGATGGATCTACGGTTGATGGACTGAAGTACATTACTACTGCTGTTGGATATACTTTTTGCACTTCTGCAGTCATTTCTGACTTTGATGGTCTCTTAAATGATGCAATAAACATTTGAGTTGTAATTAATTTACCCCTCCAGTTAAGAACTATTGTATATGTTTTACCTCTTTCTTGAATACGAAGATATGATTCATAAGTAAACGTTTTACCCTTGATACGAGTATCCATTTCACCAGTTCTACCTGGTCTCATCTTACCAATTGGTATATTTCTTTTTGGTAGTGCACCCTTACGAGTTCTCTTTAATGTAGCACCTCCACCACCTTTTGTTTGTGTGATTACTGCATCTTGATCATATTTTTTACCAAGTGCTTTGACTGCTTTCTTAAACTTTCTCTTACCCATCTTACCAGAAGTTACAACGTGACTTCTTTCTTTTACCTTAGTAACTTTACCTGTCTTATCATCTTTTTCATCATATCTACCAGTTACTTTAGTTGCACCTGGTAAACCTTTACCACGAATATCTTTATCTAATTGTTTTGCCCTCGCACGATTTTCTTTTGCAGATTTATCACCACGACTTCCAGAAAGAACGGCCATACCACCTTTATCTGACTTACTCTTCAGTCTTGTTAAACTACTTTCTTGTAAAAATTCTTTGAATGACTTCATTCTTCTTCCTTTTCTACCTTATTATTTAGAACTCCGTTTTTCAATAACTTTGAAAGTTCAGAAGTAGATCCTACAAATAGTGCATTATTTACTGTTTTTGGTGAATCTTTTTCTTCTTTATTTAATTCTTTCATTTTAGATTGAAGATCAATTAATTTATCAGTCGTATCTCCAACACTTTTAATTAATTGTCCTGCAACTTCATATGCTCTGGGATGATCACTTCCCTGTGCTACTTCAAGAATACCATTAAGTGCTTCTTGTCCTTTTTCAATTAAAGAATATAAGTTACCTCTTGAATATTCATAGTCAAGAGTAGAATCTTCTTTTTTATCTACTTTTTCAATTTTATTTTCTTTTGATGCATCAACAGGTTCCACATCCAAAAATTCATCTATTTCATCAAACTTACTCATACGTCAACTCCTTTTGTAGGACTATAAGTTCTAAAGTCTGGTAAATCAAACCTTTGTTCTGTAAATCCAAAGTCATCACCAACCTCTACTAGTGCATCATCTTGAGCATTTACTGCATCAATCGCATCACCATTTATATGAGTATCTATAGTTGTTCCATCTTCACCACGTCTAACAGTGATATGATTACTCTCAATTTTTTTGATAAACATCAGTTCATTACCGATAGCAATATAAGTATCTACAACTAAACTTGATGTATCCTGAACTAAGAATTTCTTCTGTGTCCTTGTAATATCTTCTGCAAGAGTTGTTACTGCATCATCATTATAATCCTTAAGTGCTCTTGGTGTCGCAACGTATCTCTTAGATCTTGTTGCAGTTTTAGTATTAGTGCTAGTATAGTAATCCACATTAACTTTCTTGATAAGACCTGAACCAGAATCTGATACTGGGCCAAATAAGTAAGTTTTTGCAGTGAATGCTAGAGTATGTGTTATAACTCTTTTTTGATCATATCCACTATCATAATTATCATCAAAAGTTACACTTTCTAATATCATTGGTATATCTCTTTTTTCTCCAATTGCTTTAACTAAATCAACAGTTAAATTAAATGATGGTTGAAAGAAAGGTAATATCTGTTCAATAATTTGTAAGGAATCTTCATTGTATTGAGTCATCGCATATAACTTAAAACTTAAATTATAAGGAACTGGCATAAAAACTTTTCTTGCACTTTTTGATCCATCTCTTGTAAATGCTTTAAAAGTTTGCATTGTTGAAACTTTTCTTGCTGGATCATAGGATATTCCATCCATTTCAAACGCTAAACGAGGTAAAGTTATTGCAACTCTTTTTCTTAAATCTGGTTTTTGTTCTAGTCTCGCTAAAAACTTTTCTGTTGGCCCATAAGCAATTGGGACTCTTACAGTAGAAAATGCTCCACCTGAAGATGTCTGGTGTTTAATGTCAATTTCATTAAAAAGAGTACCAAAGGCTATAATAGTCCTTCTGATTATTTCATGGTAATAATAGGTTCCTAACATATCTTAAACAGGACTTATCCAAACTATTTAGAAATCACCGAACGGATTGTCTTCAGAAAAGTCAATAATTGAGTCTGCTTCAGACTCTACTGCAATATTTTCGTTATATAAATCATACTCATCTTGATCAGAAACACTCCTAACAATATATTCTGAATCTGATCCTAATAAAGTAGTTCCAATTCCAACAACTGATTCTCCAACAGCAAATCCAACTCCACCAACATTTGTAACTTTGAGTATTCTATCATCTGAATCCCAATCAGCAACAATTGCTGTTGTTCCTGTTGAAACTCCTCTGACAAGTTCTTTAAATTGATAATTACCAGTTGCTAATCCAGCTCTTGTTGGTGAATCTATAGTTACAGTTGGAGTTGCAGTATACCCAATACCTGCAAATGAATATCTGATGGAAGCAAGTTGACCAAGAGTATTGATTATTGCCACTGCCTTTGCAGTTGATCCGATTCCAATATTAGTATCTAATCCAACAGCGTTTATAGAAACATTTGGAACAGTAGCATAACTTGCACCTGGATTAGTGATGGTTGGAGTGGATATTGTTCCTTCTGCTATCACTGCGGTTGCTGCAGCACCAGTTCCGAATGCATTTTGACTTCTAATTGTAATTATTGGAGGTGTTGTATATGCAAAACCAGGATTTGTTAATTCAATACGATCTATAGATTGACCAGTTTGTCCACTTCGACTTGTCATAATTGCAACAGCAGTTGCATTAATACCATCACTTGGTGCTGACGATATACCAATTAGAGGTGGTAATGTATATCCAGTTCCATCATTAATTAAATCAATGAATACAACACCCTTACCAATGTTAGTATTACCTGCATCTTTAGATAACTGAACTGTTGCTGTTGCTGTTGATGCAGCAATACTGACCATACTTAATCTTGTTGTGAATCCAAATTCAACTGCAGCTCTGTCTACTTCTTCAACACCAGTATCAATATCTTCATCAAGGGCATAATCCATTACCTCACAACTTAAAGTATAAACATAAAGATTATTTAATTGATAAAATGGTTTCTTACCCTCAACATATTTTATTTCAAACATAGTATTATCAAGAGGAAAATAAATTAAGTCTCCTTCTTCTGGTCTTGTTGCTAATTCTATCTGACTATCTCCAGTCAAAAATGGACTTATAAAATCCTCATATCTTTCTTTTGATATAACGAAAGTAACTGCATCCGTAGTTTGAACTCCAAATTTCTGTAAAATATCTCCATTACCTTCAAATCCTTGATAATTTAAAAGATATGCTTCCATACGATAAGCATCATCAAATGTAGATGATACAACCTCTTTCATAATTGTTTTTTTATTTACAATTTTTCGAGGAAGATAAACTATATCTTGACCATAAATCTTTAATTGTTCATTTATAAGATCCTGAACTAATCTCTGTTCACTTGAAGATCCTTGTAAAAAATACGGAGAAAGTGGCATAATATCATCCTATAAAGTCAAGTGGTGGTAATTCGTATTCTGTTTTAAGTGTGTTTTCTAGTTCTTCCAGTTCTCTAACTGCATCTTCATATATTTCTCTTCCATTTAATTGAACTCCACCAGGTAACATTACACCTTGGAACTTAATTAAGTTTGTTCCCCACTGTTTTTTAATTAGTGAGGTTGCATATTTCTTCAACCAAAAATCATTATATATTTTACTTACATCTGCAGGATCTAAAAGACGATAACCATCAATAATTATAAAGGTGTCATCAGACATCTGTTGAAAATCAATATCCAAATATAATCTTCCTTGCTTTTTGTTAAATCTTATCTGAGTATCTGGTGTAATGATACGACTTAAATCTTCCAAATAAGTTTTGGTCATTGTATAGTTCAATAAATCAAGTGCACCATAGTAGTAAAGATCATTCAAGAATATTTGATATTTAATATTAAATAAACCACTTGATATAGTGCTGTTATCTATTTTAAGAACTCTTTCTACACCTAATACATGGTCAGGCAACTGTATAAAATTTTGTGACTCTTCAAACGTAGTTGTGGTTATACCAACTGTGGAACTAGCAGTGGTGGTGGTAATTCCACTTGTTAATGTTTCTTTTTCTTCTTTCGTAACTTTATGCTTTAAGAGCATTCTCTCAACACCATCAAAATGACGTTCTTGAAAATACTGAATCGCATCATCAATTAAGTCATCGATTTGATCATCATCAACATTAATTTCCAGCACAGGATAACCTAATTTTCTTAGGCAGTAATCAATTAATCCTTGTCTACTGGCTGGTTTACTCATTTTTCTCCTTTTTCTGAACTTCTTCTAATTCAAGCAATTGTTTTTGTAAATCCATGTAATCCTTTGTCATAGACTCAATTTTTGCCTCTAGTAATATATTTTGATTAATTAATGTTGATAATTTCTTATGGTAATGATTAATCAAAATATTCACATCAACTTCACTATTCATAGTATCAGAATTGACCTCCATCAATCGTTGTTGTCCACTTCGGTATGCCACTGGCATCCGTTGTGAGTATAAAGTTTGAGGTGGATATACCAGCAGTAGTGCCAGCCGCACCAACCATTTTACCAGTAGTATCGAAATAGATAATTCCGTTACCAGCTGTTGAATAATCTCCACTTTGGAAATATATTCCTTTTATATCTAGGAAACCTTTTGTACCACTTAAAACGTTACCAGTAATAGTTGCATCAGGAATATATGTGAAAGATCTTTCAGGTGCATTACTAGTTTCACCTGTACTATCATTGTAACCAAAGAATCCAGTTTTGTTATTTGCTACTCCAGTTCCAGTATTATAGTTGAAAGAAATACCACGATCAGTATTGGTATCAAAACCGTGTGTGATTGTTAACTGTGCAGTCGTTGTTATACCACCAGTTGTTTGTCCATCAATAAAAATAGTTCCAATTCCAGTTCCACCTGGTTGTGTTGTATAAGAATTAATTGTGGTAGTTCCAGCACCTGGTAATGAATTACTACCAGTTATAACGTCACCAGTGTTGATACCAACAACAGAATCTAAAGTGATTGCTGATACACCAGATCCAACTGTAGACATAACAGTTCTTTTACTGGATACATCACCAATATTCATTATTGGATCATTTAAAGTCGCATTAGTAGAGTTAACAGTGGTTGTTGTACCATCAACCTGTAAACTACCCTTGATGATGACCATACCATCACTGTCTAGACCGTCTGGATATGGATCAATGAATAAAGTGTTTCCACCACCAGATCTAGTTCTTATAACATTAGATGAAATTCCAATGTTATCAACATTGAATCCACCAAACATTTCAACTTGCGTATTATAAACCCATGTTGCACCAGTAACCTGAACTTTGTTAGTTCCATCTTCATCATATTCAATACTTGCATCTTCACTAGCACCGAATGTTAATTTAGTATCATCATCAATAATTACTTGACCTGCACCATTAGGAACAAAACGAATATCTCCATCAGTATTATTTGAATATATCGTATTTCCATCAAGTGTAAGATTATCTACTGTCCAAGTATCAACTCTTGGTAAAGTTTGAGATGCATATGCTGCCCCCAAACCTGAAGAACCACCACCTGGATGACCAGTATAACTAACATCTAAAATTGGAATAAACCCGTTCGATACACTACCAGCATGGGCGTTTGAACCATCTTTAACCGCACCTGGTGTGATATTCATCATATCAGTGTAGTACTTACCACCAATTACTATCGGATCTGGATCTGGACTTGTATTGTCTCCAACAAATAATCTTCCACCCTTATTTCCTTGATTACCATTTGCAATTGTGACAGCGAGTTCACCGTAGTTTATAGTTGACGGAGCAGCGTTGCCAGTCGATCTCTTTACTCGTATTATGCTGGCCATTTAAAAACTTCCCCCATTAATGTTTAAATTTTGTGTTGCTCCTGGTGTTAATTCTGAAGTTGCTTCGAATTTACTTGTTGCTGCATTAAAAACCAATACCATTCCATCTTGCAATCCACCAGATATATCAACATCTGATAAACCACCCAAAGTTCCTCCACTTCCAGATATAGTGGATATAACTTTTTTAGCGTTTCTTGAACCGACTCTGACTTTAATATCAGCCATGTTAATTAACCTGTAGTAACTCCAGCAGTAACAATCGCACTTCCACTAACAATTCTTGTTTTTAAAGAACCATCATTTAACAATACATCATAACTATATCTACCTGCTTTCAAAGTAGATGTAATAGAAGACCCTAAAGATATTCTCAACTGTCCTTGTGTTCTGTTTGGAAATGACACGGTAAATGATGCCTTATCATTCAAAGAAGCAGGATGTTTTTTTAGTTTCGAAGTAGCTGAGTAACCACTTAAATCTAGTGGTGCATTTGATGAACTTTCTAGATTGAAAGTTTGGTCAAAATCAGCTCCAGCATCAATTACTATGTTACTAATATATGCTGCCATTATTTAACTAATTAGAATCTATCTTGGAATATTTATAAATCATTTATTCATAATATTTCGAAGGATAGTTTTAATCTCATCCATATCTTGTTTTAAAGAGTTCAAATCACTACGCATATCATCAAATTTCTTTTTTTCCTCGTACTTTTTTTGAGAAAGTGTCATAAATTTATCAAATTCACCTTTATTTCTATTCACTATGGCATTTGACTCCATATCTCTGACATGAGTTTTGTCATTTTCTACTTTTAAATACCTTTCCATTAGTCTACATCAAATGATCTAAGAGCAATTGCTCTAAAGTTTTTAAGTCGAGGTGGTTTTGCCTGATTAGTTGATGTCATGACAATCTTAATCATAAATCCATTAAATTGTGCAGTATTTTCTGCTGTGAATTTATATTCACTAAAAGTGTTACGTTTAGCATTTGGTTTAACAGTGATATCTGGCAATCCGTTTGTATTAAATGGAACATAACTTTGTCTAGCACCGCTACCATCACTTCTAACTAGTTTATAAAATGCTCTAATGTCTCCCTCTGCTTCTCGATGTCCATCAAACTGAACCATTAATGAATTTGAAACAAATTCTAAATTAATTAATTTTGTTTCATATATCGCATTGTTTGGATCTGAACCTGGAACTTTTGTTCGACTATCAGTTTCAAAATCATCAACTTTGTCATCAACTAGATTACTTAATAATATTGCATTGGCATTTTCTAAATTAACTACTGGTGAAACATCTGAATTATCAGTTGAAAGTGTCAATTCAAGAGAAAGAGATTTGTTGTTATCAAGCAATTTATATTCATTTCTTAGAGATGCCACCATTCTTGGAGTATCAAAATAGTTAATTTTATTTAATGCAACATTTTCATAACCCATATCATTAAATGAAGGTTCATTTCCACTTAAACTTGTTCCAGAAGTTGTTTTAATTCTAGCAGAAATATTTGTTCCAGTGGGTGTAATTGATGTTATCTGTGGATTTATTGCTTCAAAAGGAATATTTTGAGTAATATGTACATCATTTCCACCACCAGATTTGGTTGTTCTAAATGAAACTTCAGTTGATGCTGTGGATACTTTTACATGATAACTATCAAATGTTTTTTCTCTAGGATCCATATCATGTGCCTTGTTAATTTTTCTTAGAGAAATACCATTAAATTCATATTTGTAAACGTAAGATTTTGCCTTATGGTCTGACTTTCTATGATCATTAAGACCAGCATCTATAGCTCTAGTGATACCTGTTAGAGTTTTACCTGATACACCAGTGTACTTAATTACTTCTTTATCGATTTGAACATAACCAGGAAAATCAGCAGAGACTGTTTGATCCTCAAAAATATTAAATCCAGAAATGTTTGCAAGAGATATAATAGTAGTATCATCATCAATTTTCTGTGTTAAGGTTGTTGGTTTAACATCAGATTTAAATCTTATAATTCTAAGTTCATTTGTATTTGAATGCATTCCATGATTTTTATGTTTAATTTTCATCGTATATCCATCTCTTATTGGATCCGCAAGAACAGAAGTTATATCAGCGTTAGCAATCGTATTTTGACCTCCACCATTAGGGAAGTGCTTCATGTCTTGACTGTCTATAAAGTTATTTTTAACATCATCTAAGATAATTACATTTGTACCACCGAGTCCAACATGAGACTTCACAACAACTCTAACTCCTGACCCTGTTGAACCAAGAGCATTTAACATTAGTAAATCACCAGGTGCATAACCTCTACCACCGTTCTGAATGTTAATATTTGCAGCAGTCACTGCTCCATTTTCAACTGTGACATTTGCAGTTGCACCTTGACCAAATCCAGTTAAACTTGTAAATCCAATTCCACTGTATACTTGAAATCCATTTGTTGGTGTAAGTCCAATACCAGTATTTGTGACCACTTTTAGATTATTACTTGATGCTCCAGTCTTTATCGGGCCACCAACAGCAAATACTTTTCCTGTATGAACGAAACCACTCACAGTTTGTTCAAATTTATCTCCTTGCGTAATTACAGTTTGAGTTGTTGCTGACAATTCAACATTAAGTCTTTTTGAAAATGCGATTGCTGGATTTCTCTTTTTAATTTTATGTCTTTTAATTCTAGAGTTATAAAGTAAAACACTTGATGGTGTATTAGTTACAAATTTTGCTCTATTTAATTTAAATTTAAGATCTTCATACTGACTAGGTGTCCATGTGCTGTTATTTTGAGATTTAAATAAAGAACCAAGAGTTGGTTGTGTTGCATTTAATCCTTGAGTAATTAAATCAACTTCACCCATTCTATTAATAAATGCCAAGTAATTAAGTGTATGTGGTGCCATTAACACCATACAATATTCCACACCAGCTTGTAGATAAACAGGTGATTTGAATTTGAATGTTGTTGGAATACTACCATCATCAGACACTTTTACATCTTTTGGTTTTATTTTCGTTTCGCCAAAAGGAACAATTGTTTCTTGAGGTATTCCATCTCTCATGGTTCTGATTTGGACAGAAACTGGAACTCTTTTATCTTTGGTTTTAAAGAATACTTCTCCACTAGTAATAAAAACACCATCACTATAAACACCATCATTTATGAGGAACGATTGTGCTAATGGGTCTCTTCTTCTTTGTCCAGCTGATGGCCCTGATGGTCTATTACCTCTTCTACCTCTTCTGGCAGGAGAAGTATTTCTGGGTGGGTCTGATGGTAATTGTTCTCTACGGACAGATCTATCTCTTTCTTCAACTACCTCAGTTCTTCTTTCGTTAAATGTTCTAGATACATCTTGCCTTCCAATTTGTACTCTTTCAACCACAGGTTGTTTAATTGATAAAGTTTGTTCTTGAGTATTAGTTTGATATCCACTTGCAAAATACTCTGTTTCTGCTGAACTGGAACCAGGATCAAGTATAGCTGCATTTCCTGGATCAGTAGTTATTCTAATAGTATTATTTCCAGTTGTAAATACAGGATTACTTGCAATTTTTGGATCAGGAATATGTAAAGAAAAAATTAAATCTCCTTTATCATCACTCACTAATCTTATGTTCTTAACAGTTGCCTCTGCTGATCCATCTTCATTTACAAGAGACATTCCTCTAAAAACATACCCACTATGTTCAACATTATTTTCTAATGATAAATCAGCAGTGTCGATATTTAATACTTCACTAGTGCTTGAATATGCTGAAGATAATGTTGTCTCTGGATATGCTAAATTAGTAACGACTTCATCTGGATTGTTATATGGCCCTTCTTTATGATTCGGAGTTGCTACTCTAAATTTAATTTCAGGAACTGAAGTTGTTTCATTAGATTGTGAAATACTTTCAACAATATCATTAACCTCAAAGGTTCCCTTCACCATTTCAATTGGAAGAAATTTAGGAATAGCATACTTAGTCAAATCAGTATTTTCCATGAAAACATAATATCTTGTATTTGGTTTTACTCTCTCAGCAAAAACTTGAACATTTCTAGATCTAACATTGTACAGAATATTCATTCCTACAACTTTAGTTCCTAAATCTATAACTTCTTCACTAGCAGACAACTCTAAACCAAATTCTCTTTCCACACCTGTTTCTTCAAATGTTTGTCTAATAGTATTTCTAACATCTCTAGTGGTTGTTGTGGTAGTTGTTCTTACATTATTAGAAGTTGTTACGTTTGTATTTGATCTAGTGCTGATTACGTCTCTACCAACAATATCTTCATCAATTAAAGTAGCACTATCTCTACCATTCCAAGTAATTTCAGAAGAATTCCAGAAACTCGCTGCCATTCCACCATTTTCACCATCAACTCCTAATAAATCTGCTATTCCATCATAAACACTATCAACTTGAATATTCTGTGATGGTAAAACTGTTTCTTCAATCCAAAAATCACTACTTGGAGTTAACTCAATTTTTCCAACAAAAACATCAACGAGAAATGGATTTAAATTTTCAACTCTAGTAGCACTTGGTTGATCTATAAATGTTTCTTCAGTATAACTTAAAGTTAAAGCAGGCCCTCCTCTTGTAATATTAGAATCGGCAAAATCATCAACAAAATTATAATCAGCAGTTATTGGATTTCGAGCTGAACTAGTTGTCTCAAAAACTAATGGAACATTTCTTTCTGTAGATCTTGGTCTACATTCTCCTTTTGCTATATCAATATCAAAATTAGATTCACCCTTTAAATTATGTGTTTTGTGGTTTTGAAAATTATCTACATAAAAACCAGACTTAAATTTATCCAATCCAGTATTAGGATCTTTAACTGACAAATTTTTAGTATCACTTTCAAGTAAAGATAAACTAGTGTACTCTTCTAAAGTTTTAATTCTATTTTCAAGACTACCTATGTCTCTCATTGTATATCTCTTATGAGGAACAGTCTTCGTCAATACCTCAGAAGCGTTGCGAACATATGGGGGATATGAGATTGTTGCAACTTGGAAAGATCCTTCGTCAGGAACTGGTGCTTTTGGAACTCTTGATGGTCGTCCTTCTTTTATTGTAAATGTGCCATCTTTTGTTAAGTATAGTCTATCAACTCTTCCCAAATAATAAGAATAATCAATAACAACAGTTTTGTTTGTTACTACTGTTTCTGATCCTGATTCAGAAAAATCTCTAGATGCATATGAAAATGGAGAGTTGTTACTTGATGTATACTCTTTGACTCTAGGTCTAAAATCAATATAATCAGAAGCAAAAGAATCAAAAACGAATGGAATATCTTTTGAATAATCTAGAGTATTGTAACTGTTTACAGTTTCAATATTACCCATTGATTCATCATTAACAAAACGATCAAAAATAATTCTTATCTTTCGAGTTGGTTTTTCGGCATCTGGATTTCTTACAAGTCTTGCATAATCAACAAAATCGTCTCTATGTCCACTATCCAAAGTAAAATTGTCAAGTATATTTGTATCTCCAATAACTACATCAGATACTCTAGCTATGATTCCAGAGGTCATCAAAGAAATATTTTCTTCTAATTGGAATGTATTTTCGTTTTCATAAACAAAAGATAACTGAGACGCTCCTACGACCACTACACGAGCAACTGCACCTGATGATGCACCGATAAATTGCTCACCAACTAGCACGTTACTAGTAAATGTATCACTTTGCTCATCAACAGATATTGCTGGCAATTCTGGATCATTTGCATCGTTTGATTCAAAAACTGCTAAAACACGAGTTGCTTCTGGAAAATTTAATGATATTTCTGTGTCTTGAACTCTTGTTCCATAAACTTGACTAAAAGATAATCCATCATCTAAAGATGTTGACCCAATACCAGATCCTGACAATTCAGATTTGCTAACAATCAAATCTTGACACCTTGTGATAGTTTTTTGTTTTGAAACTAATTTGCTTCTCCTTACTGTAGCAGTTAAAGTTGCAGATCCATTAGGTAGTCCAGAAATTGTAACTGTCTTAAGATTAGCAGAAACAGTTACCTGTGGTTCAAACAGAGTTATTGGATTGTCATTTACATCTAAAGCATAATTTTCTACACTGAAAAATTCAAAAAATAGTTCACTTGTATCTCCACCAAGTGAACTAATGTTGAAAACAGCAGAACTTCCTGATACTGATGCTGTAAATTGTTTTCTTGTAATATATGTACTATCTAAGACGTTTACAGATGCTATATTATCATTTGCCAGTTTAACTCTCAAACCAGGATTATTTGATTCATTTAAAGTTGGAATCGCAACACTAACACCAGATCTTACTGCATTAGTAAATGAACTTTTACAAACTCCACTTACTTCTGCAACTCTTGTGACAGTCACATTGTTTTGAGTGACAGCTGTAACTCTACTAAATGTAGGAATGTCATCTCCAGCTGTTGCATATGAAATAATATCTCCTACTTTTAATTGACTTCTAAAATCTGCAACTTGTGCTGAATCTAATGTACGAGTATTTCCACTACCACTAAGTCTAATTTCAGTACCATCATTAAAAACTTGTTTTTTACGATCTAAAACTGTATTTGCAGCAAATGATGTGTTTCCAGATCCAACACTTCCAATCTTACCAGTAGTGCTATGAACTGCTTTGATAGATTCAATATCATTATCTACTATTTCTGTAACATTATTTCCAGAGTCAATTCCATTGATAATTAATGGTTCATTAATTTGAAATGTTCCATTTACATCACGAAGAGTTACTTCTGTTCCTCCACTCACTGCAGCAACTGCATATCCAGCTGATCCACTATACTTACCTTCTACGTAAGAATCAGCAGAAATTGTCGCATCATTTGATACTGTAAGAACTGTATAAAGTTGAATATCATAAACTTTTAAATCATACGTAGTAACTCCGATACCTGATGCTGCTTTTTGATTAAAATCAAAAACTCTTGCATCTCCAATAATTGTTCCAGTGGTGGAAAATTTGTTAACAGCTAATCTTTGATCAACTAATTTTATTTTTGCATCATTACTAAATCCTGTAGTTGGTGTTCCTTTTACATTTGTAATTTTTATTGAAGTCCCAACTCGAATTGGAACACTTTGATTTTCAAGTGTTTTGGTGGTTCTTGGTTTTAATACATCTAAAGATGTTGTTGATATCTTTTCAATTTCAAAACCTCTTACGAAAGCTTTTCCAGATGAAACTTGCAAACAAACAGAATCTTCACCAGGAGCATTTCCATTTGAAGTTGTTTGTGTGTCAAGGTATATTCCTCGATTACCAATTCTATCATTCAAAGATTCTCTTACTTCAAGAGAAAAAGGTCTGACATAATAATCACCAGATTCATCATATGTTCTTCTTGCCAATTCTTCTGCAATGGTATTGTATTCTGTTTTTTTTGCTATTTCCTCTACAAGTCCATTTTCAACTCTAAGAAGTTCGATAAAATTAGTATCGTCATTATCTGTTAAAGATTTTTTATGTAATCTTGTTGATAATTTAAATCTATCAGCACCAGGTGCAGATTCATTTGAAAATCCTTTAGCATTATCATATAGATCAGAATTTACTAATGATGGACTTACAACTTCTTCTTTTAGTAAAAATCCAGCTCTGTAACTTGGTGTGCTTGAATATTGGTCTAGGATTATTGTAGAAGTTACATTCTTAACAAAAAATCCTCGAATGAAAAAGACACCCTCACTCACTGAAATTGCAGATCCTGTAGATGTTGAATCAGAAACAATACATCTTGCAAACTGTCCATTTGCTGCAATACTAGTATTTGCATAATTTACACTAGAAAGAGCTATAAGATTTTCACCATCGGCAAAAACATTCGTCTCTCCATCAGTTCCTGATTTTGTATATTTAATATACAAAGTATCAAATCCTTCAATTGACTCTGAAGATGTTAATCTATTGACCACAGTTGCTTCAACACCTGTTGTTTCACCTTTTATTTCTATCTTATTATCTGCTAAAACCTTTGTATAACTACTAACTGGGACATTTAAAAAATTTGGATCTATTTTTACTGCTGTATACTCTGGATCATATGTAACTCCACCAGGAATAACCATTGAACCTTCTTTAAAAAAGTGTTGTCCAAACTTTTCAACTTGATCTTGAAGAATCGTTTGTAGAGTTGTTAATTCCCTAGCTTGAATTGGAAATCCTGGTTTGAATAAAACTTTGTGATAGTTTTTACTATCAACAAAATCATCAAAATATGGGGAAACGTTTAAATTAGTATTTTGTGGCATCTTTTTAGAACTCTATTACGATTTTTACCTCTTCCTTTTGTGAAGGGGTTCTTGTTACTGGTGCTCGATTATCAACATAGATGATATCCCCAGAATATTTTTTAACATCTGGATTTGCTTTTCCACTAACAAATGTTTGACCTAAACTTTGATTTTTTCCAGTTGATATTGTGACAGAATCACCATTAAAAGTTGTATCAACGGTTGCATTTTCTGGACTTCCTCCAGTAATTACAATGTTTTGACCCACAAAATCAAGTTTTTTGTAAGAATATTGCGAAAGTGTTGAAAATCCAACTGGTTGATAATATCTCAATACTCCAGTATCTGAATCCCAAGAAGCAACATAACCTACTGCAGTAGATCCAAGTCCAACTGTTTGAGTAATTAATGAATTAGTTGTATATGTTATATCTGATAGTGCTGTGCTACCAGTAGATTTCAACTTTAATGCACTCAAATTAGTTGCAGTCGTATTATTTAGAAGGTCAGTTCCACTAAATTGAAGAGGATTTTTAACTATACCAACACGAGAAAAGTCATTACCAATGACATAATCTGGAGCATCGTCAACATTGTTGTCATACTTAGAATATACCATTACCCTAAATCCACCTAATTCACGATATATGTCAGCACCGTGACCTCCTTTTGGTGGGATTACTACTTCAAAATTAACACCACTTCCTGCTTTAAGAACTTTTCCTCCATATGTTCCTGTTTCAAATCTAACAGAAGCATAAGTGAATCCAGTCCCACCAACAACACTCTCTACACTTTCTACTGATCCTCCAGCTACATTTATTGTTATTGTCCCATCATTTCCATCTCCAACAATTGGTATATTTGCAATTGTTCCATTAAGAGCACCATCCACCTCAACTCCAGAACCAGAATTTGTAACGACTACAGTTTCAATTTTTCCATCAACTGCAGCATTTTTCACAGATGAAGTTGAAGCATCACCCCATTTTTGTGGGAGTGGTATGAATTTTGTAGTTGCAAACTTAACTATATCTGATGGTGTAATGCTATAAAGATATTTCCACAAATAACCATCAGACCCATTACCAGCCACTTGAGGAGAGTTATTAGTATGTGTAGGTTCAAATAAAGATTTTTGTCCACTGGAGTTAGTTGAGTTCGTTCCATTGTTAATACAAAGATATACTTTAAATTCAGAAGTAACAACGTAATAAGTTGATCCATAAAGAGATGTGGATGAACTATTCGGTGTTAAATTTTTATCAGTGTAACTATTTTTAGCAGAATAGTTATTTCTATACATCTCATATACCGTTCCTGATTGCCAATCCACTCTTGGAACAACTATCCTAACATCATTTGAAGTTATTTTCTTCAAAAATAGCATACTATCATAGTAAAAACTTTCTTGAGCGAAAGAATCTACTGGAGCTGGAGTTTCAGAACCCCAGTTAGGATCTCCATAATTCTTAATGTTTATATTCTGTGGATTTGGGTGTGCTAAAAACGTATAATAATTATTATTTCCAGACGTGCCAATACCTACGAAACTATCTACAAAAGTTTGTGCGTTTAATATTCGATATTGGTCAGTGATTATTGCAGGCATTGATACTTACATTTTTGATTATTTATACCTGTTATGTATAAGAAGTTCTCATAGGTAGAGTTCTTATAATTTGAGTTGAAGTTTCTATCCCAAGTAAACCATTCTGATTATGGAAAGTAAATGGTTTTGAATTTACACTTCTAGATACATTAATTGAACCCCAACTGTAATTTCCAGATTTATAATAAGTAGATAAACCTGCGGTGTTTATACCTGAAATTGAACTCACATTTGCAAAAACTCTTGTCATTGATGATCCAACAGATACAAAATGTGCAGCATAGTATACATTATCTAAGAAACTATTTCCAATACTAACAGTTTCTGGGCCAGAAGATGTGGTCTTAATTCCAGTGACACCAGATCCTATAAAGGTATTTTTAATTACAAAATAATCACCAGTAGTAATTCCTGATTTTGAAATTTGATTTGAACCAGGACTTGGTGAATATATTAATGGATCTGGTTTGATTTCAAAAAATATTGCAGGCCCAGTTGTATTGATTCCAGTTGCACTAAGACCAATTCCAGTTACAATCCCATAATCACCATTGTAACTAACCTCTTCAATTGTCTCCACAACAGCTGTTGTTCCTAAACCTACTATGTTTATATCATTTTGAGTCTGTCCTAAATTATCAACTTGTTGGAATAACCAAGTATCTTGAACATAAATTTTAGTATCAGTTGGAGTTATTGACTTTATAATTCCAGTTGTTGGTAATATTTTTGGTTCTAAGTAATTTCTTTCCTTTGACATACTTTGACCATCAATAATTAAGTCTTCAGTTTGTTTTCTCCACATTGTTGGGCGAGAGAAAGTACCATCAGTTGATATACCAACTCCAGAATATGTAGTGGTCTCCACAGTATCTGAAGCAATTAATTCATACACAACTCGATTATCTTGTTCTGATTCTCTATCTACAACACTTCTAGATTCAGTCCTAACCTTCGAATCCTCATCTATTGTAACTCTGACAAATAAATCAGATCCAGAACCACCAATTGCTGTCTTGATTCCAGCCGTATATAACGCTCCAGTGTTTATAATAGTCACACCCAAAACTCCCCCATCAGGAGTTATACTGTCAATTTTTAGTTTAGCTAAGTCTACATTTGGATTTTTCTTTCCTGTTGGGTTTTCTGGAGTTACTCCTGCAGCATCATCTCCTGATTCATCAGATCCTCCTAAAAGTTCAACTTCCTCACCTATTGCAAATCCACTTCCACCGTTTGTTATAGTAACAGTTTCAATTAAGTTGTGAGGTGTTGTTGTTACAATTCCAGAATTGACATTCTCTTCACTATAGTATTGTAATTTTAATTCATCACCTGGTTTTATTGTTTCATCAACATCTTCTTTTATAAAATCATCACTGGATCCAGTATAAAAATACATTTTAAAGTTACTACCTGCTTTTGGAGCCTCTCTAAATGTCATTCGTGTTCCTTTTTCAAATTCATAATCTTGACCTGGTTTTTGAAGAATATCGTTGATAAAAATTAAGAAATTATTTTGAAGTATGATTCCTGATCCCTCTCTTGCCACTATACTATAGTATTCTTTATCTGTTATAGTTCTAGTAATTAAAAATGATCTCCTAAATCCATTAAATTGTGCACTAAAATCATCAAGTTCCAATAACTGACCAAAACACCATCCTGCAAATTTATCATGGAATTTATTTTTTACAGTAATATTAAAAGCACTAGTTCCTATTCCAACTTGGAAAGGTAATGTTGTCAATTGTAAATTGTCTCCTATTTCATAACCAATACCACGGTCTGACATATCAAAGGATACGATACTACCTCCTGTTCCAACTACAACATCAATTTTTGCTCCACTTCCATTACCACCAGAAAGAGGTATATTTTTATAAGGACTTGGAGGTGCTACTGTAACAAAATTTATTCCAGTCGAAATTCCAACTGATGTATACCCAGTACCAGGATTATTGATAGTTACAGATGTTACTACTCCAGCAGTAACAAAAGCAGAAATTGCTGCACCAACTCCAGTTGTTGAACTAACAGATACTAATGGATTTGATAGATATCCAGCACCACCACTTGCTATACCAACAGACTGAATTGTTCCACCTGCAGATACAACAGCTGTCAAAACTGCTTTTCTTGGAACTTGATATGCACTCCCGATACCAACATCAAATTCATTTATGATTCCACCTTTAGGTAAATCTTTATTTGCAGCAGTTCCAGTAAAATCAATTGTTTGTCCAGTTCCAACAAGTCTGTAATCTGATTTATTGATATCTCCGACATCTCCATAGAAAGGTTTTTGGAATATATTATTAATTAAAAATGCACCAAAACTATTGATAACACCAGATACATCAGTCCCGTTTGATGTTAAATCAAACTTATCTGTAGATCCATCAAATCTATCTGATATATCATCAATAATAGCATTGGTATTATAATTTAATCTATAATATGCTCTACCAGAAAACGTGGAGAAAGTGACAATACCAGAACTAGCAGTTGGGCCATATGGTGCTTCAGAAAAATATATTCTTCCTTCTTTTATTCGATAATCACCTTTAACTACAGTTACTGCTGCACCAACAGTATGTGCTGCAGCCACTGTTCCCATTTCTCCTCTTACTACATTTAATGAGTTTGTAGACCCAACACCAACTAAATTAACCTTAACTATTTCATCCTCTATTTTAAGTAATGATTTTCCTGAAATTTCTGATACATCATTTAAAAATACTATATCAGTGGATAATCCAACTGCTGTTGATAGACCCACAGAAACAACTGTAGAGAACCCAACAGGACTTTGAATCATATTGTCTATGCTGATTAAACCTCTAATTGTAGCGTCATCTGGAGGGACTGAGACAGTATTTGTACTACCAATACCAATCACATTGGTAAATGTAACTGCAAGTCCAGCAGAAGCAAAACTAGCAGCAATCGCTACTTGAATAGTATCAGAGTCTACTTTGATTGCAAAAATTTCTGATGGCAATAAAGTTGTTGCAGCAACACCTGTATTTGTATCTGATGTAGTTCCAATTCCAATTGGTGATTGACCAGTATGAGGTTTGTATATTAATCTTTCACCAGTATTAAAATTATGATCTGATATAGTTATTTGACTACTCACAGTGTTTATACCAGAAGGATTAAATTCTCTATGAAATAATCGATTACCTCCAGTGAATACATTAAAACTAGTGGTTCCAATGACTCCACCACCTGTAGAAGTAACAATTCCTGTAAATTGAGAACTTATATCATCAATTAAGAGAACTTTATTTGATACTGATTCATTATAATCAGTTATAATTTTAGATCTGAATATAACTAGTTTTGATAAATTTTCATCATCAGTATCTTCTCCAACCATGTCATAGTAAAATCTTTCATGAACTGAAACTTCTTCGTTAATATCAACATCAAAATCTATCTGTCCTTCTGCTTTTGGTCTTAAATTTTTCTTTCCCTCAGTTGCATTAGCAGTTGTACCGATACCTAAATTACAGAAATTTTTAAATCCAGCAACATGACCTAAACTGTCAACCGAATCTTTCCAAGTATCATAAGGAACGTCACCTTTAATTGAATATGAAAATCTTTGATAATAATCATTATCATGTATATTTTGCACATCTAAATTTAATTTTCCAATATCATCTTTCCATCCATTAAAATTAACAGCAGTGCTATCTACATTCAAATCAAAATCAAATTTAAATTGTTTTGTTACTGTTCCTTTGTTATTACTTATTGTTCCTGTAATCTTATCACCTGCAATGAAATCTCCATTAGGATTAAATACCTTTAATGATTCTGATACTTGATTCCAACCATTTTTAGATACAGTTGCAAAAACATCCCTTCCATCAACTTTAACTACTTCTTCATCAATAAAAGATGTTCTTTTGAATACTGGTGTAAATACTGCTAAATCATCTTTCTTTATGACTCTACCAAAATTATTATCTATTTGATATAATCCTCCAGTGGTGCCAAGTCCAACTAATGAATAAAAGATTGCCTCCTGACCACCACCTGTGTTGATACCAGTTACTCTAAAATATGTGTAGTTATAATCACTTGAATTGTATCCATCGGCATCATCTGTTATCTTAATATTTTCAACAAATATTTCGTCATTTACTGCAAATGGAAATTGTCCAGCGTTATTATAAAAACCACTATCAGACCCAGAATCTGGAATTGGTGCTCTTAAACTTAATTTAACTGTTTTATCACTATCAGTTGTAGCTGCAGTTACAACAATTCCATTTGAATTTGTAGTTGGTATAATTCTAAGATCTTCTGATAATCCACTTTCATTTGTTAAAATTTTAACTTCACTGACTGATGATCCTGTTAAAGATGTTTGAGCAATTATAGAAGTTTTACCTATAGCTAAAACATTTGGTGGACTTATATAATTGATACCTCCTGATGATATTCCTATACTTTCAAGAGTTAAAGTATCTTTTAATTCTAAAATTACATTACTATCTGCTTTTGGTTTTAAAGTTTTATCAGGTGAAAATTCTAAACCTTGATTAGAAACTTTAGTGTCATTAGCACTTCCAATATCGTCTGTTTCTACAGATAAAACTGCATTTACACCAGTAGTGGTGCCAATAGAGGTTATAACTGGTAGTTTGTCAACGTTAATACCATCACTTAAAACTCTTACAGAATATATACCTCCAATTTCTCCTGTTGAACTAGTTGAGTAAAATGCAGATGAAAATCCTGAATTTGTATAGGAGTTGGTTTCTGAAACAGTTCTTGGGTTAAAGTTAAAAGTTGTACTACCAATTCCAGTAACTATATGTTTAGTGTTGAACAAAGAATCCTTTACTTCTATCTTAGCATAATCAGGAACTCTTTCATCAACGGGTAAGAATAAAGTTTTATCGTAATTTGTATTTTTACCTTGAATTTTATAGAAAAATTCAGTTGATAAAGAACTTCCAACTGATATTAAAATATTACTACTTGTTTTAGTTATTAAATCACTATTATATTTTGATTTAAAGTTTTCATCATTATAAAAATCTATCTCAAAATTAGTTAAACTTGAATCAGACGTTACAAAATTAATTATGTTATTTTTATAAAAAGTTAATTTTGGATTTATTTTTGATATTTCATGATCCTGTCCCCCAGTTGATGCGATGCTTACGTAATTAATTGGAAATATTGATAAATCATAAAAATTTTCTGCCAATCTGATAGTGTTTATTGAATCTTTAATAACATAGTAAACTCCATCATTAACTAATGGAGAAGCTGGGGTTGATGAATTATAAACGATTAGATCACCTGTTTGGAAATCATGGTTATTGATTGTTATTTTAGAATTTGTTGTGCCTGTTCCAATTGCTGAATCTAAAAAAGATAAAGGATTTACAACTAGTTTTCCGATGGTTGAATTATATTTAAAATTAAAAGTTTGAGTGTTATCTGAAGTAATATGAAGTTCAAATTCATCATTTACTGATAATCCGTGTTGTTGTCCTGAAGTTGAACCAACAGAAACAGTTACTGTTCCATCTACTCTTCTTGCAAAACCAGATACTTTTTCACTGATCTTTTCAATTTTGTTATCATCGCCAACACTAGAATTAATTGATGTAAAAAATATTTGATTAGTTTTAAATGAAACCTTTTCAGTTGATAAACCAATAAAATCATCACTTATTTTAGAGCAATAAAATTTATCAATTTCATCTAAATCAAATGCGTTTGATAAGTTAAGATTTTTTGTTCCTGTAATTGTTGATCCAATAGAAATTAATTTTACTTCATCACCACTCTTGAAACTATGATTTGGTAAATATATTGCCTTTGCTGGAATTGACTTATTAATTGGAAGACTGCCAGCAAATCCAACAACCACTTTAGTAGTTGTAGTTCCGATTCCAACTGATTTAGTTGCTTCAAAATAACTTACAGATGTTGGTTCTGCATTTTTGTTTTTTATTTTTTTAGGTATGGAATATGTAAATTCTGTTTGTAATTTAGTTGCTATTGATCCTGCACTATGAGTTGATGATGATGAATCATTATATCCTCTTCTAACTCGATATCTATTATTGACATCATCATGTCCGAGTATGAGAAATTTTTCTGTTCCTATTTGAACTACATCATCTACTTTAAACTTTCTAGAAATAGTAGAATCTGAAAAAGTTACAAATGTTGTGATTCCAGTTGTCGAATCACTTGCAATGTTTGTAGATAATCCAGAACTTACTGTTGTGACTCCGATAGTTTTTATACCTTCAATATTTTTATAACTTGTTGAAGTTATTCCTGATATTTCAATTATATCCCCATCAGAAAGACCATGAGGAAGAGTTGATATTCCTGTGACCTTTCCATCATTTACAACGAATGTTAAATTGTTTACTACTGTATTTGTAGTTTCAACTGAAACAATTGTTTTTCCAATGACTTGATCTACCTTAGCTAAAATAGTAGGATCATTAAAGTTCAATTTATCATTTACCTTATAGTTTGATCCAAATTGATCTACTTTAACACCAGTTATTGTAGATGATTTAACTGAACTAACTTTTAATTCTGCATTTGAATCTAAAGAGTCTTGTAATAGAGGATATCTCCTAAAATCATCGTTTAATCCTAAATGAGTAACATTTCGTTTATAATCCCCACTGTTTATAATTTCATCTGTTTGTTTGCTATCTGTTATGTAATTAAAACGATCTGTGGCATCACGATGTGAAAATGTGATATACGGAAATGATGGATTTTTAGTAGTATTATCTATTGTTGAAAAGTAAGCATAAGTTCCTTCAGGAAAATCAGAATTAATCACAAATTTTCCATTGTTTTCATCTAAATCTCCACTTTGATTGTAAGTGTAATCTTCAATAAAGAATCCACTTTGGTAGTTAGGTGGTCTTAATTGAGTATCTGCTACTGGATTGAGAACATAACTTGATTTCATAAAAGTAAATCCAATTCCCGTTCTCTCTCCAACTGGGCCATATATTGGATTACCGTCATAAGACCAACCAACAATTTTTGAATGATTATCGGTCAATTCTGTTAAAGGTTCGTCAATATTATCTCTAAGTAGACGACGATATTTTTTAACTGGATAAAATGAACAAATTTTGTTATTTTTTGATAATTCTCCATTTATTTGTAAAAGTTGAGAGTTGTCTTCAGTTAAACTATAATCGTATCTCTCTACTGCATTTATCTGCCATTCATGTAATTTAGGGTTTATAATCGCACCAGATCCAGTGGGTATTACATCTATAAAGGTATCATTTAAACTATAACCAGATCCACTTTCAACCACAATAACATCAGTAATTTCTCCATCTGCAATTACAGATTTTAATTCAGCAAATTGTCCACTTGTTCCAGAAGTACCACCAACTCCAACAACTTTAAGATTTGGTGGTGTCGTGTAGTTAGTACCACCATTTACAATATCAACATCTGTTATTTTTCCATCAAGAATAATTGGACGTAAAACTGCATCTCCATCTCCAGTTAGTAGTTTTACTTCTGGTTGACGTATATAATTAATAATATCTGTTACACCATATCCAACTCCACCATCTTCAACATAAATGTTTTTTAACCCACCTTTAACTATAGGTGTAGCAGTTGCTTTGAAATAATCAGGAATTATAGTTGTTTGTCCAACAGATACCGTTCCGTTAATGCTAACTTCAATATCTGGGTATTTAAATATATGAGTACCAACACCGACACTGTTTAAATTTACATATATTTTTCTTTCATAATCTTCAATATTATTTTCAATTAATTCAACCTTAAAATCACTTATGTTAGCTGTAGCATCACTTGAACTAACCGCATTGACATAAAAAATTAAATCGTCGTTATTTTCACTAGTAGCAATAAATTCACCAGTAAGAACTCCAATTCCTCCATCCCAATCTGAAAACTTAGTTTTACTTCCATCAGTATGATTAATTCTGGAATGTCTTGTTGAATCATCAAAATTTATCTGAAAATCAGTGTTTAGTGAAACTCTATATTTTTCGCCAATTCTTAAATTATTTAAATTAATTCTAATAAAACTAGCAACACTACTATAATCATCCACCTGTTGCCATTCAGTAGCACCACTTACATAAGTATGTGAAATTTCTCCATTTACACCACCAAAACTAAATCCTATCGCATAATTAGTATCTTCATCAGGCCCTTTATCAGAAAGTTTAAATTTATCATCAGATATTTTAGTAACTTTATATTGAGTTATTGTGTTTAATCCAGAAATGACTGTGCTTTCGGGAATGTATTCCAAAATATCACCATTTTTCAAATTGTGATTTTTAGCATAAATGTAATTATTTTCTGTGTTAACTCCACTGTAAATTTCAATAGGACTGTTGACTGGATAACTATTGCTTCTAACTGAAATTTGATGCTTGTCATATCCAGACCCAGAATCATTAACAATTATTCTATCAATAATTTTTCTTACTTTTTTAGATCTAAATGTATGAGTTTGATCTCCATTATTAGTAAATTCTATTAAATTTGTTTTACTTATTGCTCTTTGTACACTTATTGCCAATCGGAAAGAATCTTCATCAATTTTTGCTATAAAATATGATGTATTAGATCTTAGTCTATCAGTAGATGCAATTCCAGTATTAGTGGCTCCAACACCAATTGGAGTTCCAGAAGCTATGTAAGTTACTTCTTCACCATCAAAAAATCTATGTTCACCATTAATTTTATTATCTCCCACCCCAATATTAGTTTCATCAAATATTTTTTGATGAGTAAGACCTGTCATTTTTGCTTCACAAATAGCACCAGATCCATTTCCTCCAAGTATTTTTACAGAAGGAGTGTCCAAATAATCAAATCCAGATTTATCTAAAACTATTTCCGATATAGATCCAGTAAAATTGGCATTTACTATACAACCACTTCCATTAGTATCTGTTATTGTCAGTGAAGGTGATTCAATAATGTTAAATCCACTTCCAGAATCTAAGACTTCAACATTATCAATCTGACCATAAAAAACTGAATCTTTAGAAATTGGAGAGTGATATTCAATACCATTCAAAGATACGCCAATTTGTCCACTAATATTAGTATTTTCAGTTTTTACTTTAGGTTTTCTGTATATTCTTTTAAAATGATTTTGATTAGTTAACTTTTCTCCTCTATACAAATCAGCAGGAATTATCGAATGTAAATCTGATCCTGTTCCTAAAAATACTTCAAATAAATTTTCATACAAACTAGAATTATTTAATGATAGTCTCAAACTATCTTTGTCTACAACATTTACATAGTAATAACCACTAGATCCTTTAGATGCAACAGTAGATAGACCAACATAAACTTTTTCTCCATTTAAAAAATTATGATCATTTATAGTAATTACTCCATTTGAATCAATACTTCCAAATGTGAAAGATTTTGACCTATTACTTGTTTGAGTATCAAAAGATGGATATCCAGAGAAAGCAACATAAGCATTTTTCTCAGAATCTACAAATGAATTTTGTATATTTGATAAAAGTGAAGTAATTCCAAAATTTGAAGGGGCATAGTTTAATTTTTTCTTAATTATATAATCTCCAAATATGATATCCGAAATAACCGTAGTATCAATAGAAAAATCTTTGGGTGAAGCAATATTATTAACTTCTACATCCTCTTTAATTATTGCTCCAGTATCTTTGTATATAACATCAACTTTATCGCCAATTTTTAAAAAATGTTCTGTTAAAGTGGAAAAGTTTACGCTGGTAGCTGGATGTTGTTGAACATCGACATATGATAAGTTATTATAAAACCAAGTATTAAATCTTAAATCATTGATATCATATTTTTCTCCTAAGTGTTTTACTTTAATTGAGTCGTCAAGATCAAAATATTTTGTAACATCAATATTATCATCAGATTTAGTGATTGATCCAACCACTCTCATTTGACAAATTTTACTTAAATCATTATTTTCATATCCGTATACAAAATTCAAATCTATTATAGGATCAGATTCAGTTAAAGTTGTAGTAATACCTGTACATCCAAAAAATTGATTGCTTGATTTAGATGTAAATTCTGCTAATGAATATACATTATCTGCATTTGGGTAATAAAAATTACCTGTTTCTCCAAATCCAATCGTGGAGTCTACGGTCACGACTTCAGTTGTTGATGCAGTCGATACTACTTTTGTTTTAGTTGAAACTTTAAATTTATTAAATATTGTTCCCTTTGAAAAAGATATTTGATAATACTGTTTATTACCTAAAAATTTTGTAGATACATTTGAAACTGAGCCACTAGCAGTTGGATTTATGAGTGAATCTTGGTATATTTTTAGACCTATCAAATTCAAAGGATTACCAGTAAGAACTTCAACCACAATGTCGTCAGTTATATCCCATTTTGCTCCTGATGGGATAATAGTTTGATCAAAAGGTTTAATAATCTCAACTTGTTCACCATATAAAACTTGAAAAAGTATTTTTAAAGATACATCAGTTCCTTTTGAACTATAAAAATCTTTTGCTCTTGATAAAATATTTTCTACGTTCAGTCCATATGCAAAACTTCTTCCCTCTAATCCAGGTAAGAAGTTTCTTCTAAATTTTTTATAAAACTCTTTTATAAAGATAAAACTTAGGTTTACAACGATTGTATCTGCAGAGTGTGAAACAGCATTAGTATCACTGAATGTTAAAAATTCAGGATTATTATTATTACTAACTTCAGATATACCACTAAATCCACGAACACATCCTGTAAATGAAGTTGCAGTTTTTCCAGTATATGTAATGATTTCGTTATCAATTTTTAGTAATCCATACTTTTCTGGAAATCCTGTTGTTTGATTTACATTAATTACACCATCATATGCATATATTAAAGACGTTAAAGTAACTGGTGATTCTGGATTTAAACTATTTGGTGCTGGAACTGTTTGTTTTTCAACTAATGATATATCTGAAATTGTAGATATGTTTTTAAGAGATGAAATATGATCAGATATGTAGGTAGTTCCATACTCACGTTCTTCCGATTCGTAATATTGGGTTAAAAATTCTTTAAAAAGCGGATTATCAGCTTGTATAAAATCTGGTATTTGACTACCAAGAATATTTGAAATTTTAATTTTTTTATCTGACATTTCTTATCTTATGTACTTTTTATTGCTGATAAAACTAGATGGTGGTATGTAATTTGTTCCTGATATATTTGAACCAGAAACAAGAACGTCCTCTAATAAGTTTAATTTACTATTTCCTGTAGTATCTAGCACAATATAAAGATTCTCTTTTGCCACAATATCATTTGATTCTGGAGTTACTTCAATTTCAATTCTTTCTGAAAGAGATGTTGATACAATATTTACTGGAAATAAATTCACTTCACCTCTTACGTAATCCACTGTTCCTGCATTATCATTAACGTATGTTATAATTCCATCAACAAACGTAAAAAATTTAACAGTTCCTGTAAGTTGATCCGAGTTTGGAAAATCAGTTAAATACATGTCACCATCAACTCCTTCAATTCTAAATGCAGAGGAACGAACATTAAAACCTTCCAAATCAGCATGAAATCTATTTCCATAACAAACTTCATATGTTGCAATTGAATTATATGCAGGAACCATATTTCTTCTTATTACAAGAGTTGTGATGTTCGAAGTAATACCAGTATCAATACTGTCAATTTGTGAGAGTAACTTACTGTACTTTAATCTTCCACCAAAAGAGTTGATATCTGCTGAAGTTGCATAATTTTCAATTGCTGATGTAATTCTAGATTGAAGATTTAATTTATCTGAAATAAATCCAGAGTCGTATGAAACAGTTGTGTTATATTCGACATACAAATACATCAAATCAAGGAATTCTTGTTTAATTCCAGCCACTGTGTATTTTTTAAGATCATTCTTAATTGAATCTTTAACAACATCGGATAAAATTTCACCATACTTAGGTTTAATTGTAATATAAACTTTTCCGTATTCAGGTGGATCAAGTTCTTCACCGCCATAAGCACTTACAGAGTCAATATTTGGATATAAAAAAGGAATTAGACTCTTATAATCATTTGGTGTAACTGCTCTGTATTGAGACGCATAGACCCTTGGAGCAAGGTATTTGATGTTATCTATTGATTCTATCGAATCTCCATTATCAGATCTTCCTACAGTCGCTATAAGCGATATTCCACTTGTAATATCTGCACCATTATTATCTGTTAATCTTCCACTGAAATTAAAATTTGTGGCACCATTTCCTTCTTTTCCATTTGTAACTATGTAACTAACGTTTATTATTGCTCCATCTGCTGGTTTTTTACCCAAAATACCATCACCAAAAAGAATTTGGTATTTTTCATCATCAATTTCTTGAATTAGAAACAATCTAGATTGTGAATTTACATCAAAAATGTTAGTATACGCATTATAAGTTAGAGTTCCTTCATTGTCAGTTACTTCAACACGAATTGAAGATGTATCTATGTTTGTATTTGGTAAAATATACCTTTGATTTACTTGTGAAGAATCCACTACAAAGGATTTTGTGAGATAATTTCCTTCATAAATTGAAATATTCTCAAAACTAGCAATTCCATTACTATTTGGAGAAACAGTAATATCCTCTGGTATTGAAAATATGTAACTTCCCCCTTGAACCGCACCTAAAGCAACTAATCCAGCATTCAATTTAACATTAAGTATGTTTGTTCCTGATACATTAACGTTAAAATTAACGATTGCAGTTGCTGATTTACTTGATCTTGGTACATATCCAATATTTCTTGCTAATGATACGACATTTTCACGTAGAG
>VTLG01004134.1_pt1 | contig 35746 bp, 37 predicted proteins | sample 4694571 | NCBI WGS metagenome assembly VTLG01 (sample SAMN12604809, study PRJNA352737) | marine metagenome | biome: ENVO:00000447; feature: ENVO:00000209|ENVO:00000569|ENVO:01000036; material: ENVO:00002151; isolation source: viral sequences binned using virsorter ...
TAGCATAACCTTATCCAGAGCATTGTCAATAGTTTCAATATCTTTCTTTATTCTTATATCTGAATAAGCTGTAATATTAGAAGTAGCATAGATTTGACCACTTACATGAAGTTTATATGCTGGGTCATCTAATCCCACTCCCAAATTTGCAGAAGGGAAAGAGCATTCATTCCCACCCAAGTTATTATTTCTTAATTCAAATAAAATTGTCGAGTCATCGTTTCCTCTAAATCGTAAATAATGCCCATCTTTTCTTATATAATGGTTTTCCCAGCTTCCTCCGCCATCAAATCTTATATCAACTCTTGAAGAATCAAATAAATGAAGAGTTCTCGCTGGGGATTGTGTTCCAATTCCTAAATTCCCTTCTATATGTAAAGTATTTAGATGTGTCTCTGATGCTGGATTTAGATAAAAAGAGGTGTTGTTATTTAGAGTCAAATTTCCACCTACATCTTTTTTTAAATCCCAATTACCCCAGTTGCTACTTAGAAATCCATACACAGTACCATTGTATGCATAAAGTTGGTATCGGAAATCCCCACTATTATTACTGCCATAAATACCACAATCAGTTGATTTTGTTGAACGTACTTCGAACCCACCATTGTGTCCACCAAGTCTTGCCCCTTCCCCATCAGACTTTACATTTAGATAACCTTCCAGTTGTATATTGTGAGAGGTATCTATCGTAAGAGATACCGCCGTATGAGTCATTAAAATAAGACTATGATTACTTGTAGTTCCAAATCTTGCAGCACCGTGTCCATCGTGAGCCCATATAGAGCCAATAATTCCATCATTATTAGTCTTTACATCAAGCCTTCCGTGATTATTCCCCGCAATATTTAATCTTCCATGCCAACTTCCATCATTTTCCACACTTGCTATACCATTACCTATCTCGGCATAACCCGCTACTGTTACATTCGCAGCAAATGTAGCGTTGCCTGAAGAGTTGAGTTCCAAGCAATCCATGCCCCCATCATTGGTTGTAAATCCTATACTATCTGCTCCTCTGATTACTAAATCATTTGAACCAAGACCTGCATATGCCATATTAGTACCATCACCAATGTATCCCGTATGAGTTGAACCAGATTTAAATTGTGTTATTCCAGATGTAGCAATAATATTCCCAGTAAATGTAGCGTTATTATTAGCCTCTGCTAAAGTTAATCCAACTGCTCCACCAGCACCAATCGTCATACTTGTTCCATGGTCATAGTCAATAAACCCTACACCTGCATCTGCTACATCCCCAAAATACAATCTTGAATGACCGCTATTAGATGCTTTTATATAAAGATTAGAATTGCCACCTGTGTTATTAAGATAATGATGCTCTCCAGTAGCTGTTATTGTTCCAGAAAATGTTGTATTCAACGAAGTGCTTATATCAATCGCAGAACCCGTTCCAGACCTATAGATTCTAAATGCACCACCATCGTTATCAATGCCCCATTTTGTCTGACCTGAAGTTTCAAGGAAAAAATCTCCCCATATACTTAAATCAGAACCTAATGTCATTTTAGTCGCCCCACCTATTTCCCACGCATAATTTCCACTTGCAGAATTAAAACTTAAAGATGTACCATTTCCTCTTACCCAATTAGAATCATTTGTTCCAGCAGTACCTTGACTCCCAAGCGTTAATCTTACATCAGACCCCCCAGCCATATGGATATAACTAGAACTACCTACTATTTCAAATTTAGTTGTATCACCAGTTCTTAAAATCAAACTTCTCGCATCAAGCACATTGATTTCACCGCTACTGTCATCATTTTTACGAATAAGCATTCTATCTGTACTGCCACTTGTATCTCCAAAATTTACAAGTGCACCAACTGGAAGATTTATATTTCCAGTAGTTCCTATCGTACCATCAATCGCTAAATTATTTTCAGCATATTCCCATTTAAAATTTGCTTCTGCACCCATTGCTCCATTGTTATTATACTGAACCTGCTCATCACTACCAGCGGGTCCAGAAGTAGGAGTTCCCCAGTATACTCCACCACCACTTGCATATGATAATAACGCCTCTCCAGCACCACCTACTCCAGCTCCCGCATCAGGAGATGTATTGGCAACAATCTGTACGCCAGTTAATGTAAGGTCAGTTGAAGAAGTAACTGTCGGATTTGATTTTGGTAGATAAGCCGCATTCGCTTGAGTAGATGTAATATACGAACCTAAGTCAGATACATCAGCTTCAGTTATCAATGCCCAAGCTTCACTTCCACCGCTATTAGAGCCAGCTTTTAAAAATTTTCCACCATGATTATATGTTGTTGGAACATGGGTATATCCAGCAGCAGTTGAATGTGTAATTGTACCGCTTGTAGTTATGGTCCCACCAGTAATAGCCCCTGATGTGGCAATAGTAGTAACTGTGCCAGTATTAGAAGAAGTTATAGTTAGAACATTAGGTGTTCCAGAGGCAGAACCAGCATCATGAGTAGTCCAATTTGTTGTTATTCCACCGCTACCTATTATCTTAAAATACTCACCTGACCTTAATTGAACTTGGTCTCCAGAACCAGACCCGTCATCGTCTTGTAAATATACACCAGGTACAGCTGCCCAAGTTCCGTCTTTACGTAAGAAAGTAGTTGTAGTATTAGCTCCAGCAGGAACCAGACCAGCAGCATAACTATTGCCGCTACCCATAACTGAATAAGTTGTATTAGGAGTATTTAAAGTTATAATCCACGGATTACCACTTGACCCATCACCACTTAATAAGTCTCCAAATCCATGCGAACCAGAGTTTAATGTTTTTAATTTTAAATATTTATTTTCAGTTACTTGAACATTGTCATCTATATATACAAACCTAAACCCATCTCCCATGTCTACAGTATCTGTATAGTTAGTAGAATGTATAGTACCTGCACTAGCACTTGCCCAATCAACGTGTTCAGCTGATAGAAAATTAGTTAGTGCATCGTGATCAATATCATCTTCGTGCTGAGTTACCATCGCTGAAGATATATCCCCATTTTGTATAACTACAGCATCCCAGAAATATGAACTTCCACCTTGATCAGTTACTCTCAAAAATTTACCTACATTTCCAGCTGAAGTTCCTAAAGTAGTATTCCCAGATTTCACATCAGCAATATTGCTTAAATTTACAGTTCCTAAATCAAGAGCATACTGTATAACAACATCTGTTGCTGTTGCGCTATGAGATAAACTTGCTCCAGTTCCTGCTTTAAATTGTATTGTATCAGCAGTTCCATTAATAGTTGATACATGAGAACTACTACTATAATAAGCATCTACTGTAAAATATTGATAATTATCTGCTGTTGCCCATGTTAATCCACCTGTATTGCCAGATTGTTTCGATAAAAACTGACCATTAGTACCAGCATTAGAAATTTTTAAATTAGCCTCATCTACTATATCATCTGCTATAGTTAATGCAGTAGCTCCAGTAACTTCGCCAGTATGTGTTACGTTATAAGTTCCAGTATCGGCCCCATCTGCAACATTTAGCATAGTTAAGACTTGTGCTTTCGTCAATTCTTCTATAATACCATCTGCACCAGAAACTCTCCCAAGAATTCTCTCATCACTAGCTACATTCTGCATTTTTGCATAAGTTACAGAATCAGTCGCAATTGTTGTTGCCCCATCTCCAGAAGAGGTTACATCACCAGTATGATTTGGATGACTATAAACTGTATTTAAAGGAGTACCCCAAGCTCCATCTTTACGTAAATACGTATCACCATGAGTAGCATTCCCTACTGGCGTTAATCCAGCTGCATAACTATTTGCTGATCCCATACTAGCAATAGCCGAAGTATACTCTACATTTGGTTTATTTTTAATAAAGTCATCAGACCCACTATTTGACTGATTCCAATCAGATTGTACACCAGATCCTCCACCAGTAGATCCAACTGTATTTTTCTTTAATGAAGTCGATAATTCAACTTGGGCCCATCCATCATTAAATCTTCCCTCTAAGAAATATTGCTTTGTTCTTAAATCTCTATAAAGTCTTAAGTCCCCATCAGTACCTTTTGACTCTTGCCTATTTACTTTACTAGATACACCATTAACTGCACGCAATAATTCATTAATGTCTTTATAGACATAATCAAATGCGCGTGACATTTCAGGATCTTTTACTTGTGGTGCATTTTTAGGCATATATTAATATTCGTGTGGTTGAATTGAATATGGAGATCCATCTCCACCCTTATTAGCATGTTGTTTAGCTTTAGCTTTAGCTCTTTCCCATTGCTTTCTATGATATTGAGCAGCAGGAATAGTTTCTGGATTCATCTCATAAAGTTTCATTATTACATAAGTTGATAATGATCCATGAAATTCAGCAGGTATCTCAGGAAATGACACATCTGAAGTTCCAGCCCTTAGAGCGGTAGAATCATTCATAGTACCAAAATATGTTACTACTTTACTTTTATCAGGATCTCCCCAATTTGTAGTGTCATCATCTGTTATTTTTTTAACAATAGCTAGTTTATCATTATAAATATACCATCTATGTTTTAATGCTTCAGTTTTAGCTTCTACAGCAGTACTCATGTTAAATCTCTCTTTTCTGGAATATAACCCAATCTTGGTATAGAATAACCATCAAAATCTACTTTATCAATCTCAATTACATCACTTTTAATTATATATTTTTTAGCAGTCGGCATAATATCTGCATCTATAGATAAAACAGTAGCACTATCTACAGCAGTGATCTTAACATTAGTTTCATCTGTTAAATTATAAACTATATGCCCTACCATACTAGAATCAAACGATGCATTGGTATCTTTTAGTTTATCAGTAACAGTATTCGTTGTCGTTCCAGTAGCTACAACTCCTAAAACGCTGTTATATCTAACTGGAGCACTAGCATCAGTAGTAAATTGTTTATAATCATATAAAATACCAGTTTCTCTACAAAATTCTTCTATTCCCATATCTAGTAATATCTTTATTTGAGTAGCTCCAATCTCTGGATGAAATTGTCTAATTTGTTCAACTATTTGTTTTACTGTCATGCTTTAGCACCTCCTTGTAGAGCTCCACCAGATAAAATCTGCAATTGTTGTTGATATTGAGCATAAATACTATCATGCTGTCTTTGCAAAGTTTGTATCTCAGCTGTAGATCTAGTCATGTCTTGTTGATACTTAGCAATAACTTGTGAATACTCAGCTACTGCAGCTTGCAATGCTTGAGCAGCATTTTGAACATTAATATCAGATGATTTGCTCATTTTAGCAACTGCAGCATTAGTAGATTGAGTCATTTTCGCAACATCTGCTTGTGAAGCATTAGAAGAATTTTCAACTTCAGCCCTAAAAGCAGCAATATAAGATTGTATTTTTTCTAAACTAGCCTTTGCCAATTCGGTATCTTCATCAGTTTCTATGTATTCACTGACAATATCAAACCAAGTATCAAATTTTATCATATCAGCAGTTGTGCCTGCCGCTCCACCAGTTAATGTAGTTAAGCCTCCAGCATTGGTCCCTGGTCCTACATAACTTGCAGGATCTTGAGCTGTGGAGATTGCATCACCTACAGAAGCATCAGAATAATTTATTACTGGTTCTGGAACTACAGTAGGCAATGCATCGCGTGCCGTAGATATCATTCTATGTAATTCCTTACATGCAGTGCCTAATACAACAGCATATTCTCCTGTAGCAGGAAAATTTGGTATTGTCGATGAAGCATTAGTCACTAAAGGTTGTTCGTAAGCTAAGACTTGCGTGTCGCCTCCTGACGGGAGTATGACGACTTGACTGTTCTCAAAATAAAAAACAGGAGCTTCAGTAGTAGCCTTGTGTATAGAAGTCGTATCGTCCGCTTGAACTGAAAGCCCTTTTGGTATTTCTGTGGCATAATATCCCCCTCTAGATACGCTATAAACTTCTTTTCCCTCAACACTTGTCGATGTGGAAAGAACCGCATGCTGTAACTTAGTTCTTTCTGGTAATATCCCAGATATCTCAGCTACAGTACCTTCGATCATAACATCAAGACCACTAGTATCAGTTATAGAGGCCCCAATAAGATCTTCAACGCGATCTTTCAATGAAATAGTTGCCATTTTAGTCTCCTATTAGAACTACTGTTACAGTTGCTTCGTGTACACCATCACTATAAGCACTAGCATGTATTTTGCAACCTGCCACTCCAAAACTATTTGCTATAGGAATTACAGTAGACTCTCCTACAGATAATATTGCATGTACTTGTGAACCTACTGTAACGGTTATTGTAGCAACAGTGCCTAAGGTAGAATCATATTTTACATAAAAGCTTTTTACATGAGTAGGAACAGAACCAGTTGCTGTTGCCACTGGATCAAATGCAGCATCATTATCATTTACAGCTGCAGCCGATGTTTGATTGACTACTCCTACTAATTTATAAATTTTTTCATTTGTAAAGGTATCTTCCATTGTAGATGACAGTCTACCGCCTATTTGATCCATTTTATAAGATGTGTACGTTTTTCCGCTATGAGTTTCATTAATATAATATTGAGGTTCTACTGAAGTTCTAACGATTAATTTATTGTTTGCCATTTTCTTTCTCTTTTTAGTTTAGCCCCCCAACCGAAGCTAGGGGGCTAGAGTTAACTAATTACGCTTGCATAGTAATTACAGCGTGAGTTTCAGGAAGTGAAATCTCAAGACCTGCTTCGGTCAAGATCATATCTTTTCTTCCATCGAGATCAGGACTTTGAATATTAGTCTTGATCTGGGTATCACGGCTTTGTCCATTACCTGCCAAAGGACGGTAAGCAACATTCTTCATGTCTACGATTACTGCATAGTCTTCGTATACACCTTTAAGAAGTGGCTCTTGTACCAAGTGGAAATCACCAAAAATGGTGTTAACCTTAGTAACCGTATGTCCAAATGCCCCAGGAACATTAGCAACATCTAAGCGATATTGGTCTGTTCCAACGGTATTTCCTAAGAAATTGCTTGCAGCAAGTTTATTCATCCAAGAGATAACTTTTCTAGAAGCAAGCATAAGCTTAGATCCAGTGTTACCTGATTCTGGATGGAATAAATCTTCAGCAATGTCAATGAACTGATCATACCCGTTAGCTGAATAGTCAAGAACATAGTTCTTTCCATAAGCTTGAGTATAAGGCATAATGCCCCAAGTATGACGTTCTGGAGTACCAGATTCAGAAGATTTACCTACGCCCATAAGCATAGCTCTTTCTAAATCCATTTTGTGCTCCATTAACTTTTCAGTCCAAACACGTCTGAATTCATTAGGAATTCCCCTGTATTCAGTTGCTAGAGTTGTACCAGAGAATGTTTCAATACCAGTCTTAAAGATCTGACAATATCCTTCTCTGTCATACAATTCGTCACGCCAACCAGTAGGAGCCAAAGTACCTTCAGCCCAGCTTGATCCGATTACCATACCATCAGCATCATCTACTAATCTAAGTTTAGAATTAGCATGTTCTGATACTAGACCAGAAGTAGTTGCGGCAACAGTAGTTGCGTTTGCACCTTTGGTATTCTTATATAATGATTTTATATAAGTTACATGGTATTGAGTCGAACTGTCCTTTGTATCTACTTTAAAATAAGCTTCTACAGGAACTTCGTCACCACCATGTGCACCACCAACAGAATATGAGCCTTCAACTACAATCATAGCTCCGACTTGAATAAAATCAGGAGCTGAACCAGCTGCTGTTCTACCATATCCATCAATATTGCAATCAAGTACTAAGTCATCAATACTAAAATTGCCTACAGCATCAGATGCAGCAGCAGATGTAGTTTTGACACCGTTGACTTGAAAATGTCTACGTTGCCATGAGTGACGTTGTTCTAGGAATTTAAATACGGGATCATTAGTTGGTTTTTTACCAACTTTTGACAAATAGACAAAGAATGGTGATTGCGCGGGAGCGAGCTCAGCGACACGATCACCAAAATTGAATACCCGTCTGTTATCATTGATGCTGACACCCTGCGGTGCAACACCTGGACCTACACTATATAGATCCGTGCTATTTACAGCCATTATATCCCCCTTTCAAGAGATTTATGTCCAAGGATTCGTTTTTGATTCGTGTGCAATCATTGCATCCATAATTGTATCTTCCATCGGAGCTTCTTGTTGAGTCTCAGCTGGTACGCTTCCTACAGAAGGAGCAATTTTCAACTTCTCCTGTTGTGCGCGCATCTGCTCAGCTTTTTGCAAGTTCTTCGTTACTTCACCAGAAGGTGCTTGACGCATCTTATAAAGAGTTACAAGATTGTCTAGAGATAAAGATTGAGGATCGCTCATTACTTTCATAAAATCATCAACTTGATCATTACTAAATTCATAACCATTTGCCAACTGAGTACGAAGTGTCTCCACTTGCTGCTGTTGGGCTCTTTGTTGATAATCTTTTTCCATACGAGCAACTACCTGTTCATTCTTTTTCTCTTGATAGGCAATCATTTCATCTCGATAAGAGTCAACTCCTTCACGATATTTGTAACTATCTGATGTAGGATCTGAATACGCATCGATTGCATCATAATTCGCTGGCTTTGTCGGTCTGTCTGGTTTCTTCAATGATGCTTCCTGATTTCCTTTTACGGATTGACCAGGCGTTTTACCACTGGAGAGCGATGACTCAACTGAATCAAGAACTGCTGGATTTTCTTTGATATAATTAGCCAATGGCTCAATATCCTTCAAAGAAGTATGCTGTTCTTTTAAATCAGTTAGTTCCCTCTGTGCCTTATCATATTGACTTTGCCAATACTGAAATTGAGATTCGTCCCCTTTAGAAGATGGATCTACTGCAGGAATCGGATCTGTTTCAGCGGGTTTTGCTACTTCTTCATTAACAGCAGGCGTAGCAAAAGGATCTGCTGTTTCGGATGCTTTTAGCAACTCATCAAAAGGATCACCAACGGTCTCTTGTGTTTCAACTGGTGTTGTTTCCTGTGATGCAGGTTGATTTTCCTCAGCTTGAGGTGCTGCGGCTTCCATATCTGTAAATGTCGGCATTTAGCCTCCTTTCGATCTCCTAAGCTTTAGCTTTCGCTGACTCAGGTTTAACCGTTTGTTGATTTAAATTCTCTCTGACTTGTTCAAATTGATCCGCAAGCCTTTCTTTATAAAGAGCCGAAGACTTCTTTATTTCTGCTTTAGGATCGGCCAAAGACGACTTAAACTTTTCAACCTCTAAACGTTTCTTAGCATGCTGAGATTCTCTATCTGCAGTCTGCAAATCACCTTTAAGGTTATTAATTTCTTCTTGAGCTTGTTCAAGTTGTGATTGTAATTGCTGTATCATTGCTGTACGCTCAAGTACACCTTCTGTATCAACAATCTCTGTTTTCTTTAATACTTCAACTTGATCAATTAGTCCTTTTTCGTACATTTGCATATAAGTATCTAATTGAGCCCATCTATTAGATGGCATAGTAGATCCCGCTACAGGAACAACATCATATTTGCCAACTGTCATATCATGCACTTTACCAATTTCTTGCTTAGTAAATTCATCATATAATGGCATATTGAACTGTGTTTCTACAGTTTGACCATCTGGCTGTACCAATCTTACAACTTTATGATCTGTATAGATCTGTTGCATCAAAGGAACAGCTACTTTAAATAATTGTTTTAGAAATGCTTCACAATCTGCTTGCCTTGACTTACTACGTCTCATACCATACTCATCAATAGCAACAGTACCTCTAAAAGTAGAAGGAGCATTAGCAGTAGATCCCATCATAATATCGTGAACTCCAAAACCATACTCTAAATCATACTTAGCATCTGCTTCATTTTTATATAATTCATTAGGTAAAGGAACTGGACCAGCTACTACAGGAGTACCTAATTCAGCATCAAATTCTACAACAGCAGTTCCTGCCCTTCCCCATTCTTCTTCAATCTCTCTTTTATTAACAGATCCACGTGGGACAAGCAATTTAACGTTAGTAGAAGTAGAAGCATGAGCTATAATTAAAGATCTAATCTTATTTATATACTTCTGTAGAGGTTTGTAGATTCTTACGTCAGATAATGGATATGGATTTCTTAAGTGAACATTAATTAGAGGAACAATCGGATAATGTTCGCAAGGTAATATCCTTGTATACAATAATTTCGTTCCTACGGAAACTATCATCTTGATTCTGTCCTCTTTCACCTGGTTAACCAAGATTTTACCTAGCTCCTTTAATGAACCTATTGTCGTACTATCTAAATATGTAGTAGATCCAGGAACAGCGAGTTCACCCTGTTCTTCCCCTGGAGCCATTTGAGTAGCCCCAGACTGAGGATCCACAACTTGAAGATGAAATACTGGACCAATAGATTGTATTATCTGACCAAGTTCAGCTATACCATTTTCATCTGTAACCGCTATCGGATCTTCTTCACCTTTTGTAACTAAGAAAGCAGGAGAGTCAAGATATGTTTCATACTCCGCATCATCGTAAGTAGCCTCATAACCTGAGTCGGGTTCAAATACATGATGACGTACCATTTTAATCCTAGTATATCTCTCAATGTATTCGCGTTTTTGATGATGTTCGTCTCCTGGAGTTGTTTCAGTTTCTTGTACAAAGAGTTGCCCTTCCGTAGCCTGCAGATCTGTTGATGGATATCTGTCTAGTTCAGTTTCTTCTGCTGATTTTATGACACGCATATAATCAGAATAATATTTTCTTGCCTGCTCATCTGTCATGAGGCGGGAGATTAGTATATTTGCTGCATCCTCAAAAAATATATCACGTGCATTAGGATCTACATATACATCGAGTGGAAAAACATTTCGCATGAAGACTTCGCCTTTTCCCATATCGGCATGTGGATCCTGGTAAACCAGCATATATCCCAAGCCGCCTACGTAATAATCATCGATAGTCCTTTTCAGCTCTTCATTTCCTTTAGAGATCTCCCACACCCACTGACAGAGTTCAGAAAAAATCTTTGCAGTCGCTCTATCTGAATCGTCTCGTCCAGTAGTTCTAAACTGCGGTTTATTAAATGTTAATAATGCTTTAGCTGTTTCAATAATAGGATGCAATCTATTTACAACAATTGGACTTTGTCCTCTCTTCTTCAGAACATCAATCTGATCTTTAGTCCATTGTACCCCAGCTCTAAACTGTTCATCTTCCATATACTGCTGAGCCCAAGTTTCTCTCTTATCTTGATACTCCTTTAACAGCTCTAAGCTCTTTTGCACTTCTTTGTGCATTGTAATTCCATTACTACCTTTTTGTTCATTAAGAATATCGCTAGGTTTTCCAGACATTCTTTCAGCAATGGTTTTGTTATACATTTTTGGCATATATTACCCTAAAACTTCCTTTCGGGTTACAGTAACCATTTTCCCCATTTTACCATTTAAAAATCTTAAAGTTATAGATCCATTCATTTTATCCTCTTTTACCTTATTGAGCAACCATAGTATTCTTTCTACTAATTTTTCGTCAACATGTTCCATCTCAAACTCTTCGTTATAATATTGCCCAGTCATAATACCCTTGCTTTGTTCTAGTATCTTGTATATTATCTATGCTTGTTCCATCATGAGAAGGCTTATATGCTCCCTTCATTCCATAATACAATCCATCAAGAAGGTCATCATGTTTTCCACGAGGATACATCAATAGTTCATTTTTCAAAGCTTCCATGCCTTTTTTAATAAACATCTTCTTTTGGAAGAAAAATGGCTGCATACCTTCTAATCTTACCGATTTTGAGGTACGAGGCTGGTTTTTAACCTCTAACCCTGGTATAAAAATATTTAATTCTTCACATTTACGTCTTAAGTAGTCTCTTAGCATCTCCTGATAACCAACAGTCTCTATTTTTGTCTTTTCAGGACGATATCTGGAATAATACATTAAAATAGCTTCTGCTAGATCTACTGGTCTAATTCTTTTCCTGAAGTATGGAAGTATATAGCGATTGTTATCTGCATCAATTGCCACTGGAACAATAGTAGAATAATCAGCTGTTTGCTTTGTAGATGAAGCAGGATCAACTCCCATAAAGATATTTACAGGAATTTCTTTTTCATCTGGATAAGTAGTCTTTAAAACTGACCCTCCTTGCTTTACATGTATCTCACCATCATACTCAAGGATATCTTCTTCCCTGAACATCTGGTCTTCGTCTCCAATAATCTGGCACATATATTCACGATAAAACATAGAAACACGACCAATAGACTCTAAATCTTCTTTTTCTTCTAATAACTTCTTTTTACTCCACATCTCTGGCCATAGTACATCTTTGCCATTATCTGACATTGCCTGATATCTACGTGTTTCCCATCCTTTCATCTGAGGTAATGTCTCTACAAGACATCTTTGATGCTGTGGAGTACCAATAACAACCAATCTACCTACTCTAGCATCCATTGATGGCAATAACTGGGTCATTAACCACTTTAGATTCATTTCCATAGCCTCAGTTGTCTTGGTATTGTTAATATCTTCAGGGTCATCCACTAATATCAAAGTAGGACGTTGATCCCCATGTTTCAAACCAATTACCTGCTGACCAGTACCTCTCGTTGTAATCAGACTACCATCTTTCAAGGCAATCTCTGTTTTTGACCATTGTTTAGCAGTATGACTACCCCAGTATCCAAAAATAGCATGGAATCTACGGGAATACTCTAAAACGTTCTTTATTGTATCTAAAAGACGAATAGAGTGTCCCAATGTCTTAGAAGATAGTACTATAAGCTTAGGCCCCTCATCGAAGAGGAGATGATGAAGAGGAAACACACATGCGCCAATGGAGGATTTAGCATGATGACGAGGGGCCACAATACAAACTTTACGTTTCTCACGATTTTCAAATATCTTGTACAATTCTTTATGAAATTCAGCTACAGGGGCTGTAAACATGTTTGGCATGCATACTTTTCCAAAAAGCTCCATATCGTTTCTCATAGAGTCTAATAATTCAGTCTTATCGAGTGAAGTAACTTTATGAGCTGATTCTTTTGCTGACTTCTTCTTTATCATTCTTTGATTCGCTTAGTAAATTCCCAATCTCTTGTAATTCGCTTCCAACTAACTGATCTACCTCAATTTCAGGCTTTTTCTGGTCCTTAGCCTTCATACCGAGAATATCAATCAGTTGTTCTGCAACTCTTGTTATGTTTCCTGGATCATTCTTAGCTTCAGCTATTTTAGCTGCCTTTTTCAAAAGATCCAATACAGTTCCAGGCGTTATGCCATGTAACTTTAAATGTTTGTCTACTTCTTGATCCACAAGTTCCTTAATATGTTTTCGCTTGATAACATACTTCGCTCGTGCTTCTGGGTTATTATCTCCTGGATCATAAATCTTTCCAAGTATGTCCCACTGTACTTTTCCTCCGAGGTACATTTTGACGTAGGTCTCAACAAATCTTTTTGTTCGCGTCTTAGTTTTATCCTGCTCCCACTTAGTTCTGTGAGAGACAGATGTGTAATCGCCAGATTCTTTGTGCTTTTCGTACAAAAGGCGAGCGTTATCGTTAACGAATACTTGCCCAAACGGGAAAACCAAGTTCGTATTGCCTTTATAAATCCTTTTTTTGGTACATTGCGCAACATATCCATCATCTGATAAGCCCCAATCTCCAGGTTCACACACTTTCCAAGGTTTAACGTAAATCCGCCTAGCTTTCGCTTCCTCTTCTTTGTATATGATGTATTCTTTCTCATAGTATTTACGTTTAGCTCCCTTTACTAGAGCTTGCTTTAAGTGCCTCCTCACTAATCGGTCCATATCTAGCTAATCTCAATAATCTCATAGTCTGCAGGCACTTCTACTCCCCTAGAAAGAATATAATCAAGGTCATTCTTAAAATCATCATCCTTATAAGCTTCTCCCTTATTAGCATAGGCTATAGCTTTATCCTTAGATAAAGCTTCAAGCTTATTACTATCATTCTTATTAGTATATATATTATTATACTTAATAGGCACAGGTTTCTTTCTAACTGAGTTACTTATTACCATTATGCATCATCCTTAAATAGCAAAGTACCTTCCTTAGCACTCTTAACAAATTCAAATGTTGCTCCACAATCATCACATTTTAGGATATTCTTGTACTTTCCGCCATGTCCATTGGTATTTATGCGCTTTAGGTTTTCAAACCACATTTCTCGGTTTAGTCGCGCTGCACAATCTGGACAAAGAGGAGGATCTGACTGTAAATCGTGTATATCCTGGCCTGTGAGGTTCTTCATATTCTGTATCTAACGTTATTTGACTCAATAAAGTTCCATAAGTTAAAGTAATTTGTCAAGTACTTTTTAAAAATAATTTCAAAAAATATCCAAACAGTGTACTTACTAGATAAACACATCACCCACCCCCCTGTCCTTTTGGGTGTCAAGGTGACATCTCGTTGAAAATAACTTAAACCAATGAAAGTAGGTATACAGATGACTTTTAATGAAATATGTCAAGTGATAGTTGAGCTTGGCTGTAGGTTTGTCGGTGTCCGTAAGTCCGATAAAGGTTCAGCAGTTGAGATTGCTTATGGCTCACTTGAGCAGAAGGATGGCTTAATAGCGTTGACTGGTAAGCTAAGTGGAACCTTCATCGAACATAAGGGTGAATATTGGAATCTTCAACATCAGCCTGTAGGTGAGTCCTATACTGATGCTCAGGGTGTTACCAAGTCTCGTCCTCGTGACCGTTTTGCTCTATTAACTCGTGTAACTTATGATGACTTTGCATCTGCGGTTAACGGTAGTTAGTTTCATCACTTAATTGTGTCCTAATGATTAGTCTTTGTACTTTTCATTAGGGTACATCACAAATAGAGGGACTATATATAAATGAACACAGGTGAAAAGATGTGTTGTAACCGATTATGATCAGTATAAACCTCCGATGATCATGTGTTATTAGCCAGTTATAGCTGGTTGTGCTATAAAGTAACGCATTGTTTATATTTAATCTGGTTACTTGTTCTCAAGTTCACTCCCGTGTTGCTTGACTGAACCCCTGGCACATTCTTTGTGTGTTGGTTTAGATTAGTCCCTCTTAGCTTTGGAAAGGAGCTAACAAATGATATTACATATAGATCCGCTTCAGATATCAGTACATTCTATCTTAGATATACGTGAAGCACGAATAAATAGGCATGTTAATGAAGATGTTGTATTCTTTATTGATTGGTTTGAGGAAGCTATAACTCAATTAGGCCTATTAACAAAGCTTGAAGTAAAACTTAACTATTATCCTTTACCTGAAAATGATTATAGTTATGAATTGTTATTACATAGAGCTATGGAATGTGTTGGTCGTTACGCACAAAAAGACTATGCAAAGACTCACGAATTGCGTACATTATATGGATTGGTGACACACTATTTCAATGATTATAGTACTCACGACAGATTTGAAGAGTTTTGTCGTATTTATTGGAAACAAATGATGGATAAGCATGATAAACTTATGCTTGAACATCAAAACAAAGAGCTTACTTCAACTGAAGAAGGTATAGACGCTAAAGTCTCTGCTAGTTGTATTCTTGAAGAAAGAAAAGCTCTTGAACGTTATGTTGATCTCAAAGCTATTTATCTGTTTAAAGATGATTTGCTGGGACCAATAGAAGGGAGATATTAAATGCCTGACATTGATGATATGACTCTAGATGCAATGCCTGACTTAAATGAAATAGAGGCAGAGATAGATAATCAAATAAAAGAGAGTAAGATAAGGGAGATTAAAAACCCTACACCATTTTACTCACGTGAAGATGATAAGATCATTATTGTTAATGATAATTACTATCATACACCAGAATATTGCACTGAATGTTCAAATGCTATACATTTTGGTGAAAAATCTGATTGTGGTCCATTTATCATTAGTTCTTTAGGTTTGATGTAATGGGAAATGTAAATAGAATGCATGATATGAAATATGTTGTCTTTGCTAACCCTGTTGGTAAAGAAACAATAGCTATATTTCCATCAATTGTAATGCATGTTGAGATGGCTGACCTTGTTAAGGGAGTCTCTAAACGCTTAAAACCTATTTCAGCTGGATTTATTAATGAAAGAGGTGAATGTTATGGTGAAAGTATTAGTCTTGGTGGATTAGAATCAAGAGAACAAGAAGATACTGACATATTAAATTTACTTGCATTTCCTGATACTAACTATAAAGCTGAAATATAAAGACAAATATGCGCAGAGGTCAAAGGGTTAAGACACTTGGCTCATAATCAAGAGATAGTAGGTTCGACTCCTACCTGCGCTACATATAGGAATGTGAAATCCTTAAGCAAATACAGTTGCTATGTGAAGACTCAACGTAGCTTTCCTTTCTAGCTGTATTAAGTTGCTTTAAAACACACCTCTGATAAGGGCATTTGCACGGTTTGGCACTTGAAAAATTAATTAAACCTGCGAGAATTATTTAAATCGTAGAAAGGAGTAAATAATGAAAAATGAAGTAGATGATATTCTAAAAGGTGCTAAGAAGAGTGATATTGGTGAATTTCATGATCTTTTAGAGAAGAAATTAAAAGAAATCATAGGTAGCGGACCTGAATTTCTTATCGACATACCTGAACTATTTGGTGCAGCTGTTGCTTTAAAGATGCTTATTGTTCAATTTATAGATCCAACAAGATTGCTAGATAAACTAGGTAAAGATAAAAGTCAAATTAGACGAGTAGTTGCATCTATAGAAGCAATGACTATGGTAAATGAAATTGAAAAGAAATGTCATAACGTTATCGAAGATTCCATTGAAAATATGATTGTGAATAATCCTGATATTGATGATAAAATAAAGAAAGTTTTTAACTTAGATGAAAGCAAAGAAGAACAGGATGTAAGGAAAGAATTGGAAAAGATAACGAAAGGAGCAACAGATGTCTTTAAGTCCACAGAACCAGGAAAAGCTTAGCCAATATAAAGAAAGAAATTTTCCACCTTATTATAGATTTTTTGTTAAAGTACTTAAAGGTGTAGTCGAAATTGAGTATGTTAAACTAGACTCTCAAGTCAAGTCTATAAGTTGTGCAATATATGAACATGGTGGTTTGGGTTTTGTTAAAGCTCAACTTGAACTACAGGCAAAAAAAGATCGTATTCTTGCTTTATTGCATAGATTGGATGAAATGTCTTGAGAGGCATAATTCAATTAACCGTTATGTTACTGCGTGTTCGGGCAAAAGCTCGGACCGCAGGTTTAACGTGGAAAGAAACATTAAATCTCATATCAGATAGTTCGATGGCAAATTTAGAATGGATGGAATCTTTTAAATATATGAGTAAGGATGACATTAAAATAAACAAAAATGAAGGGAGGGCGTAGTGAAATCATTTGAAATGACTGGAATAACAGTTAAAGGTTGTACTATAGACTGGCCAAGTGGCGATTCATTAGAAACAACTATTAGTAGATGGATCTCTACCACTACATCTAATTTTCTAAAATACAATGACATGCCTATTCTTGGAGCAAGCTTTAAAGATGGAAAAGGAAGAGGTTATCTTTTAGGTGATATAATGCAACAAGCAGAAGAAAATCTTGCTAAAAAAGCAAAAGAAATACCTGAAGATGTAAGAATTGATATGTCTAAAGATATAACATGTAATTTAATTCAAAGAGTAATCACTGAAGAAGGTCCAGAAGCTTTTGTTCTTGCTATAGATACTTGGATATCTAAAATTGATACAAAAGTATCAGAAACGATTGATATGGATCTTGCAGATGAGTTTTTAAATGATTGGATTAAGAAGAAAATTGACTTTATAAAGTTAAATTACCAATCATCTCCAATGAAAGCACAATGGCATGTTCTTGTTTCTGATTATTCATTAGAAAATGTTCATAAAGAATGTAATAGATTAATGCGAAAACCAGAAAAAGAAGCATATGAAAAAGCACGTAAAGAGCGAGGATCTGCATTAATGTTTATTGTTCATACTAAACAAGGCGATAAAACAGTATACAAAAGAATTATTTTGCCTTATGAAGAAAAAAATGGTAAAAAGACATTAATAGAAAATGAAATAGACAAACTTGATGACAATGATCCTGGTGAAGGACGCTTTTCTTTTGTGCTCTAGATCCCAAGTATCTAAACATTGTGCTAATTGGAATAATGGTAAATGTTTAGGTGCTATGTTAAAAGCTGAATATAACATCAAAAAAGGTACAGCAATCATAAAGACTATAGTTGATAAAACTATGGTAGGTAAAAATTGTAAATTAATAGAAAATAAACCCTGTCAATATTGGGACAATTTCGTTGTTCCAAATTTAAATGGAAAGGAATAAGAATGGCTACATTTGATTTAGACCATATACTAACTGAAGTTAGACAAAATATAATCGACACTGATCTTACTATGGAAGAGAAAGTAGAAGATGAAGAAAGAAAAAGTAAAAGAAATGATAAAACAGACTCTGAAGTTGAAGAAATAACTACCACTCCAGGGGTTACATTAAAAGATGGTCCTGATCCTAAAATGTTTGAAAACATTAAAGAATCATTCAAAGTACCTAAAAATTTCTTATTTAAGGAAGAAAATACATTTTTTCAAATGATAAGAAATATTATGCGTAAAGAATGGATCTTAGTTACTGGACCAACTGGATGTGGTAAAACTCATCTTGGAAAAGTACTTGCAAAAGCTATGGATATGGACTTTTTCTCAATAAATTTGGGTGATACATCAAATCCTGCAAGTAAATTGCTTGGTCATATAGCATATGATCCTGAGCAAGGTACTCATTTCGTAAGATCTCAATTTGTAGAAGCTATCCAATCAGAAAAACCAACTCTTATTATGTTAGATGAAATTACTAGAGATAGATCACAAGAGTTACAAAATATATTAATTCCTGTATTAGATGAGCAAAGAATGTTAATTCTTGATGAAGAAAGACCTCCTGCTACAATAAAAGTATCAGATAATGTCTTTTTCTTTGCTACGGCTAATGTTGGTAGACAATATATTGGTGCTAGTAATACTATAGATAGAGCATGGTTAGATAGATTTACAGGTGGATTCTATCAAATGGATTATTTATCCTTGGAAAATGAAACAGATCTTTTAATAAGAAGAACACTTATTCAGTCTGATCTTGCTGAAAAGATAGCATTATTTGCTGAAAAAGTCAGAGCTATGGCCAATGCAGATGAACTGTCTACAAGTGTGTCTACTAGAATGACATTATCAGCTGCAACTGCAGTAGGTGATGGAATAGATATGCTTGATGCTTTAATAAATGTTGCTATACCTTATTTTGATGATGAATCAGAAAAAGCTAAAGTATTACAAATTATAGAGGCAATGTAATTGATTAGCAAACAAACAGATATATTTGGTAGAAATACAGGAGAAATTAATGGAAGTGACTATACACCGTGGTATAAAAGCTACGGTGTTAATGCTTTTAGTAACTTGTATTCTCGAGTATATTCTGTAGCAAGTACTCTAAAAAAGAGTTTAAAATTACACAGACATAGAAAGAATGTACATAATCGTTTGCAAATTATGGACCCATTGAAGAAAGCAAATGTGCAATATCATTACAGTGACAACTATTCCTATACTAATAAAAACAAAATGAATAGATTAACTCATTTAGAACGTAGTTGTCTTGGAATATTTAATAAAGAAATGATTATCATGCTAAATGACTCTTGGGCTAATAAGAAGACAGCTCAAGATATAGATGTAGGCTCTGCTATGCATCAAAAATTACATCAAATGCATAGTAATCGATTTATAAAAGTTCCAAAATACTACAAAGATATGATAGAGTTTATCTATACTGTAGGACAATTAGGTGCTTTAAATACAGTACAAAAGAAAGAAAAAGATAAGAGAATTTCTAAAAACTTAAGAATGATATTTAAAATGAATATAGCTGAAGAATATTATAGAGTTAATAAATTAAAATCTTATCCTCTTGAATTTGGTAAATGCGATAATGAAGATTGTATTCACATACCATTAAGCGCATTTCATCAAATAAAGAAATATTTCTTAAGTTCAGTATGTCATGTTAAAGGAAAAGGCCTTGATCTTTCATTAATAAAAGTCTTCTTCAGTGAAGATTCTAAATTAAGAGAAGATACTCTTCAAAGTGAAGATGCGATGAATAATCAAGAATTTTCTGGTCCTTTGTGTGTATTAATACAAGAAGAAATTCTTCATATGCTGGAAGATGTGTTTGTTGATGAACAATTAGCTAAATCGTCACCAGGGTATGTGAAATATTTAATGAAATTCAAAAAGAGTATTGTTAAAAATGATCTTTGGATAGAAGCTGAAATGAAAGCTTATACTCAACAATTAGAAGAGATTATGAAAGGTTATATATTGCATATAATCTCAAATATCGATACTGATAAAAAAGGTGATCCATTAAGTATTTCTGAGATAAAAGGTATTCTTAATCCATTGAGAGAACTAATGTCTTTAATATCTGCTACTATAATGATGAAATTCATTGTTTATCTTCCTGAATTAATAAATAAATCTATGGAATATCATATAAATCTTACTAAACAATCGTTAAAAGATTTAAAATATGGTATTTTTAGAGGTAAAGACAAAGAATCTCATTTGTCAGCTTTAGTTGATATGTTCGAGCCTATAAATCCTAATTTGTTAGAAGATCATATGAAAGTATATTCTGCAATTATTACAGATACAGGATCTGACCTTTTTGAGGATACAGATGCTGTTATTAATACTTCAGAATTAATGTATGAATACTTTTATACAGAATTAACTGCAATAAAAGAACGTGCTGCAGAAAATGAACATGTTAATCTTTCAAATGCTATAGATGAAGGATCTCAAGCTATTAAAAGACAATCATTTTCTAAAAATGAAAAAGGTCATACTAAAGGTATTAGCAGAAGAATGCAGAAAGAACTTAGAAATCATAGTGAAAACAACACTGAAGAAAAGTTCTCTAAAGATCCAGGTCTTGGCTCTTCATCAGATGGTACAAGAAACCATAAACTTATTATAGATCATTACAATAGTGGTGATGTCTTAAAATATAATGCTTTAAAAGCTGAACTAAAGGCTGAAATTAATGCATTAAGAAGAAAAATAAGTTTATATGGATTAGATAAACATATTGTAGTTAGAAATTTAAATAGAGGTTCTCTTGATAGGAAATCCTTATACAAAATTCCTACTAAACATGTTAATTTGTTCAAAAAAGAATACATAGATCATGAGCCAGAAATGAATATTGGTATATTAATGGACCAATCTGGTTCAATGGCTTCTGATATTAAAAAAGTTCGTGATACTGCAATTGTTCTTTATGAAGCAATGAAAGACAATCCTTTATGTAATCTTTATTTGTATGGCCATTCTGCAGATATGCGTGGAGAAAGTGTTTCAACACATGTATTTGAGTATTTAAATGGCCCATCATTGACAAATACAGAATCATATTCAAACAACAGAGATGGTGTTGCTATTTATGAGGCTGCAAATTTAATGATGGAACAAATACGTGCTAAGAACAATATGCGTAATATGCTTATTGTTCTATGTGATGGAGCACCAGCTGCTGCAAATTATTATCCTGGTGTAGAAAATACTGCAAAATCTATAAGACATGTACAGACTAGTGGTATTAAAGTAGCATGTATTGGGATGGGTTACTATGCAAAAGAAGATCAAATTTCTGAAATGTATGATAATTATGTAATGATAGATAATATTTCAGAGATAAAAGAAACCTTACCTAGAACAATAAAACAAACGTTAAAAATATAGAATCGACTTGTTCGTTAATCAAGTACAGCAGGAGATAGAGTTTTTCATTTCTCTGTTTCCTGCTAGATTCTATTTGTTTATTTTATAATAAATTCTTAATTTCAAGAAGGAGAAAAAGGAAATACATGAATATAGAGATTAATAAAAATCAATCTATGGAAGAGATGTCTTCTCAATTACCTGATGGTATAACTTGGTTTTTCATTGGTCAACCAAAGACATGGAAAACTAGTGCTGCTTCAAAATGGAGTGATAAAGGTACAGATGGCACATTGATTATAGATGCAGATTTAGGTGCAGATTTTGTCCCTGATGCTAACAATATTACTGTAACTTGTTTAAATCCACCAACGCGTGTTAAAACAGTTGATGGTAAAATTGTAGTAAAAGATGGTCAAAAGATGATGGAGCTAATACCACCTGAAGATAGAGGTTATGTACATAGAACAGGTCCCGATAAAGGTGAACCTATGAAAGTATATTCCCTAGCTGAAGTCTATGCATTTTTAAGAGATAAATGGGAAAAATTACCATATGATACTCTTGTTATAGATACAGTAGACGAAATTAACAAATGGATTGAAGAAACAGTAATAAAAGAACTAAATATCGCTGAAATGGGCGATGGACAAAACTATGGTAAAGACTGGAGATTGGCAAGATCTAAAAATTTAGATATTATTTTAAGATTACAGCGTCTAATGAAAAGAACAGGATCTACCCTAGTGCTCCTTTCACATGCCAAGCAAACTGCCATTACAGATGGCAAAGCTCAATTGACACCTGCCTTACCTAGTGGTTTAGGTTATGCCTTAACTGCAAAAGCAGATGTAATTGGGTATTCATCAATTAATAAAGAATCAGGGAAAAGTCATATTAGTTTTCAAGGATATGATGAAAGAGCTGTAGGATCTCGTTTAAGACCCTTAGCTCAAAAAGAAATGCTCTTTGATTATGAAACAGTTAAACAAGAAATTCTAAGCTATAAGGAGAAGAAATAATGCCATTAAGCTTAAGCACAACAAGCGGAAGTCAGAAAAGTATAGAAGGTTATATGGGTGATAGTATTTTTATTGACGAAGCTGAAGTTATTGAAGTTATCAACAGATCAGGTAGTAAAAAATCAGCTAATCAAGGCTGGGTAAATGATCTTCAAATCGAAGTCAAATTTCGTCTTCTAAAGAATGATTGGGAGCGTACTTTCAATATGGGCGGTAACTTTAGAAAAGAATTAGTTAAAGAAAAAGATAAAGAAGGTAATACTATCACAAAAGAAGTTGTTACAGACTGGGGTGGGACATTTAAAGTACGTGGATTCTTTGAAGCATGTAATGCTTTACAAGAAGATGCTATCGGTGGAAAAGAAGAATTACAAGCTACTCTTGAAGCAATGGAAACTGGTGAAATCAATCCTATATGTATTGAAAAAGCCAAAGGTTCAACTGTAAAACTTTTGTCTTATCGTAAAGCTGATGGTAAAAGTAAATCCTGGAATCAAGTAGCACATGTTAAAAGAGATAATCAAAAATGGAAAGATTATTTCTTATCTCAAGTAGATAAAGAATATGTTAGAGACTATGTTCCTGATGCTAAATCAGTAACAAGTAATACTACTAGTTCAAAAGCTAATGGTGCTCTTGATATGACTTGGGAAAATGAGGATTCAGAATCTAAATTGGATGAATTTTAATTGACTATTAATCGTGCATTAACCTATTGGTTAAACGAAAGATTTGCTACGAATCCTTACATAAAAACAGATGAATTTGAGAATGCTCGCACATGGATAAGCGACAGATATAGTAAAAAACATCTTGTCAGTACTATTGAAAGAGCATTTCGTCATTTAAAAACAACAGGTGTTGTGGAAGTACATAATGCAAAACGTCCAGGAGACAGACAATCGAGATGGCTAATTCGAAAAGTCGATATGTCGAAATTGCGATAGATCATCCAGGCCACAGGGGTATCATCATTCCTGTGGCTGAGCTATCTGAAACAATAAAAAGACATACAGGACCATTATTCAGAACTCTATATTCTTTTGATGAAGAAATCTTAAAACATTTTGAGATAAGAAAAACAATAAAGAATTATAGAGGTAAATATTATCTTGATCAAATCATACTTGATATTGATAAAGGTGATAATACTGATGAACATACTCATGAAAAGACTAAAGATGTAATTGATAGAATGATTAATGAGTATGAACTAGATCCTAATACTATCAAACCATGGTTTTCTGGTACTGGTTATCATATAGCAATTCCAGATATATTTGGCTTAGAACCAGATAATAACTTACCTGACATTGTCAAATCTACAATGCAACATTATTTTCCTGAATCAGATAATATTTATGATGGATCTAGATTGATTCGTTTAGGTTATACACCAAATGAAAAAACATCCTTTAAGTATTACAAAACACCGTTTACTATACAAGAGATTTTTAAATTATCTTATGAAGAAATAAAAGAAACTTCAAAAGAACCAAGATCAAATTTCTCTTATCCTAAAGTAAATGGATCTGTTATTACACAATTATTAAAAACTATAGAAAGAGCTAAACCAAAAACAACATTGGTAAGCCCTGCAGATATTGAAAAAGATTATAGTGGAGTAGTTACATGTGTACAGAAAATGATTGCTGAAGGACCTGTAGAAGGTTCAAGACATGACAAAATTATGCGTATTACTTCTGCTTTTATGAGAAAAGGTGTGCCTTTGGAATACATTGTTACTGCAAATACTCGTCTTTTTAGCAATATGAATGCTTATGAGGTAGAAAGACATACAGTTGATACCTTCAATAAAGGTTATCGCTTTGGATGTCATGATTATCTATTTGATAAATATTGTGATAAAAAGTGTATTTATTATAAGCAAAAGATCCAAGGTGGTGATATTATCACACCTATTGCCAACTCTGAAGAACTAGAACGTATGTATGTTGATGCCGTAAGGAGAGATCATACTAAACAATCAATAAATCTTGCTAATTTATATACATTAGAAAAAGATTATTGGATATATCCAGGTGAAATGATCATTATTTATGGTGATACAGGTATGGGTAAAACAGCATGGGTCCAAAACTTATGTACTGATATAGGGTTAAATATATTATTTCTTTCATTAGAAGTAAGTCCTGATTTAATGTACAGAAGATTTATACAGATCTCAACAGGTAAATCAAAGACAGAAGTAGACGATCATTATAAAGTTGAAAATAATGCATGGTCCTCCCAAATAAAACACATAACAGTTGGATGGGTCCCGCCAGCACTAGATAAAGTTAAAGAATTAGTGGCTGAAGTCAATCCAGCAGTATTAGTAATAGATACAATTGATTGCTTAAAAGTTAATAGCTATGTTAAAGATCAAACATTAAAAATGGATATGATCATTGATGAATTAAGAGCTGTTGCAACTCAGCAAGACATTATTTTAATTGGAGTATCACATATTACTAAATCAGACGCACGAGGTGGATCGTTAGATGTGCATTCAGGTAAACATTCATCGTCAATAGCACAAAAAGCTGACAAAGTGATATCTATAACAGGATTACGTGACAGTTTAACACGTGTTATATCTAGTCTAAAAGCTAGAGATGAAGGTAAATTTGTAATCAATTGTACATACGATCCTAAGAATTTTAGATTTAAACAACAATAGGATTGATAATGAAAACATTGAAAACATCTGACAAGGGTCAAGTAACAACATATCAAATACTAGATACTTTCATTGAATTGCAAGAAATGTTAGATTTCCCAGAGCTAAGACCTGATGATGCAACAGAAGAAGATCTGCAGAGAGGTCTAAAAGAACTAGCTGATTTAGCATTATCTAAAACAGATAATATTCATTGGGTATTATCTAAATTAGATGAAAATGAGAATGCAATCAATAGTATGCTTGAAACTCATCGTTCTTATATAAAATCCCTAAATAACAAGAAAAGCTCTATGAATAATGCCAGAGAAAGACTCAAAGGACTGATAATTTCTATGGTAGATCTCATGGGAACGCCAAACAAAAGTGGGAATAACCAAATTAAGACGAAAACTGATAGTTATACTATTGTACAAGGTGATGGTAAACTGGAAATTACAGATGAAAACGAAGTTCCAGATGAATTTATTAAATTAGTACAATCCGTGGATAAAAGAGGCTTAAGAAATCACGTAATTAAAGCAGGAGGGTCTACAAAATATGCAAAGGTCCCAAAAAAGACAAGATTACGTGTATCATGAAGTGGTTAATTGATATCGAAGGTGTCAATCTTGATGCTACAGTGGGATTAAAACTGCTATTTTTGCAAGTATTTGGTCTCACTGTAATGCACAACAACCACAAAGGTAGTCATTTATCAATAGGATTTTCATTTTTAAGTCTGGAAACAAGTATTACTTTCAGTATTTGGAAATGGAGTTTATTTATAAGGAAATATATAAATGGATAATAAAATAACATATGTAGCTACTGACAAAGAAAGAGATATAATTATGGATTGTCTTACTGCTTGCAAACATGTATTTACACATTTAAAACTATATGATAAAGCAGCTGAAATTAATCTTGTATTAGATAAAATACATGAAATGAAAAAACAATCAAATGAAACCTGAGGGATCTAACCTGAAGGTTCTTCAGAAGATTCAATCAAGATTAGAGCTTGGAAATACGACATTTAATCGTGAAATTCCAATAGATGGTACATATGGTTTAATTGAATCTTTAGAAGAATGTTTAGATCTTGCTATTTATTTAGCAGCTAAAATAGTAGAACTTGAGGAAAAAAATGCCAAGTAAAAGTAAAGCAAAAGGTAATCGTTTTGAACGATTGATCGTTTTAATGACACAAGACAAGGGCATAAAATGTAAACGTGCCTGGGGATCTAATGGTGCGGCACTTGGAATGCATGAAGAAGTCGATGTATTAATTGATACTGACTTTAAAATACAGGCCAAATGCAGAAAAACTATAGCACAATGGATGATTCCTAATAAAAATGTTGATGCACAAGTCATAAAAGGTGATCGTGAAGAACCATTAATAGTAATGCGTTACGATGATTGGCTTGAATTATATAGGAAGAAGAGGAAAAAATGATGAATATTTATGATTCATTAACCTATGCATTACAAGCTTTAAGTGATAGAGTAGATAACTTAGATGAAGAATCTAAAGCTTGGAATGAAAATCACGATGTAGAAATAACTGATAATAAAGCAGCATATGATACATTGGTAGACCTTAGAAATAGTCATCGACCAAAAACAGTTACTGGAACAGCAAAGCAGATAGATGATAAAATTGTTTCATCATTAAGTGTAAAGTACAATGACTAATGAAGAATATCTTAAAGAATACTTTTCTGGCTGGGGCCCAACGAAAGGACAAGTGGAATGGTTACCTTGGTCAGAATGGAGACCACCAAAGAAAGCTTATATGGAATTAACATACTGTGCTGTTTTAACAGAATTAACAATGTCTTGGTTCGATTCTGGGAATACTATGACAATGAGAGACTATATCAAGTTAATGCATATAGCAGAATATGAACATGCGAAAGGAAACGGATGGATTCACAAGTCAGAGATTTCTACAACCAAGCAAAAACAGGAAAAAGATTACCAAAATCACCATACTCCTGCAAAAGTTGTGGAAAAACATGGGACTTTACCCCAGAGTCAGACAATAAAGCAACAACAGGATACAAAGAGCTCACTGGATTCCCAAAGTACGGATGCAATGATCTCAGGTGTCCAAACTGCGTTAAAGGGAGTTTAAAATAATTATGCTGGAAACAAAATCAGTGATTCTTGTACTTGGTTGGTTTAAGTTAGAGAAGGTCTAGCAATGGATCTGACATTGAAATGTTTCCAGCAAAAATATAGGGACTCGGTTGTCCTGCACGATACAAACTATAGGATCAATGTTAATACCCATTTTCAATGATAACTCAGTTTGCAGGCAGCGAATAAACGTCTATGCCGAGTCCTTAGAAATTAGCAGGATGAATAGTTGTTCTAAATACAGTATAAGCGGAAATCACTGTGTCTAACTGTTCATCCTCTAAATTTCCCAAGTGACAGCCTATGTACGTCACAATGAGGGTCATCTGTTAGCCGATTCCCAGGTGGCCCTCGAATTATTAGATATATAAGACTAAAATAGTCGTATATAAAGGAGGAATATGAAAAAAGACTCTAAAGATTTAGGCAATTGGAAGCAATGCCCAGCAAAAGGTTGGCCATATAAAGGTGATGCACCTAACGACCCTCAATATATAAAAGAACGAGACAAAGTATTAAAAGAGAACGGGAATGGTTGGTGGTGGTTTCAAGGTAAAACCATGTGGCGATACTATTATGAACAATCAAAAGGAAAAAAACGTAATGGGTAAAATGAAATCATACTATACAGAGCTACGGGCCCATAACAATTGGGACGAAGCAGATTATTTTTATGAAATGGAGAAGGAAAGAAAAGAATTAGAGAAACATTGTAAAACAAAACACTCTCTAAAAACTTATCAAGCTGAAGAAAAAGATACTAATGTACCTGAAAGCTTAACTTGCGATGAATGTGGTAAGGAATTTGACATACCTGACCCACATGACGCACAACTATAGGAGGTAAAGTTGGAGTTGGAACTACTTATCCAAAAGACAATAGTGGGATTAATAGTCGGATATACGCTCTATATGGGAATAAAGATGAGAGATAAATGAGGAATGGGTGGCGAAAGCCACCTGATTCCGATTTAGAAGAAGTTTTTTTAAGGAATTACAAATAGAGCGCGGAGCTGTTTACCTAAATAACGAATCTACATTTAATGGCTGCATTAAAGAATCTAATAAGCCCTCAAATCGTTTTATTGCTTTTGGTTCAAGTAATTCGTGGGCTTCGTATTCAAGCGTACCAGGAATATCATATCTTTTTTTAGTATCAACAGTATCTTTACCAACTGGGCTAGTCATTATTACAAGATCATTATCAATTGCTTGTTCATGTTCTCGATTCATTGAATCACGTTCAGCTGGAGTTTTGTCCATAAATTGTAACGCATGTACTATTTCTGCTAAATAATGATCCTTATTGCCAGTCCCTATTCTAATTGTATCACGAGGCCAACCAGGAGAAGAAGGATCTCTTTCATCATCTTTAAAAGAAGGTGCAATATATTTCCATTTACCATCTATTTTAACCTCTTGTCCAATAAGAGGATTTTGATATATATGTGGATTACCATATTCTTCTTGCATAATCTGTAAGGCTTCTCCTATAGGTGTGTTCCTAGCTGAAATATTAGCATCTTCATCTATAGCAACAGAACTATTTATAAAAGATAATAAATTACCATCAATTGGTCTTTGGTTTTCTAATGGATCTAGAGGAACTAAATTATCATCAACTCTAGTTGAGACAGGTTCTGAAGTTTCAAGGTCAGGAAAAGTAGGTTCTCTAAAGGGTATAGCTTCATATGAACCACCTTCTCCTATAGGACGTTTATAATATCCCTGCATAAGTTCTAGTAGTTGATCATTTTCTGCTTTTTCAGCTACTAAAGAAGCTACAGGGGCACTAGAAGTCATGTTTCTTTTTATCATTATATCTAATAAATTCTGTGGATTCATTATCTTTTTTTCTTCTTTTTCTTAGATGACTTTTTCTTTTTAGGAGGTCTTCCTCTTTTGCGATATGTACCTTTACCTGATGGCATTATATAGCCAATGCCTCTTCTTCTTTTCTTTTTTCATCTATATATTTTCTTACTTTTCTATGAACTCCATGTAATGGGAAACCAGTCATAAAATCTACTGTCATAGCAGGATTAGGTATGCTCCTATACATATCACGAGCTAATCTACCAAATGGAAACCAAGTCCAAGCATAATATTGGCTAAATTTCTCTAAATCTCCATTTACCATAGATGATATCACATTTAACGGATATCTCGCGATAGGAGGCGTAACAGGCTGCAATGGAGCGAATGCTGTCGTAGGCCACTGGCTAAAGAATGCTCTTTCACGTTCTCTTTCATCACCAAATAACCATTGGGCAGTATCTTGCATCCAAGCCATAGGAGGAGCTAATGTATATTCAAAAATTGAACTTGCAAATATACCAGCCAAAGCCATAGCAAACATATCCATAGTAACTTGTCGCTGATATCGTTCGAATGGGCGAGATCCTGGTTTAAATCCATATATTTTAGCACTTTGGTATACATGTCTTCTATATTTTACTGAATTCCAAGCAAATGGTTGAAATCTTGTCATTACTTTTCCTAATGCAGTATTAGAATAATTTGTTCTAAACGCAGAATGATATAAGAACTGAGTAGCTTCTAAACCTTTTTTACCAAATCTTATTAATGCTTCACTATCCCAAGGTAACATATCTGTTAATGGAAGGAATACTTCTCGTGCATTTAAATAATGAGCTAAGAAGGCATTTCTTCTATTTATTAACTCTGATTTTCTCATAAATGCAGCAGCTTTGTTTACAACAGCATCCGTTACCCCATAATCTTTAGCTACTTCACGTAAAGTTAATTTTAAAGATCTATCGTTTAACTTTCCTTGACCAAATAAAGCACTAATTTTCTTACCTGCAGCTACAGCAAATCTTTTATTTTTATCAGGTTTAAATGTAGGATCTAATCCAATTTCAGATTTTATATAAGTATCAATAACACCTATAGTCTCTAACCATAAGTTCAAATTTTGAGTACTATCTATTTTAATCTTAACTTTTTGCCCACCTGGACCAGGTATTTCAAATTCAGCTCCTTTAAATACCTCATTTAATAAATGTGATTTATTGACTGCACCTCTAAAATGCCTCATTCCCGCAGATCCGATTATATTTTCAGTACCACCCATAACGTTACCTATAAAGGATTTAGGAGCTGCTAATAATGTCATTAAGTTCCATTTACCTTCGAGTATTCCGAAGTTATGAACCATTCGTGTCATAACAGCCTTGCGTACTTCTGGATCTTTAGGAAAGTCTTTATAAAATGGAATCTCTCCATTGAATAACTTTTGTGACACTTTCTCTAGAAATTGTACAGCCTTTTGATCGCTAAATGCATAATATCCAGTTCTATATGCTTTTAATCTATTTGTAGATTTTAGCATTTCTTCTAATTTAAATCTATAATCAGCGGGAGTTAATGGCATCATAGACGCAAAATATGGTCCACCAGACTTAGCAATATGATCTTCATCAATTTGTTTAACTAAATCTTTTATAACATTCTTTTGCTTAGTAGATAATGCATCTTTACCCTTTGCTAAGAATTTTTTTACTGCCCTTGCTTGCGGATGTGTAATACCAAACATTTTTTGAGAAAAGAATGATGGATAGCCCATTATATTTTTAGTAGCATCTAAAAAGAAATCACGCCATACTGCTGTATCCTTACCAACGGGACCACGTTTTTCAAAATCTCTTATTGCATATCGAGCTCTAATTGCTATTAAATTATTAAAGTAAGATTTCATCCATTGTCTCATATAGTCTTTTAATACTCCTATATCCCTACGAAACTCAGGTAATGGTAAATATCCTCTATGCATGGCAGAGCCAGGAGTCTGAAACATTCTAATAGCTGACATTTCTTTAACATTGTCTGGTTTGAAATGAAGCCACTCTACTCCAGTTTCTCCAAAGCTATTATCACCTTTTACAGATGTTTGCAATGCTTTTTCATATCTTTGCTTAGTAATTTTCATAGATTCTTTTATTGCTTGCTCAAGAGTAATAGTGCCATTTTTATAATTATACTCTAATACATCAGTAGCCATTCTAGCGGTTCCTTTCCGCATTGCTTCTTCGTATAATACAAGATATTCTTTCATAGCCTTAGCATTGATTTCTTTAGCATTTCTTGTATCAACATGTCCCATTTGTGACCAGTAAAATTCATAAGGCACTTTACCTACTGGAGGTGCTTCCATGCTTGGTGGCTTATGATCTAATCTATATTGAGCTGCTTTCAATTTTCTTTGCACAGGATCTTTAACACCTTGTACATCTAAGAGATCTATTAAACTTAATTCATATTCAATTCTTGCTATTGCTGGCATACCTTGTAATTCTATTTTGCCAAAAGGAACGTCTCGAACCATAGGACCAAGAATCTCTTCTTGAACCCATTTGTGATTTAACAATCCAGTCTTAGGATCCAATACTTTACCTTCATTATACTCTTTATTTAAGAAATTCTCATGCCATTCTTTGTAAAAATCACGTATTGTATCTTTTACTTTATGTAAAACTTCTTGAGCATCAACTTTTATTGTATTTCCTTTATCGTCTTTTATAGATAAAACTTTACCTTTTTTTAGTAGAGCTTCATATTCAGGCTCAATGTCTTTCCACATTTTTTCATATACTTTACGAGCATTGCCTTTGTCATTACCATGATAATCTCTTCCATCTCCATGTCTAGTAATGTGCCTTACAGCCATCTCTACTATTTCAGGAGCTTCTTTCATTCCACTTAAGAACCCAAATCTTCTATCTAGTTCATCTTGCCAAAATTCTACAAATTTATTTTCATAATTATATACATGCCCAGCCATCTTTTGAATAGCTCCAAGAGTACTCATAGGCACTTTTGTCTTTTGAAATACTAATTCTCCAGCAGATCCAGCTTTACCAATCTTATACACTGGTGTATTATGTACATCAAGCATCTTCATATCATGTGGAGTAAGCAATTCATCTATTTTACTATAAAATAAATAATGATAAATAGCTTTCATTGGCATTTTACCAAATTCGCCTTCTTTAATTTTCTTTTGTAATATTCCACGTTTCCAATGATCAAACATTCTATTTAAAATACGTACATGTTCAAAGCTAAGTTGCTCTATTGGGACTCCTACAAGATCCATTTGACCAAGTACTCCAGGGACACCAAGATTGATTGCTTCTTTAAATTTAGGAAATTGATCTAAATTGCGAACAAATTTATCTACTTCCAATGATTGCTCTGGCGTTATTTTACCTAAATCTATATCTAAACTTTTCTCCATAACTTCTTTTGGAATCTTCGTTGCTACTTCTGGCATAGAAGGTTCAGGAGCAGATCGCTCAACTGGGGGCTCTGGAAGACTTACTACTGGATCCTTACTTGGAACTTCAATATATTTCTTAAATTCTTTTGAATAAGTGTCTAAGTATGCTTTTTTAACTTCTTTTGGTATACGAGTAGAAAGCCATCCCACGGACATACGAGTTGTTTGATTGTAATCTTTGTTAATATCGCTAATCTCTTTTTCTATAGCAGCAACTGATAGCTCATCTTTTGGCAATTCTGAGTTATCATATTCGTCTTTTAATTTAAATAAATGTTTTAAACGTTTTTGCAACTCAGGATTAGCCTTTTGAAATTTTAATGGAGAAAGAATATAGGCATCGTAATAAGTAGTAAGTAAATCAGGATTTATTCCTAATTGCCTAGCCATCTTATTTAACTCTCCATGCTGTCTAATTATTTCAGAATCTACTCTTGCTTGAACTTCTGCTAATGGAACATCCTGCTCTCTTGCATCTAATCTAGATTTCCAACTAGTATTTTTTAAACTAGTAGCTCTATCTGAAAGAATATCAATTAATTCATATACTTGTTGATTCGTGTACCCCTTATCATTCATAGCTTTTTCTATCTTTTCACCAAGCGGATAAATAATAAACCTAGAAGCAATATAATCAGAAAAATCATTAACTGTATGATGCTTTGTTAAGAATGTAGTTTTACCATATATAGAAAGCTTTTCTCTTCCAATCAGTCTCATGAAGCGTTTTCCAGATTCTTTTTTCAAAATATCGTTCGTAAGTTTTAATTCCTGAGCAAGTGCTCTTTTATTAACAAAATTCCATGGATCTATATCCATATTAAGTTCACCAAATTCTAATGCTGCTTTAGATAGATGACTTTCAAAATGCAGTCCAGAATTTCTATAATCTTTTAATCCTTCTAATATTTCTTGCACAGTATGAGGTCTACCTTTTTGAAAATTCCAACCAAATAAAAGATTATTTAATTTCCAATAATGCATAAATTCTGTCTTATATAAATCATTAAATTTGAATTTTAATGCTTTTCCATCTGGATCTGATTTTCTAACATCAAATATTTTAGAAAAAATATTCTCTTTCATCTGTTTTGATGTAGCCATATTTGGATAATTTGCAGCATCCACAGTATTACTAATTGCATTTACACTTAATTCTCTTAACATGTCACCATCTATTTTTTCATCTTTATGCTTTCGAAGTTTAATCCTTAGTTGAAAGCCATCTGCATTAAATATATGCTCACCACCCTTAGAATATATAGTACTATACAAAGCTTGTAGCATTTGATTAGCATTTACCATAGGACCTGTGTTATTTTGGCCCATAAAGGCACCTCTAGCGGCAGAAAACCTCAAAGACGGCATAAAGGTCGAAGAAGGCTCTTGCATGGTCTTAAACAGCGGATCTGATTCGTTTATCCCAAATAATGGAAAATACTTTTCATCCTTTATATTTTTTAATGTACCACCTTTTTTACCACCTACTACTAATTCATTGGCATTAGCTTTATATCCTTCTACTATCTCTTTAGGCATCTGATGAAAGAAATAAGCAAGATCCCCATCATTATCAGCACCGCCAAAGAAATATTTATCTCTTTCATGTAAAAGCATCCCATATCCACCATTATCTGCTTTCTTCATAAAGCCTTTAAATGTCATCCATCTAACGCCAGATGCAATAGGAGCTGGTACCCTAGTAAATAAAGCAGACAAATGATCTAGCATACCATCTAAAATTTCTTTAGGAGCTTTTTGTTTTAAAGCAGCCTTATACTCTCTAAATGCCTGTTCTCTAGTAATAGGTGTTTTATGACCATTATATGGAAATGGTATCTTCTCTGTTCTGCGAGCATCTCCAAAGTAAAACTCACCTTCTTGTACATTATAATTCTTTTTAAATTGTTCTGTATTATCTATAAAACGAGCATATCCACTATGTTTCCATTTAGGTTTAAATGCTCTGCGGATAAAATAATTCATAATTGATTTATTGACATACTTAAATACATCAGGTTGCATCCATACTGACATCTCAAAATTAGCATTCTCTAATAGATCTAAAGTAGGTGATATAGTTTCAGCATCTTTTTTAAACTGCATAGTAGAATCATCTAATGGAACTTCTGCTGCATATTCTTTATGTCTTCTAAAAATAAATCGTAAAATATCTTTTGAAATTTGCTTATCTGGGTGTATGCGCAATGCTTCAAGGATTAAATGATGACTAACATCATCTAGATTAAGTTTTCCAACTTTTAATTTACCAAATCTATCAATCACACCTTCAGTATAATTTTTTGGAGTATCTATATATCCTTTCATTACCTCATTTGAAGCTGCTGATCCATAAATTGCTGGTCCAGTTATATTGTCCATAGCAGCTTGCATAGACTCTGGAGAGAATTGTTGATTATTTAAAAGTGACAGTATTGGCTTAGGCAGATTCATATAACCATAAACTTTTTTATCACTATCATAAATACCAATATTAACTTTTAATTCTTCAGGACCCATTTCATAAAATTCAGGATTTCTTGAACCTTTTCCTACAAAAGAGTACTTACCATTTTTATAATCTATACTATAAACCTGTCTATCTCCTTTAGTCTTTGTTCCAGATTCACGTTTTATAATATTAAGACCATGTTTATCCATTAATTTGGTCATTTCCTTGGTAGCTTTAAAATAACCTGCTTTATCTCTATTTTTTCCGAGTTGAACTTTCTTTCCATTTCTAACTATTTCTTGATTGCCAACTACGCCAACTGCTTTGATAAAGCCAGTTTTAGGATCTTGTCCAAATCTATTTGCTACTCTATCAAATAAATCTGGAT
>VTLG01007662.1_pt1 | contig 35739 bp, 31 predicted proteins | sample 4694571 | NCBI WGS metagenome assembly VTLG01 (sample SAMN12604809, study PRJNA352737) | marine metagenome | biome: ENVO:00000447; feature: ENVO:00000209|ENVO:00000569|ENVO:01000036; material: ENVO:00002151; isolation source: viral sequences binned using virsorter ...
GTTTAGGATACAACACAATATTGCTGTATGTATTACTTAATATAAAAAAAAGGGGGACTATTAATCCCCCTAATACATCTACTTACCAATTATCTTCTGCATATGAGCCTGCGCATCAGAGCAAACCTCTTTACTTGGTTTGGCTACGCGTGGAGCACCTATATAGAAAGAATTACAAGGGTCATCTTCTTTGTACTTATCAGGCATTTCACGAACCTCTATGCTATCATCACACAAAGCATTAAGGTCTGCTACTACTAACCTTTTACCCCATACCTCAGAAGCAGGAATGATAATCCCCTTTTCAGTTGGTATCAAGGCTCCAACATTCAACCCCATTAAATATTCAAATAATTTATTCATCTATTCTCCTTCATTATAAATTGTTTTAATAGCACTGATAACAGTAGGGCGAAGCGAACGATATGTTCGCGAGCCTAGTATAATTGAATTTCAACGAAGTAAGACACCCATGCACCCGAAATTCAGCGGGTAGTCCTAATGGTATATCCCACACACGCATTCTCAACATAATTTTTCAAAAATGCTTGTCTTTTTCCTAAAATTGAAAAAAAGGCTTGGAAAATATATTTTTTTGATTATTTTATACCATAGGTGTATATATAGGTAGCTATATAGGTAGATTAGGCAGCTGTATAGGCAGATAAAGATAAAAGACAAGGAAACCTATTAGGTAGCTATATAGGTATTATTAGAAACTACTTGTATCTAATAGGTGTTATTAGCTAAATTATAGCGGTATTATACAGTTTAATTAGGGATATTAAGGAGATAGATGGCTGATAATGAAAATAGATTTGAAGCAGGTGGTTATTGGGATGATAAGGGCAATTATGTAGTTGTTGCAGAGCCTGAAGATAAGCGTAAAGCTAGGAGACAGAAGAATAAGGAGCGCATAAGCTCTGATAATGCTTTGGACAACATAAAAAACCTATCATCTCAAGTAGAGCGAGGTAATCGCAAAAAGGAACGCAAAGAAAAGGGGTGGTTTAGAGGTCTTTTGCCGTATGCGCTTGGTGGATATGGACTGTATAGGCTAGGAAAAGAAGGAAAGTTAGATTTTGACCTGAAAGGCTTGACTGATGACTGGGATACCCAAGGAATGTATGAGGGTTTTAGGGGTGCAAGTGGAGTAGAGCAGTCAGAAGAAGGTAATTTAAGTGATATGGAGAGGGCTTTAATGTCTTTATCTGGGCAGGAAGAGCCTGGTATTTATGAAGACATAGACTATGACTTTCAAGACGTCACAGGGGGATATACACCTCAAATCCCTGTAGAACAAGGCTTGTTAGGGTTTTTAGATAAATAATGGAGAACGTATGGCATTTGAGAGATTAGGTGGATTTTTAGGTAATTTAGGGAATTTGGTCTTTAAAGGGCAGGATACCCCTATATCAGAACCTGTTAGACAAGCATCAGACTATGATGAGATGATGAACGATATGATGGGTCAATATGGAAGAACCAGGGAGGACTTAGAGGGTATTATGAACAAAATAGGTCACCATGAGTCAGCAGGGACTATGGACCCTTCTATACATCAATATGGAGGAGGTCCTGGTAGAGGTATTTATCAGTATGAAACTGGAGCAAATCAAGGCGGTATAACTGCTAGGAATAGACTTGCTAGGTGGTTTAAGAGCAAAATGAAGGATATCCCTGAGTGGCTCTCTCAGGAAAATATGGATACAGAAGGGTTTGATGCTTCTAAATTAACTCCAGAACAGCAGAATATGTTATTCCTTGCTGATAAAAGGTATCATCCTACAGCGTCTTTATCTGCGGAGGATACAAGTGATTTGTCTGGTTGGTGGGCTAGAAATCATTGGGCTGGTGGAAATGTAGGTACAGACTTATATGACAAGAAAGTTGCTGCTTTCCAGGATAGTGAGGAAAGTATTGTTAACGATGTTGTTACAGAGCAAGGGGCTGAAGCCTATTAATGTATACTATTGATATACACCATAAAGGGGATAGTAAGCCTACATCCTACAAGATTTACAATAAGGAAGAAGCTAAATCTAAGAATATCAACTATAAATACTGGAGGGACGCAGATGAAGGGGAGTATGGGCTATCAGACGACAACTACGTGGCTAAAGTCATCACTAAGTCCGTATATAAACCTACTAGTGTATATATCAAGTTTCCTTATGGTTATACTTTTTATAACCCTAATTATAGTTCCGTTAAGCTTAATGCTAGTGGTAGACGGGCTAATAACACTATCTCAGGGAAAACACATTGGGAGGTAGTATCAAACGGACAGAAGATGAGAAATCTAGCTATGGTCTATGCTCAGACGATGGATTATGATAAAACTATAGAGCATGTTTTAAAAGAACCCACAGACAATCAAAAGGTTATGTGGAAAAGAAGAATGAAAAAGGAGAAGTTCAAAGATATGGTAAGAGATGAACTACAGAAGTTACTTCAAGAACACGGCTTAACTGAGGCTTATACCTTAGAATTGCTTGAAGAAACTATTAAAAAAGCTAAAGATAAGGGTGATGTTACTAATCTAATGAGAGCTGTAGATAACTTGCAGGATATGCATGGTATGAAGGATAAGCATCTTGTTAAGACAGTAGAGTCCTTAGAAGCGACAAGTAATGTTAAACTAATAGATGAGCTTAGAGAAGAAGAAGAAAAGCTTATTGCTACAAGAACTACTACTAAGGAAGAGGATTAATGGCAGAAAAAAAGGGATTAATGCATTATCTTGCAAATCCTGCGGAAGCAGCTAAAAAGCTATTTCCGTTTATAGATGTTGATACTATGATGGCTAGCAATAGAGAGCGTCAAATAGAACTTGGTAATAACCCAGATGTTGCATCAAATATTATGGGGGCGGCTTTAAATCCAATAGGTTTAGCAACAGGTTACGGGGCTAGTAAATTGATGAGTGGTCTTATGCAAAAAGCTTATACAGGGATGTCAAAAAGAAATATTGCAAAAGATTTGTTGTCTGATAAGTCTTTTGGAAGATATAAAAGTAATTTTAAATATCAATTAGATGAGATGAATAAAGCTCTTGATTCAGAAAAAATGGGGCTGGAATCAGTAGCGGGTAAAGGGTTTTTTACAGATGATTTATTGACTAAAAAAATGAGCGAGATAGGGAAAAAGCGAAAAGAGATTAGGGAAACCTTAGATTCTTTAGATAAAGATGATTTTAGAATGATGTATAATAAGATTGTAGAAGATAAAATCTCAAAAACTCCTTTTAGATATCCTTCAAATTTGCCACCTAATACGGGAGGGCAATATGTAGGCAATTTTCCTTTAAATGAGACTTTACTTAAAACAAAACCATTTCAGTATAATCCTAGAAGCCCAGAACAACAAAAACAAATATATAAAGGATTTATTGATATTGACCCAAGTAAAGTAAAGAAAATGGGAACAACTGGGGCTCATGAACTTAAGCATAGTGTTCAATCTGCGTTAAAAGGATATATTAAGAAGGCAGAAGATATTTTAGATTGGCCTAGTATTCAGCAGAGAACAAGAGATAAATTGGAATGGGGTAGACAAATTGGAATGACTCAAGATAAATTGCAGGAAATCAAAGACCATGTTAAATATATTTCTAACCCTCAAGAATTAAGTGCTAGATTAACAGAATTTAGATTAAATCCAAAGAGGAAAGATATGGTGTACAGAGAATTAAAGCATCTTTTTGGAAGTGATAGAAAGATAAAAGAAGCTGCAGATACAGTTTGGGCTGGAGTTCCAGTAAGTCTCATGGATTATGCCAATAGAAATAAATAAAGGAAGAAGAATAAGAGGTTTTATAGAAGATATTATTACCAAGGAAGAAGCGGAAAAACTTACTCCTGGTAAGCAAGACTTTAATAATCCTATAATAAAGGATGTTTTAGTCAAATTAGGGAAATCAAATGCTAATCCTCCTAGTTATGCTGTAATAGAGCAAGGTACTAGTGGGCATAATTGGCATACTGACATAGGTACAAATGGGCATATGAAATGGTGTAATATAAGTGTAAGTATTTTATTAAGGAAATCTAAAAATGGTTTGTTTAAATATAAGAATCCTAAAAAAGAATACACTCAAGATGAGCATTATTTAAATGCTATAATACATTCAAACGATGAGTGGCATATGGTAGAAAAATCAACCAAAGGAAGAACAGTTCTTTTAATGTTTTTACAATAATGGACTACGAAGAAAAATATGAGCAGTTACAGGCTCTCAAGAAATTGCGTAATAACATGGCTCTATTTGGGAAGCATTGTTTTCCTACTGCCCTTAAAAAGGCAACACCCCCATTTCACAATGAGGTGTATGCAAATTTATCAAATGATGACAAACGAAGGGTTCTTATAGCAGCACCAAGGGGTACAGCTAAATCTACAGTTACTACTCTTATATTCCCTTTATGGAAAGCGGCCTTCAAGTCAAGTACAGATGAATTATTTATAGTTATAGTATCTGAATCACAGGCTCAGTCAATTAATTTCTTGTCAAGAATAAAATACCATTTAACTCATTCTGATAGATTTAGAGATATATTTGGAGATATGGGACCTAATACCGCTAAAAGATGGACTCACACAGATATAGTACTTGCTAATGGCACTAGAATGATAGCTGTAGGTACAGGGCAAAGAGTTAGGGGATTTATTGAAGGGGACACAAGACCTAATCTAATTATAGTAGATGACTTTGAATCAGAGTTAAATGCTTATACTCCAGAGGCTAGAGCAAAAAATAGAAAGTGGATGACAGAAGCAGTGATTCCTTCCTTGTCTGATGAAGGTAGAATTGCAATGATAGGGACAGTTATATCGGAAGATTGTTTCCTGTGCTGGGCTAAAGAGTCGTCAGCTTGGAATGTTTTATGGTATGCTATATGGGATGATGATGAAAAGAGTATTTGGCCTGAAAGATTTCCAAGAGACAGGATATTGGCCATAAAGGACGAGTTCTCGTCCGTAGGGAATATCAATGGATTCTACCAGGAATACATGAATATAGCCCAATCTCCAGATGATGCTCCTTTCCAGCCTGATTGGATTAAGATACATCATTATGATTATAAGAGGGAACAAGGGCAAAACTTAATAATTAAAAATGAGGGACTTGAAAATGAAAAAATCAAACCTGTGGAATTGTATACTGGAGTGGACCCTGCTAGCTCTTTGTCTTCTAGGGCTGACTATTTTGTTATTGCTACTATCGCCATTGATTCCGATAATAATAAATATGTTATAGATGTATTTAGAGATAGAATCTCTCCAGCAGAACAGCCACAAAAGATAATAGATGTATATAAAAAGTTTAAGCCTAGGAGAGTGAAGGTGGAAACTGTAGGATACCAAGAGGCTTTAAGAACTGCCGTAAGAGAGATTATGAGGGAAGAAAATTTATATATACCAGGACTTGAAGCTGGTGTAAAACCAAGAAACAGTAAATCAGAAAGGTTATTATCGTTAGTTCCATTGTTTGCTAAAGGGACTTTTTACTTCAGACCAGAAGATATAAAGGCCCAACAAGAGTTTCTTTCTTATCCAAAAGGTAAAAATGATGATATTATGGATGCTATTTGGACTGCCTTAGATGGCGCAAAGCCATGTAGAAGAGTAGAATTTGAAAGATTATCAGAAGATGATTGGAGAAATAACAAGAAATCTCTTGATTGGATGACAATGTAATGCGTAAATTAAGCATATGGCATATACCAAAAAAGACGGAAAATCCGCAAAAAATATAGTTGACGAGACATTAGACCTATTTGACAAGTATTCCTCTAAAAGGGATAATTGGGCACAACAGGCTAAGGAAGATAAAGAGTTTAGACTAGGAAGGCAATGGACTGCTTCTCAAAGAGAAACTTTAGAAGCTAGAGGCCAAGCCCCTATAGTTATAAATAGAATACATCCTGCAGTAGAATCAGCAAAAGCTATGCTAACATCTAATAGACCTTCTTTTAGAGCTGCTCCAAGAGAAGATTCTGATAATAAGGTTGCTCAAGTTATAAGTGCTTTGCTTTCTTATATGTATGATATATCAGATGGAAGAAGCGCTATTAGACAAGCGGTAGATGATTATTATGTTATGGGAGTAGGTTATCTACATATATACCAAGACCCAATGATGGATATGGGAAAAGGTGAGGTTTGCTTTCATGATGTAGACCCATTGGATGTATACGTTGACCCTAATAGTAGACATAAGCTTTTTGATGATGCTGAAAATATTATTATTTCCAAACTATTTACTAAAGACCAAGCTAAGAAGCTTTGGCCTATGTATTCTAAAGCTATTGATAATGCTAATGATGAATCTGGAAGTAGAATAGATTGGAATGCCCCAGATACAGGAAGACAAGACGATGGAGAGGTAACCTTTCCAGAAGATGTAGGTAGATTGAATAACCAAGATTATATCAGAGGATATGAAAGATATTATATGGTTGATGTAACTGAATACAGAACATTTGAAAAGTTCTCTGGGAAAGAAGAACTCTTGTCTGAGGAAGAATATAATGAGTACTCACAAAGACCAGCATGGTCTATAGAGGGTCAAATAATGACAGATAAGAATAAAGTTGGAGAGTTGTATGACCAATTAGAAATGAAAAGACAGCAGATGATTTCTCAAAAGATGAAAGAAATGTTACATGTTGGCTACTCTAGAGAAGATGCAGAAAAAGTATCTGAAAGTGAAGTTCCAGAGATAAACTTTGAATCATTTAAATTTCAAGATTTAATAAGTAAAAATGAGATTAATATTGTTAAAATATCTAGCAAGAAGGTTAAGCAATGTGTTGTTATTGGAGACAAACACTTGTATTCAAGGATTCTTCCTATAGATAAATATCCTCTTATTCCAATGATGAATGTTCATACTCGTACTCCGTATCCAGTTTCTGACGTAAGAATGGTAAAGGGATTGCAGGAGTATATAAATAAAACACGCTCTTTGACAATAGCTCATGCTACAACAAGTACAAATACTAAAATACTTATACCTGAAGGTAGTGTTGATATGAAAGATTTTGAAGAGAAGTGGGCACAGCCAGGAGTAGCAATACCTTATGACCCTACTGATGGAGCTCCTATGCCTGTTCAACCTACTCCTCTTCCAAATGAACTTTACAATAATGAGCAAACAGCTAAAACAGATATAGACCATCAGTTAGGTTTATATGAAATGATGATGGGCAATGCTCAAGCTGCCCCTCAAACTTATAAAGCTACTATATCGATAGATGAGTTTGGGCAAAGAAAGATGAAATCTAAACTTGCTGATATAGAGGCTTCATTAACAAGACTTGGCCAAGTAGGCATTCCTTTAATGCAACAACTTTATACTAGTCAAAAGATATTTAGAGTAGTGCAGCCTAACAATTCTATATCTGAGTATGTCATTAATAAAAAGCTTGTAGATGATAAGACAGGTGAAATTAATGTTATGAATGATATCACTATAGGAAAGTATGATGTTATTGTAGTAGCAGGTTCTACATTACCAAGCAATAGATATGCTGAACTTGAATTCTATATGGATGCTTTCCAAAAAGGATTAATAGACAGGCAGGAAGTTCTCAAGAAAACAGAAGTATTTGACATAGAAGGTGTTATGGAGAGAACTGATACAATTGCTGCATTAAAACAACAAAATGCACAATTAGAAGATGAGAACAAAAAACTTAAAGGAGATTTACAGACACGTGACCGTGAATCTGTTAATCTTAGAAAGAAAGTTGAAGTTGAGAAGTTTAAGGGAGACCTAGACCAGCTTAGTAGTAAAGCAAAAGCTGCAGGTACTGTCTATGAGAAACGACTTGATGATAACTTAGCCACTATCAAATCTCAAATAAGAGATGCAACCAAAAAAGAAAGCTCACCCTCTTCTGGTGGTAAAGGGGCAGCTAAAAGGAGAAAGAAATAATGACACAAGATAATATACAACAGGACACCCCTCAGGAAAGTTCTAATGAACAGTTTAACTCTTTAGAAGAAGCTGTATTTGGGAATGAGGGCTCCGATGATGTTTCGAGTGCTTTTACTAGTGGAAATGAAGGAAATACTGAACCAGCTCCAGAACAACCTGGACAACCTGAAGTAAGTATGCAAGAAGATATTCAACAAACTAATTCGGATAATGATAAAGCTCGTTATCAATATTGGCAATCTCAAGCAGATAAATATAAAAATGAATTAGCGAGTATAAAGAATCAGCAACAGCAGGCCCCTGTTCAACCACAAGCCCCTGTTCAAGAGACTCAAGCTCCAGTTGAAGAATTTCCTGTAGCTCCTGCAAAGCCACAAAGACCTAGAGCGTTTAGTAGAGAGGAAGCATACAGTGACCCTTCTAGTGAAAGTGCTAGGTATTTAGATGATTTAGAGGGATGGCGTGATGATGTAAATGAATATAATTCGCTTAAACAACAATATCAAACAGCTATTATTGAAGAAAAATTCAATAAAATGGAGCAACAAAGAATTGATGCAGCTAAAAGACAACAGGCTGCTCAACAAAAATCTGCTCAAGAAGCTGAAATTAAATCTCATGTTATGGGACATTATGGTATGAATGAAAGCGAAGCTATGGATTTTATGACTAAGATGTCTGACCCTAAATCAATCAATATTGATAATCTTGTCCAATTGTATAGGATGGAAAGTGGAGGAAATTCACAACAAGTTGCTCCACCGACAGAACCTAGTGAAGTTTTTACTCAGACAAAGAATGCTCAACAAGTACCGTCTCCTATGGGAGTAATGCCTTCTGGGCAATCAAGCGCTGATACTTCAAGTTTTGAAGACAAGATTATGGATACTATGATAGGGAATTTTGATAGTAAAAACCCTTGGAAGTAACTTTTAATTAATCGCCCTACCCGAAGGTCTATTTAGACAGCTGAAGATGGGTAAAATAAGGATGGAAAAATGGGAACATTTTATTCAGGTGCCCAAAGTAATACTGCTACTGGCGTTTCAATCGATTCGACTAGACGAAAGTTTAATTTCGGTGAGCGTGTTGCTGAGTTAGCACCTATGCAAAGTCCATTCTTCGTATATTTATCGAAGGTGGCAAAAAAAGCTACTAATGACCCTGTGTTCAAGTTTCTTGAGCAAAGACATCAGTGGCAAAGACGTAATTTCTTAGTACAAACTGGTGATACATTAGCAGATGGCGGAGCTATTACAGCAAATGGTACTGCTACATTGGCTGCAGATGAGGATTTAGTACTTCATTGTAAATATGATGAGTATGGTAAAATATCATCTTCTTCTCCATGTAATTTTATACTACCAGGTGATGTAATCGCGCTTAAGGCTGACGATGGTGAGGTTTATAGATTTAAAGTAGCAGAAGATGCAGCATTTACTACTTCTACTTCTTCTTATTCAGCGACATCTCCAGCTGTATCTCAAGTGCATCATGATACTAATGGAGTAACCACAATCAATGCGGAAGCTTGTATTGCTTTACAAGATGTACCACAAGATACAGTTTTATCAGCTGGTAATCAAGGACAAGTAATTGGTTCTGCATGGGCTGAAGGAACTGATAGTCCTATTGGTTGGGAAGATAAATTATTTGACAGAGAAGGATTTTGTCAAATCTTCAAAACTGGTATGAATATCTTTTCTGGAACTTCATTAGCTACTGAATACAGAGGAATTGCTAATGAATTTCAAAGAATATGGCAAGATAAACTAATGGAACATAAAATGGATATTGAACAAGCAATGCTATTTGGTTATGGAGCTTCATCTAATGAAGCATCTGCAACTACAGCTCCTGTAAGATATTCATGGGGTATTGTGCCTTACACAAATACAAATGGTAAGGTCTATAATATGTCATATGCTTCATCAGGTTATGATGCTTTCTTAGATGCGATGGAAGATTTCTTTGCTCCTGAGTCTGGTAATAGTGGTAATAAATTAGTATTGGCTTCAAGAAAAGTTATTACTTACTTAAACAAACTAGGAAGTGGAAGCTTCTTAAATAATTCTGTAGGTTCATCTCAGTATAGACTAGATGTTAATACAGTGCCTGGTGCTTTTGGGCATACAGTTACTGTTGTTAATACTATATTCGGTAATCTTCACTTTGTTGCAGAGCCTCTATTAAGAGGACCATGGGAAGATTATTGCGTAGCTGTTGATATGAAAAATGTAGCTTATAGACCACTTATGGGTAATGGTATGAGTCGAGATACCTTTATTGAAACTAATGTACAAGACAACGGCGTTGATGGTAGACAAGACCAAATCATCACTGAAGCTGGCTTGGAAATTAGTCTCCCTGAAACCCATGCAATTCTTAAGTTTTCTTAAGTAGGAGGTAGAAAATGGCACAACAAGGAATAACGCAGGCAACTATCACTGATGGAACTCATCATGCGACTGATGTATCTGTATACAGTACTTGGAATTCCACTACTGAAGGCGGTGTGGCAGTATTATCTACTGATTTAGTAGATGCTAGCAATGATACCGATGCAGTAATTCTAAGTCCAGCAATACCTGGAGCTATGGCCAATAATCGAAAGATTAGAATAGGCTTTAATACAGTAACTGTTGGAGCTGATGTTAACTCTGATTTTGGTATTATGGGGTCGCTTGATGGTAAGAACTGGGTACTAGCAGTAGCTGAAGTAGATGCTGACACAACACCAAATGTAGCAGGTGTTCAAACATTCGAAGCTGATTTAACTGATATATATTATGGTTGGTATAGATTAACTTGGAATGATGGAGCTCTTGATACTACTACTTGGCAGGGAACTTTTCACGTAAGTGGATTAGCTTCTGCTAACGTAGAAATGCTTGGAGTAGGTGGCGTAGGACCTGACCCATCATAGTGGTTAGTTTAATTAATATGAAGGGGGCCTTGTGCCCCTTTCATTTAACTTTGGAGATTTAAATGAGTGATTTAAAAATAACAGTTGGTGGGAACGTACAGACTCAAAGTAGACAAGGACCTATAAACCCAGCAGCTCCTTTAGGACAAGCTGGTTCCGTATTTACTGATGCTGGTAGTGAGGAAATTAATCCTCCTCTAAATCAAACTTTTGTAGCTATTACAATGATAACTGATTGTACGTTTGATTCTTCTGGAGGGTTGATAGCGGAAGATGCGACAAAATTTATAAATACTGAAACAGCAGCACATGATTTAGCAGCTGGAGCAGAAACATCTATTCAGGGAACAGGTGGTGAGGTTGTAGATAGTATAGTATTTCCAGCAGGCTTGACAATATATGGGAGATGGACAGAAATTGATGTTAGTGTTGGTTCTTGCGTAGCCTATATAGGTTAAAGTGTTAGGATTAGGTAATAAATTAGGGAAGACAAGTTTAGTTACACCTGGAATTATAACTGACAATCTCGTATTAAAACATAAGTACGATTCAGGAGCAGTCGTACCTGTAAGTGATGGTGCTGCTTTTTTTGATGCGTCCCAGAGCAATGAAATACCAACAGGCTTGCCAGGAAGCACATTCGATGGTGACTTTACAGTATCTTGCTGGGCTTTTGTTATTCCTACAGCTGCTGATAAAGTAATACTTGGTTCTCATGATGGAACTGATTTGATGTTTTGTTATGTTAGTGCGGCTGAAAAAATGTATATGAAATTTACTACTTCAGGAGGAGGCGATGATTATACTCATGGAGCAACAATTTTAACAGAGGGGTGGAATTACCTTACATTTATTCAAGATGATACTAATAATAGACAATATACATATTTAAATGGGGTGGATGACACTGATTCTGGAGGAACTCATGATGCTGCTATAACATTAACTAGTACAGAAACTACAATAGGAGCGAGTAATGATGTTACTCTAGAATTTAATGGTTATTTATGTAATTTAGGAGTATGGACATCAGTCTTAACTCCAGCACAAATCAAATCTATTATGTGGAAAAACTATGCAGGTTTATCATCAAGTGAAAAAACAAATTTAGTATCATGGTGGAATTTAGATACATCTTATGATATAGATGACACAACTGAAAGTACTGAAACTACACAATATGTTTTTGATAATCATCATGGAGATGGAGATACTTTAGGAAGTGATGTTATGGTAGGAGGCGATATGTCTTCTGATTCAGGGTGGACTTTAGAAACAGGATGGTCAATTAGTGATGGTAAGCTTAGGCGTGACACAGAAGATACTTTTAATACAGCTTATGTCGCTACATCTGGATTAACACAAGGAGCTTTGTATAAAATTACAGTTGATATTTCAACTACTAATGGTAATCCTTTAATATTAATGCTAGGAGAAGCTCATAGTGGAAGTATAACAGCTAATGTTAGAGGTCGTACACAAGTTGATGGTACTATTATATTTTATTTAGTAGCTGGAGCAAATGAGAATATATATTTTTATAGTGGTTCTGGTGGAACTAGGTGGAGCGGAACTATAGATAATGTTGTTATTCAAGAAGTAAATGGGAATCATGGAGTATTATCATAATGGCTGCTACTATACAAACAATTCAAAAACCAACAAAAGCCAGAGCATTAGATACTTCTGGCAATAACAATCACGGACAAATATATTCAGGTAGAGCATTAGAGTTTGATGGGGTTAGTGATTATTTAGATACAAACTATATATGGACATCAAATACTATTAGTATATGCGCTTGGCTTTATACAGAAGATAATGCTGCTCAGAAGATTGCTGTAGGGAATAGAACTGCTGATAATAATGGAGTTACTATTGCAATGGATGGAAGTGAAACAATAAGGTGGGAGGCTGGAGCTAGCGATTGTTTATTTACAACATATAGTTATTTAAATCAATGGGTTAGAGTATGCGCAGTTTATGATAAAGCAAATACTTTAATGAGTCTTTATGTTAATGGAGTTCTTGCTAATACAACATCTGCAGATTTAAGTTTAGAAAATATAACTGGAACCGACCCTAGAGATTTTGTTATTGGAAGTAATAGAGTTACATTAAAAACAAATATGTTTGTTGGTAGAATATCTGATGTTCAGTTTTGGGATGCTGCATTTGATGCAGATGATGCATTATATGATTACAACAATCCCGAACAATTAGCTTTAAATAGAGGTGGTACATCATTAACAAACTCTAATCTTAAGATATGGTATCCAATGAATGATGGACATAGAGGGCAACAATCATATATACTTGATGCTTCAAATACAGGGTTGGGTGATGAATTATTGACTAATGGAGATATGTCAAGTGCAACAGGTTGGACATTAGGTTCTGGTTGGTCAATTAGTGGAGGAATAGCTACTTTTGACGGGTCAGGTGGGGTTAGTTTATATAGAAGTTTTTCAGCATCAACAGGTGATACATTTAAAATTACTTATGATATTACAAGTTATACTTCAGGTGGTTTTAGAATAGTTTATGATGGAACAAATGGAACTACTAATAGTGCAGTAGGTAGTTATACTGAATATGTTTCTTATAAAGGAGGTAATGCTAATCTATTTTTGCAATCAGTTAGCACTTCAGAACTTAGCATAGATAATGTTTCAGTCAAACCTGTAAACAAAAAAAATCATGCAACAACTGTATTTATGGGTGAAGACCTATGGGATGTAGCAGATGGAGCTACTGCCCCTTGGTCACAAAATAGTGGTACATCTACGCATACAGCTGATTCAGCAGGCAGTGTAAAGATAACTCCAGGAAAAGGCGGTTCAGGTGGTTCTTATACATATTTACAAGATGATAAAGGATTGAAGGAAGATTTAGAGGTAGGTAGAACTTATCGTCTTACATGTGATATGGCTACAGATGTTGAGGGGCATGCTATTACACCGTCTGTAAGAGCAGGCGGAGTTAATTACGATGGAACAGCTATAACAGCTACTAATTTAGTAACTAATGGTACAATGGAAGCAGATTCTAATTGGGTTGATGAGGCTACTCCAGCAACTAATGAAAGAAGTACTACAAAAGTACATAATGGGACTTATTCAAGAAAATTTACTCCTAATGCAGCTAATGAAGGAATTAAATCCGATACATTTACTACTGTAGCTGGTGATAAAATTTTAGTTTCAGCTTGGATATATCCAGATGATGATACTCAATGTATATTAAGACATTATAAAGGTGATGGTTCAAGTATTAATAGTGCTTCTGGAACATTAACTGAAAATGCTTGGAATCATGTAGTGGTTCAATATACTGATGATGTCGGTGGTTCATCAGCAAGAATAGGATTTAATAGTGGTAGCACTACATCTGGAGATTGGTATATTGATGATGTAGTAGTAACTAAGTTTATATCACCAAGTATTGATTGGGTATGTGCAGATAATTCTGATGGTGATTATTTTTTCCCCAGAAATATGCTTGATACTGAAATGATAACAGCTAGTAATGACTCAGATTTTACAACACCTTCTTCTAATTGGGTTCATTTTGGAACTTATGCTAATGCTCCTGTTTACACTGGTGGTGCAATAACTTTTCAAACTACTAATTCATATTCAGGGGCTCAAGGAATTAAACTAGGGACTTCTAGCTTTGCTGCTTTAAATGTTGGAAGGAATTATATATTATCATTAAAAGCAGGAGTAAATACTATTCTTGGGAGTCCTGCTATTAAAGTTAGAGTAGGTGATAGCAATATTGAAGACCAAGCATTAAGTACAGATGCATCTACTGAATATACATTTTTACTTACTCCTACGAATACTACTGGTGAACTTAAAATTTATCACGAATCATCATCAATTTATACATTTACTATAGATGATATAGAATTACATCCTGAAGAAAATGTTTGGGTAGATGAAATGGTTGTTAAAGAAATAGGTTTAGCATCAGGTTGGACAGAGGCAGACCAACAACTTGATATACCACAAACAGCATTACAATCTTATAATCAATTGGCTTGGTTTCAGAATGATATTGATGGAGTTGGCGCAACAAATTATGTAAGTATATTAGATGATAACGCATTAGATGTAGGCACTGGTGATTTTTCTGTATCATGCTGGTTTTATCTTTACAGAGTCCCCATTTCTAGTTCATATCTCTTTAGAAAAGGAGGAGCAGGTGATAAAGGTTATGCAGGAAGAGTAACAGGAACACGTAGAATTTCATGTAATATTAACGGTGACTTATCCGCTGGGGGGTCAAATCAATGGACAGACTCAGATGCAAATGAAATTGATATAGGAAAATGGTATCATGTAGTATTTTCTTATGATAGAAGTGGGGATGTTTATTGTTACTTAAATGGAGAAAGAATTACCTCTGGTGAATTTACTTCAGCTAAAGATATAACAGGTAATAATACTACTTGTGATAATACTACTCTCTTTATGATTGGAGCTAGCTCCTCTAGCGCTGATGGATTTCAAGGAACTATAACTGAAGTAGCATTATTCAAAGGAGCTGGAAGTCTATTAACTGAAGCTCATGCAAAAGAGTTGTATAATGATGGCAAAGCATTAGATGCAACTACTCATTCACAAAAGGCATATTTAACAGGCTATTGGAGAAATAATGGACTCTCTCAATGGAAAGATTTATCAGGAGAAGATAATCATAGCGATACTATAGGCAATATTACAGAAACAATGTTAATCACAGCAGGAGTAGATGGTTCAAGAGATTCTCAAGGATTTCTAATGAATAGACAAAGAACTACTAATAGTTTGAATTTAGTTCATTTAGGAGAGGGTTCTGGAACAGGAACTTCTAATTATGCTAAAATGTATAATAATCCTCTTTCAAATTTAACAGATGATTTCAGTATTTCATTTTGGGTTAAACCTGATTATTTATATTCGACTGGATTTCATGGTATAGTTCAATTAGGGGTTACAGCTTCTAATTTTTGTGCAATAGGAACAGATACTAGCGGGCATATAATAGCTGCTTATGAAGTAAGTGGTAGTTATCCGACAAGATTTAATACTGGAGCTTCTTCAATATCTTTAACTGAATGGTCACATGTCGTGGTATGTTTTTCAAGCGGAACACATACAGGAAGTAATAATGCATCAGTATTAACAGATAGCGCAGCTACTTGGACTGCTGATGAATTAATAGATGGACAAGTTCATAATGTTACCGATTCAGGAAGTACAAGTGCAGCAGGAAGTGCTAAAATTACAGATAATGCAGCTACAACTATAACGGGGACTTTAGGAGGTGGTACAGAAGATGATTGGGATACAAGTGATGTATATCGTGTAATGAAAGTTTATATCAATGGGGTAGCAAATGATGTAAATGATGACGATGATACTGGAGCTCCTGATGCTGTTGGAATAGATGGTAGCTATTTGGTTGGAGCAGATAATAGTTCTGGTAGAATGTTAAACGGAGAAGTAGATGATGTATCTATATATAGTAAATGGTTGACAGCAGTAGAAGTAAAAAGAAATTATAACGCAGGTAAAAGGAGTCACAGATAATGGCACATTATGAAATGTATTTTTGTTTTCCTAAAACAGCATGGGAATCTAATACACCAGATAAGATTAAAGATAAATTAAAGTTAGTAGAGTCTGTAAATGAAGATACGGGGGAGATAACTTATAAGTCAAGTATTACTTGGAAAGATGCCGTATTTAGTGGTAAATTAGGTAGTCCGAGATTCTCATTTAATTGGGAAGATGATGTAGAAAACAGTGAAAAGTTTTGTATAATCAAAGGAGAATTCTCGATGAAAAGTGGGGAACTAACTGCTTTAGTAGCGTTAGGTTCAGGAAAGACATATCCTAATTTTACAGTATTAACAAAAACAGAAGCACAAACTCTGGCGAGTAGTGCTACCTTTATGGGAGAGTAAGATGGCAGGAGGATTTTCAAGTAAATGGAGAACAATGGGGAGCAATACTAATGGTACTGTGGATTCTGGCACTAGTGGTGGTGGAGCAACAGGCATTGGAACTTTAGTAGATGGAGTAAGTAATGCTTCTAATGGAGGAACTAACAATCAAGTTAGAAGAGAATGTACTATGTGGCTTGTCGACCAAGGAGAAACATATACTCCTAATTTTAATTGGCCAGTTACTAGTAACTTTACTGTCATTCTAAATGGAACAGGTCAGACTTTGGCAGGAGACCATGGGGATGTGGATGTTGTTGTTCAAGGGTCAGTAGATGGAACTAATTTTGTTGATATGAAAGATTTAGGCACTTGGGATTCTGGAACTACAGCAATAGGTCATTTAGTATATGACTTTGACGAAAATGGAGTAATGCCTTTTATGAGATTAAATCTTGACTCTCAAAATAATGTAGATAGTGGTGCAGTTCCTTTTAAAATAGTTGTGATACCTAGTTCAATTTAATGAGCGTTTTAGCTACAAATTATAAAGGTAGAGCTGGTAAATGGAATCCTTACTATTATAAATCTTTTAGATTAGGAGAAGAAGATAGCGGAGCATTGTCTGATGATAATGCTATTTATGTAACTAAAACAGCTGGTAGTGGAAGCGCGACATTGAGAGCTATATGCTCAGATTCTTATAATTGCAATTATTATTATAAATTGGAATTTACTCACGCTAGTAGTGATAGATTTATAGTGAAAAAATATGATAAGAATGATACGCTCGTAGATACTCTTTATGCTAGCGGAACAGATAAATGGATAATGTCAGCAAATATATGGACAACTATAGATATTGGAGTATGGATATTGGCAAATTCAAATACTGCCTTTTCTAGCGATGATAGGTATACTATATCCCTGCCTAGTTTCGATACAATGGATAGAAGGAAAATATATCATGGAGGCTATTCTTCTTATCTAAGAATGCCTGAAACAGAGAATAAATCTTATCATACTGATATTATTCCTACTGATTTAAACAATAGAAATATAACAGTGCACTTTGGTTTTTTTTCAAGCAGAGATTTAACAATAGGCGGAGCTGTCGGCTCTGCTTTGTTATGTTTATCAACTGAAGATAGCATAGGCAATAATGCAGTTACATTAGCGTTAGAATGGAATTTAAATCCTGATGGAAGCAATTCAGAAGCTGCTACAGGATTAGGAACAGATGATACGGATGCTTATTCATGGGGGAGTGGGGAGACTTGGCAATTAGGTAAAGTGTTTTTAGCAGATGTTAATCCAAGAATTAATACCGAAGTCCCTTCTATTTCTCAAGCAGTTGCTGGTAGTGTCAATCCTCCTGCTGGAGCTGATACTGGCACATATCAAAAATATAATGCTACATCTGTAGGTATAGCTGGGCATGCAAAAATTACAAGTCAATATCAAGATGGGACAGGAAGCCCAACTATCGCAGCAAACAATCAATTTTGGCCTGTAACATTATTAATTAACTAAGGGAGTAGTAAAATGGGAGATAAAAAAGCAAGAACAAGTATAAATTTAGTTGGGGGAAGTTCAGCCCCTGCTTCAGTTGGACGCAAAAGAAGAATAAAAGCAAAGGTAGCTTCAAAGGGAGCGAGAAGTAAAAAAGTAGGAAAAAAGGTTTCAAGAGGTAGAGCTAGGTCATCTAGATAGATGGCTAAAAAGCTAGCTAATAGATTCTCGGGTAGCTTCGGGAATCCTTGGCATGGAGTTAAAACTGATACTAGAAGGAAACTAAATACAGATAAATCTAAGAAAGGCAAGAAGAAATAATGGCTGATGGCGGAACTATAACTCAGAGAATAACGGATTTAATAGGAGCTCAACACTCTACTGATGCTTTATATTCAGGAGATTTGATTAATGCAGCTATAAATGAAGTAGCTGACATGCTCCCTATAGATTTGCTTATGAAATATTCCTCTAGTCCAACTTCAGTAACTTCTGGGACAGGAGCTAGTATTGAAGGTGAAAAAGTACTTAAGGTTATTAGAGTCGATGCTAATAGTGGAGGTATAGAAAGGGAATGTAAAGAACTAGATAGAGCCCAGTATGCTCAAGCTAGAGATTCAGGGAGTATTCATTATGCTACTGTATTTTCTCCAGTGTATCACATTGATAGTATGAATACAGCTAGTAATTTAGATATATTTCCAGATTGTAATAACTCTGGTCAAGAGGGCAATATATGGACATTTTCATATATAGATGATAGTGAGGATACTACTGCAGTGACAGCAGCTACATTAAGTTCTTCTCATTTCTTGCCAAGTGAATTAATACATGCAATAGCTTTAAAGAGTAGTTTAAATATACTTAAAGCTTATATAAGCAACCAAATACAAGATGAAGAAGATATTGAATTATTAGGAATGCTTCAAAAGCAATGCGAATTACTTGAAAAAGATTTCATAACAGAAATGCAAAGATATGTTCCTGATATGGAAAAACCTAAAGGAGAGTAATGACAGCTAAAAAAATGATAGAATTAATACAGCAGCATCATCCTCATATAAAAGAGACTGAAGCTTTACTACTTTTAAATCAAGCTAAAGATGAGTTTTGTGAAGAAAGCAATATGTATAAAACTGCTATTACAACAGTTACAACGCAGGCAGATTTACTAAGATATAATATAGGACTAGAAGCTGGTTCATCTATTTTAAAAGTATTAAATGTTTGGATAGGAGATAGCGGGAAAGAGATTCTAGCTTCAAGAATCCAAGGAACTTTAAGAATAAAGGATGATTGATAATGGCAAAAAATGTGAAAAGAGGATGGTTTATTGAGGTTATTAATGGAGATAAAGTTTTATGCCTTGTAGAAAAAACTTCAAGAACTGTTGATGGAATCACAGATAATTGGAGAGCAGTAACTGAAGTTACCAATACAGTCATTGAACTAGCAATGGCAGATATAGACCTAACTGGGGTAACTAGCAGTTATAATGAAATAAATTCAAGATATCATAATGTTATAGTTGATAAAGTTATAGCTATGGGATATAGAGACCCAAGAAATCAGAATTTGCAGAATGCAGAATATTTTGAAAATTTATATCAAAAAGGTTTAAAGAGGGCTAAAAAGTATTCTAAATCTTCAAATCTTTCTACTGGAAGAATAGTCCCGCAGGACTTTTAGAATGAAAATAGGTGACTTATTATTATTAAAAGGATATATTAATAAAAAGCAACTTAAGTCAGCCTTAAGAAAGCAATCTGAAGAAGCAATAAATTATAATAGGTCAGTTCCATTAGGCAAAGTATTAATAGAAGAGAACTACGTAACTATAGATGAAGTTACAGAAGCGCTTAATGACCAACCTAAGATGAAAGATGTTAAAGTAGAGGAAAAACACGTGGCTACAGAGATAGGTGAAGGAAGTAAGTTTACCTTTGATTTAAAGTTTTTAGTAACGATAGGCGCAGTAATAGTATCTGCTTGTGCTACTTACTTTAGTATAACAGGTAAACTAAATGAAATAGAATCTAATAATTCTCCAAATAGAATGGAGTATGATTATGTGGTAAATGAAATCTCTGCATTGAAAAGTGCAGGAGATTTAAAAATCATATCTTATAAATTAGATGAATATGATGAAATGTTTTCAGAAATTAAAGATTTAGTCAAACAATTAACTCCATTAGCATCTGACCTTGAATATATTAAAAAAGAACTTAGCAAACTAAAGGATAAAGAAGTAGATATACCAGAGGTTGATTTATCAGGAATAGAGTCTAAGCTTGACAATCTTTCAAATAGTATTAAGGCTTTTGAGCAACGATTAAATAAATTAGAAAGAAAGAATACAGGAGGGAGATTCTAATGTCTTATGCGAGAATTATTTCGTATTTGGTTTTGGCAAGCAGTTTATCTTTGGGGGGGTTTTTTGATAATTCGACTATTTATACTTCTGCTTCAATGGCTACACCCTATGTAAATGATAAACTCGAACTAGAAGATGATTATAAATATACATTTGGAATAAGAAAGATTGCTTTATTTCCATATCAAGTTAAGAGTAATTTTTACAAAGGAAATGAGAAACAATTAAGTGATAATGCATTATTTGGTGCTGTTGACGGCCTAGAATACCTTTTTTCAGCGAGTTCTGTGCGTAACCAAGGCCATGAGTATACTGACCAAGAATATTGGCTTAAATGGTCAAATGATAAATTTGTTACAAAACTTAAATATTTAGATAAAGGTAGTAGAGACTTACAATTTACATCTGCAGATGTTAGATATAAGATTGCCTTAGGTCCTGTTTTCTTGTCAGTTGGTGGTAATGTAATGGGGCACCCAATATATGGGCATCCTGCTTATGATGACTATTTAGGACATTGGTTTGAACTTGCGTGGGAATATGGATATGAGGATTATTTAATCCCGACAAATGATTTAAATGAGAACGGAGAGATTGACAGTTATTATCTTTGGATTGAAACTGATGAATATACGCAAGAAGGTTATTGGGTATATTACACTGAGGGAGCTACTTATTATTGGGAGGACCCCGATGGTAATGCAATAGCTTATTCTGATGCAGAGTTTCATCAATATCATATGCCAGGAATAATAGAACAATACAATGAAGAGAACAAAGAAAAAGAATGGCAAGCAGAAGCAAGTTTAGTTATAGGATTAGATTTTTATCTTGGGAATGACAAGTATTATTCCCATATATGGGTCAATGCATTTCCATCGACTGTTGGTTTGACAGAGAAATCGTATGATGGAGACAGCATACAATATGACGTTGGCACTCTGGTTGGAGTCAACTTAGGCGAGCATATTGGGGTATTTATTGAGGGTAGTACATTAAATTATTATGGTAGAGAAGAATATAATATCTCTACTGGAATTAATCTTAGATTCTAATAAAAATGTAAAATAAGGAGAAACAATGGGAGCATTACTTGGAGGTATCGCTACAAAGATACTTAGTCAAAAAGTTATGATTGCTATTTTAGTTAAGCTTGGAGATTGGCTTGTTAAAAGAAGCGAGAATGAATTAGACGATAAGATATGGCTTGAAGTAAAAAAAGCTTTAGGAAAGTAATGATAAAAGAACTCTCTACTAAAATGATTTTAGTTGAGGATTTAATAAATAAACTTAAAGGACGGTTACTTGACAAAATAGTTAAAGACCAAAAGTCTATTTATAAAGATAGTCCTCACTTTTGCCCAGAATGTAATTCAAAAGAAATAGTAGGAGTTGAAATAATGGGGGCTAGAAATGGAGTCCTTCTTTGGGAATGTGAACAATGCTATCAAATGTTTTTAAAGTTTGAAGCAGAAGAGACAGAAATAGCTCTTCAAGAAGCAAAAGGTTGCTGGACAAATTCAAATGACTGGGGGTATGTTCCTAAAAGTAAATTTAATTAAGGTTTTTTGATATGAAAAAGAAAAAAGGAGGAGTACTAAAGCGTGCTATAGTAACTCCTGATAAACACGCACCTATACATGATGTACCAGCTATTCAGGTTGTGTGTAAAGCTATAGAACTGGTTAAGCCTGATATATATGTAGATTTAGGTGACCTTGGAGAGTTCTCTAGCGTATCTCATTGGCAGTGGAAAAGAAAGAAGAAACCACCATTGGAATATATAATGCCAAAAGTTGATGAAGATATAAGAGCAGTTAATGAGCTACTTGATATAATAGATAAATCCTTGGACAAGGTTGGTTGTAAAGAACGACATATGTGTGCAGGGAATCATGATGAATGGTTAGATAGATTCGTAGAGGAGCATCCTTATCTCAACTATCGCTTTAAAGATGTATGTCATTTTAAAGAGCGAGGATACAAATACCATAAACCTGGTGAGTATCTTAAAATAGGAAAGCTCTATTTTTATCATGGGCACCATTTTGGTGGGCAATACCACACAGCGAATCATCTAAGAAAACTAGGTGCCAATATAATGTATGGTCATCATCATTCCCTGCAACAAGACAGTGTGACTTACATGGATGGACCTAAATCTGCTTGGTCTTTAGGATGTTTAAAAGATATGTCTGCAGACAAGAATCAATGGCTAGGAGGCAGACAACATAAGTGGGCTCATGCTTTTGCTATAGTAGATTATTATAAGGGAGGAAGATTTACTGTAGATATTGTTCAAATAATAGATGGAAGGACGACAGTATGGGGACAGTTGATAGACGGAAATGTGTAATAGTAATACCAGATGATTATTGGACATCATCATTAAATGAAATAAAATGGATATGCAAGGAATCAGATGCCAAGGCAATTAAAAGAAATAAAAAACTTTAATATAGGAACCATTCTAAATGTTTCTGAAAAGGACATTCCAGATGATGCTGCTGCATACTCTTTAAATGTAGACCCTTTGTCCGAAAATGGCATTTTAAATGCTATTAATACAGATAAGTTTTTCTTTGCTACTAATGAAGCTGTATCAACTGTAAGTACTCCTATATCATGGGGAACTGCAGCAGGAGAGCATATTAACTATAATACTCAGGGAGATTTAAACCCAACTCACGCTATTTCTATTGATAATGTTGGAATATTTAAAAATAAAGCTTCTTCACATATTAGCTTTATTGGAACAAAAGGAATTAAAGAAACTCTTATTGCTGATAGTATCCAGCCTTGGTATGAAAAAGTAAAAGCTGAAGCCCTCTATATGACTTTTACGCCATCTGCTGCTATAACAGATTCAGATACCTCTTTTACTTATTTAACAGATACAAATGAAATAACAAGAGGTACTGTAACCAGCGATAGCGTTTATACTATATCGGGCTTTACAAGTGGAACCGCTACAATAAAGGCTGTTCATGCCACAGTATCTAACTATGATGGAGGAACTTTAGTTGTTACAACTCCAGAGGGGAAAATAGTAACTTACATATTTGATGATGATGGAGATGGAGCTACGGGTACAGTAGATAGTTCTGGAAGAGTTAGGATACAATTACAAAGTTTATCTGGCGTAGCTAATGTAGCTGCTCAAATAAAAGCTGCTATAGAAGACCCTGATGGTCATGCAGGATTAATAAGTATAGCTACAAGTACTACAGATGTTACCAATGATACTTTAACTCTTACCTATGTAGCCAACCCTATAGCTACTTATTTAAAGATAGGTGATTACTTGACATTTACTGATACTACTGCTTCTAGCGGAGCATTAGCTTCTACTCACGAGATAATGCAAATAACAGATATAGATGATGATAACAGTACTATTCATGTAGAAAGAGGATGTTTTGGGACTCCTACATTAGCTTACTCTACCTCTGTAATATATTATGTATATTCTAATAGACAAACAATTGATGGTATTCAACTTTCTACAAACAGAGCTACTTGCAGATTAGGAGGATGGAGTGATTACTCTGGAAATAATATTGGAGGAAATGGTAGTTTCCTAACAGAATGTATTACTGATGCAACTAAAAGGACAAATGGTGGAGTTGTTAATGCAGCGTCACTTGCTTGTAGTGTGCAAGCTGAAGGCAAGGTTTTAACTTTTGGTTTAAATGTAACTAACTTACCTTTAGAGGAAGGTGATTTCTTGACAATATATACTAATAGGAATGGAGGCTCTAACATGGGCTTCTCAAGTAAGATTGTAAAAAAGAGTACAGGCCCATTGGTTATTACTCTTGAGGATAATGTTGATTTCGCTGAAACTAATACCAGTGATATATTTTATTTCGAAGGTAATATATTAAAAAATCATACATTAACTCACTCTAGAAATGAACGGTTAGTTGATGTAGGAGCTAGTGAAGAATATAAAATTAATGCATGGAGACATTCTGGATATAAAGAACATAATGATGGATTTATATCAAATTTAATATCTGGATATATAAATACTAATATAGAAGACGGGAAAGTTGCTTTAGTCTCTTCAGGAGGGTATTGGGAGTCATCACCAGGTAATATAGATTTAGGGGGAGTAACCGATAGAGCTGCAATTTTTTATCCTTTTCTTGGGGGAGATTGCTTTGTTAGAGTAACCTCTCAATATTTAGATTGTTTTAAAGATACTTCTAAGGCTACTTTAGCAGATGAAAATGATTCAGTAATAGAGTGTGATGGTAATGCTTCTAGTTTTATTTCTGCTAATGATATATTGAAAATTGGCAGTGAATATATGAAAGTTATTAAAGTTGAGAATAAGCAAGTTACAGTTGAAAGAGGCCATTTAGATAGCACTCCTGCTGTTCATTCTGCTGATACTGATATTTTTAAATGTGTAAATCATGGGATAGAACAAACAATTGCAAAAAATAGAATGAAGCCTGGACAATCATATAGATTGTCTTTTTATGCCAAGAATGGAGATGATGCAGGCAAAGGAGCTTTATCTATTAAGTTTAACGGTGGTTATATTAAGAGTGATGGAACATGGACTAAAGGAACTAATGATTTGACAGCAGGATACGGAGCTTCTATTAAAGACATTCAACAAGAAGCTAGATGGATAGATTTTGCAGATTTAGAAAAGCCTAATAATGATGTAGGTTCTGCTACAACTTTAGATAATATATGGAGAAAATTTTCTTTTGTATTTTATGTTCCAAATGCAGAATTTAATACAGATATAGAATTACAATTGGCTGCTAGGGGAGTTGAAGCATCAACATTAGACCTTGATTTATTTGACTTGTCTGAAAATACAATAATTTATAATAATGATGAATCTTCACTATTTAAAAGTTCTTCTTATATAGATAATGCAGGAACAAAAGATTTAGTTTCTTACGATTCAAAAGGTAAGACTTTAAGAGTTATACAATCTATATTTGGAAGTGAACATGGTATAATTAGTGTAATATCTAATTTTTCTAAATCAGATACATCTGCTACTGAAATAGTATCTTCAATTGATAATGCAACTTTTGTTCCTAATAATAGAGAATTGCATATAGGATTTGGAGGTAAAAAAGAAGATACTTCTCCACAATGGCTTGGCTATGTTAATCATAAGATATTTGGAAAAGATTATAGTGGAGAGCTATATCAAGATGAAGATACAGTACATACATATGATGATGAAGGTACTGGAACTATGTCAAAGGTTTGTCTTGCTGGAGAACATGAGAGGATAGCAGGAGTTGTTTCTTCTACTGGTTCTATAGGAGATTCTGATACAATACTTACTATAACTCATGTGGACCATAGAATGAATGTAGGAGATAATATTATTGTTAGAGAATGGATGGATTCTGACAATAGTTGGGATGGAAATGGTATATGGGTAGTTACAACCAGAACAGATGATGATAATTTTATATGTAAAAGAGATGCAGATTTTGACAACCAACCAAGTGCAGTTGCTTCTAATAATCTTATATCTTATAGACCTTATTTTTACTATGGTATTAAAGATGGTGACCCTTCTATTTATAGAATATGGCCAGATAATAGAATTAAAGCAGACTTAAGTGCAGATACTACCTATACTAAAGGAAAGATAGAGAAATCTTTACCTATAGCAGTTGGAGCTACCTCTATAACTACTTGTTATAATAAAAAAGCAGATGGTACAGGAGGAGGAAGGGTATATATACTATCCTCTACTTCTGACGAGGTATATTCTTATAATGTTGAAATAAAATATAACGAATGGACTACAACTCCATTGGTTCAAATATCCAATATGGACTTGGCATTTAAATCATTTAAATGGAGTAACGACCATATTAATGGAAATATAAGTGGAACTACAGCTGTATTTGGAAGTTTAGCTGCAGAAAGTTCTCCTACTATTAAGTATTCAGGGATGCTTTCTGATATAATAGAAACAAAAGGAACAACTGAAACTTTTGATGCAGATGAAACAGCTAATAGTGGTATTACTTGCGCTATGTTTGATACTAGGCTGTGGGTACAATGCAGGCCTGCAGGAGAATCTGCATTTTCAGAAGGAGCAAGATTTTTATTCTGTGCAAAAACAGAAGATGGAAATACAGATGGTCCTGATGTATTGTATTGTGCTGACAGAAGTCCTCCTACAAATTTAGTATGCGGACAAGCTGTAAGATATTCTACAGGAGGACATGGATTCTCTGCTGGTCCAGGAGTTAGGTCTACTGGAGATTATGATGCAGCTCATACTCATCTTCCTGTATATAGTGAAATTGGAAAATATGCTTATTTTTACCATTATTTTGACGATGATGACCATAAAAGAAAGAATTCTAGAATGTCAGTTTATGGAAAACATGCATCATCACATCATGGTACATCTGGTATTTTTAATGCTGGAGGAGGTGGAGCTAATTTAGCTTATATGAATTATGGATATAATGTAGGATGGGATGGGGTAGATGGTATGCCTTCTATAAGAGTCGCTAAATATGGAATGTTTCAAGTTGCAGATAATGACGGAGATGGAGTATTGGATGGAACAGGAGTTGTGGTAGCAAATGATGAAACTATTACAGATACAGCAGATAGAAATGGTCCATATGGGACATTACATCAAAGAGTATGTTCTCATGCAGTTGGCCTTATAGGAGCTGCTGATACTCAATGGCAAAGGCATTGGGGAAGACAGCATGCACATATGGCTATATCTGGTGATGATTATTATATATCAAATTATGGAGATGGTCCTTATGAAGATGCTCCAGAGTTAATGCCAGTAGATAAGTGTATTTTTATTTCAACAGATATGCACTATGGAGACGACCAGCCTGTAGGAAAATATGTATGTAACAATTCAGCAGCATACGATACAGATGACAAAGAAACTATTTTGACAGTAAATACAAGTACAACCACTGGAGGTGTAAGTGGTTTAGAGGTGGGAGATAGTGTTTATATAGCAGCTGGCCCTGCTAAAACTACCGTTGTAACTTATGTTGATAAAGGAAGTAATACTTTTAGAGTTGCTGTCCCTCCTGCAAGTTTTACCTTAGGCGCTGGTACATGGAATGTATATTCACATGCTTTTCTTTTATCTTTAGGATTAGGTACTGGAGGAGTTCATGATAGCGAAATAATGTTTCATTTTGCGTATGATGAAGACGACCCTAATAATGGGGATAGATTTACAGAAGGAGCTGCTTGTGGACATTATACAAAGACTTATTTTACTCCTCCTGCTTATTGGGGAGGACCTAAATCTTCTTCTTATATAACTTCTACTATATCAACAAATCCTGGCGCGGTCTTTCCAATAGAGAAGCTTAGTTTTAGAGGTGGTGTTATGATGAGGCCTTTTACTATGGATGATGAAGATTTCAATGATTTAATTGTGGGGAATGGAGTTTATATAGATATGCCATCTTGGCCTAATCCTGTATATCATACAGCAAATGGTTCAAAGCTTCACGATGATAGAGCCAATAGTAGTCCTAATAATTCTTTTGCAAGCAAATTATTTATTACTTGTCCTATTTCAGCAGATACAGAACAAAGGTCTAAAGTTTATATGTGTGATTTAAATTTTATGTATCCAAGTGAATCATTACAGGTAGAGGAAACTATGACAATAGGGTCTGCTTTTACAACTAATTCTTGGAATAGTGGTACTTCTTGGGATGTATGCTTTACAGGAACTGTAAATGCTTATGATGTAACAAATACATCTGCAGATTTAGAGGGAAATAATGCTCTTCAACCTACAGTTGATTTAAATATTCCTATTACAGAAGGTCCTAATCAAAATATATTTTCTTCAGGTTCTGTATATAGAGATAATATAAATGCATTACATGGACTTTGCTTGTCAGTAATGGACCAAGCAACAGGAGCTATTCAAACAAGATATATAGTGGGCTCTAAAAGAATAGGAGCTGCTTCAGATGATGATATGAAAGTCAAGATTCACTATCCATTTGGTCATTCCCCTATCGCTAATGATAGATTCTGGGTATGGAAACATTCTTTAGTATGCACAGCTCCAGTAAGGTTAATGAAAACAACTACTCTTCCTTATTTCAATGTATTAACTGGAGACCCAACATTAGCAGGACCTATATATAAAGGGACAGGAGATATAGAAATTGCTAATAGTACAGCGATTTGTACAACAACAGACTTTCATAACCTAACTACTAATGATTTAATAAAGTTGACTGATTTGTCAAGTGAAACTGTCTTAAGTAACGAAGGAGTTCATAAAGTTACTATTACTGGACCTAAAACATTTACATCTACTACAATAACAGACCCTGGAGCAACAATTACTGGAACTTGGACTTTACTTGACGATAGTGATTCATCTAATGCAAATCCATTAACAGTATCTCTTACTAGACCTTTAATATCTACTCATTTTGGTGGTTTAGATATGAGAAAAACTAAAACTCATCCTGTTACAGTTACTGCTGATGATACTGCTAATATAGCTTTGACTTCTACAGCACATCTTTTAACTACAGGAGATTCGGCAACATTTAAAACAGAGTTAATTACAAATGAAGTAGATAGATTAATAAATGGAACTTCTAGTTGGACAGAGTATTCTCCCGATGGAACAGCTCCTACTTTTGATGCTGACGGAAGTTCTGGTGGAGAATATATAAGTATAACTCAAATTGCAGATACTGACCCACAGGGAGCACAGCTTGCTACAAGCCGATTAGAACTTATTCAAAATACTCAAACTTATAGAGTTACTGCAGAAATGTGGTGTGCTAGTAGTACATTAGCAGGAGTTACTATGAAGATTGGAAATGTTGCTTCCACTATTACTGATACAATCAATACAAAACCAACTTATTATACTAAAGATATTACTGCATCTAGTGATAATCCTTTAATAATATATACAGCTGCTAATACTGCTGTAGTTTGGAATATAGATAATATTTCAGTTCAATGTATAAGTCAAGAAGGTACTTATATAGGAACTGATGCTGCAGCTGATACTATTGATATAGTTAATGCTGATTTTTCAGCAGACACTAATGGAACATTATATACCAATCAATGGGAAATGTTGATAGCTGGCACTTCTGCTCGTTCTGAAATGGGAGAACTAAGAGCTGGATTTACTCAATGGGATAAAGGTAATATAGCAGCTAATGTTCAAAGGTACGATAGTACTGCTGATACAGATAGATTTATAAACTATGGAGAATCATCTGTAAAAATAGTTCCTACTTCTCTTGCTGACCAAGATGGAGACTTCTTCTTAAAGAATAATAGATACTATTATAAGATTTCATTTATATATGATGGATATCAGGAAGGTCCTTTAAGTGATTCTTATTGGTCTCATTATGATACATCTACTAGAAATAAGCTTTCTATAAGTATTACAGTTAAAAACTATAGTAGAAGACTCTCTCATGTTTGTATATATAGAAAAGATACTCAAAACGATTTTTATAAGCTTGTCAAGGAAATATCTACTGAGTCTGGTTGGAATCAAGTAGAGGGTGGCTATTCATATACTATGGGAGATGAGGGTCAGCTTGGAGCAACATATGAAGCTAGAACAGGAATGCCTGAAGTTATAGATACTATTAAGTTAAAATATGGAATATCAACTGAAATAGATGGATTTTTATTTGCTGGAGATTGTTCTCACACTAAGATAAAGAATGCTTCAAATTTAATATTTAGGTCTAGACCAGGAATGTATAGTATATTTGACTATATTAATGATTTCTTGACTTTAAAATCTAAACCTACTGCACTTGCTAATTTCAATGGAAGATTATATGCCTTTGATGAAAAGAATATTTATAGAATTAATCAGCAATCTCTAGCTATAGAAGATATATATGAGGGAGTAGGATGCACTGGTAAAGATAGTGTAGTAGTTACTGAATATGGTATGTTTTTTGCTGATAGGAATGGTGCTTATATGCACAACGGGCAATCTCCTATAAAAATATCTGAACCTATTCAAAAAGGAGGAGATACAGAAAATGTATTTGGAGGAACTGATAATATTAAGAATGTTAGCTGGAATAATACAGTAACAAACTCTACAAACTATGCCCCTTATGTAGCATTTGACTCAGATACTGGAAGTGTTTTATTTAATATAGAATATGTAGATAAATTAGATACTGATACAGTCGGCTTGACAATAACAAAAACAAAGAATTATATATGGTCTTTTAATATTACTAAAAAAAGATGGGATTTATGGGAATTAGTTGATGATGTAGAAGTAGGAAAGCCTTTTATTGGAGAAAAAGGCGAGATATATTTTCCAATTGGCGATGCAGTTTTTGAAAATAGAGGAGGCTCTAGCAAAAGAGACTATACATGGGTAAGTAAAAAACTTACTATGAATGAGGACTCTATTGTAAAGGTTTTTAATAAAGTAAAAATTAACGGACCAACAAAAGACTTGAATGTCGGAGGAACTTATATACACAGTAGTGATAAACTTTTAGTTAAAACAAGTAGTGGAGATGTGGCTACTGGAAATATGACATCATCTGTGGATACTGCTGGATTTGTTGATTATAAACTATCAGGAAGTAATAAAAAAGGAAGATGGATACAGTTTAAGGCAGAGAATATAACAGAGCCAATTGACTCATTTGGATTTATATTTAGAAGAAAGAGTACTAAGTAATGTCTGAAATCAAATTACAAACAAAGATTAATTCTTTTTTAGAGGTTCAAAAATCATTGCAAGAGATAGAAAAACAATTAAATGTTTTAAGTAAGTCGCTATCTTCAAAGGCAGAGTCAGAAGTAAGTGATACTGAAGGAAAATCAGGGGATATTAAAACTACTAGAAATGTTGATGGTAGTTATTCTTTTGAAATAAGAACTGATTCTGGATGGAAAACTCCAGTATTAGGTGAAAGTTCTATAAAATTTAAAGACAAGCCTGCATCTATATCAAAACCTACTATTTTATCTATAGATGAAATGGAAGCGGAAGATACCACTAAAGGAGATGTAAAGGCAAAAAAGAATATATTTGATGAGAAAGCAGATAAGTTTGTGCTACCTAGACCTGATTATGAGAGTGGTTGGTTTCTAGTAGAGGAAGATAAACAATATGTAACTGGAGCTACAGATGGAGTAGCCCCAGACACATCTTCTTTTTACGACGATGCATCAGAAGTAGTAGGAATTCCAGCTTTAGGGTTTTCTCTTAAATCTCCTCCTACATATTACCAAATACTAATAGCTCCTCCAAAAGTAACTACTTTTGATGAAGCTATGACTTCTGGTATACTAATTTTACAACATGCAATTCATGAAAGGTACCCAGGAGCAACAAGCTCATCTAATTGGTTCCAAAATGGATTTTTCACTTATATGACAAGTCCTGAACATATATGCTTTTCAACAGCACAAGGACATCTTTTTAATTGGGCTTCACCTGATGGAGATACAGCTAATGCAGATGGGGCAGGGGGATTAAGAGTAACCTCATGGACTTCAGATTGGTATCAAGCCTTTACTGCAACTGGAACGTCAGCTGATACAGCTAGTGTTAATTTTAGAATATGGAAATAACTTGTTTTAATATAGAAAGTATGTGTAAATTATAATGATGAAATCTAAGGAGATATAAATATTATGTTTGGTGCATTTTTAGGGAAAATGGCTTCTAGTGCTTTACCTGGTTTACTTGGAGGTTTATTTGGAGGCGGAGATAAAGGTCCTAGTATGGTTGATTTAGAGCAAATTGGAAAACATCAAGCCAGAACTCAAGAGCTTGTAGATAAACAATTAAAAATGTCTGAAGATATGATGGACCCAACTTCTGATATGAATCAGCATATGAGAAATTTAATGTCTCAAAGAGCTATGGAAACTGGAGCTCAATCAGGAAATCAAGCAATGAAAATGGCTGCTATGAGTGGAGTTTCTCCAGGGCAAGCTATGATGGCACAAAGACAAGCACAAAATGCAGCTACTGGAAAAGTTAATCAAGATTGGTTAAATGCTATTCAAGGTAGATTTGGGCAAGGCCTTGGATTAATGGGGAATATGACACAAATGCAACAAGGACTAGACCAAAATATAGGGCAAGCATATATTTCTAATATTACTGCTCAAAATGCAGCTGGAGGAGCTCAGGGCGGAGCAGGGCCTATGGATGCCTTGACTGAGATGGGGCTTAATCTTGGAAATATAGGAGGCAAAAGTCATGGTATCTTTGGAGATAAAGGTGGATTTATGAGTCACTTTGGAACTGGAAGCGGATGGCTTTCAAACTTATTTGGGTAAGGAGAATAAATGGCATTAGATTTTAGAGGATTTGCAGCAGCATATGCGAGAGGTAAAGAAAAAATGCAACCTCAAGAGACTATACTTAACAGGTTAGTTGGTACGCCTGAACATAATTTTCAGAAGAAATTAAAAAACTCTATCAATCTTAGTTTAGACCCCTTTATTCAAGCAAGTGGTTTAGATATTTCTGATTGGGGACAAGCTAATTTAAATAGCGACACAGGTGAATCTTCTCCTGTGGATTTCACTAAAGTTAAGAGTGCTGGTACTGCATATATGGATTTTAAGAAAGACTTGGAAAGATTTGGAGGAAGAGCTGCTCAATACGCTAGAAAGAATAACTTAGATAATTTCATAGCATTTAAACAATTTTATGACCAACAATTAGGAGCTTATGCCCCTATGGTACAAGCTAGGCTCCAATCATATAAAGATTATAATAATTTTAGTGACACTGATATGAGAAACTTCTTAGGTCAATATCCTGGGCTTCAAAAAACTCTTGCTGAAACTCCTCCTCCTGTTCAACAAGGTCCAGATGGAACTGTAATGCCAGGGTCTCATCCTTCTTGGCTATATCCTAAAATAACTACTAGACAGCAATTGCGACATCTAGGTCAATCAATAGACCCTAGAGAATGGGGGCTTGGAGGAAAGGCTGCTGCTGGAGCATTAGGTTTGGGAGCTTATGCTATGAGAAATAAGTTGCCCTCAATGGAAGGCTTGAAAGAGAAAGCAAAAGGATTGACAAAGAAAGGTGCAGGAAGCGCTGCTTATGGTTATGCTGGGACTAAAGGATTAGGACAAGCAACAAAAGCTTTAGCTTCTCTTACTGGTGCAGGTGAAACTGGAAAAGCACTTACTCAAGAAACTGGTGAATTAGCAGGTAATGCTATAATGTATGCGATAAGAAAGCATGGCTTGCCTAAAATAATGAAAACAGTAACAAAGAAATTAGGCTATAAAGTAGCAGCTAAAACTTTAGGAAAACTTGCCTTAGGAGGTATAGGAGCAGCTGGAACTGGAGGAGTAGGTGCTGGTTTGGCTGCATTATGGACAGCAAAAGACATAAAAGATATTTACGATATAGTAACAAAAATGAAATAGGAGCTTTTTATGGCAGAACCTAATCAATGGGCTCCTTCTTTTAACGCACAGCAAACTAGAAATTTTATAAACTCATATAATTCCCAACCAGGAACATTTAGTCCTCAACAATTAGATGTAATAAGAAGTCATGCTCAGTATCATAATGTTCCCTTTTATGAGGGAGATTTCTCTATATTAGAAGCAATTAAACAAGCTGGAGCAGGCTTTATAGAAGGATTTACAACTTTAAATGTTAGTCCTGAGCATCCAGATAATGTTTATGAAGGAATAGCAAGAAGTTTTGGTCATTTAGTTGGTTTTGCTCCTGGAATACTAGCAGGACCAGCTAAGTTTTTACATATGGCAACTGGAAGTAGGTCTCTTTTAAGTGCCGCTAAAGCTCTACAAGGAAAAAAAGGTATTCCTCTTTACTTGTCTGATAAATATATAACTCCTAGAGCTTCTAAAATAGCCTCTACAATTCTCAAGACTAATGTTGGACAAGGAAGTAAAGCATTTCAATCAGCTAAAGCATTTCTATCTACTCCTAAAGCAAGACATATTGCAGAAGGAGCATTTAATCTTGGAACCGCTAGTGCTATATCTTCTTGGCAAGGTGGTATAGATACGATGTTAGATAGTTTTTTCCATGGAGCTGTAGCTGGTGGAGTATTTAGAACTATAGGTAATCAGATTAATATGCAAGACCCTAAGGCAGAAAAGTTTGCAAGAGGTTTGTCAGGTTCTTTATTTATGGGGCTTCCTGCTACTATAAGAGGAGCAACTGCTCCAGAACAAGTTTATGAGTATTTAATGGGAGCTTATTTTGGCGGTAGTGAAAAGCCATGGACTATTGCTAAAGCAGCTCCTATTGCTCAAAAAGTAAGACAAGCAGCTCTTAAAAGCAAAGACCCTTATCAAAAGAAAACATTAGACCCTGAAGAATTATATAAGGAATGGAACACCTTAGAGCCTGAAGTGCAAAAAGAAGTTAAGAAAATGACAACTGCTATGGCAGGGGGAAGAACTCCTGAAGAGCATGATGATTTCGCTTATTTTTTAGCTAATAAAGCAAGAACTGAAACTGGTATGGTAGTAGGTTTAGCTAAGCCTGAAACCCAACGTAGAACTGAAATTTACAAACATTATATAAAAGAAGAAAAGAAAATAAATAAAGCCTTCCAAGAAACAGCTAAAAAAGCTATGGCTGGGGTTCGTATGGAAGCAACAGACCCAGCTACACATTATATACTTACTACAGGAACTACAGGAACTCAAGCATATGCATTAAATAAAGCTTCTGAAAGAGGAATAACGTCTATTCAAACTAAATTCCCAGGACAATCTAGAACTTTTGGCAAACCTACAGAAAGCTTTAATTTATCAAGAGATAGTTTAGTAAAAGCTAATGAATCAATTAGAATTGCAGCTGATAATTTAAATAAAAAAGGTATTAAAACTGATTTAGGAAGATTATCTCCATATATTCATGATGCGATGAGAAGAGATGCAAGAAATATTAGATTTGCAAAATCTGTTATTATTATGGATAATTTAAATCCTTCTATGAATTCTGTTGTTGGAAAACGCAAATACGTTTCTCAATTAGCAATGGATATTAAAAA
>VTLG01010467.1_pt1 | contig 35733 bp, 52 predicted proteins | sample 4694571 | NCBI WGS metagenome assembly VTLG01 (sample SAMN12604809, study PRJNA352737) | marine metagenome | biome: ENVO:00000447; feature: ENVO:00000209|ENVO:00000569|ENVO:01000036; material: ENVO:00002151; isolation source: viral sequences binned using virsorter ...
TTGATTTGCACCAATTTCTGCATTTGAGGTTGAGGTATTAACTTTTAAATCTAATCTTTTGCTTCCACCTGTTGTATTTTCTTCTAATCTTATTTGTGGATTATCGTGGTTAATTTCTAGAGAAAAATCAGCACTAGTATCTCCTATCCCTAAATTTCCAACAACATTAGCACCTGTACTTGTAGTTTCAAACTTTTTAACATCATTATGGTATAATTCAACTTCTCCATTTCCAATAACTTTTATACCATTTTCCCCACCCTGCGGTCTAATAAATATATCATCTACTGCTTGTAAATATAAATCGTGTCCTGAGCCTTGAGATTGAATATATAAATCTCCTGCACTACCTGTAGATGTTTGTATATAAGAATTTGCAGAATCGTGGTAAATTTGTAAATCTTTTCCATTACCAAATGCTAATCTTGAATAATCTGGGAATTTTGTATATAATTCATTTGTTGCACTACTTCCACCATCTAATTGAAAATAAGTTGCATCTCCCCCACTTCCATCATCACATTGGAAAACTAAATTCCCATTTAATGTTCTTTGCATTATATAAAAATCTCCACTTCCATTTTCTATATAACTACTTGCACCCCCACTATGATAAATTTTTAAATCAGCAGATGCACCTAAATTTAATTTTTTATCATCTCCTAAATCAACATCATCTGCAAATGAAGCCGAGCCACCATTTGACATATCTAAAGTCAATGCAGTTATCGTACTACCGCCATCATTACCTTGTAATAAAATATCTCCATCTGAAATACTACTAAAAATTCTTAAATTATTTGAATTATGTGAAATTTTACCAAATTCAGTTCCATTATCCTTTAAACGAATATATGAACTCGTATCTACATCTAAAATAATATCATCAGAACTATCTATAATAATATTTTCGTTAGCTGAACTTTGTATTAATAAATTATCATCTCCATCATCTCCTATAATATGCGAATCTCCAAAAGTTATTTGACCTGTTACTTCCACTCCACCACTCACAGTTCTGAATTTCTGTGAAGCATCATAATAAAGATTAACTGAACCACCATCGGTTGCTATAATCATATTTTTTGTATCAGCAGAATTATTTACAACAAAATCAGTAGCATTAATAGTTAAATGCCCTGAGCCAACATCTTTAATTCTACTATGAGAACCATCGTGGAAAATTTGCAAATCTTGGTCTGTTCCAAAAATAGCTGCAACATTATCATTATGTCTTGTATCTTTTAAAAATAAAGTTTTTGTTTCTCCACCATCTAATTGAATATAAGCAGCAGTACCACCAGAACCATTATCACATCTTAAAAGTAAATTTCCATCATCAGTATGATTTGTAATTTCAAAATCTCCTGTATAATTATCTATTTTTCCAACTGAACCTGTATGTTGAATATAAGTATCGTGATTAGTACCCATAGCAAGAACTGCTGAATCAGGGAATACAGTAAATGGTTGTGAACCACCACCTGCACCATCACAATAAAAATATGTTTCTACGCCACCACTACCATCATCACACTTAAATTCTATTCTTTTATCATCTGCATAATTTATAATCTCTAAATCTCCTGTACTATTTTGAATATAAGAATCTGTACCATTATGGAATAACTCTAAATCTTGCCCAGCACCTAATTTTAAATTTTTACTATCTGCTAAATTTACATTTCCTGCAAATGTAGCATTTTGAGAGGTGTCTAAAGTGATAGCAGCAGTTCCATTTGTATCAATAACAAAAGAGTGATTTGTCATTGTACCAATATGAGCATTTGAATCTTGTGCATAGGCTTTAAAAGTACAAGTGTTAGTTGTATCTGTAATTTCTAAATGAGGAGAGGAAGCATTTGTTATTTTAATATTTCCTCTTGATTCAACACTTGCTAATAATAAGTTGGCATATTCATAACCTGTTGCTGAGGTATCTACTGTTGTTGTTGGCTCTGTTGTTGTTCCTTTAAATAGCTTAAATCTATTTGTATCAGAAGCATCTGCAAATAGTCCTAAATATCTATTTGAGCCATCATTATACCTGCCATAGAAACCAATATCAACTGAATTAGCTGAATTGTCTTTTGCCATAGAGATTAATGGGTCTTCGACTGCAAGTGTTGATGTATTCACAGTTGTAGTTGTACCATTGACTGTTAAATCTCCACTTACTATAACGCTACCTGCAAATGTAGCTAATAGATTTGTTGCTAATGTTAAACTTGTATTATTACCTTGTTTAAAAATAGTTGCAGCACCACTACTACCACTTGCATTTAAAATAACTTCATCTGAATCTTGACTTACATCTATATATAAACCACTAAAATTTGAACCATCTGTATAATGTAAAAAATTAGCTACTGAACCTGCTGAATCTCTATGAACACTTAAATTTCTTGATGGACTCGTAGTATTTATGCCAAGTGAACCTGTAACACTAGCTCCTCCACTTATAGTTTCAAATTTAAGTGCATTATCGTAAAAGAGTTCAACTTGTCCATCTTTGTAAAATCTTGCAAATTTTTCTCCTGTAGTTGCACAATCAAGTCTAAGTTGGTTATCAGCTTGTATATATAAAATTCCTGTTCCTGCATCTTTTATATAAGAGTTACTGCCATCGTGATAAATTTGTAAGTCATTTCCTGTTCCTGCTATAAATTTACCTGTATCGCTATCCACTTTTATATTAGCATCTGTCCCTGTAACTGCTATTGTGTCTGTTGAACTTGTAGTTCCAGTTATTACAATTCCACCTGTTGTCGTTTCAAATTTCTTACTATCATCGTGGTATAAATCAACACCACCATCTGCATTAAACATAGCAAGATTTTCTCCTGTATATTTTTGTAGTGATATTGCTGCATTACCTCTTAACACTAAATTTCCTGTTCCTGTATCATCTATGTGTGAATTACTACCATCGTGGTAAATTTCTAAATCTTGTGAAGCACCAAATTTAATTTTTCCACCATTTCCATCAATAGCCATTAATAAATCTTTACTTGCAACTAAAGATTCTATACCACCATCAACTCTTAAATATTCAGTTGTACTTCCACTACCATTATCTGATATAAAAGATATATCGCCATTATCATTATTATTTATAATTTCTAAATCTCCTGTACCATTAACTATATAAGAATCTGTGCCATTGTGATATATCCCTAAATCTCCTGAAGAACCAAAATTTGCCTGTATATTATCTATAAACCTAAAAGATTTACTTGCTTCTACTCTTGCAACACTTCCATCTAATCTAAAATATTCAGTTTCACCTCCACTTCCGTCATCAGATTTAAAAACAATGTCTCTATCAGCTACATTTTGTGTTATAATTAAATCTCCAGTTCCAACTTGTTGTATATAAGAATCATTGCCGTTATGAAATATATATAAATCTTTATTATCACCTACATAAATATTTCCATTTGAGTGTATCGCTTTACTAAATACAACTTCTGTTTGACTACCATCTAATTTAAAGTATTCTGTAAATCCACCTGAACCATCATCGCATTTGAAAATCATATCTTTATCATCAGTTGCTTGAGTAAACACTAAATGCCCACCACTATTTTGCATTTGAGTGTCAGTTCCATCGTGCCAAAAATATAAATCAGAACCATCTCCTAAAGTTATTCTACTATTATCAGGGTATTTAACATATAGATTGCCACTTGATGATTGACTTCCATCTAAATATAGATATGTAGCATCATTACCAGAACCATCATCTGTTTGAAAAATTATATCTTTGTCATCTGATTTATTTGTAATATATAAATGTCCTGTGAAATTTTGTACATAAGTATTGTTATTAGCAGAAGTGTGTACTATTCTAAAATCATCAGAAGTTCCTATATCTAATTGTACATCATCTAATATTCTTAAACTTTTACTAAATATATTTCTTTCTGCACCACCATCAATAGTCATATATGTAGCTAATCCACCTGAACCATCATCTGACTCTAATTGTATATCTCCATCATTAAGATTTTGTATTATTCTTAATGTACCTGTATTATTTTGTATATAACTTGTACCATTATGAAACACCTCTAAATCTGAACTATTGCCAAACAAACCTTTAGCACCATCTGCCCAAGTAACATTACTGCTAAATGTAGCACCTGTAAATACTGAACCACCTGTTGCAGTAAGTCCACCTGTTACAGTTGCACCATCACTTGTGGTTTCAAATTTCTTGCTATCGTTAAAATACAACTCAGATTTACCACCACCATAAAAAGCAGCCATTGTTCTATCTGATGTATCTTTTATAACTATGTTATTGTTACCTTTTAAAAGTCCATTAACTTGAAGATTACCACCGATTGTAACATTATCAGGTAAACCTATTTGTAATTGCTGACTACCTGCTGAGGTTTCTATTTCGTTAGCAGTACCTACTACTGCAAAAGTTTGACTATCTAAGTCAACTGAACCTGTACCACTATCGCCACTAAAATCTAAATCTTCTAAAGTTATTCTTGCGGCGACATAATCAACGACTGCGGCACTTGTTGGTATTGTAGTGTCGTTATCATTATTAGCTATTCCGTCAGCTTCATCTACAAATTTAGTAATAGAAATATTTTCTCCTGTATCCTTAAGTGTACCCCACTCTAAAGTTCCTGTTGCTTTAAAATCCCCTGCGGTATTTATATATAATCCTGATTGGTTTCCTGAACCATCAGTTAATTCTCTTAAAGTAGCATTAATAACTGCATTATCAATTGTCTTTAAAAGACCAACATAGGTGTTAGATATTTTAGTATTAAATAGAGTTGCCATTTTTTATCTTTTTTTTATCATTTATTTTCTTTAGAAAAGTTTTTAATTTTTCAACATTGTATTTTTTAGGTTTATATCTCATAGCACCCATCCATTAAAAGTTGCATCGTGACTTGGATTAATATCATCATTTGTGTTACTCGTGTACTCTGGAAAATTAGAGTTATTAAAACTCATATAATCAATAAATCTTCTAGTGTACCATTGAGCATTTGTTCTAGCTTTTTCAACTAAATAATCCACTTCATTTCTGCTCACAGTTTCTGCCGTTTCTGATGTGTGTTTAAATATTCCACCATTTTTAATTTGATATGCCGCAAAAGGAATGTAATCCACTTGTGCGTACCAAATCAGCATAGGTGCTATATAATCATTTAATAATGTTTTATATTTTGCATTTGCGTTGTCATCTATGCTTCCGTCAGAAATTAATGTTCCTACTTTATTATATAACTCCGTACCGAGATAATTTTGTATGTGTATCTCTTGAGATAACTTAATAAATTGAATAAATTTATCTGTATCAACATTACCATCTATGATGGAGTTTCTAATTAAGTCAGTTCTATTTATAAATAATGCAGTTGCCATAATTTTTTTTATTTAGGGTATTCCCCTCTACCTTTCATTCTATCAGTAGCCTTTTCACTTTCAGTTGTACCTGCTGGTCTTTTATTTCTCATATATTGAGGTATCTCGTTTTTGCTTCTAGCTATTGTATAATCGTTTAAATTTTCGCTTTTCACTTTTGTTCTTTTTTTCAATCTATAAAGAACCCTAACCCATTTATGATGACAATAAATACCACCTTTTAATTTAAAAATATCGTAAGGTAAGTCTGGTCTGTGTCTAAATTCAACATTTACTTCTTGGTCAACTCTTTTTCCTTTTTCAAGTTTACCAAAACTAGCATTATCAATATCTTCTATTCTCCAAACCAATCCCTGTTCAGAAAGTTTCATCATTTCTCTACAAAAAGGTCTTGATGTGTCTGCTTTCTTCATACCATAAGCATATTTATAACGGATTTTATATAGTCCATTTTTGGAATCTAAATAAGAAAAAGCACTACCATCTTTCACACTACCTACATTATTTTCACTTGCTGACTTTAAACCGACAATTTTTTTAATTTTAGATAGTGTAGTTTCTTTTTCCTCAACTAAATGTTTTGCAAAATCCTCTGGCTCAACTTCTTCATTTTCGTCCATTTCAGCTACAAACTCGTAATTATCTCCTATTTTATGCGCACTTTCTCTTAATGAGCCTAAAAAAGTATTTGAATCTTCTTCACTTAATTCAACTGAATCATCTTGTTTTACACCTGTTTCTTCTTCTATTTCTTCTTCATCTTGAATCTCTGGGTCAACCTCTGTAAATTCTAGTGGTTGTAAGGTTATAAAATAGAGGTTTAAAGCAATATTATTTACGGCTAGTAGTTGGTCAAAGGCATCAATTAAAAGTTCCTGAAAAGGTCTAATAACTGTGTTATCCATTAACAATGAAGCAGTCTTAATTTCATCTGCATTATTTCCTAATCCTGTTTGGTCTTTAATACCTAATAACATCGGACTTACAACTCTGTGTGAAAGCATAATTTTTTTTGTACTTTCTTCACTTAAAAATTGATATTGTTGATGTGCGTCTGATAATTGAACAGGAGTAATTTCTGCTTGTGAATCACTACTATCATTAAATGCGAGAATAAATTTCCCTGCATTACTCGAGCCACTAAATTTTTCTGCTATTCTATTTTCAATTAATTGTCTTTCTTCTTGATTTGGAATACCATTGTTAAAATTAATTAACATACTTGGCGATAATCCATTCATTATATTGTTTAAATGATAGTTTGATATTTCTTCTTCAAGTTCACAATATTGCAACCCACCTTGATAATCTACAGGAGAATAATAATAAAATCCTGCTTTGTACGGTTGAATGTACATAATTTCAATCGGTGCATTACTTGTGCCGAAAGCTGGTATTCTTTTCGGTTTATCGCTTGGTTGTATTTTACTCCAATCATTAAAATAGTAATACGCAGGTACTTCGCCTTTGTCGTTGGCTTTTTCTGCTCTTAATGTTTCAATTGGAAAGTGTTCTATTTGTGCAATTTTTTTTCTGTTTTTATTATAAACAACTTGTATTGCACATTGTCCCATTAATTTTAAATCGTAACATAATTTTCTGACTGTGTCTTTTTTTAGCAAAGTCACCATTTGTGCATACTCATTTGGCTTGATATTTGCGTCAGTTGCATTTAAACCTTTTCCGAAAATTTGTTGCGATATACCATTGATTGCGGCATTATTAGTTGGACTGCCGTTATATCTATCAATTAAATATTGAAAATAATTATTATTAGCACCATATTCAATCCATTCTTTGTGAGGCTCTTCTTTGACCTCTGGACTTGTATAAGTACTTAAATTAACAAAACTTATTTCTGGATTTGTTGATTTTTTAAATTGTCCTAATTTGTTTCTATTATATTTTCTCATACTACAATATACTCATTATCATAAGAATTATTCGTTGTAAATTGTCCTTTATTAATTTCATAATGGTCATTATCATTAAGTTGGTCAATATCTTGGTCTGTGCAAAAAATTCTGTCTTTATAAATTCTTTCTTTTTGATTGCTATCTGTTTGCCATATTTCATCATACATTTCCCACAAACTTAAATTCATATTCCAATAATTAAAATCAGCATACAATTCTAAGTCATAATATCTAGCTTCTTTGAAAATTGAATTACTACTAGCATCTATATAAGAATTTGTAAATTCTAAATAATTACCATTTGTTGATGTTGTGCCTTCAAAATATGTGAAATTTTTATTTAAACTCGTGTCTCTAACATCTATAGTAAAAGCACCAAGATATTCTCTTGGAATCACTTTTAATGTTTGCGATGCGTTTGTGTTAAGTACAATCATTTCGTATATAACGACAAAATAAATTTAATTTGTAAAATAAAAAACCACCCTGATTGAGAGTGGTCTTTTAAGAAAATTAATATTTAGATTTAATATTAAGCTGGGTCTATTTGTGTTGCATTTCCAGTGATTACACCAGCATCCACAAAATAAGGAGCAGTTTCTTCAATTGCTTCCATTACTAGAGTGAATCCTGTTAAATCTCCTGCTGCAGCACCTGTGACTATTGTTCCACCAGTCGCTTCACAACCATTTTCATATCCACATAATAATTGATTTCCGTAATAATCTTCAACAATAACTACTGGTCTTGCGTGAACAATAAGAGCAATTTCATTTTTTGTTGCATTATCTAAATACGGTAATGTTAGATTAAGTGTGTGTGTATAAAAAGTTGTGCCATTTTCTCTAGAACTAGTAATCGCAACCTCAAGTGATGAGTTTCCTTTTACATCCCATTGAAAAAATGCAGGCGATGCCGCAAACGCAGATATCGTTTGGTCAGCATCTATTGTTGCAGATACTGGAAAGTCAACCATATAAACAGTCTTAATTCCTCCAAACCCTTTTTTACAAGGGACTTTTCTTCCTGTTGTTAGTGCACAAGCCATATTATTATATTTTTAAAAGTTAAAAAAATAGGGATTGGGTTTATACTCAACCCCTAATTAAAATTATTATACTGTTGGGTCGTATAGTACAACTTCACTTCCGTATCCGTATTGAACAGAAGCAGTATAACGCATAATAAATCTTACATTTTGACTTCCGTCTAAGTCTGCCATATCTAGAACTTTCACTAAGTTCATATCATTAAGTAGACCAGTACCGAAGTAAAGATTAGATTTTTGTGCTAATACCATTTGGTTGTCAGATAAACCTGGAGCCATAAAAATTTGCACTCCGTCAAAAGATAACCCTTGACCATTGTACCACATTTGCCCTTGGTCTCCGATACCATTCGCACCGACACCAATTGAATAACCACCTAAGGCTCTTACATATGCTTTTGCTACATTTTGTGAAACATAAAGATTTAAATCTTCTTTTCCATAAATTGTAGAAGGACAAGCATCTACTACTTTCCCCATTTCAGCGATTACATTTGAGTGAGTTACAGTAGTTCCTGAAATATCAGAAACATCTGCATCTGCTTTAAACAAAGTTACAAGACCATCATATTCTCCTGCTGATGCATTTGCACCATTCCAAATATTTGTCTCATTCTTTGCAGCAACTTCTGCTGAAATTTGACCGATTAAAAAATCAGAAAATTTAGGAGGCATTTTTTCAAATGCAGAATATCCCATTTGAACTGCTTCCCAATCTGAAACGAAAGGTGTTTTACATAATTCTAGGTTTACTTGAAACTCCTCTGGCTGAATAATTCTTTCAGTAAGAGTAACATCACCTGCATTTGTAAAATCACAAGAACCATTAGCAATTAAGCCACTTGTAGCAACTTTTTTGATAACTTCTTTGTACTTGATGTTCGGCTTGACTTCTATTCCGCCTTTTGCGATAGTGTCGCCTGATAATAATGCAGCAGCAATATACTTTCCAGCAAATTCTCCCGCATAAGTTGATGTAATTGATAACGCCATTTTATTTAATATTTAATTTGTTAATTTTTCCATTACTCTATCTAAAACAGATAGCTTTCTTTTATTACTAAAGTGAAACGATTTTGACTTTTTTTCAAAAGTTCCCTCTGGACTGTGTTTGATTGGCTCAACCGCAGGCTCAGAAAGTTCTTCTTTCACTTCTTTTTTTACTTCCTCTTTAGCATCTACCTCAATGTCTTTTTCATCTTTAGTTTCTTCGCTACGAGGCTCTTTGTCTTTTTTTAAGTCAGCTACGGCATCTTCAAGATTTTTAATTCTTTTTTCCATACCTGCCCAATCTCCAACATCTGCTTCGTCGTGTTCTTTCATTTCTTTTTCATCTTCCTCATCATCTTTACCATAACCTAACTCAGCAATCATACCTTCTTCTTTTACTAATAATACATCACCACTTTCGAGTGTGTATTCACCTACAGGCATTGCGACTTTTTCATCTTCTGTTTTGATGAAAATTTCGTTGCCTTGACTAAATGATTCTGCTTCTACAACAGTGCCATTGTCTAGCTTTCTAGTTTCGAATTTTACTTCAATGTCTAGTAGCGTCTTGATTTTGTTTATCATTTCTGTACTTTTCATAATTAATTAATTAACGATTTATAAAAAAAATTTTGCATTTTTAACTTGCAGTTCTACTTATTACTCCAATGCCTTGAGCCCACAAAGAGCCATCGCAACATTTTATGGAATATGTATTTGTATCTTTACATAAACACCCACGCCTACTTCCTCTTGGACTTGTGCGACTTGGTATTATATTATTATTTTTTCTTCTCACAATTTGGTACTCTTTTTCCTGTGCTTCCTGTTTTCCAACCTTTTTGCTCATAGCCGTCCCAACAAGGACTTTTTGTATTCTTACCTGCTTTGACTGAATGTTCTTCACAGGGCATATACCATTTTTGTCCTTCAAACTCGTGAATATGTGAGCCACCACAACCAATATCTTCTGAAACTTTTTCAGCTTTTTCTTGTGATGAATATGCTAGTCTATCATCTATAATTGCATAATCTTCATTAACAACCATAACTGATTCTTCTAGTATAATATTTTTAATTTCACTTAAAAGTGATAATGCGTTTTCTTCTTTTGTTTTAGTTTGCATTTTATCTACAAAGTAACCCTCAATACTGAATCCTTTTACCTTTCCTGTTTTAACATATTCATTCCAAACATCTTCATTGTTTACTTTTATTGAACCCATCCAAGTTCCAACAGGAACATTTAATCCATATTTTCTTGACTTGTCAAATTTAGTATCTTCAACTATCCAACTTTCAACCAAAGTTAATCCGTTTAATTCGTGTTGGTGTTCTAGTGTTGAATTGTTTTGATGTCCGTTTTTTAAATAAAGTTGACTTGCTTTTTCAACTGTTTCACGAGAAAAATAAATATAATATTCTCCCTCTGCATTTGTTCTATAAATAGGTTTATTTGGTATTAATAAAGCACCCATTAATATTTTCTTTTCTTTGTCAATTTCAGCTAATTTAATTTCTTCATTTTTTAATGCTAAAAAATTTTCTTCAATAGCTGGATTTTCAACAATAGAAATTGCATCTATACCCATAATGTCCTGCGCTTCATCTAATATGAGTTCTATGATTTTCATAATTCTATAACGATTTAATTAAACAATTTTGTATTTATCCGATTGAAGCACTATCAACTATGTTCCTTTCAAGTCCTTGAGCCGTTGTAACATCATTACTAACTACAAATGCTTGAACGGGTTGTTGGCTTCCAATAGCTTCTGCTAATTGACTTACACCACCTTGAGCAACACTTGATATTTCAGGAGGTATAGGACTAGATGTTGACGGTGCTACAGGGTCAGCAATAGTCGGAGTTGATACCGAAGCACCAACTTTCGCTGCTGCTTTTTTAGTTCCTTTAATAGCTGACTTGACCGAAGCTAAAATTCCTGCACCTGTTGCAATTGCTGATATTATAAAAGGAATATTCGCTGGTGGTGGTGCTGTGTTACTTGCTTTTGCAACTGAACCTGCAACTTCTGTTGCGGCTTCACCACCCTGCATACCTGCTTCGCCAACTACTTTTGTTGCAGTTGATAATTGACTTTTAGCATCCATTATAAGTTGTTTCATTAACATTATTTGTTTCGCTATCAACATTGCTTTTCCTAATTTAGTTTCCTCGCCAAATATTCTTGCAGCATTATCAAAAGTTTCCATTACAGATTTTCTTTTCGCTTGTTCTATTTTTTCTTGTTCATCTGCAATTTTCTTTTGCCTGTCTAAATCTTGTTGGTCAAATTCTGCTTGTTGACTATCTAATGCTTCTTTTCTAGCAAGTTTTAATTCATCAGTTAATAAATTATTTTCTTCTGCTTGTAATATTAAAGCATCATAATGCTCTTGTATTTTCACTAACTCTAATGCTCTTTCTTCTGCTTCGCTTGTAGCCGTTGCTTCTCTAATTTCTTTTTTAAGGTCAGCCAAATCTTTTTGCCTTTGTAATTCATCATCATCAGCTTTCTTTTTGTCATCTGCTATTCTTTTATTTTCAGCATCTATATCTGCTTGTTCTTCTCTAATTGCAGCATTGACTGTTCTATTAAGCATTCTTTTTCTTGTAGCAGTATCTGTTTCTATTTTAGCAACTGCGGCAATTAATTTAGCTTCTTCTAATTTATCTTCTTTTGTAGAAACACCCATTGACATTTGTAATTGATGTGCTTCTAATCTTTGTTGTGCTAGATTTAATTCTTTTGCAGCGATTTCATCTTCAATTGCAGCAGCTTCTTTTAATGATTTAATCCTTAGTTGAACATTATTGTTTTCTTTGTCTGATGCAATTTCTCTTAACTTTGCTATTTTTGCATTGGCTTCGCCTCTTTCAACAATTAATTCTCTTTCTAAAACTGCGTTTTCTTTCATTATTGCAGACATTCTATCTGCTATTTTAATATTTTTTTCAACTTCACTACCAAAGTTTTTAACTGCATCTTTGGCTTCATTGAAATTTGTTTTCATATCAGATATTGCTTCATTTGCTTTTTCTGTATCGCCTGTGAATTTAGCACCGATATATTTTCCGACACTTCTTAATAAATTACCAAATTTTGTCAATGTATTTGTAACAGTCTGAACTACTGCTTTAACTCTATTAAATGCTTTCATTAAACTGCTTTGTCCTTCTTCATTTGAAGTGAATGCGGCAGTCAATGAACCGACCACAGTTAATATCAAACCGAAGCCTGTTGCCATCATAGCAATTTTTAATAGACCGAAACCTTTTGTTGCACCCTTAACACCACCAACAAGATTTGTCATTGCACTTGCGGCACCCCCTGTTTGTGCATCTAATACACGCATTGCGCCACTAAAATCATTTGCATTTTTCTTTGCTTCGTTGACTGCTTTTGTGTCTTTTTGTTTTTGTTTAGTTAATTTTTCTCTAGCAACTAATTCTTCTTTCAATTCTATTTTAGTTCTTTCAATAGCTTTTCTAATATTTACTTGTTGTATGTAGCTACCAGAATTTTTTAGTGCCTTTTCGTATTTTATTAAATCATTTTTAATTCTATTTATAGCCGCATCCTGCAGGTCTAACAATTCAGTTGTTTTTGTCAACTCCTGTTGAGCCTCTTTTGTAGAAAGTTTTAAAGTATATTCTCTTATTATGTTTTGAGCCATTTGATTTCTTTTTTAAGTTGTCTATATGCTACTTTAAAATTTGTAGGTAACGCATATTTGCCTTGTGCTATTTTTATATTTTCAGTTTCGCCATTCGCCACTTGTAACAAGTCAATTATATTTTTTATCATACCACCACATTTAATAATTCAAAATCACTTTTACCTGTTGTCAAGTTAGTTTTAACACTATTTATCTTGTATGTTCTATTATCTAACGAAATTTTATCATTCAATTTCATATTATAAATCATTTTCATTGGTAAAAATGCAGTTATCTTTGTTAATCTTCTTTTTACACTAAATATTTCAGTTATATAATCTTCATAATAATTCTTAAATAATGTTCCTGTAAATGAACTTGTTCCTGTATATTCATTTGTTTCATTAAAAAAGTTAATATTTGATGTGCTTGTTCCTGAAGCTAAAGCTCTACTATTAGACGGAATATTATATGATGATTCAGTTGTGTTTGAACTCGCAGTGTTTTTTAAAGATATTGCAGTTGAAACTGAAGATTGATGAATATTATAAAAAATCAAAGGACTACCTTTTATATTGTTTTTATTTTCATTAACAAACCAACCCCACTGTACAGTTGTGTTACTACCATTTGTTAAATTTCTTAATCTTTGATATTGTAAATGCTCAAATGGAACTTGTACTTTATAAATAGGAGAAGGTCCATCAAACCTATCGCCTACATATTCTTCTGAACCCCAACCTTTATTATATAGTTGAGTATATTGAGCAGCTAAAAAAGTTTTAAGTCCTTTAAATTCTAAATCTATTTCTTTGTAAGGCAAAGCAACATCAACTTTACTTTTTTTAACATCTATATAATCGTTAATATCCCAAACAGTCGTTGATGCTGAATAATAATCTGATAATTTTTGTACTACTATTGTTCCTGCATCATTAACATAAGCAACAAGATTAAACATTTTAAAAAGACCTGTAAGAAAATCAATCACTTTTATTTTTGGGATTTGTTCGCTTATTTTAAATTCAAAAGTAGTTGATTGACTTATTGTGCTTACACTACTAAATGTATCAGTATATGTTCCTATTGCCTCTGGGTCATCTTGTCCTGTTATTGACCAAGTTGTTTGACCTGCGTTCCAACTTATAGTTCCTAAAGAACCAACTTCAATTGTATAAGTTCCTGCATTAAGGTCAAAATCAGTTTCATTTAAAACTACTTGTCCTTGAACATCATCTGCCTGCTGAACAATAAATCCGTTTCTTTTGATTCTATAATTATAATTAACATTATTTACACTGGGTGTAATTGTACAAGTGAACTCTGATATATAAGCTGGGTAAGTAACCGCATTCCCTGGAACAATTATTCCTGTTCCTGATGATGTTATCGGTCCACTATTGCTACCACCTGCATTCCAAGTTCCTATCGTTCTATATTGTATTGATACTTGTTCAGCAGGTTCGACTGTTCCTGATTTTCTTGCTAACCACATATACAAATTATAAAAATCTGCATTAGTTGTTGAGAAAAAATCTGTTGAAAAAACTAAATTAGACGGATAACCATTTGCCGTTGTATATTTGTTTTGTATTTGTTGTATAATTTCATACAAACGCATAGCATATTTTAAATCACTCCAATAAACTCCGTTAGCAGATGTTGAGCCTGCATAATAAAGATTGCCCTCGCCTACATTACCTGAACTTTGATAATATAATTGTCTTGTATGAGTTATTAATGGGCAAACAACTGCTGCTGGACTCCCTATTAATTTTCCTCTTACTGTTGAAAAATCATAGTCCAAATCATAAGTTGTAATGCCATCAAATATATCTGCTAAATCATCTTCAGCAACTATGTCTTTTAAGTTGACTGTTTCGCCGAAGAAAGTTATTTTGTATGCGTAAGGTTTATTTTTTTTTAATTCAACTCCCTCTAATCTAATAAATCCTTTTTTAAATGGAATACTATTTAATTCTAATTTTGCTGATACTTTAAACCTAGCATCAAATGAACCAAGTGTAATATCGTAATTATAATAATGTTTAAATATTTTGTTATTAGTTTTTGAGGCTGGTATTGTGAAACTTTGAGTGAACTCTGTGAAAAGTTTAGAGATGTCTTTAACATTTTTTATTGTTTGAGTTATTGATACACTTTCATCTTTAAATAAATCAATTCTTGTATTACTAATATAAAGTTGTAATTTTTGCATTTATCTAACATTGTTTATGTAATCATTTGCCTGCTCAAATTGTATTGTATATTCTATTAACTTGTCATTTAATTTTGTTTTTTTAGTAAATGAACTTGTTACAATTTTAACAGGTATTGTTTTTAATGTTTCTGCGTAGTTTTTTTTACGAAGCCAAACATATTCAGAAAGCATTAATTCTTCAAACCATTCACTTACAAACTCTGGATAATACCCTGAACTTAATGTTATTTTCGCTTTACCCTGTTTGTTTAATGTTTTAATGTTATGTTGTTTAGTGTCTAATGTAGCAGTATTATTTGTTGCAAATGTTACTAAATTTCTTTGATACTTTTCTTCTTTTGTTGTCAAGCTATCGACTGTTTTTGTTTGAAACCATAATTCTTGTATAGCACCCCACTTGTTTAAAAACAAAACTTTTGTTGGTGTATATTTATTACAATCTAATCTTTCAATAGTTATTGTTTGACTTCTTAATGTAACACTCGTTTCACTAGAATCAAACTCATTATATTGAACATCAGCATTTGTATCTAAATATGGAAAAGAACCCTGTTCGCCAACAGGTGCATAAACTTTATAACTATCCGTTCCTACATAATTAGGAGATAATAAAAATACTTGAGAACTATGTATTGTTGGATTAACTCCGTCAGTAAATATTCCGTAACCATCTATTCCTGTGTGAGTAGCCGTATCTGTGCTACCTATTTGTGTGCCACCTGCATTCGCTTGTGGGTAAAATTTAACTGCCCTTGAAATTGCAATAGTATTTGCTGGGTGGTCTATGTCATTATCAACTGCTATATCTAAATAATCTCTACATAATTCAGATATTTCAAACTCAACATTACTACCTGCAGTACATTCTTTTACTATTGTATATCTTAATGTGCTAGCGATGGTTAATTCTAATTTTGCTGACACAGCATTAGTAGGTGCTAGTAAAACTTCGTATCTCGGACTTCTTAATTTAATTATTGCCATTATATTTTATTATAGTCAACTCCTTTTTTTTGTTGCCTTAAAGCAAAATCAACATCAAATGTAAATGCTTTAAAAAACTTATTTATAAAACGAACTAGAAGTTTATTGTATGGACCTGTGAAAAACATTGAAGCCTCAAGACCTGATAAATATATACTTCTGTTTATCATAAATTGCATACTCTTTCTTGGTAAAAATCTACCTGTCTTTTTATCTCTAACTCCTTTTAATCCTTTTTGTATAGTCCACCTGTTGATAGCTTGTTTTAATCCTCTGCTTTTCATAGAACCAAATTGATACGGACTATTAGGTGCTTTATTTTTTCCGTGCCATCTTGCATACTCTGGTAAAGCATATGGGTCAGCACCTTTCACACCTTTGTCAACAAACACACCATAATCTTCCATCAAAAAATTTAAAAGAATATAATCTTTTTCTTGTTTTATTTTTGCTTTTATTGATTTAAGCAGTTTACCTGTTGTTATTTTCTTTTTTTGTCTTAGATTTTTTCTAGCCTCTTTAATAAGAGTGACTGCAAATAATGCTAACTCTTTATGTATTTCTTTGAAAGTCATTTTTTTAGTTCGTAAATAATTTCTTGTATATCTTCTCTTTTTAAATCTAATTTAAAATCTAATCCAGCTTGAAAAGTTCTAACAATTTTGCCGTCTTTTTCTATTAATATAACAGGAACAGATTTAATTTGACTTTTTAATTTATCTCCCTGTTCTTCTAACCAACCAAAATCATATTGGCAACCCCTTAAATTATCTAGATATAATGTATTTTTTTGATTGAACTTTGCGTTTATTTGAACTACTCTTATTTGTTGGCTATAACTTGTATAACTAAAAAATAAAAATATAATTAAAATTAATTTTCTCATCTTTTATATACTTTATTTTCTACTTCTTTTATTCTATCCTTATTATCTAAAATATCTTCTTTTAAACCCTCAGTAGATTTTTCTATTTGTATAATTGTGCTTCTAACCAATTCGTCTTTTAGTTGAAACTCCATTTTTTTTACAAACTCATCTCCTGTGATGTTTTCTATTTTATAGTTTAAATCATCAATTTTAGATTGCAATGTAAAATAAGTTGAAGCAACTGATAATGCTCCAGCTACAATTATTGCAATAGTTTTCAAATCTAGTTTTACTTGTGTGTTCTCGTTTAGTTCCATTTTTCTTTAGCAAATTTTTAAATCGTTATAAATAATCACATCAACTGTGGCATTCCAACCTGCTAAATTATTTTCAAACCTATCAAAAAAAGGCTCGCAAGTTACATCGCCATCAAGCTGATATTCGTTAGTGAATAAATCCCCTCGTTTCAATACTTGAATAAGTTTATTTAAAACACTCAACTGCGTATTTAATATATCCTGTTCATTTGTGTTGCCCATAAATATATCAACTACTTCTTCTTTAGATGAATTAACAATATCCATACATAAAATATTTAAATTAAAAGTCATTGTTTGGTCTCCAACAACCACACTATTGACTAATATATGACCGAGTGGAAAAATGTCTTGCTTTCCTAAATTTATATCACTTAAATCTCCAGTCGTAACTGTGTTGATATTTTGGTCTTGTAATAACTCATTTTTAATTGTTTCAGTTATTTGATAAAAACCTCTTACGCCTTGATTACTCATTTTTTAAAATTCTTTTTTAATTCAATTGCTTCTACTTCTGCTCTTTCTTTTTTATATGCTAACATTGTAAAGCATTTATGCATTCCTAATTGAGTGATATTTTCAAATCTTGTAACATCTCCTCCAGCGAGTTCATAAACCGATTGATACCAACCCCATTTGGATGCAAGCTGAGATACTCTATCAAGTCCTCCTCTTGTCCCTTCTCCAAATATTTCCTCATAGTCTTTGACAAGTCGATTCCTAAATTCAACAAAAAAAAAATTGATGATGTGACTGCTGACATAGGCATATCTAAAATATTTTCTACTGTATCAACTTTGTATTCATCAATTGAATATTTTGTTTTGTATTTTGCAGTTATCGGTCTATATAAAACATTCATCGCTTTTTCTATATTATCCCAATCACCGATATATGTATCTAAATCAATATACTCCCCTAAACTCATTTCATCTAAATTGGTGTGAAAACCATAATCAACTCCATTTAGATTGAACTTTGTTACTAGCTTTGGTGTCTCAATAAATAAATCATTTAAAATTGAAATGACTTCTTCACTATCATTGTAACGCATATTGTAAACATCTTTTAAACTTACATTACAAAATATGTGAATCATTTGTGCTTTTAATAATTTGATATCCTCTATCTCATTTTGCAACTTATGATATTTTTTGTATGCTCTTAATGTAACATTGTCAAGAGTTGTAGGAATATTTAATTTGAGTTTCATAATAGTATAACGATTTAATTGATAAATTTTATACTACAAATTAACGAGAAAATATTGAATAAAAAAAAGAGGGCAGACGCACATTACTAATCGTTAATAAACCACTAACGAAAGTAAACCCTACATCAAACCCTCTTGAGCCTTACGGCTACCAAACATTGTGAGACATAACTAACCAAACAAACTATGAAACTTCTGTATCAATCGTCTTATTTGCCTCATCAATATCTAAAGTGTATTTCTTTTTAATTTTTTCTAACTCTAATAATGCTTTGTTTTTTCTATAACGATAATCGCTGATAGCTTCTTTATGTTTAGCGAGGTCATCTTGTAACCCTACAACATACAAAGAAACTTTAAGTAATGCATCGCCTAGTTTTTTTAACTCTTTATTATTAGGTCGCATTTTAATATACTTATTGACTAACTCTGTAACCAATAAAATGTTACCATAATATTCTAAATCTTTTAAGTTTTGTATTTTATCCATTATGGTTTAATTAAATCTAAGTCGTATTCGTTAGCAACATAATTGATATGCTTTTGAGTAGTCTGTGACCAATAACCTAATTGAAACAATTTACTACCTGCAATTATACCAACTCTAGTATTGTAACTCCAAACATCATCATTGATGACTTTGAGGTTTTGTTTGTATTTGTCTAATGTATATGTCATAATTTATTTGTTTTTGTTATATCAAATATACAACCAATATATTTAATAAACAAATTTGTTTATAAGTATTTTATTTGTATATTTGTCTTATGATAAAAGTCAATTTTAATACAAACTTGTTTACGGCTACCGAAGATGAAAACGGAAATGTAAGTGTCTATCTAAAAAAAGAAATCAGAGAATCTCTTAAATTAGATTACATTTATTCCTTAGCAGTTGAGGTGGAAAAGGGCAACCCATTTGATTCCAATGTTGGAATTCACGAGGATTGCGAAGCTACTGTGTAAACAAAAACTAAAAGAGGGTGAATAATAGTAACCCTCTTTTTTTATTGTATTGTATATTTACCGAAGTTAGGTCTTGATAATATACTATAAGTTGCGTAACGGCAGGGGTCAATAATGTGATTGTCTTTGTCTATAGGAATATTAGTAAGCCGACCAGATTTATCTTCTGCCCATTTGTAGTTTCTAAATTCTCTAATTGCATTATCACTATCTTTTAAAATATGTAGTTTATATCTTTTTAATAAATCAATACCTGCGTTTATTGAATCACGACCTTTCATACTTGGGAATATATTATGCCCCATTGTTCTTAATTCTGTAATTAATCTTGGCTCTGCACTATCAGCATAAATAGGTTTCTTTTCTAAATTTTCTTTGATTAAAAAATTATGTATATCTCTTGTTGTCATTTGTGTTCTATATAAATGTTCTTTAATATATAATTTATGGTCGTATGTGTAAACCGATACCAAAGTTGTTGGGTCATTTGTGTAACCGAAATCCATTCCGTATGCGATTAATGTCGCTTCCTCTGGAATTTTATTACATTCTATATAATTAAATATCGTGCTGCGACTTGCTGCTCTTTCTCCTAATCCATAAATTTGCCAATATTGTTCGTCAGTTTCTTTTAATCTTTCTATTTCTAATTTAATAGCTTCTTCAATAAATGGATTATCTAAATAAGTTGTTTTAAAAAAGTCGCAATCATCTCTTGTAATTACTTTGTCATATATCCAATGATATTCATCTGACGGATTAAAGTCAATTATAATTTTCTCTTGTGTTCTAAATATTAATTGTTGCCAATCTTCAAAGTATAATTCGTTTGCTTCGTTTACAAATAAAAGGTTTCTTTTTCTACCTCTAATTTTTTGTGGCATATCTAAACTGATGAACTCAACTAAATTACCAAACAAATGATATTCTGAATTTGATTTATTGTGAAAGGTTTCGCTGTATATATTATTGTTTTTTAATATATCAAAAAAATCTCTTAAAACAGTTGCCCTTAAACTTGGAAAACTTTTCCTGCAAATAGTGATTATCTTTTTATTGTTTTTTGTGCAAAACTCAAATATTATCCAAAGTAGTATATTGAATGTTTTTCCTGAACGAGTTCCTCCCTGCTCAACGATTATTTTTTTATCGCTTCTAACAAGATGTTTGTAAACGACATTAGTCTGTATCTTCTGTTTTGTCAATTATTTCAATTTGAAAGTTATTAGGCATACCATCAGCTCCAGTTATCTCTTGTCTTTCTACATATCCTCTTTTCTTTCCTTTTGTTTTCAAATAAAACATAGTTGAACTAGGAATACCATCTCCTATTTGTTTATGTAATTGACTTTCAGCAAAATCAAGAGCAATGTTTTCAATGTCCTTAACTTGTTGTGCAAAGTTTTCATCTTCATTTAACCATTTATAAAATGTGCTTCTTGGTACATCAGCTTTTTTACAAGCAACAGTAACTATACCTAAACTTTGTTCAAGTGCTTTCAAAATGCTCTCCTTTTTTATGTGTCTACTTTTGTCCATATTATTTATCAAAACCAGCGAGTGGGTAAAAAATTAAGCTATTTCTATATCCATCTTCATTGTGTTTTATAATTTTAGTTACTCCGTGAATATTAAACCAAGCAGGATAAACCAATAAACTATTATTTGCTTGTTCAAATGTATGTTGAAAATCAGGAACACATAAAGCACCACCCTCTGTATCTTTTCGTTTAGTTAATATAGCATTGACTGTGTGTTTTAAATTTCCTCTATCTTGATGGAAAGGTGCGGCAATATTAAAATTAGATATGCTACTTGTGTATAAATTACCGAATCTATATTTAGGTAATGTGGTTTCTTCTATTAGTTTCTTTTGTGATTTATATTGTTCGGGCATATATTTTTTAATTAGCTTTTCACATTCTAAACAAGACAATAACATTGCTTTAATAAATGTCTTTGCTTTTTTGTTTGTGTGAACTGCTGAAACTGAATTGTATGGTCTCCTTAAATGTGGCTTTGCTAATACCGCACCTAATATGGTACTCATTTGTACTGTGTTCCTAGCCATTGCTTCTTTTCTACTTATACCAAGTTTTCTTTGCATTTCATAAACATCAGACCTTTCAAGTAATGACTTTGGTACATTTTTACTTAAGAACTCTTTGTTGGCTATCGATATATATTGTTTTAATTTATCAGGCAGGTCAGTTAGGTAAAAACCAATCACTTGTCCGTCATATTCTAATAGACAACTTTCAGTAACAGTCGGCGGAACAAAATCGCATCGCTTACCTATTTTAATATCGTGTTTATGGTATTGTAATTTTAATGTTTTCATTTTGTTTTATCTCTTAATCTTAATTCAGCATTACCTGTTGTTTTTCTTACATACATATCGCAATATTGAGGGAACATATTTGCAATACGACTAATAGAATTGAAAATATATTTTTTATTTCTAATAGTTTGCAAACCACCTTCCCCAACATATCCTTTTGTTTTAAAATAAATGTAATCAAATCTAACTACTTTTTTATTTTTAATATAATATCGTATGCTTCTTTCGTAGTCCTCTCCGTGATTAGTTTCTGTGTCTATAAATTTATCGTGAGTTAATATTTCTCCAAAAGCACCACCACAAACATAGCATAATTTAGTTTGTATTCTCTTTTTCATAAAAAAAGGATTGGGTACTGCGTAGTAACCAAAAAAATTTGATTTTAATTTTTCACAAATTTTAAAACCTTTTTCGATAAACTCTTTTTCTAAATCTTTAATAGGCACTAAATTTTTATCATCTAGTTTTATTAAACAGTCAGTTAAATCATCATCAAACTGCATCAAGCGAGTTCCTTTCGGATAATATTTTGTTATAAAACTCCTTTGAGCATTTAATGTAGGTACGCCAACTACGATTTTATATTTATTGTATAACGATTTTTTGTATAGTTTTTCTTCGTCTTTGTTTGCAACGAATATTGTTATACGATTTTTATCTATTCCGTAGTCGTTTAATAGCTTTAGAGTTTTGTCTTTTATTATGTTTGACCTTTTGTAAGATGGTATTGCTATTTTATAATCCATATTTTTGCATAGCTTTATAAAACAAATCTGGTAAATTAACTTCTTTGTTTTTTAAATCATCATACAAATTTTTAATTGGCTCAAAATCTTTTGCAGGATATTCAAGTATGATTGATTTTTTTGTTTGCTCATACATTGAATTAATTTCTTGTTCAACATCAATATCATCTAATACAGAGTAATCAACTTCTTCTTCAGGTTGCCAAACATCTATACCCCATTCATTTAATTTTTGATTATCCCAAATATTTGCAAGTATATCCCAATCCCAATCTCCGAAACTAGCATTGTCTTTGATTATAAATTCCTCTTGTTTCTTTTTACTTATATTGACTTTCATTGTGTGAACTTCTTTTAACCCAGCATCAACTGCTGCTTTGTATCGCATATTGCCACCAAGTATATAATTATCTTCATTAATAACTATCGGTCTATATTCTAACATTTCAGGAAAGTCCTTAATACTTTGAACTAATTTTTTAAATTTTGTGTCTTTTATTAATCTTGGATTTTTAGGATTAATTTTGATTTGTCCTACTTTTAATTTTTTAATCATCTTATTTTATTTTATCATACATATATTCTAATACTTGTAGTTCTGAATCGGTTGCCCTGTATCGTATGCGTAAGTGTTCTTTTTCTGTTTCTGTTTTATTTGACCAATTGCTTATTAAATTACAAATATCATTTAATTTTAATTTGGTAAAATATATTTTTGCGTCTAGTTTATTTAATGACCTTTCTTTTAAATCAATTGACTGTAGCTTTCTCGTGTCTACTTTTCCACTCCCAACTTTTAACAAAGGTACATAGTCTTTCATAGGTTTCATCATATCTATTTTTTGGTATTTTATGTAGCAGTTGAATTAGAGGTGTGTCTAGTTTTTCTTGTAAACTTTTAACTTGACTTTCTAAAAAATGAATCCTATCTATTTCATCATAAGTTAAATCACTTTTCCACGAAAACATCCTTTCTATTTCTGTTAGCTTTTTATTGTGTTTTTTATATACTGAATACATTTTGTGAGAATGTATAGCAGTTGCGTGTGTCATTTTTTTCCCATTATTACTAAAAAATTTAGCAATATTCACCCAACGCATTCCTAGTTTTTGTCTTAATAAATAACAAAGTAACATTCTTATTTCAATTACTTCTCTTTTTCTCGTGTTTTCAAAAACATTTATTTTTGTAATTTCTTTCAGTTTTTTAGCTACATCAATCGGCTTTAAATCTTTCATTGTATTCTTAATTTTAATAAATTATAGCACTGTATATATTTTTCTCGTGCTTTGCTCTTATATATTTCACGGAACAATTTAAACAATTTTTTTGTATATTGATATTTAGTTTTGCAACCATCAAAATATTTTTTAGCAAATGCTTTTCCTTTGCCTTTGAAAAAATTAACATTGTCTGCAGTGTCTCCCTCAATCATTTGAGAATAAAAATTATATAATGCAGTTTCTTCTGATATATCATAAATACATTTATGGTTGTAATGATAATTATAAATCAATGCAGGGAATTGTTTGTAGTCTTTGTCAATGCTCACTATCATTACATTTTCTCTGCCTACTTCTTCTTGTAGGTTGTGCCAATATCTTGCAACCAAATCATCAGTTTCAATACCATAACCATAAACACTATCGTAATGGTCTTTGACATACTGATGCATTTCAAATAACAAAGGTGGTAATTCTGATTTTTTTCTATTGGCTTTATATGTTGGATTTATTTTTTTTCTAAAATTACCACGACAACCATTGAAAGTAATAACTTTTTGTATGTTAAATTCTTCTTCTAAACGATTAACAATTTCCATATATTGCTCATCAAACTTTGCAATTGAATCTTCTATTTCCGTGAAGTATTTTTCTTCTGTTCCAGAATAACAACTTGCAAAAACTAAACTATCTGCGTCAATTAATAATATCATTTCTTTGACAAAAATATAAAAATAAAAGTTATTAACAAACCGATAATACTGAAGAATGCCATTTTAGTATTTGTTCGTTGTTGTTTAGGTGGTCGCCCTTGATTGCTACGATATTGTCTTATTTTTTTCATTACATTTTTTTTTACTTATCCAGTATTCTCCGTATGGGTCGCTTATTTCATATTCCCTTAATAAGTACAATGCTTCCCTATGAGTTTCTGCTGAATCTATTGTTTCGTTTTCTCCGTTAAATTTATAATTTATATAAATCATTTTTTTGCATCTTGTTTTCTTAAAATATTTCCCTCCAAATCTATAATTGTATATCCTTGACTTAATAATAATTTCATTGCTTTTGTTTGTTCTTTTGCTCTTTCTTGTAGTCTGTATGTTTCAAATATTTCGTTGCTAATTGCCATAATTTTTAATTTATAATAAATCTTTTATCGGTAATAATATGCCTTTACTTGTATTATCATCTCCACCTTTCACATCTCGTTTTGTATTTAAATAAGGTCGGCATAATTTTTTTAGTTTGTTTGTTGATACTAAAATTATTTTTTCGTTGCTAACTATAAAAGCAAACCAAGTTGCTTCGGTAGTTATTATTCCACTTTCTTTTCCTCTGCTTAAATATTCTATAAATAAATTTCCTGTATCAGATGCTTGATAATCTGTTTTGACTTCTACTTTTTCATTGTCTAATATATTTCCTAAATGCTTTTCGCCTAGTTGACCAAGCTGTAAGTCGTATTTAAAATCAGAATTGTAATTCATAGTTGCTTTAATTTTGTATTGATTCATTTTTTTCTTTTTCGTATAGTTTTTCTGTATTAATTTGATAAATTGGTCCATTAAGAACCACAGGTACCTCATCATCTAATGAAAGACAATGAACCACACCATCAATTTCTACTGGAATCATTATGTCTTTTGCCATCATAAATAATAGTTGGCATTTTTCTATTGGTGTAGTTTCGTTGTAAAATTTTACTATTTTTTTAAGTCGCATAATTTTCGTCATATATTTTATGTATTGTAGCTTCTATTTCATCATAAACATAATCAGCAAGTATATCCATTATACAAACATCGCCACCTGCAGTTACTTTGTATATGTGAACTTCAGCAGCGCACCCTGGATAACCAGAGCCATCGCCATAATTATAAACCATTGGCTCAGCTTCAGTATAATCGTATTCAACATCTAAATAAACTCCGTCTATTTCTATATCTGTTTTTTGTACTTTTTTATTCATAATTTTGTATTTAATATTTTAAAAAAACTTTATAAATGTATAGCGGAGCTGTTGGGTATTGGATTTGCAACTCCTCACCAACGATACTCTTTTAAGGTTATCACACCACCTTAAATACCTAGCTTGGGAATTAAGGACAACTACTCTTTAAATATTTTAATGCGACGCCTGTTATTTTAAAAGTTCTAGAATTTTTAAATAACGAAATTGCGAATCTTCCTGCTTCTCACTGCCTACCTTAAAGTCGCTAAACCAAAGGGATTCTCGCACATATTTTAATTTTTTTATTTCAATGAACTTCATAACCTTTAATGATTATGATAGAACAAATATAAACAAAAATGTTAATAAAACAAAACATTCGTGCTTTTTTTTTAATTTTTATTGAGATTTATTCTAGATGCTTGATTTTCCTCGAGTAGATATACCTTTTTTTTTAATCTTTTTTTAGTCCACATTGTAGTATCAGGACAATAAAGTTGTTCAATTTCAGGCATTTGTATATTATTTAACCAATATAAGAAGTTTCCTTTTGGGTCGTTTATAAAATATAAAGCGACTACATTTAGTTTCATTAGCGAATCGTATTTGTCTTTTTCTAATAATTTCTTTTCGTAATATTTATCTCTAAACTTCATTTCTATTACGCAATCAATTCCTTTTGGAGTTTTACCGATAGCATCGTAAGGTTTAAAAGTATTGCCAGTCCATTTTAAATCCCAACCATCTATATTAAGAATCATTACTACGGCTTGTTCAAATTTATGAATCTCCTTTATTGTCATTATCCCAAATTTTATTCAAATCTTGTATCCATTGTTTGATTGTCTTTGGGTTACAGGTGCAAGGTAAGTAATATTTATGTTTATAGTATCGTGAGTGCAAGTCCCCAACCATTTCAAATTCTGTTCTTGAAAGGTATGACTTCTTACCCATTCGAAATTTTTTCCATTTTTCATAATCTTCCGAATTAAATTTTACCATCTCTTAATTTTTATTTTGTTCAATCTATCTTTGCGTTCATCACATCCACAATCATCTCCCCATATTTTTTTCACTAACCATTTGATTCCTGTATAGGTTGTGATTGTTTCTATTAAATCTCCTAACTTCATTTTTTATCTCTTTCTTTAAATAACGCATATCCTAGGTAACAATAGTTAATTACATCTGCAAACCTAGATTTTATTGGCTCACTTTCTTTTAAATTTGCATTTTTAATATGTGCAAAAATACTTTGCGTTTGCTTTTCAAAAAAAGTTGCCCATACTTTCATTTCAGAAATATCTAATTTATCTCCTGTGCTTTTAAAATTATTTAATACATCTTCATTTTCATTTGTGTACTCTGGTCTTTTGTTTTTCATAATATTAAAAGAATATTCGTTTAATTCAATAACAAGCTGGTCAAATTCGTTTTGTGTCATAGTAGTAATTTTAATTTATTTTTAACTTTATTATATGTATTATATAAAGAATAGTATTGTATTCCTGTTTTTCTAGATAATGATGCGATACTTTCTCCAGAATTTATTAATTCAAATATTTTTCTATCATACCAATACATTTTTTTTAATTCTTCTTTTACTAAATTATATTTTTTTTCATAATCGATTGTATCATCTATGCTTTTAATATTGTCTGCTGAAACTCTTTTAATGTTTTTTCCTTTTCTTTTTAAATCTAAAAACAATGTACGCAAAGTTTTAAAAATATAATAATAATTGATTTCATCACCGTAAGATATATCTAATCCCTTTTCAAGTTTTAATTGAATTTTGATATACATTTCCTGTACCAAATCTTCTGATATTGCAGGGTCTTCCCCAAAAGAATTAACTATCCGTATCCAGTCGCTATGCTTTTCAAAAAGCAATCGCATATTTTTTTTTACCATCTATCATTAGGTTAAGGGGTCGTATAAGTCCCCAACTACACTCGGTAGTCCTAATCCATTTACTTCAAAACTAAATGTTTCAAAAGCATAACCTCTGCTTCGTTTACATTTAACTGTGACCCAATCTTTGTTGACTGTGTTCGCTTCAAGTTGTATTTGTGTTTCACATTTTTTTTCTAGGAATGAACCTAAATGTCCTGTTGGTTTGTCCGAACCGAAATTTGAATGTATAACGCAAATTATATGGCAATTATATTTTGCTGACCATTCCATCAGTTTTTGCACACAAGCATTTGATTCTTCTAAATTATTTACATCGCCAACTAAATCAGCGATGCCATCTATAACTACAAGACCTGTACGCCTTTTTGTTTGTATACAATGTTCTATAAATTCTATCCTCGTTTTAAATCCTAAAGTTCTTAAGCCGTAAGTATAGTAGCATATGTTTTCGCTACCATCCATATCTGCCATATCAACTGCTCGTTTGAAAACTCTTTGTGCGTGCCACTTGCCTTGCTCTGTATCAAAGTGTAATAAACACCTGCCGTCCCTGTGTCCTTTTATGTCTCCTGCAAAATTATTTTTGCCACTTAAATAGACACTTGCTAGCAAAGATATAAAAAAAGTTTTTTTTGTCTTGGGTGGAGATTGAACAAATGAAAAGTTTCCGTATGTTCCGATAGGTATTGGTACTAGTTTGTCGCCTTTATTTGACTTTAATAATTTTTCGCCAAGTGATAATGCAACAGGTGGGTAATCCATTGATACTGTTGTAGTTATTAAGCATTCTTGCTCAATTTTTTGCATCAAAGGATTGTCGTTCTGTAGGTTGTTTTGCATTTAAGATAAATATAAAAAAAAAGAGGGAAAATAAATTCCCTCTCATTAAAAATGTGAATAATATTATATTACTCGTCAGTAATTGTTCCTCGTTAGGTACAACACATTTAATTTTAGAAAGGTAAGTCTTTGTCGTTTTCAGATTCAACAACTACTTCTTCAGTTTCTTCTTCTTTTTCAGCTAAGATAACCGAGCCATCAGTCCAGACAACTTTTCCGTTGCCTAGATAATTTCTAGATTTTTTTGCTTCTCGTTCTTCCTTTGTTTGTGAATCAAATATTCCGACATTATTGCCATACCTAGATTCATCTTGAATTGAAATTGTGAGGTTGTAGTAAACAGCCCCATCTTTACCTTTGATAAATTTTTCCTTTGGAAGTTTATCAACTCTAATACTCGCATTAATAAGTGTACTCATAATCTATTGTTTTATTACATTAATTTTCTGTTTAAAATCATCTGACTCATCTTCACCAAAAACATTTTCTTGATAAAAATCTGTCAGCTTTAATACTGCTCTGGCAAATGCCCTTTTTTCTGCCATCTCAACCACATAGGAAGTGAAGCAGTTACCACCAGTACCTTTAAGTGCTGATGAATAAGTTTCTATTCGTTTGTTTTCTTTTTCTGCAATTGCTTTGACAACTGCAAAATCTTTTTCTGTAACTAACGCATCGTAGCTTACATTAATCTGTTCTTGATTTTGTATTTTTTCTATTCCACTTCTAGTTACAATGGTAAATGTTCTACCACCCATTTTTTTTGACCAAAAATCTGTGTCTTTGGCTAAATTGTATTTACTATATAATTCATTTAATTTGTCTTTATTCATAATAAGATTGTTTATTTATTTCATTTTCAGCTTCCAAAAACTCTATTTTTTCTTCAAGTTTTTTTATGTGTTTTGACATAGCTTCAACTCTGTCTTGATAATATTTTATCATTGAGGAACTATAATCGTGATACATCGCTAGTAATTTTAAGTTCGTTTTGTAAAGATTCTAAAGTTAATTGTCTTGTATATAAATTATCTTTTGCTCTTTGTACTTCTCGTTCGTAATAATCAACTTGCCATTCGGCATCTTTAATCATTCGTTCTAAATCTTCTTTTGATTTAATGTGTTTTCCTGTGAATTGTATTCTGTCCATAATTGTATAATTTTAAACAAATATAAACAAAAAATTTAATAAATAAAAATTTGCCTCAAAAAAAAAGGACAATTTTATAAAAAATTATCCCCTTTCTTACAAAGACAAATGAACAGAACTACACAAATATAAAATAATTTTTAAATATTTGTCAAGTCCTCATACTTATTTATCAACATTTCAAGGTCTAATGTAGATAACTTTACTGTTTTTCTAGCTTTTTTATATAATTTGTCTGCCGTTCCGTGTCCGTATTTAGCATCTAATCTTCTTCCAAATAAAAATTGTTCTCCAGATTTGAAAACATTGCAACCACTACATTGAACTTGACAATTTACGGTATCCCATCTTGTTGAATAATGTCGCCGACTTTGAAAATGACCGCATTGTAATTTTTTCCAATGGTCTTTTTTGCCACAGGTAAAACATTGAGCAATTTCATTTATTGAGAATCTTGTCCTAATATATATACTGAATATTTTGTCAAGTTTTTTAACTACTTGACTTCGAGTTTTTTTACGAGGCATTATTTATCTTGATGGTATAGAAATCTTTTTCCCATAGAGGAATTAAGTTTTGCTATTGCCTTGTAGATATATCTGCTGTTTTTTTTAACTTCTTCTTTTTGTTGTTTAGTTGAATCAATTCCTAAATTGCAATATTGAGTAGCATCTAGTTCAAGTAACATATCTATCTTTTTTTTAGTAGGATATGTATAATCAACTACTTTGTCAACATATTGATTTGAATATTTCATAATATAAAGATATAAATTTATAAATAAAGAAAGAAAAAAGAAAAAGTAGACAAAAAGAAAAAAGAAAGAAAAACCCCCCCCTGAAAAAGAACTAATTTAATTTACCCGAACCAACAGGAGTGATTACCTGAAGTGTAGCACCTTATACAGATGTGCGACTGTTGTATAAATATATAAAAATTTTACTACTATTGAGTTTTAAATTTTTTTAAATATAAAAAAAATAGTCTAAATAAAATTATAATTGCTAAATAAGTAAATAAATTAGGATGTGATTCTCCACATAATCCTAATAAGTGTTTTAATGTTTCCATAATCTATCTGCCCTGTCCTTTATATTTAGTGCCTGTGTAATATTTTCCGTTTTTTTGATTTGTGTTTCTGTTTTTAGAATGTATTCCAGGTCTTTTTTTTTTCGGTTTAAAAGAATATGTGCTAATATTTTTTCTAGCCATTCTTTTTTACTTTTTCATACGACCTACCACCAAAATAAGCACCTATCATAGTAATTAAAACAAGTTGCAAAAGTGATTTCCACTCATCATCAACTTCAAATTTAATTGAACCAGAATCTATAAATATCATTAAAAGTGTCAAAGTAATTGTAATTAATAAAACTAGAGGTCTTACATTTTTAGATAAAAAACTTGAGTGAACTTGTGAATCTAATGCCCATCTTTCAGTTACATTTTTTTGCATATCTGCTTCTGCGTCTATCCATATTTGATTCATTTCTTTTTCAAATTTAGCTTTCTCATCTTTTGTATGCACAAATTTATCTACAATACCAGATATTTTTTCTGCAACTGAACCACCTGCTTTACCGAAAATTTTTGCTAATATATTACTCATTTCTTTTTATCTATTTGTTTTAATTTGCTTATTGCCCAATTAACACCTGCACTACCACCCCAAGCATCCCACATTAAACCACCGCAACCCTCTGTATATGGAACATCTTTATTTTGTTGATGCCTTTTGAACGATGCCATTCTTGCGATTGTTGACCTAGTTAAATTAGATTTTGATGCAATTTGCGAGGCTCTTCGCCATCCGACACTTGTACCACATTTACTACCATTCTTTTTTTTCCAAGCCAATGCTCTTTTAGCATTATTGACCGCACCCTGCGGATAATCATTATAAGATTCTAACTCAACACCCTCACGGTAAGTATCATAACAAATTGCCATCGCTTGTTTTTTTTCGTGATATTTACTGAGTTGAGGAATACACCTCATCATAAAATCTTTTTGACTTTCTTTCGCTTTTGGTTTCGGTATCGGCATTAATAAAATAATTTAATATGTAATACTATAAAAAGAAAATAAAAATTAATTTCTAAAAAATCATTTTCATCATCTTTTGGGTGAACTGAAACTCCTAAAATAAATTGATAACCACTTTGGCTTCTATCTAAAATAGCAACCTCATATCTTTTTAAAGGCATTAGATAACAAAATAAGTAGTTTGACTTCCTCTTTTTTTCGCTTTTAAAACCCTATTTCTGTTTGTTTTCGGATTAACATAAGATATGTGTATCCAATTTGGATTTTTGTCATTACCAAATTCCCATATTAATTGGTCAAATTCACAATTTTCTCTAATCCATTCAAATAATTCTCCATTAGATTTATCGCCTAAAGAAGAAATGTCAATCGCTTGTCCGTTTATATGCTGACTGGAATGACTTCCGTTAATCGCAGAATTTAATTCTTTGCTACGGAAAAATGAGTTTACTCGAATAGGGTGTTCTGCCCATTCTCTCAAAGGTTGAAAAACTTTTTCAGCAACTACTTTCATATTTTTTAACTGCGTATCATTAGGTTTATTTTCTATTTCTAATCTATTTGCAGTTTGTGAAAATGTAGCTTCTTTGAAACTTATATTCGCACTAATATTATTACTCGCTTTTTTACTTTTTGTTTTTTTCATACATTATTATCCATTTATGAATCGTATAACCTATTGAAATTCCGACCAAAACGATTTTCAATAAAATATCGATATCTGTAAAACTTATACCAAATGTCGTAAGGTTTAAACCATATATTTTTAAATCAGTTAAGGTCATTCCAAATATGTTATTCTTTAGATTCATTTTCTTGTTCCTCTATTTTTTCATAAGAGCCATCTTTGAGGTCAATATTAACTTTGCCGTATTTTTCCTCTAACTCTTTTTTGGCACCCTCTTGTTGACTAACAATATCTGCCCATAAATGCAACAAACTATGTTTTTGAGTTTCTAAAACCCCCAAATCGTGTTTAATTGCATTTTTCTTTTGTTCTTGTTCTTGTAGTTCTTTGAGTTCTTCTTTAGTTATTTTACTCATTTTTTAAAAATTTAATTAATAATATTCAAATATAGTTATTTACAATTACATTGTTTCTTTAATGAATCAACTTCTGCTTTTAATTCTTGTATTGCTTTTACTAATACAGGAACTAAATGAGATTGTTTATATTTTAAAATATGTTCTTGTTCTGCGTCAATAATAACAGAATCATCCCCTTCAAGTTCTAAAATTTCTTGAGCAATAAATCCATATCTTCTTTTGCCATCAGTTTCTTCTGTATTTCTATTTTTTCTAAACTTAAATTCTGTTGGTTTTAATTTATTTACAAAATCTAATCCTATTGGTATTTCTTCAAAATCTGTTTTATCTCTTTTATCAGATGTTACAGTCCAGTCAATTTTAATATAAGCATCTGTTGTAGCATTACTTCCTAAAATAATTCTATTATTTTGAGTAGTTAATTGAAATGGTGATGAGCCACTTCCTGCTGCATACCCAAGAACAAGGTTTGTATCACCTGTTGTAATTTCATCTCCTGCTGTATGTCCTACAATGGTATTATTAGCACTTGTTAAATAGTGTCCTGCATTATATCCTATTGCAACATTATTATCTCCTGTGATATTTGTATGTAAAGTCCCATATCCAACTGCTACATTATATGATGAATCAGTACCATTTGCCATAGTATATCCCCCAACAGTTGTATTAAAAGTTCCTGTTGTAACAGAAAACTGAGAATTTAATCCAATAGCAACATTATAAGTATCTGTATTAGCTGAGGTTGGTGCTTGAGCTTGTAAAGCATTGTAACCAATAGCTACTGCTCTATCTCCATTAACATTGTATCTTAAAGCATTTGTTCCTACTGCAACATTTAAATCTCCTACTGTTGTTGAGGTTAAAGAATTTAAACCAACAGCAGTATTACCACTTGAGGTTGTTGCTGCTTCTAGCGATTTCCACCCAACTGCTGTGTTTTCTGTCCCCTCTGTTAATGTTTCTAAAGCACTAAAACCTACTGCGACATTGTTATTTCCACTTGTAATATGTTGAGCCGCATTTGTTCCTATTGCTGTATTGCTTGAACCTGTTAAGGTGCTTATGAAAACATCTCTACCAATACCAACATTTTGTGTTCCTGAACTTAAATTATTAGCAACATTATAACCCATAAATGTATTGCTTCCACCTGCTGCTGAATAATCTCCTGCCGCATAACCATAAAAAGTATTTCCTTTATTTACTGATTGATAGTTATAAACATCTCCTACATTATTGACAATAAAATAATCAGCATTGTCTTTTCTTAATACGTGGTCATCTCCTCTTGCACCATAAGCAACATTAGAAGTACTGTTAGTGTCTCTAAAAGTAGCAAAACAATTAGCATCAGTACTTGTTGCATAAATAGCATCATCATCTGTTCCTGCATTAATTCCAACTGTTGAACTTGAATAACCTGCATTTCCAATTCCAATTCTTCCATCACTTCTAATAGTTAATCTATCACTTCCTGCCGTTTGTAATATTAAACTTTGTGCTGATTGATTTGCACCAATTTCTGCATTTGAGGTTGAGGTATTAACTTTTAAATCTAATCTTTTGCTTCCACCTGTTGTATTTTCTTCTAATCTTATTTGTGGGTTATCTTGGTTAATTTCAATAGAAAAATCTGGAGTTGTATCTCCAATTCCTAAATTTCCACTTGCTATATTAAGATGAGTGTTTAAAGTATTAGTGCCTGATGTTCCTGTTTGTGTAATTTTACCACCTAAATCAATATCATCATTAAATGTTGCTGAACCTGCATTAGACATATCTAAAGTCAAAGCAGTTATTGTAGAGCCACCATCATTCCCTTTAAATAAAATATCTTTATCTTGTATTGATGAGAATATTGCAAAATCATCAGAATCATCTTTAAATTTACCATATTCAACTCCATTGACTTTGAATCTTATATCATTTCCGCTCGCATCTAAACTTAAATCTCCTGTTACATCTATGGTTAAACTATCAGTAGCTTCAATATCTCCGTGTAAATAAAGGTCTCTCCATCTCACAGTACTAGAACCTAAATCACCTGCAGCGTCACCATCACTTCCATTTGAATATGTATGTACAAATGAAACACCATCTTGCTTAAATCCTCTACCACCATCACTTGTAAAAAATGGTGCTTTTACGCCATAATTGAATATTGCAAACCCACTATCTGACATATCTAATTGTAAAGCATTGATAATTGAACCTCCATCATTACCTTGTATAAAAAAGTCTGCATCTGAAACACTACTTTTTATTGCAAAGCCACCTGTTAAGTCTAAAGTACCAATTTCAGTTCCGTCATCTTTAAATCTTATAAGTCCACCATCTGCATCTAAATTTATTTTACCAGCAGCATCAAGAACAAAATCATCAGCAGAGGTAATAGTAAAATGACTAGAAGCATTAGAAATATCCCCTGTTATTTCCACTCCAGCACTCACAGTTCTGAATTTCTGTGAAGCATTATAATAAAGATTAACTGAACCACCATCACTTGCAATAATCATATTTTTTGTATCAGCAGAATTATTTACAACAAAATCAGTAGCATTAATAGTTAAATGCCCTGAGCCAACATCTTTAATTCTACTATGTGAGCCATCGTGAAAAATTTGTAAATCTTGTCCTGTTCCAAAAATAGCTGCAACATTATCATTATGTCTTGTATCTTTTAAAAATATAGTTTTTGTTTCTCCACCATCTAATTGTACATAAGCAGCAGTACCACCTGAACCATTATCACATCTTAAAAGTAAATTTCCATCATCAGTATGATTTGTAATTTCAAAATCTCCTGTATAATTATCTATTTTTCCAACTGAACCTGTATGTTGTATATAGGTATCGTGATTACTACCCATAGCTAATACT
>VTLG01014625.1_pt1 | contig 35728 bp, 56 predicted proteins | sample 4694571 | NCBI WGS metagenome assembly VTLG01 (sample SAMN12604809, study PRJNA352737) | marine metagenome | biome: ENVO:00000447; feature: ENVO:00000209|ENVO:00000569|ENVO:01000036; material: ENVO:00002151; isolation source: viral sequences binned using virsorter ...
GCCTAAGCTACCACCTTGTCCAGATAAAACACCTAGACCAAGTATGCCTGTCTGTAATGCAGTTAAATAAGGGTTAGGTTGTTGTGCTTGGGTTAGGGTTGTAGTTCCTTGTGGTACACCTGAAAGTAAGTTCTGTCCAAAAGCTAATCTAGAGAAAGGCTCTTCTTGTTGGGCTAATATATTTTGCCTCATAGCCTCTTGCTGTGCTTGTCTTTGTGTGACATCCACTGCGCCAATGCCTGATAATAATCCCACGTCACTTTTCGCAGCCTGTTGACCTGTCAAACCTAAAGCAGCAGTCCTTTGTCCAAGTGCTCCTAACTGTGAACCTGCATACAATTGTCTTTGCCTTTGACCCTCTTGTGCAGCTTGAGCCGTGGCTAATGCCTGGAGAAAGTTGGTTTGTAAATCCTCTGCAATTCTTTTAGATTTAATGTCCTGAATATTTCTCTCTAACTCTGCTCTTTGCACTCCCTCTCTTTCGCCACCGAAAGCTCCCGCCTTTAATGCGTTCGTGGCAGCTACATTTCTAGCTATATTCGCCTGTCTATCAATCTCTTTTAGAGCTTCATCTGTTACATTTTTTTGAAAAGGTGACATGAAAGCAGTAACACCTGATGCAGGATCATTAGGATTAAACACGCTTTGTGCGTCTGCCAATGCCTGTTGTGCCAATGCAGTTTGTCCTGTAGCACTCTGTAAGAAAGGATCGAAAGATCCAATGCCTAATGTCTGAGGGGTGATAGCGGTCGCTGCTTGATTTGCTGCTGCTATCAATGCCTCCTGTGGTGCTGACAAGGCAACGGCCTCCTGTGCAGGTATTGGTCTAGGCTGTGTTATTAATCCTGGCGCGTCTGCTGTGCCAAAATAAGTATTTAATAATTCTTGTGTTCTTTGTTGTATATACTCTGGTGGTAGAGCCATTGATACATTAGTAGCTTGAACCATTATGCTTTACCTCCAAATCTATCTTGCATCCCGTATAAAAAGTCTGCACCTTTTTGTCTATTATCCATTCTGTTATTACCGCCCATGGCTTCACCTATACCACGAACTGTTTTAGCATTTACTACAAACTCACCATCACTTAACATAGCGGGTATATCATCAGATGTTTCAGTGCCTGGACCTGATATTTTACCATTTCTGCGAGGAAAACCCCCTTTAGCTAATGTGGCTAATCCACCCTCTGCACCTACTGCAAATTGATTTACATTTTTTATCTCGGTAGGTTGATCAAATCCAGCTAATTGTGTGTCAGTTGTTACTTCAAAATCTCTTTGATTTACATTTTTCTTCTGATCCTCAGCTAACATACCACCAAAAATTCCAGCAAAACCTGTCAGACCAAGTAATGTTTTCATGTTAAGTAAACTATCATCTGCACTTTGACCAAGGCTTATACCCTCTTGTGCTTGTTCTAATAATTTGTTTCTTAAATCGCCCTCTTCTGTATTTGCTATGATGGATTGTTCTATTTTTTTGTATTTATCTATTTCTTTAACTAACCTTGATTCCGCATCTAATCCTAAAAATTCTTTTCCCTTTTGGAAACCTGTAGCAAAAATATCAGGACCTGCCGCACCTTTTTGTATGAAATCACCACCTGGTATGTTACCTAGAAAGGATTTTCCTATATCTGAGGTGCCTAAAAATTGAGCACCTTTACCACCCACATAACCTAAAGCTGCGTTTTTTAATGCCTCGTCAGCTTCATCACCTCTCGCTAATGATCCTATCCCTGATCCGAGAGCCGCGCCACCTGGTCCGCCAAAACCGAAGCCAATAACTGCTCCTACTGCTGGTAAAATATCTCTAAATTCAAATGCCATATAATATGCCTACTATTACTTATGTATATTTATACGAGAAAAAGGTACAATATACAACATGAGATTTATACCAACAAAAATTACTGTAAGAGAATGTGATCTTGTTGAGATAAAATGGGTTGACGCTTACGATGCGTTAGGCTCAGGATGGTTTGAATGGAAAGAAATACATACCAAAGCAAAACTTGCACAATGCACTAGCGTTGGCTATGAATATGTTTCTGATAAACAAAAAATTGTACTATTTGCTGATGAATGTGGAGAATATGGTGGCAGAATAACAGTCATTCCTAAATCATGGCAACTATCAAGAGAAGTTTTAAGAAAAGGTAAGAAACTCACTTAAGGTATTTTTTTCAACCATCTATCTTGGTTGCCTGTCTTATCATGCACCCAAGTAGACTCTTGTCCAAACATAGCATACAAAGGCACATTGTTGTTTTGATAATGCTCCATTAGACCTTTATGGCATCCCATTTTTACAGACTCCATGTAATAATCATCACCAAACATTGTGCCATCATCTTTTAATTTTGGTAGCCAATTTTTTACATCTTTCATAACAGCTTCATATTTATGATCTGCATCTACTAAAATTGCATCAAAATATTTGTCTTGAAATAACATTACTGCTTCATCAGTCGTTGTTTTATGCACTTTTGTAATCCATCCTTCATTTACAAAATGTCCGCAGTTTTCCATAAACAAATCATAAAAATCTGTAAGATGATCATGCTCTCCAGCAGTGCCTTCAAATGTATCTACAACATGAAACTCAAACTTTTTATTTAGCTCCTTGAGCCGTGATGCAAGATAACTAGTGCTTTTACCTAGTAAACATCCTAGCTCTATAAATTTACTGCCTTCTGGTAATATGTTTGCTATGCGATCGTAAGTTTCAACGTAATTAAAATATCCTGGTATATCATACCAAAGTTTTGCCATATATCTCTCCTCATTCTGCTGTTTCCGCTCCTGCAAAAACCTGTGGCGCAATCACATGGACATCTCTCCTAATGTCTGCCTCAGTTGTGTCTGTTTCTGGATTATTTATATCTGCCTCACATTCTTCATGTGAAGAGTATTCCTGACCTGTTTTTGTATTTGTTATAGTGGTTTCTACCTTAGCACTATAGACAGGTATTTTCTTACCATTTAACATGTCATGTCTTAAAAGGACAGGTTCATCTACAATTTTTGCCATAATATAATTTTACACAATCCTATTACTATATCAATATATTATTGTGGTAACTCCTTACCCACTAACACTATTCTCATCAAAGATGATAATCTTATGGGTGCCACTGCCCTATGTGGTATTTTACCATTAAAAGCAAAAGTCTTGCCAAATTCTGGCATAACGCCACCAACTACAATTTTGCAGTCATCAGAATAGCACAGTATTTCACCACCCCAGCTAGTATTCCAATCTGAATTTATAAAAGTTATGGTAGTTAATATATCCATGTTGGCATCTTTATGTATTATGCCGTCAAATCCTGTCGGATATAATAATATTTTTGTATTTTCTTCATGCCACTTTTTATTACGATTTACATAATACTTGTAAAAAGTGTTAGCTATTTTTTCATATTGTTTAGATTTTTTAAGGTTGTCATGATTAATTATGAAGCTTTCTGGTATTTCAGATAAGTTGCTGTCTAATGTAGTCTTAGATGCATTAGTAAAAGACATAGGTAACTCTGCATTTATAATCTCTTGTTCTAGTTCTTTTAAAACTTCTTTATCAAATAAATCTATGAGTATCACACTGCAAAACCAATGTTACCCGATATAGTAATACGGTATTCATCAGATGTGTAAAACGGATATACTTGATGATTTAATGATGCAGGAAATAAAGCCATCTTACCTTCATATTTATTATCTACAGGTAAATCCTCCGTCAGAACCCTACCATCGTGTCCAGAAAACAAAAAACTAAAATGTCCTGCCTTTTTTTCTTTATCTTCCATCTTAGATAATCTAGCTTTTTCATCCTCCATTTTAAAAGGTATCTTATGCCATATTACAAAACTGTATAAACCATCATGTACATGAACAGGGTTAAATTCATATTTTTTTTGAAAATTTACCCAAAGATTATAAAGGTCTAATTGTGCAGGTTTAAAACCGATCATGGAGTGTGCTTTGATAAAGACATGAGGATATTTTTCTTTATGCTGCAAGATACACTCTAATAAAAAGGGTGACACAATTTTTTTACCTTTAGGTATGCTATACTCACCTGCTATATTACCAGCCAGGTCCTTGTGCATAGAATCTAGATCTTTGTCGTAAATTATTTTATCTAATTCTTGTGAAACATTAGAGGGCACATCTGCGATGATATACATTATTATATATTTTTAACCATTATTATTTAAAAGTAAATTTAAACTTAGACTTATTATATCTATTTAAGGAGCCTAAAAAAGTATCATTAAAATATTTTCTAGGGTGTTCAAATCCCTTTTTTTCTATAACCATACTGAATGAAGATTTTTTTATAGGTAAAATTTGAATTAAGGGAGTTCCTGCATGTATTAAGTAAGTGCCATCCTTTTTTGTAATATTTAAAAAAATATGAGTTTGGTGTTCTACATGTGTATCAAGCAATCCTGAGGCAGCCTCAAAAATTGTTTCATTTTTAAAAGGTAGTCTATCATAAATAGCACAGGTATTTTTTGTTGTTTTAACTTGCCAGGGACTCGCTATCTTTATGAATCCAGGACACCAATTGCTGTTTTTATTCACATTAGCTATTTGTTCATGCTGCCATAATTCAAAAGATGTCCTTTGATCTGAAAAATTTACATCAAGAATATTCTCGTCTTTTACTCGTATTAATATATCGCTCCAAGATGGCACGATATATCCATAAAAAATTATATCCATTATTCCTGGACACCTTTTAGGGTGCGTTTCTGTTTTATTAATTTTTGTATTTAGATTAAATTTTTCTACAAGATCATCGTACCTTTTCTTAGCAGGATATATAGGGTATTTTTCTTGTACTTCTTCTCTTTCAGAGAAGAAACTTATTTTTTCTTCAAACACTATTGTTGTTGTTTTACCTCTAAAACAGATACCTCAACCATTGCTTTACTTGCAGCATTAGCCTGTACTTTAAGTTTATCGCCTTCTTGATATACCATGGCAGAACTTATTGTATTAGTATTACTTGCTGATACATCTACCTGAAAAAGTTGAAAATCATTACTACCATCATGATGATCTATGTTTACTGTTATGGCATCTGAGGCATGATAATTATGTACGTTAATGGTCTTTACAATAAAAGTAGAAACAGGTGTAGGTGGAGTAGATGCTACATTAGCAGTAGGGACAGTAAATACTGTGGTCAAATCTGTAGTTGTTAAGTTTGAAATAAATCTTCTAAATACGTCAGCCATCTAAAAATACCGTTCTTCTTGTAGATTCTTCTTGAGTGTCCAAAGTATATTGAGTGTTAAGTTGTTGTATTAATGCCTCTAACTGTCTTATTAATTCTGCAAATTGTTGTCGATCATACTCTTCTGGTGGATCTGGAAATCTTGTTAATGTTAGTTTTGCCATAGGTATTTATACATAAATATAACTCTTTTGAGAAGATTTATTAGAGCATTTCTCCCAGCACTTTAGAGGGATATTATCACTTTTTGCTTTAAGCATACCTTTAAACTCAGCTATTGCCTTATTAATTGCATCTAAGTCTTTATTTACAATACTTGTATTTTTATTACATAACTTAGGATATTTCTTCTCTACGTTACCCTCTGCTAACCAACAACACGGCATAACGTAGCCCATAGCTGAATAACCTAATTCTTTACCTTCTAAACATTTAGGTTGTAATTCACCACCTATTTTATTATCCACATCTCTGTTAGAATGTATAATTCTCAAAATTAAATCATATTTTTTAGCTAAATGTTCACATACAAATAATTCTTTTTCATTAAAATCAAAAACAATAACTTGCCATACAGTTTTCATGCCCATCAATCTGCAATGCAACATAACATCAAACAATGCAAAACTTTTTTGATTAATACGGTGCTTTGAACTTTTTGGCGGTGTGCCGTCTATACCAAATACCCAAGTCGCCTTAGGATGTGCGTTAAATAAATCCTCATAAAATTTTAAATTATTTCTATATGCAGCTGTATGCACAGACGTATTCTTACCTTTCTTATACAAATAAGCTAACATTTCTTTAAAATTCTTATTGTAAATAGGATCACTTACTTGACCACAAAAGAAAACGTCATGATTGTCTGCGATGAATTTAAATTCATCTAATGTCATATCTTTGAATATCTTACTGTTAAAAGATTTACTTTGCCTCTCACAAAAACCACAACCTAATGTGCATTTGTTTGAGATATCTAAATTAATTACACTATTTCCCATGCCTTCTTCTTTACATAATTAAAAGCTAAACTGACTCTTAATGCATCTTTATTATTTTCTACCACTCTATGATGTAAGTTATCTTCAAAAATTACGATATCTCCTAACTCAGGTTTATGATAAACATGACCTGTATGTAAAGGATCTGCAAAATGTATTTCAGAATTATCCTGAGTAAGATAAACAACACCACAAATGTAACTGTTTATCGGATCTTCATGGGTATGCATCTCCTGATAGAAATTTTTTTCATAGATATTAATCCAAGAATTAGAAATGTAGCCATCATAAAATTTTTTTGTTTGAAACATGTAAGATGTTATATGTTTTAAAATTTGTGACTTTAAAACAAATAAAGGGACTATGTTTAAGATATTTTCATTAAAAGCCGTTGATGTTCTTAATGCGCAATTCCATGTTTTTTCCTGAAACTGATTAAATAAAGGCTCGACAGCATCATGAGATTCCTTACAAAGTTGCGGATCTATTGTCCCCTTATAAAAACAATGTTGAGCTATATTATATAGTTTATCTTCTACCGTCTGGTCTGATGTCAAATCTCTGTGTTCCTAATCTCCACGCAGTTCCTGTTGTGTTCGATACTACATTGACAGTAAATTCTCTGCCTCTACCTCTAAGACTTACAAAATCTGTCGAATCTGTAAATGACGCTGTTTTTGTTACACTAGTGCTATTATTTGGGTAAGCTTTAAATTCTAAATTAGCGTTAAGAACACCGCTTTGATTCTGCACGTCAGGTATTAATTTAGACACAAAAGCAAATTCATCACCTTGTTCTATTTGCACACCACCTGATTTTACAAAAGCAGTCATTGCATTGCCATCATCATCAGTGCCTGTTTCGTGTAAAAATAATTGTGATGCACCTGCTGTCAAACCTAATATTGTTTCATTATTAGCTACAAGACCTTCAGAATATTTCGTAGCTAATGGATTGTCATATATCTCTCTATCTGTCCAGGTTGTTCTAGATAATGTGCCTGTCCACCAAGTGCCTTCTGTATAGTTATAGGCTACTAAAGCATTTATTTGGTCTGATCCTGTTCTAGCATAAAACCACATAATCTCATTAAATTCACCATTGTGACCTGCAAAGGCATTTTCAGATGCAGTAACATTAATATTATCAAAAATAAATTGTTCAACTGTACATGGTATCTTTTTTACTGATCCATCAAAAAGGTAGAAAGAGTCTTGTGACATCCAATAAGCAACACCATTTAAATCGAGTCCTGCATGTTGACCTATAATACCACAGTTTTGTCCTAACTGTCTTAGACCGAATGTAAAAGGTGGCCCTATAAATTGCATTGAGTGTAAAGATGTATCAGTCCAGACTAGTATCTGACCTCTTGATCTTTCAGCAGCCACGATGCGTGATCCGTCAGCAATACGTAAAGAACCTGCTGTGTTTTCAGCTGTAGGTTGATATGTGTTTATATCTTCTTGACTCGAAAATCTTAACAATAAGTTATCTTGACTAGATGTGGTACCTATGGTGCTTTCTGTGCCAAAAAACAATAAGTGTCTATCTGGTGTAGACACTAAACTTAATCTTGAGGCAGTTGGTGCATTTGTTATTGCAGTAGCTCGTGTGCCTGTGCCAGAAGATGTGTCCCATTTAAAAGCTCCACCATTTAATGCTGTGGCTATAAGATCCTCACCAAAATTGTCAAGTGACCACTGTCTAGCCTCTAATGTTACGTTTGAGGTAGATCTCGGTGTATTCCATGTTGATACGCCATAATCATCTGTGCCCCAACCAAAAGCTGATACTGAAAACTCAGGTCCAGGATTAATTTGATAATTAGCATTACCTGTCCCTCCACCACCTGATGTGGATCCAGAAGCGGTGCTTGTGTGTGTCACGACATAAGCTGCCGTATTTACCACAGATGTAACCTCAAATTCTTTATTCATGTCTAGCCCGTCAATAGCAGAAAAACTATCAAAAGTTACAAATGATCCCTTAATACAACCATGACCAGAATCATTAACTACTACAGATGTAGATGCATTAGTGGTAAAAGGATTTGTCAAAGATGTAGGACCACGCCTGATGGGTGTTATATCAAATGCTAAACCCTCACTAATTATGTAAAGTTTTCTATCTGTACCAATAGCATCATATCTTGTGCCATCTAATGCTATCCAGGCATGTTGATCTCTCGCTACGCCTATGATTGACTTACTTATAAACTTTTCCCAACCCTTGATCTTTTGAGGTAATCCTTGAAAAAAGCGAACATTATCACCGTCTGTCCATTTACCTCTACCTGTATAATCAGTAACTTCTTTATTAATACCTGGGGCTGGTCTAAACTCTATTAGGGGCATCGGTACAATATACTATAATTTACGAAAATTAAAAGCGATTGAAATTCTTTGATGATCAGGGTTACCACAAGCAGATACTGAATGTGGCATATCTGCGTCAAACATAAGTAATTCACCTTGTTTAGGCACTATATTGTAATTCCAATGTCTTATATGTGGAACCATATCCGAAAAGACAATAGGTGTATTTTCACAACAAACTTTATGATAATAGACTATAGATACATGATCTAATTCATGTATATGTGCTAAATTATAATCATTACCATTATTTATATTTAACCAAAAGTTAGAAAAAACTGCTTTAATATTTATGTCTATTAATGATTGTTTTATAAAAGCTATTAACTCTTCAAAACCAAATGTAATATCATTGCTTTGATATCCACCTTTATTAGATTTAATTCTACCCTTATCATATTCTAATATATGTTTGATGTGTTTATTAATTATTTCTATATCACCAGGATAGGTAGTCCTAAAAACGCTTTCTTTTCTTATTACTTCCTCTATCATTTTCTCCAACAAAATATATTTATTGTCATTCTTCCATTATCAATATTATCACCAAAGTTTAATTTTGATTTATGTTTGATATCACCATCAAAATATATAGCTGTGTTCTGTTTAAAAGATACATCTACTAAAATATTATCATCCTCTGTGTATAATGTTGTACCTGATTGTAAGTTTGTTGGTGATAAATATATTATTATAGTATCACAGCTATCTTTATGTATAAAATCTTTGTCATTATCAGTCGCATATCGCACACTAATATAAGCGTCTATGTCATTGTATAAACTTTTATCTAATCCTAGATTTATTTCTGCCTGGTTTAATAAATTTAAATATAAAAAAGGTGACGCTTTTATTAATTTGTCACTTCTAACACCAGGCCAAAAATAATTATTATCTGCACCTTCACTATCAGGATGATTTTTATAATCAAACAAAGGTATATTTCTACATAACTTATAAGTTAAATCAGCATACGGTAGAAAACTAAAAGATGTTTTTAAAAAATTTTTATTTTTTAGCTGCAAATAAAGCCCCTACATGCCCTTTAAAAGCTCTATTACCAAAATGTGTTAAAGGCATAGACACATCTGCCCATATCTCGCCACCTAATTCTTGCCATAATCTAGAAAAATAATAATCCTCTGACAGATATCTTTTTTGCCCAGCAGTCATATAAGGTCCAACTGAGAATAAATCGTAACAATTATCTGATCTAAAAGGCTGACCATTTATTATTTGATCTGATTCATATTTACGATCAGGATATGCCTCTTGCATTTTTGTAAAAACTTCTCTCTTTACTAACATCATTCCTGTAGCCGCTTCATTTACTCTGCAATATCCGTGTTCAACTCCGACTCCCTCTGGATTATCAAAGTTTAAATTATATCCTAATGCTTTAGCCTCAATTTCTTCATCTGATGCATTTGGGCTTTCTTCTAATATTTTTTTTATTTTGTCTAAATGTATATGTTTTCGTGGATATATTCCGCATACTACATCTTTATCAGCTTGTAGTAATCTTTGTATGTTTTCTGCACTAAATCCTATATCTGAATCTATAAACAAAAGATGTGTTGATACATAATCTGTTTGATCTAACATCATTGTGACTATTGTATTTCTAGCTCTGGTTATTAAACTTTCATTACCCATAGATTGAAACCTCAATCCAACTCCATTAGTCATAGTCCATTGTTGTAAACTTAATAAACCATGCATAGTGTTTTCTGTTAACATCCCACCGTACATTGGCATACCTAGAAATACTTTAAAATTTTGATTTTTTATCTCTTCTGCTGGTATCATTTTACTCTCCTTTAGTTAATATATTGTTTTTTGCAGTAATTGCAAAAGATACTAAATTAAGTGTAAAACAAAGCTCAATATCTTTTTTTGGGTAATCAGGTAAATTATCTTCAAATATTTTTAATGACACAGAATTTTGTAAATTTTTATAGATCTCATTTTGATCTTGTTGCACACTATCCGTCAGAATAGATGCACAATACTTATCCTCTTCATTTCTCTCTTCGCCTCTAAAACCACAACATATAATAGACCAATCTTTATTACTATTTTTTATGTAGTCAGAAGTAGCCTCAACATTACAAAACCCACAAACTAATACGTTTCTATTTGTGTACCTATCAAGCATACTTCCCAGAGCGTGTGATCTATGTAAAATTAATTTGTCTTTTAATTCAGCATCCCAAATTCTACTAGGAGAATTAGGATAAGTGTATTCAGATGATCCTACTGTCAAAGCAGAAGTATTCTTAGAATATAAATCATCAATTTTATTATCTTTAGCTGATACAAAATAAGATAATGGATTTTTTGATAATATAATAGATGCCATGGTAGCAGCTCTTAATACATCAATAAGTATTACATTTTCACCTACGCTAGTATCATCTAATGGTTGTTCGTATACCTCATACATGTCTAGTAAATGAGTGCTCCTCTAATTCATCTATTGTATGATTCATACTTAAATAATTTTTATTTATAACACTTGAAATGGTTAATTGATCTCTACACTCGTTTGTAAAACAAACATTTGTCATATTAAACCATCTCATACCTAGCATATTATTTTCATGAGTATTTTTTCTAATTATCCAACAAGTATCTGTAGAATAAAAATCACCTACCTTATGCTCTTTTACTCTGTCTAAATCCTCAATAGGTATGTTTTTAACATGCTCTGCAAAAAACATTTCATCCTCAAAAGTCCTATCTAATTGATGTTTGCAAACCATAAAGTTTGGTTGTTCTTTTTCAATTATATTACTGCAAAGCTCATAAAATTTTCTGTGTTGATAAAACTTACAATCAACCCAAACAGTATAATCATACTCTAAGTGCATAAATAAATGTGGACACATTTTTATAAATCTTTGTCTTTTTGGATCTGGTAGATCTCTAAATTGATGATACATGTTTCTGTAAGTCCAACCCTTGTCCTCAGTTGCCTGATAGTGACTGTCATGGAAAAACAAATAAGTAAAAGTATTTAATTTTTGTTCTTTAATACTAGGTATAAATCCTCTTTTACCTGTTTGAGCTGTATAAAAAATTACCTTAGCCATGTTATCAATTGATATCTGGTTCCCTCAGTTATTTCTTTCACACCATGTGGGTACATAAAACTAGATGGAAACATTAAAACATCTCCCTTTTGTAAAGAATAGATTTCTTGTTCTTGAAAAAATGTAAAATCACCACCCACATAATCTTCATTAAGACATATAGAAACTGTCATTCTACGAGTGCCTGTGCCCTCTCCTATACCATCATCGTCATGTTCTTTGTAATAATCACCCTTACGCATTTGTCTTAAAAAATATCCTATGTCTTGGTGGACCTGAAAATTATAAGGATGAACGTACTCGGTATATGTATTTATTAAAGATTTTATAAAATTAAAAACACTAACCTCTATTTTTTTTCTTACATAACTATTTTTGTAATCAATTACATCGTGATTACTGATGTCTATTTCTCCTAAATGCCTTGTTGTTTTATTGTGATGATTATTTCTATCAAACATTTCGCTTTGATATGCTGTAATTATATCGTCACATAAACTTTTGGAGAAAATGTTTTTATGTAGAATAAAGTCTTTTAAATACTTCACTGCTTTATAAAGCCAATATTAACTCTTTCATCGTATTTAAATTTTGTATAGTTCTCATCCTCTGAATCAATGTAATGCAAAAAGGTTTGACAACAATGATCACCCATAAAAGGATCTCTCCAATGCACTAAATCCTCACCTTTATAGACTGCACCATCACCAGGTTTTAATATTATCTCATTAAGTATTTTTACTTTTTTTCCTTTTACTACTACACCGTCTTTAGACTCTTCATCATATACACCATAATAAATAGGCCAATCCTCTCCTCCTAAATTCATAGTTACGGAATACTGACAAGAAGGTCTATCTGTGTGAGGTTTTAATTCGTCACCTGTAATATATAATCTAGTATAGCTATAAGTCGGGCATAATTTTTTTTGTGTTATTGCAGACATTCTAGGTTCTATATGACCTAATATTGTTTCTGCCACCAAATCACCATAAGCTCCTCGCACCCATTTATCATTTTGTATATCTTCATGAGCATTGGAGAAGTCTTGATTAGTGCAACCTTTCAATATGAAATAATTATAAGCAAAATTAGCTATATCAGGCTCTAATAAATTTGGTACTAGGACATAACTGTTTTCTTTAAAATATTGGATTAATTTATCCATATCACCAGAACCTTTCTTTCACCTTGAATAACCTTTTCTACCTTGTGAGGGAACGCAAAATTACTAGGAAACATCACAGCCTGATTAGACCTAACTTTATAACTTAAATTGTCATTCAATACTTTTAAATCGCCACCTAAATAATCATCGCTAAGACCTAAAATGATCGTATAAGTCCGTGGTGCATGTTCATGATGATGATCAGTATGCCAATCATAATGACCTTTTGTTGATGCTTCGTACCATAAAAACTGAAAATCAAAATTTTTGTGTGAGGTAGAGTAAGGAACTTGCTCGTTATAAATTTGTTGTAATCGGTTAGTAACTCTTATTAAATCGTTGTAAATAATTCTTTTAGCAACAGATGTTCCAATTGATTTTTCGCCTAATGTAAAACCTTCTACAGATCTAATTTTTCTATCATAATCACTTGAGCCATCAGGATTAATAGTACCACTTAATTCAAAATTTTCTCTTTTATAGATTATTTTATTTATTGAATTAATTAAGGATCTAGGAGCTACATCCTCAAATCTCTTTACATAAGAGCTTAATTGTAAATTATGCACCGAGTACTGTGTTTTTCGCGTTTGTAGCGGCAGTGTTTGCTGCTGCTTTAGCATTGTTCTCTGCTGCTGTATAAGCTTCAGTGGTCATGGGATTAGTGTTAGCTGTATAAGCAGTTACTTGTGCTGCATACTCTGTGTCATAAGTTGTTTGCCATGTTTCAGCGTATGTCTTTTCTCCGTTCCATCTTGTGACCATAGTATTAGCCCATGAGGGAAGTCCAGATGCATCTGCTATAGCTAAGTTATCATCATTAGTGGTGTATTCTATATGACCTGTATTAGTCGCAGGGTGGTACTGTAAAGCGTGTACGTTAGCTGGTATAATATCTTTAGACTCAATATTATGATATCCAACACCATCAATAATTACATCTGCCTCAGTATCTCCTGAATAATTCCTAGGACCATTATTAGCATTATTTGGATTTACCCCAGAATCAAATATGATAGTTAATTGATTATTTGCGGTTACTCCGTTTATTGTTATTGCCATTTTTATTTACCTTTTTTGTTCCTTTCTTCTTTTTACCAATTTTTTTGCCCATAAGCAACTGAATATCCTCTGTAGGTTCCTCTTTATTTTCAATGTCCTCTTGAGCCGTACCTATCTTTTCCCACATACTACCTACAGGATTTTCCTTCTCTTTTTTATTTTTTTGGTCTACTAAAGCCAATGTGACCATATTAGCTTTAACCATCTCATTTCTAAAAGACTCTACGGCCGATGTCGTTTGTATTTGTTTTCCGTTGTTTTCCACTAATAAAAGAGGTAACCATGCAATAGAGCATCCCCACTCTTGAACAGGTGCTCCTGTCTGTGGATTATTACCTTGTAACATGTTGTACCAAATACAACGATGTTTCATACATTTTTTCTTAATTAATGGACACTGCCCGTCAGGATCAAAAATAGGCATTAATGTGTTTTTTTATTAATCTTTCTCACAAGCAATAACATCTTCGAATTTAACATCCATTGTAGGTATTGACAAAGCAGCAGCAGCACTACTGACAGGTGCTGGACCCGCTGTGAATGGTTGTGCTGGAAATGGGTGATTATGTGCACCACCGCCACCTGTACTACCAGAGGTAGTACCGGGACCTGGTACAGGGTGACTATCTGGAAAACCCTCTGGAGGATTAGGTCGTGGAAATCTAGCTTGTGTAGAATAAACACCCATACTTGGATGAGAATGTGAAGCTATTGTTGGCACTGATAAAGTAGTATCACCTGAAGGTGTTGAACCATCACCAACTGTGCCAGGGTTATTTACAGTAAAAGGCACAGTTTTTGACTCAGTAGTTTTAGAAGGAGCCAATGATGTAGTAAAAGTATCTGCACCACCTGTGCCACCACCTGAGCCTGTAACAACTCTTAAGCAACATTCGTTAATAGAGGTAGCAGTATTTTGTGTCCAACCTGTAGGTGCTGATGCTTGAAAAAATAAAGCTGTAGTACCAGAAGGTATTGATGAAACTCCTGATAATCCTGATCCGCTACCAGAATAACTAGCTGCATTTATGTCACCATTTGCAGCGGTAATAACAGTACCAGATACAGTCAAACTTGTTTTTGCACTTAAGGTGCCTAAAGAATTTGCGAATATGTCAACAACTTTGTTACCAACACAATACAAAATCGTATGTGATCCCTGTGTAACAACCACACCGTTTGAGGTATGTCCTGTAGGTGCAACTGTAAGGGTATGTGATCCTGCTGTATTATTAAAGAAAATATAATTATTTTCTACAGCTGGAATTAAAACTTTTATGTTTCCTGTTAAAGTTCCTGTTAGTTCTATAACTTTATTAGCTGACTCAGTAGAGGGATCAGAATTTGCCGTTGTCAATGTTACGTCTGCCGATCCAGCGACTGACTTGGATATATATCCACTTCCAAAAGCTTCTATAACATTTAAATTATTATTAGTTCTAGTACCCCATGTATTGGCATTTGCGCCTGATTCCATGAGTTCTAATTTTAATCTATCTGAATAAGTACTTGCCATTTTTTAATCCTTTGATGCTATATGAGTATCTACATATTTCAATGTCATATTTGGAACAGCTAAAGATGCAGGAGCTGGTGCAGATCCTGAAAAGCTTACTGTCCCTGTTATTGGATGAGTATGTGATCCACCGCCACCAGCACCACCAGATGCATTAGAACCTGGATTAGCTAATTGTCTGTTTGGACCATAGTGACCAAAGTTACCTCCTCTAGCAGGTCCACGACCTGTGTAAGGGTGAGTGTGTGCCGCTAATGTTGGTGTTGATATAGTAGTCGCTCCCGATGTTGCTGATATTGGTGCGCCTGATAATCCTGACATGTCAACTGTCAAACTAGCAGTTGCATTCTTATCAGCAAATGTGGCAGTAAAGTCTTGAGCACCACCTGTTCCACCACCACTTCCGGTCACTACTCTTAAAGTCGTGTTATTAAGTGATGCGGTAGTATCTTTTGTAAAACCTGTTGGAGCACTTGTTTGTACGAACATAGCTTTTGTTCCAGAAGCAAATTCTTCTAATCCTGAAATACCCGCACCACTACCTCTAAAGGTGGTGGCTTCTACTACACCGTTTGCGTTTAATTTTATATTATCGCCTATTTTAAATTGTGTTATTGTTCTAACAGTTCCTAAAGAACCTGCAAATAAATCCACCATTTTGTTACTTGCATTATTGTAAGCTATTGTGTGTGCGCCTTGAGTGATGGTAATAGCGTTAGCGTGATGACCTGTGGCTGAGACTTGTAAAGTATGTGATCCTGATGTGTTGTTAAAAAAGATGTAATTAGATTCTACTGCTGGTAAAAAAACGTAAATATTACCTGTTAAAGTACCTGTAAATTCAATTACTCTGTTTGATGCCTCTGCTGTAGGATCTGCATTATTAGAAGTCAAGGTGACATTAGCTGATCCTGCTACGGACTTTGCTAAGTACCCAGAACTAAAAGCGTCTACAGTTTCTAAATTAGTATTAGTATTATTACCCCATGTATTAGCGTTAGCCCCTGTGGCTTGTAATTCTAATTTATAACGATCTGAATAAGTAGACATGTTAATCCTTACTGCAAACTATAGCGTTTGCGTGTTTTATATTCATATTAGGTATTGTGAAGCTAGTGGGTGATGCCACTGAACCACTTAAACTACCTGGCTGTGATCCCGCTGGATGACTATGATCTCCACCACCACCTGCCGAGCCACCAGAAGGTCCTGGTATAAATGCGTTTTGTACAGGAGATGGATTACCTGTAATTTGTCGTGCACTGTAATTTGTTGTGTGAGTATGTGATGGTAATTCAGGTGTAGCTAAAGTGTGAGCACCTACTGAAACACTTGATACATCTAAAGTAGTGCCAGAAACATCTAATGTAATATCTGCTGTTGCAGTAGTTCTTGATGATCCGAAAGTATCTTGGAAAGCAGTAGAACCTCCTGTACCAGCTGTGCCTGTTACAACTCTTAGTGTAGAATTAGCTAAAGCAGAAGCAGTGTTTTGTGTCCAACCTGTAGGCGCACTAGATTCTAAAAACACCATTTGTGTTCCAGCATCTAAAGTGCTAACACCACTAAGATTAGAACCATCACCTGAAAAACTAGTAGCAGTTATTCTACCGTTAGCTTCAATTTTAACAGCACTAGATCCTACGTTAACTAAATTTTTGACACCAACAGCACCTAATGAATTTGCAAAAAGATCTACCATGGCATTACCTTTGTTATACATGATAGTGTGTGCACCTTGTGTTATTGCGACACCATTAGAAGTATGTCCTGTAGGTGCTACAGTTAGTGTGTATGAACCTGTTGTATTATTAAAAAAAATATAATTAGCTTCAACAGCAGGTACAAAAACTTTTATATTGCCTGTTAAAGCTCCTGTGAATTCTATGACTTTATTAGATGCCTCTGCATTTGGATCTGCATTATTTGTTGACAAAGTTATGTCAGCGGAACCTGCAACTGACTTAGATAAATATCCTGCATTAAAAGCATCAATTGTTTCTAAGTTTGTATTTGTGTTATTACCCCAGGTATTAGCGTTTGCACCTGTGGCCATCAATTCTAATTTGAGTCTATCTGAATAAGTACTTGCCATTTATACCTCGGATTATATTAGTTTTCTGTAATCTATCAAACATTTTATGCTGCGTCTACCTCTGTCCACGTATTTGATGCCCCTGTTACAACATTAGCCCAAGGGGTGCTAAATACATTACCCTGGACCACTGATAGTGATACACCCGTTGGTTGAACAACGGCTCCTCCTGTTATACTTTCCTCTCCCTGTGCAAAAGATAAGGCAACAGTTGAAACACTAACTATTACACCAGATCCTACTCCTATGGTAGGACTACCTAAGGCTGAGGTCATTGCAGTTCCTGTAAGGTCTACAGAAGGTGCATCACCTGTAATAGAAACAGAACCTGTAGTAAATGTTGATTGTACGCTTGTTGCGTCTACTTGTGTAAATATGTCTACAACAGGTGTACCTAAGTTAAAGTCTAATTGATCAGATGGAGCGACCACTCCTACACTACCCTCACCAGATACTGTAGCACCTGATAAAGCCATACTCATAGTTACAGGTGTAGGGGTAACTAAGGCTGAAAAACCTGTCATAATCGGTGTGCCTGTAGCAAAAGTGCTTTGTAGTCCTGTTACATTAACATTGACACCAATACCTGATGTAATGGCTAAAGCACCCTCTGCGAATGACATACTTACGCCAGATACATTAGTTATAAATTCTATGTTTTCATTCCATGCAAAAGATCCCCAATTGCCTCTACCCCAACCTGCATCTACAGAACCTGTGGCAGTTTCTGTGCCTAAAGAGGTTGTCATTTCTAAACTACCTAATAGAACACCGTGTCCCTCTAAAATACTTACTGATCCTAATGTTGTTGTTGAAGATACTCCTGTTGGAAAAATTACATGTTCTGGCTCACCTGTAGCAGTGCCTACAGCTGAAGTGACGGATAAACCTGTTACTGAAACTAATGCATCACCTAGAGCCTCTTCTGCACCTTGTGCAAAAGACATGGTTAAAGAATCTAATTCTACTGTAAAACTAACTCCCCAGGCTAAACTACTCCATGCATCTCTTCCCCATCCTGTTCCTATAGTTGCATCAACACTAGGTGTTCCTAATGCTGTCGTTGCTGATACTGAAGTTGTGGTTAAACCAGCACTTGCTTGATTACCCCAAAAACCATGTCCCCATGCATGTCTTGACCATGAATTGGCATCACTAACAGATACTGATCCACCCATTCCAGAGTGATAAAAACAATAATAAAATAAATTAGGGGTTGAAGCAGATGTTGTGATAGTGACACTTCTAGTCGTATAAGTGTCAAAATTATTTACGTAATCAGTAGCACTGACGGTAGCTCCATCTCCTTTATAAACTACTCCTGTGTCGTACCGTGTGCCTGAATTGTGAGTACCGTCTGAAGTGGTACTTAACTGTAGGGGGTGTCCATCATTAGAACCAGCACTTTGATCAAAAGTAAACGATCCGCTAGTATCTAAGTATACTGTAGCTTGTGCGACACCATCAATATTATATTTATTACCACTTCCAGCGTCTACAACAGTAACAGTATAGGTGGTCATTTAGACCTCCTATGAAAGTCTTAGTATAGCACTTGACGCATCGTTAGTAGGAAATGCGATTGTAAATGTTCCGTTTGTGGATGTCTTAACACTACCAAAATCTAGAACTGCAATAGCTGCATTTGTGTTAGAAGAGCTTGAATTATAAATTAAAGCTGCTTGAGCAGATATTGTTGCAGATGTAAAACTTACGTTTGCAAAATCCACAAAAGCTGTTGACGCAGTTGCGCTAGTTGCTGTTAATCCGATAGTAGGACTTGTTAAAGCCGCACCACCACTAGAATATGTGCCTGAGTTTCCAACTTCGTTAGTAGCTGAAAAGGCTGTTGTGTTTCCATTTAATGTTGCAGAGTCAGTGTAGAGAGCAAGTTTTAAAGTATCATTATCGATATCATGGTCACCCGCTAGTAACTCTTTTTTAAATGAAGCACAGACCGCTTGATTTATTGCCATTTTATGTACCCCCTTTAGGATCAAATGATGTTAAAGGGATTCGTAGTACACCGTCTACATACTCATCCCTACGTTTTCTACCCATCTGCTCATCAGCAAATAACTTAAGAGCAGCAGTAAACTTAGCCTCGTATAATTGCATATCTTGAATATTTTTCAAGTATGAATAAGCCTCTGATATAGTGCCATATAGTAAAACCTCTGGAGCGTTGTTTGATAAATAAGTGGTTGTATTTGTGCTACTAATTCTTTCAGGAGTTTCATTATACCATAACTCAACGGTATAGCCCTGGTCAGGTGTGGGTGCAACGACTAATGTATTTGCATCCCAATTTGCCCAATATCTAGGCTCACCTTTAAAATTAGTATCTGTCGTAGATCTCTCTCCAGCATATTCATCAATAAACGTTGTATCTACTTGTTGTAACCATACTATTGTGCCATCTGTTTTGTGTAATTGTAATCCTCTAGCTAATCTGAAACCACCCTCTGGTCCTGATACATCTAAAAAAGAATTATTAGCAACAAAAGCTGAGGTTGCATATCTTCTTTGATAATCACCATCTATGGCTCTATCAACTTTATTTTCAACATTTTCAATAAAAACATTTATAACTGCGTCTGTTAAAACATCGCTAGTTACCTCAGTATAATTTCTTATATTAGTTAAAAGATCAGAATAATTCATGTAATCACCACCGTCACAATACCAATAGTTGAAAACATGTTCAAGTCATCACTTACCTTAGATGGTTGCATACCATTAGATGTAAAAAAAGTATCATTGGGTATTCCTACCTCTACTGTCATGGGTAAATTAACTTGAGGTCTGGGATCCTCTATGGCTTCTGCATCTGCACTTGCATATGGAGGTTCTAATTGTGGATGTTTAGTTTCAAAACATTCCTCACAAACTCTTAAACCATTCCATTCTTCTTTTAATTCTAAATATTTTACCGCAAAACCACATCTATCACATATGGCTTGTGAATATCTGCCTACCGCAAAACTCATTTAGACTCCTGGATAAAAACTTTTTGGTACAATATTCACTGAGGTTGATTGACTATCCTCAGTTATTGCTCTAGCTAATTCAGACTCATATCTTCTTTCTAATTCTCCAGATAAAGCTGGATTAACTTCTTGTGAAAGATAATAAGCCAAACCTGAAACCATACATGGTAAGAATCTAAAAGGTGCATCTGGTGTGTTAGTGTATTTACCAACATCTTCAATTCTTTGAACATACCAATAATTAATTTGTGTGTCAGTAGTGTCTGGTGTTAGGTAAGTTGTAATTTGTACATTTGCTAAATTTCTTTGAACGTAAAATTGTGTGGGTGTTCCTTCAGAACTTTTGTTAGGTATGTTTTGATATTCAGATCTAGATATTTTAGTCATGGTGGTATCTGTATTTCCGTTTCTAAATACCATCTCTAAAATATCATCTGCATTAGATGGAGCAGTATACTCATTAGTAGATGCAGTTAAATTTTGCGTATGATTTTGCACCTTCCATAAACTATAACCTCTATTAGCCCACTCGGAAAACAACAAATTTAAATTATCACGAGCTGCCTCAAGGTCGTAACCTGTGCGCAAAGATTTACCAGCTCTTCGATAAGCTCGTTCAATGACCTTATCTATTTCTAAATTAAATGTTGTTGTTCCCGATGTAGCCATAGACTATTTCTTCTTCTTTGACTTGGTTTTCTTTTTGACGTTTTTTTTCTTCGCCATGCCGCCACCACGCATTTTCTGCATCATGCCGCCACCACGCATCTTTTTCATCATTCCACCACCGCGCATTTTTTTCATCATGCCCATTTTGTCTTTCATCATTCCTGGTGCCATTTTAGCCTCCTTACATAAAAAGCTTTTTATATTGTTCGTGTCTAGACTCTACCACCTCTTGGTAGTAATCTCTGGGCCATTTATCATAATAACCCATCCTCCTTAATCTATCAGAAGCCTCTTGTAATTGCGAGAACTTTTGTATTAGCATCATTGAAAACTCAACCTTTGAATCAGGTAGGTTTGACATATCACCTGTGGGATTTAATAAAAATTCTTGTTCTTCTATATTGGGTGGATTGTAAGGATGAAATCCCATAAAGTAAACATCCTCTATATTATATTTGTCATTAAATTTATCTATGATTTTCTGAAAACGATTTAGACTATATTCTTTGTAAAAAAGATCACAAAAAATAAGTATTTCTTTTTTATTAAAATCAAGATCTTTTACAGATCTGTGTAAATTTGAAATATATCCTTTGTCTGGATTTCTCAGTTGTATATCAACCTTCTTATCTAACCATGCTTTTTTAGCGTATGGACATGCAGGTAAGCGATTAAGATGTGCGTTTGGCACCTCTAAATAACTTTTAGACCACAGTCTAACTTCTTTTTTAACTAAGTTTTGAAGTTTTTTAGATATCAATAATCTGATGTTTTAATTAAAAATTCTTCGATCCAGGCTACTCTATCATCCATATCAAGAATTTTAGACTTAATTATAGCAATATCTTGTTGCATTTGAGCCACTCGATCTGCCTTTTTTTCTACAGCATTTAATCGTTCAGTAAACATACCCCATGTCATGCCTATTGTTGCAATAAGCACAACATAAGGCAGGACTGTTTTCATCTCTATCTTAATCGACATACACAATCCTCGTCTGTTTTACAATTACACATGATAGCCTCCTAATTCGACTTTGCTGACATATTGTTCAAAGGGTTATTTAAAGCCTTATTGATCTGCAAGTCAAGGTTTTCTTCTATAAGTTTTAGTTCATCAAAAATCTCTCTAGTATCTTCTTTTTGTCTATCTTCGATATCATTAACAATTTCGGTGACGTGACGCACGTCTTGCTCAACGTTGCGTAAATCTTTTTTAAGGTCGTCTTTAAGTTCACGACTAACAGTGCTTATTAGGTCTATTTCACCTAATATTATCTCTAATTCACTTTTTAAAGCATCTAATTGTTGTGATACAAGCTCTAGTTTTGAGTTTGTCTCACTTTCTACTAATGCAATCTTTTTATCAAAACCGCTTAAATCTGGCTCTTGATAAGCCTCTATGGCTGCGGACATATCCTGAAAGCGTTTATATATCTCAAAGCCACCATATAAAGCACCTACACTACTACTAAGTGCTAGAATGATTGCCATCATTTTTCCTCCTTTAAAGGAGATTCCGCCTATGGAGAGTTCTGCCATTGTGAGTTTACCATATCATTCATTGTTTGATTTTGTGCCATATTAAACAACATACCATACTGATCATCTATTGTCTTGTTTAAATACTCATTAACATTTGTATCTTGTATAAAAGACTGACTGTCAAAAAATGTTTTTGTATTGCCTAATATCTGCATAACAATTAAAGTTTTAGTTTGAGCGGCATCATCATATCTAGCTTTGTCATCGATTTTCTTAACTATTTTAGTAGCAGCTTTTTCTTTCTTTGATATTTTAGGCTCCGATGTTTTCTCTTCTTCTACTGTTTCTTCTGGATCTTCTTCTTTTTGTGGTGTTTGTGGTTGCTCTGGTTCTGACTCCTGTGGTTCTTCTTGAGATTCTTCGATAGGCTCCTCTTCTGGTTCAGCCTCTACAACGACAATTTCCTCCATTTCCATTTCAATTTCTAATTCTACTTCAGTTTCTACTTCAATGATTTCCACTTCAGGCTCAGGTAAATTTATTTCAATCTCAGCTATTTCTAATTCTACACTAGCAACAGTAATCTCCTCTACAGGAGCTTCAATTGGCGCAAACTCTATTTCACCGTCATTCATGCTAATATCATTAAGTTCAAATACCTCTTCAACAAAATCTAATTCGACAGGATCAAAAATATTTAAGTATAATATTTCTTCCATGGTGGTAATTTGCTGTGTGATGATCGTATTTATGACATTGTAAAAAACATTAACTGTTACATCATCAAACAAAGGACCAATCGCAAGATTGATATCTCGACCACCTACTTCAACAGTTATTCTATTTAAAACACCACTGAAATCGAAAGACCCACTGTATGATGCGTAACCTGATGCAATACCAGATTCAGACAAGATATCAGTTCCTTGAAAGACTGTGTTAGATCCATTACGCCCTGTAATGTGCATGTATATTCTATCTTGAGCATCTCGTTTTTCGACTTCAATTGAGTATCTTACCTCACCACCTTTGTCTATTTGTAAATCAGAAATATTTATATTATTGATAATAAAAGTTGTACCCATTCCTGAAACACCCATAGTTGATGTGCTATTACCTGATCCTGTAATTTGTGCGCATCTATCTGTTCCTAACTCACCACAAGTGTTGCCTGTCGGCATACTAGCAGGGCCTTGCCCACCCCAATCCGTTCGCATGTCACCATCATCTTGAGTGCCTACATAACCCAAAGAACTATCTAAAATATTACCTGAATCTTCGTTTGTTACAGTTGTAGTGGTGGTCGTGGTTGTCGTTGTGGTGGTTGTGACTATCTCTGTGCCTTTGTCCTCTTCTGTGACAACAACATTTTCTTGTTCAGTGATAGTTACACCTGGAGTGCACAGACCTGTAACATCAGGTAAACAATCTGCTTTAGAGAGGAGCGAAAAGCAACAGACTAAGCACAAGTAAACCAAAATTCTTAAGGTCACCGCTATCTCCTTTTGGTTCTGATTCTTTTTTTGTTTGTAAATACTCTGGCTTATATTTACTTCCGTCAGGGATTTCAGAAGGATTCTCACTCCAATATGATGCTGCCTCGGTCCCAATAGAACCTCGTGCAGGGCACGGAGTCCCCGCGTCAGTCATCGCATCCCAGACTCTTGGATCTTGACATAGTATACTTACAGCCGCAACTTTCATACCATAAGCATACATAGATCTACTTAATTTTAATTTTTGACACAGCTCATCGTCTATAAGAACTCCTGTTGCTATTCCTAAAACGTTATTTTGCACTGCACCCCCAACTCCAATTTTACATATATCATTGTTAGAATTGGGCAAAACAGGTGCATTTGCTGTAGGTGGCGTATTGTTTACTACCGTACTCGACACGGTATTAGTTTCTGCCCATGTGCTTTGTATTGAAAAAAACATAAATATTATTGTAGCGACAGCACATAATAAATAAAAATAAGCCTTAAACATTTAGCATCTCCATCTTTTTCTAGCTTGTCTAAGTCTTGAATTGGGATCTTTTGCTGCTTTAGGAAACTTTTTCATTTGTCCTGCACTTCTAGCACAGAACGACTTTCTTCTTTTTGCTGCTTTAGAACCAGGCTTTACTTTGCCTGTAACAGCAGTTTTTAATTTAGAGCCAGGGTTATCTCGTCTGTACTTGGCAACACCTGCTTTAGTCATTCCCGCCCCTGCCTTAGTGGGGCGGAAATATTTTTTTGTTTTTGGTGGCTGCTTATCTCTAGCCATTACTAAAAATACAAGTTAAGGATGTAATATTAGTTAGAGTGGCATGGATTTGATTTTGAAATCTAATACCACTATCTCCAATATAGGTATCTATCACTTGAGTAGCACTTCCAGGTGTGTCTATATCAAATCTAGTTTCACCTGTACTAGCATCTTTTAAAACTATGCTACCCGCTGAACCTGCACAAACAGCATGTATTGCTATGAGTCTAGCAGGTCCTGTGGTCACATTTCCTGTAGCAGTCACCTTTGCTGTTTTATATCCAAACATGATTTACTCCTATTGGGTATCAAATGGTGTAGCGATTGATCCTGAACCAACAAGTTCACCAGATACATAATAAAGATTTGCAGCAATTGCTGTGAACTTTATGTATGAACCTTTTAAACCACCTGTAGTAGCGACAGATGCTCCTGCCTCTCCATTAAGATTAACTTCATTGTTTGCTGCGGCTGGAATAAATTGTTTACCAGCTACAGAGGCATCAATGCCGATAGTAAGACCACCAACAAATTTATCATCTGTTGATGCTGTTTTAATTGTCCCTGTAAAATCATCAATAAACAATATCTCGAATGTTGTGCCTATTGTATTTGGATTGTTTGGATCACTACCTGGACCTGCTGTAGCACCATCTGCTGTTGAATTAATAGCAGGTATGGTAATAGCTGTGGGTGTTCCCGCAGGATCCATCGTTACTAATCTACCAGCGTGATCAGCAACAGATAAGTCAGTCGCTAATGTGACTGCTTTCACTGCATTAGGACCTAAATTAATAAAACCGTTTTTCGATCTTACCGGTCCGTCAAAAGTTGTATTTGCCATAATAAACCTCCTTGGTTATATAGACCTAATTACACAATCTCTATACCGTCTGTCTAGCTCAGTTTGTGTAATTTATTATGCTAGAAATTCAAATATGACATAAAAAAAGGGCGGAGTCAAAGACAACCGCCCTTATAGAGGAGGAAATAGATATGATCTATTTGTTCAATTAAGAACCTTGTGAACCATACACACAACGAGGATCTGAGAATCCAAAGCTATATCTTTCTCTAGCTTTGTATCTTACATTTCCTGTATCAAAATCACCTTCCATAGCTGTTGCTAAAGGTGTTCTGACGAACTGCTTAAATCCATTAGGTGCATCAGTTTTGAGGAAATATGCGTCTGTATCTGTTAAATAGTGGTTAACAGTATAGCCCTCAGGCACCATTCCCATATTTCTTAATGCATTAATGTCATTGTCAGCTGTTCCTGTACGACCTGGTGTGTTTAAGACTCTGTCAGCAACGAATTGTAATTGAACAGGAATAATTAATTTTCTTGCTCTTGTTGCGATTAATAAGCCTCTTTCATCAATATATTGTGAAACATCAATCATTGCTTGTTCTAATGAAGTTTCATTAAGATCAGCGTCTGTTGAGTTTCTATTTGAGAAAGTACCACCAAGTGCTGTTGGGTGCTGCGTGTTGATGAGTGATACACCGTCACCACCTGGGTTAGTACCTGCGGCACCTGCCCCTGCAAAAGCTGTGTTTAACACGTCAGCAGCTTTAATCTGCTTTGTGTAAGCCATAGATCTTGCTAATGCTCTTGTGTATCTAGCAGATAATCTATCATAAAGGTTATCTTCAACAGCTTCTTCTGTAATAGCAAATGCTAGTGCTACAGTTTCGTGTGTGTAACGTGATGTAAAGCTTTCCTGAGCTTGATCAAAAGTGACCGCTGCTCCCTCAGCTTTTGTTCTCGCATTACCGAAACCTACTAACATTACTTCTTCTTCAAAAGCTCTCTCTGATGTTTCTTGATCAAAGATTTCTGCGTGTTCGTTTTCGTACTTATCGTACTCCAGGCCAAATAAAGCATTTAAACCTGGCTCTAGTTCTTTAACTAGTTGTTGTCTTGATATTGCCATGATTTATGCTCCTTATACTCCTGTTGTATCAGTTAATGAGTGTAAGTTGATCTTAACAATAATTGAAGCATTTGCTGCTGTGTAATCACTGTTATCTGGATCAGTGGATAAACTCACTATTCTAAAGTTTGCTGCATTTGATGTAGCAAAACTGCCACCATCAAGAGAAACTCCTGATACACCATCATTGGTTGAACCCGCTACGTAAGTTGCAATGTTTGCATTACTTCCGACCTGGGCTTGTCCACCATTTGTATCATCGACCTTAACTTCATATAAAGCATCTGGATCATCAAATACAAAGGCTTTCATTCCGTCTGCCGCTATGCCGCCTGGATAGAAATTAGAAAAAGTTGGTTTTTTTGTTGTTGGATCATCATAAAAACAACCGTTGAAAATCCCTATCAACTCAGCGCCTTTGGTAGAACCGACTGAAATAGATCCGTTTGCATTTAATACAACAGGATCTCCTTGAAATATAGCTGCGGTTTCATTGTTAGCAATAACGTATTCGTTAGAAGAGCCTGAATTGTATGCTGCTCCTACTTGCTTAACAGGTCTAAAACCGAAGTGACTATTTATATTTGCCATGTTCGACTCCTTGTGTCTAAGTTATTAATAAACGACTTTTAAGGCTATTTTTTACCGCCTCCAAAAGTCACCTTACTTTGCCTATCAGCCGAGATAGGCATACTAGGGTGTTCGTCTTTAAATAAATCATTTTCTACTGAGTCTTGCTGTGCAAGTGTCTGGTCTGCGAAGTATTTATCTCTATCTTCTTTGACTTCCACAGGACATCTCATCAGTAATAAACCACCAACTCCTATTACACCTTTGTATTTACCATCTTCGTATTTAGGTAAATCTAACCTATCTGGATATTCATCTGCCCTAACAAACTCATATCCTGATCGAAGTCTGCCCATAATATTTTTATCATCGGCAACACCTCTTATTTCGGCTCTTACCCACCTGTGATGAAAACCATCTGGTGGCTCAGGTGCCTGAAGTGATGATGGAGGAACCCAACCTCTTTTACGAACTGTATTTTCACGGGTCTCTGAAGAGCGTGAGGATTTAGTTTTTTTTATATCTGTCATTTTATGCCTCCTTCACGTGTTTAGCATATTGTTCTGGTGTCACCCCGAGTTTTTTTGCCATTGCGACTTGCGAGGGACTCAGTCTGACTATTCTACGCCCTTGTTTTTGTGTGCGTGTTGCAGAAGCTACAGGTTGAGCGACTTTTGTAGTTTCTGTGCTTCCCCCTTGGCTGAACTTGTTAGGGAAGTATTCACGAAGTCTTTTATCTAGCTGATCATAGTACAAATCTGATTTTGGATCAACCCTTTCTGTAAGCACTAAATTTTTATGTATAGCCCTTGCAGCTTCAGTCATCACCTCATCCTCACCAAACCATGTGTTCTTTTCTGCCCATTCAACTGCTTTAGGATCAGCTTTTGGTTTAGGTTCATAAGGTTTTTCTTCTGTCTTTTTGTCCTCAGATTTTGCATCATTTTCTTGAATTTGTTTAGAATATTTAATTCTTTCAGAATCAATAGTAAGTTTTGCAATCTCTTGATTTGCTTCTATTTGACCTTCTACATCTCTATTAGCTATAGCATTTTTTAATTTATTCTTAGCTAAATCTAATTGATTTTCTACTCTAGATCCGAATTCATCAATGTAATTTTTATCTAGTGTTTCGTACTTTTGTTTTATTTCTCTTGACTCTTTTTGAACACCTTGTGCATAAGATATAGCTGCTTCTTCTCTACGCTCAGCTTCTCTTAATCTTTTAGTTAATTTATCTATACGTTTTTTTACGGATGCAGAGTACTCCTTCGTTTCGTCATCTACAGTTTTAGTTTCTTCTACTGTTTCTTGAGCTTCTTGTACTTCAACTGTAGGTGTTTCCGTGTTCTCTGGCTCTACCTTTTTTGTGTTTTCTTCTTCTAAGGTTACGTCTAAAGATTCACCTGAAGTATCAATTGGGACTGTTTTTTCTTCTTGCATGTTTTACTCCTTACATGTGTAGGAAATCTTCAGGATCATCTATAACCCCTAAGACTTCATCGTCATTCATTAATCGTACCTCTCCATCTTCTATTTTTATTCTTGATCCAGCGTACTTACCAAAAATTATCCAATCTTTTTCTTTACACCAGGCACCATTGGGAAATCTGTCCTTATCTTTGTAAGCATCTGGTCCTACTTTTAAAACCAAACCTATACTACTTGCTACCTGTGATTCTTCTAAAGATTGATCGGTAAGAATTATACCGCCTTTTGTTTTCTCTTTTCTTTTATAGGGTAATACTAATATTCTCCACCCTGTCGGCCTAGGAAGTTTGTCATGTGCTGACTCCTTCATCATCGTGCTCCATTCCTTTTAGCAATGAATTGATTTCAGTATTCATTTCATTGTATGCATGGTATTTACCTACCATGTGTTTATATTCATCCCAATCTTTCACCCCTGAGGTTAAGTACAAACTAATATCGTTTTGCTTAACTTTCAAGATCTTTCTAAAATGATCTACAAATTTAATTAGATCCATTAAGCGTTAGCTACCAACTCAGCTAAACTCTCACATCTTTTTGGTGTTTGTTTTCTCCAACGAGAGTCTTTCATATGAGCGGAAGCCGACACAAAATCTTTTTCTTTTAAACTAGCCCACATGTTACGGAACTGTTTTACGCCTGTTTTTCCAAGCTGAAATACCATCTCAACTAATACCTCTTGTATGATTTTTGGCAAATCATCATGATCACCAATATTTTTCATAATTAATTCATCTGCACCAGCAGCAGCCCTATTAATATCAATATCAAATAATTCATCAGCTTCTTCTTGTGTAATTTTTACACCGACCTGAAACCTCTTTCTTTCATGTGGCATTACAAGGTGACCAATGCCCACCGTTAATTTTCCTAGACTATCGTCATAAGGTTCTAATACGCAACCCTCATGTAGTCTAATTCTGTCTTTTAAGTCTTGTGTGATTTCAATCATATTCCCCAATTCCTCTCTTGTGCGTGTTCGTCTTTTTCTGGTTTATCTAAACCTAGCAGTTTTTTTAGCAATGTTTTTAGGCTGTTTAACAAATTGTTTTCCTTTCTTGGTTCCTTTTCTCTTAGCTCTACTTGTAGCGGCATACTCCGCAGGTGTCAACGCTTTGATTGCAGCAGTGGGTAAATATCTTTCACCTGTCTTACCTGAGGGCTTACCAGACTTAGTACGCCATTTTTGCTTACCCCAATCCTTAAGACTTTTTTGTGATTTTTTTAACGCCACGACTCCTCCTTATACTCTCTTTACCTTTTTTAAAAATGTTAGCAACTTCGTTCTTACCCATAACTTTTGCTCTTTGTTCTCCAACAGTAAGGATTTGAATTTTTCTTGCAAATGGTTTTTTAACCTTTCGCACTTTTGATACCGTCTTTCGTGCATCAGACGGAGTAGCGAATTTAATACGAACAGTGTCTTTTGGATTTTCATCTGTATATAATCTTCTTCCTGTGCCTTTTGGTTTTTTGCCTGTTCCTTTTTTTGGATCTGCCACTAATTTCTATATCCCCCACCTGCTTTTTTATAAGCAACTGCGGTCATTTGCGCTTTCCTCGCACTCCACTGTCCAGGTTTTCCACCTTTTGAACCTGCTTTAATTCTGTTAAATATTCTTTTTCTTAAAGCAGGTTTTGTATAATTACCTGCCTCATTTACTCTGCTTTTAGCTTTTTTCTTTTTTGTCATCTTCTTCGCCCTTGCCCCCTGTATTTTTTATAGCTTCTTCTTTTATGTTTATTCATGGTAGATGTGCTAATCCTACCGTCACCTATTGTAGTTTTTTTAACAACATGTTCAATAGCACTTCCGCTATTCTGTTTTCTCATGCTGACATCCTATGCAGCCACATTGCTCACAAGATTTTACAAAAGTGTCTGAAGAGGCACAGTGACATGGACAGCCACATTTTTCACAACTGCTCATTTCTTTTTTGAAATTAATCCCATAGCACCTTTTGCTCCCTTAATGCCAAAACTTGCACTACAGGCGATGTATAAGAGATGCTTATAATAATCAGGGAGTGAGTGTAAAGCTTCAAAACCTGCTTTAATATGAGGAGTCCATCCAGGAATAAAGACTGCCACCGCTGGAACCAACAGGCATATTAAAATTAGTTCGTCTTTCCAGCTGCCTTTCATTTGATCAACAGCAGAAGCCTCCCAACTAATTTTACCTGCGATCTGAGCTTCTTTGAGAGACTTCTGAGCTTTAATTTCTGTTAATGCTAATTCAGCTTTTGCTTTTTTAGTTTCAACAAAACCTTTAACAGCATTACCGACTAAATTTGAGATAGGGCCTACTAAAAAATTAAACATTAGTTATTATGAGATAGACAACGATAATCGCTGCTCCACCTACAAACATTTTTCCTTTTTTATTTAGTTTGTCCCACTTAGCTAAGAGTGAATAAATATAGTGCATTAAAATACCCCCTTGAAAGGAACTTTTTTAACCTGCACGGCATACTGTCCTTGAGTTTTTGACTTTGGAGGATCAGTGGGTGCAAGTTTAAAAGGCACCTTAGACTTATCTGTCATTTGAAACTGACCTTTGTCTACTGTTTTTTCTTTTTTCATTTTGTACCTCCTAATGTACCGTAGGTTTTTCGTAGTCTACCTTGCTACCACCTATGGTGTCAATTAAATTTACAGCCATATCTGGACCGTAATTCTCTTCATATACAATTCTTGTTGTGTATAGCATAGCAGTGGCTAATAACAATCTATCCTCATTAGTTAATGATGGTCTATACATGTAAGTATGTAAATCATTCATATATTTTTTTATTTTTAGCTCTGACATTACTTTTTTTTCGCAATTCCAGCCTCTGATAAAGCTATGGCTATAGCCTGTTTTCTATTTTTTACTTTTTTCTTAGATTTTCCTATATTTAACTTCTTTTCTTTAAATTCTTTCATAACTTTTTTTACTTTTTTCTGTTTTTTGTTCATGTTTTAGCGATTTTTGTGTTTGATAACACATTTTTCATCAATACAGGTTGTAATTTCTTGTCAAAAGTTGTTGTCGATGATGGTTTTTTTAATTTTTTTAGATTTTTTAACACTACACTCCTGCTTGGAGCCTTATATCTACGAATTTTACCTGTTGTATCGCGTGTAGTTACAGATTTTGTTTTTAATTTAGGTACCTTGATGGACATATCATGAGCCTATCATACTTTTCGCAATGTTAATAGCGTTTCTCTCCCTTGCCACATCTAGTTTTTCTTTATCAACTTGATCTTTTTGAGCCAATCTTGCTACATCGAGTGTTTGATCGTTTTGGTCATCTTGTGTTCTTCTAATCAAGTCTGCTTTTCTAATATTTAATTCTTCTTCTTTTAAATTGACCAGAGGATCTTTACCGACATCAGGCATCATTTGTTGTTCATCCTCAATTAATTTTTGAGTAAGTTCTACAATTCGTTTAGCGATAGTGTTTTGTGCTTCTGCCTCAATAGCTTGTGCCTCTTCAGGTGATAATTGAACTCCTGATTGTTGTGCCTCTAATACTTGTTGTTGTGCAACTTGTCTTACCTCACTTTCAGCAATAGCTGATATGTGATCTTGTATATGAGCTTGTAACTGCATAATGACTGCCATGTTATTTTTAACTAAATTAGAACTCATAAATAATTGATGAGCCTGTATGTGAGCCAAATGATCTTGCTCTGGGAAAACTAAAGCAGGTAATCCTCTAAGTGCGTTTGCATTTTCTTTACCTGGATCTAATGGTGTGGGTTGTGGTGGATCTGGTAAAATTTGTTCTATGTTTGGAACTCTTAATGCAACATACATTCTTCTATAAGCTTCTCTTAAATTATGTAAGTCAGGTGCACTTTGTGCCATTTGTAATTGTGTCTGCGCCATAGCAACTCTTTGTGACATAGAAAACATGCTAGGATCACTGACGGGCATGATGTCTACTCTGTCATCAAAGTCTTGTTGTTTTATTGCAGGATTAACATTGCCAACGCTGTATGGATAGGATGGCATGTATAATGCGAAAGTCTTAGCTAGTAATTTAAACTCTTGTTTCTGGGCATTGTGTAATCTTTTATGAATAGAACTCATTACCATAGTTCCTCTTTCCATAAGAGCTACTGTAGTGCCGACAGGTGCGTTTTGATTTATTTGTGCGTCACCGATTTTAGCATCTGCTACAGATACAAATCTTTTTGCTGCATCTACACAGAAACCTAATAATTGAAATAATGTATTGTCTGGACCTTTGTAAGGTAAATTAATTAATGCTTCACGGATCGTGCCACTAGGAGCATCAACATCTCTAAACTCTCCTGGTTGTAAAGGCTGATCATCATCTCTAATTCTTAGACCTCTAGCTTTAAATCCAGCTGGTAAATTACTTAGGGTTCCTGCGTCTATGAGCTGACGCAAAGCAAGTGTGGCTGTCTTTGATAAACCACCGATCATGTGAATTAAACCAAAACCATAGAACCCTAATCCTGGAAGAAATTTGTAATGTACAAAGTACGCTTTCTTTTTTCTTAATGGATCTCCGTTTTCATAATTTCTGTAGATACCTAATACCTTGTTACTGCTCTCATCTATCGTAACAATGTATGGTAATTTTTGTCCATCAGGATCTTCATAACCTGGTAGGTCTAAATAACAATGACACTCATACAAAGTATAAATGTCTGACACATATCCTTTTGACTTTACACCCTCTATAGAATCATACTTGTCTTGAACTTGGTCATCTTCATTGTAAGGTCTTAATTCAATATCCCTATACATACCAAATATTTGTTTTTTCTTTAATTCAATTTCATTCATCTTAATGACATGAGTCACTCTCTCAGCGTCATCCAGATAACTTGCACCATAAGGAACTACTAAATCTTCAGCAGGAACAAATTGTGATCTTGCTTTTTCTTCTGTGGTGTCATAGAAAATTTTTCTAAAGGCTGATCCTGCCAACGGTAGATAAAACAACATCTGGTCAGTTTCTGTTTCATAATCCTCCATGACATAAGTAATTTGATAATTCATGTAGTCACGAACTCTTTGAGCTTGTTCTTCTAATGCTTCGTTTGATTGACCTATGATTTGTGTTTTTACAGGACCACTTGCTGGTAATAATTCTTTGTAAGCTTGAGATTGAAACTGCACGGCAGCTTCTGACAAAACAGGATGAGTAACAGCAGACGCTCCTCTAAAAGGTCTTGTGCGTTCTTCATATTTAAATCCTAATAAATCTAAACCTTTTGTATATTGTGTTTCCCAATCTTCTCTTGATGTTTGATCATCCTTAATGGATGTCATTAAATCTATTGAAATATTATCTAATTGTTCATCAGATAAATATAAAGCTAAATTAGAATCGTGACCTTCTTCTTGATTAGGAGATTCATCCATTGGCTGCATGTTACCTTCGCTATCCTCAACAAAATCTGTAACTACTGCCTCTTGTCCCTCTTGTATTATTTCAAGCGGATCGCCCTCTACTTCAATTTTATCTTTGTTATAATCTATATCTGTGCCAATTCTATCTTCTATTGCCATTATGATATCCTTGTCTTTGGTCTTTTGTTTGGTTTCATTAATTCAAATCCTCGTGGTCTAACTATTCTAACGGGCTTTTGTTTTTTTACGACTGTTTTTTTCATTTCGTTAATCTTGCTTTACCAAGAGAAAAAAAGTATTCCAAGAATCCTGGTTCACCAATTCTTTCAAAAATATCAACATCTTCTACTTCTTCCCTAGGTTGGTTTTTAGCAAGTAATTGTTCATCTTGTTTTTTATAGAGACCTTGAATACCATCAAATTTAGCTGCTATCTGTTGATCGGATAATTCTTCTTTTGTAAATAATTCTGCTGCCTCTGCTTTATTAGGAAATATTAATTCTAGCCCCACACCCACTGCTGGTAAGGCAAGTTTGCTTCCACCAGCTAAAAGATCAGATGCATTACCAGATTTTATTATTGCCGTTAGTGCAGCGGTAAAAGCTCCTATTTTTTTTGGTGCTATTTTTTTGAATTTCTGGTCTGCTAAGGCTTTTACATTTACGGCACTTTGACTGCCCATTAAACTAGTCATTACCTCATCAATTATCTCAGGAGTGACAGCCTGGTTAAAATATTTAGAGGCAGCAAAGACAACTCGATCACTTAATAATTTTTTTATTCTTTTTTTAGTATAAGGTCTATTTGTTAATGGATCTACTTCACCAATTAGCTGCACAGCAAATCGATCAAAATCTTTTTGTGGTATAGAATCAACATATTCAGCAATAGCTTTATCAATTGCTTGACCTGCTTCTTTAGTTATGTAACCCTCATTTTTTTGTAAGGTTTCTGTAACTATCTTCTTCAAACCTTCATTTGTTCTTTTAGGAACTTTAAAACCTTTTATTGTTTCTCCCTCACCAAAATCAAAAACACCTCTCTCAATTAACTCGGTATTTTTATAAATTGTTTTATATTCAGGTAACCTCATAGCATATTGTTTTGCTATTTCATTTTGTAAAGCAATCATGTTTGTAGCCTCAGGCAAGGCTGTTTTAACTCGGTTGTAATATTTAATAAAATCTTCACCTTTTTTAGGTTCAGGAAAAGTAAAACCAGCAGGTAAACCTTTTTCTATTTTTGGTCTTTTACTTTGTATCTCCTCATCAATACCAAAACGTTTAGCTTCATCAGGTGGTATTATTTCTCCTCTTTCCGCTCCAGCTTTAATAGCTGTTGTCGCTGCGTTGCCTGTAGTGGATAATCCGTAAAAAGTTTTTTTACCTTTAC
>VTLG01000058.1_pt1 | contig 35721 bp, 49 predicted proteins | sample 4694571 | NCBI WGS metagenome assembly VTLG01 (sample SAMN12604809, study PRJNA352737) | marine metagenome | biome: ENVO:00000447; feature: ENVO:00000209|ENVO:00000569|ENVO:01000036; material: ENVO:00002151; isolation source: viral sequences binned using virsorter ...
TCCACTCCGGCTTCATCAGCCAAAATTTCTTTTTCTCTGAGTAACGCTTCGTTTGGATGAGGTTCTTCTCCCGAAGTCATACGTCTTCGAGCGTTTTTTAAAACTTGAATTTCTTGAAGGTTATAACCTTCCTGAGCTAAACCCACATCCGTCAGCTCTTGATCAAAATTTTTCATGAGACGAATGTTAAGAGGCTCTTTGGAAGGAAGTGCCGATTTTGTAAAATCTGATTTTAAAGCTGCATCAATTCCCGAAACCTCAACTGCCGGATAATCTTGTTCCCTCGCCATTTTGATAGTAGCTCCACGCTGATCAAGATCAGCCAGTTCTTGGGTAATTTCTTTTTGGCTCATGTCCCCAAATCGACCTTCACGTCGTTGGATATAGCCCCTAACTTCATCGAGTTCATCGAGCTTAGCTTGGTATTCCCCTTTAGTTAGATAACCGCCCGGGTTCCCGGGTCCTTGGACCGTGGGGTGTATTTTATCCGCGACGGCTTTATACATCACTTCATTAATTCTATCGCGTCCGGGTCCATAGCCCGTGTCACCCATACCAAAGACCTCTTGATCAGGGATCAGGTCAAAGGCGTCATCGCCGTAATGGTGCCGGAATACTCTTACCGGATCAGGAAACATAAAATCATTAAAACCTCCCGATTTAAGGTCGTCACTATTTTTCAAAGAATTAAAAGTATTGTCCGCGAGTTTAATCGCTCCTTTTTCATGTTGATCAATTAAAAAGGGTCTCACGATCGCTCTAAAATATCCATCAGATCGTGCACCCATAACTCCCCCCGCAAATCCTTTGCCTTCGTTCATTCGTTGCAATAAAGCTTTCCTTGCAGCTTCTTCTGCCGCGAGACCTTCAGGAGACATTCTATAAGCCAGATCAGTAATTTTTTGCATTTGGTCAACAAGGGATTTACCTTCTTTTTCAAGATTATCCAGTATCGTTCCCACATCAGCAACAGGGTCTTCATTTATTTTCTTAAATAAGGATGCCACTCCTGCTTCTCCTGAAAAATCAGGAACTCCATGTTTTTCTTTCCAGGCTTGAAGTTTATCGAAATTGGACGCTTTCGACATATCCAAATTCAGTTTTTTTGCCAACTCTTGATCAACTTGGGATAATCTCATACCTTGTTTTAAAACTTCAGACTGAATCTTCTGTTGATCAGCCGCTTTTTGACCAACGTACGCTTCGGGAGTAATAGGATCGCCGGGTAATTTAGAAAATAAATGGACTTCGGCACTTTTAGGTGTCGGAGGGTTAACAATCTTATCAAAAGTTTTCAAATTTGATAAAAACTGTTTTCCTTCTAGATCATTAAGCTGAGGAATATAAGCACCATCTCTTGAAAAAAGCTTCAACACCAAATCAACGCCTTTTTTATCAACGTAATTTTTTAAACGTCCCTCACTAAGCACTTGATTCGTCATATCTTCCACACCAGGTAATCTTTTCACATTCGTTCGAGTCCCGATGTTAAAAGGAATGTCTAATTTTTTCATTAGACCAAATATTTCGTTAAAAACTTCTTTTTTCATTAATAATAAGTCCGGTTAACTTCTACTTTTTTTTCATCCACATAATCTTCAGGATGAGGAAGAAATCCTCCCTGTCTGAAGCGCATAAGAGCTTGCGTAGTGCTATCTACTAAATCATCATGGTCTCCAAACGGAAAGGAAGCACATTCTTCAATCACTTCTTCCGCAAATTTCGTTTCAGGAGCCCAAATAACGCCACTTTCAAAAAGTGGTGCAATGGAATTAACTCTAACGTGTTTATCGTTACCTTTACTCGGTGTGAAATTCACAACTGGAATATCCATTTGACGAAGTTCGTAAGTTAAGGGTAAACCAGAGGCTTTAGATTCAATTAATACCATTTCAGGACTCCAATATTTATAATGTTCCAAGGCTTTTCGTCTTAAATCAGGAAATTCTAACCGACCTTTATAAGCATCCAACAAAATTAAATTTGCGGGCATTTCCGTCGCTGGATAAAAGACACCCCAGGTGGTGATCGCAGAAAAATCGGCTGTTTCCTTCTTCAAAAAGGCCGTATCATAAGATTGAATAACATAATGAAGCTCGGGAATCCAGTCTTTCTTCCAAGGACGCCACCATTCACGCTTAATTATTGCTCCTTCTTCGGAAGTTGGGTTTTGCATCCATTGCGCATTCCATTTTCCAACCGGAAGAGTTGCTTTTACTTTTTGTAATTCTTCCATTTTCCAATATTCTGGCCAAACTGATTCCTCTTCGGTAGTGCCATCACCTAAAATAGCAGGAAACTCTACCAATTCCCATTGATCTCCTTTAATTTCTTTTTGATGTTTTAATAACATCCCCGTTAAATCTTTTGTACTCCATCTCGTCATAACTAAAACGATTGAAGCACCAGGTTGAAGACGTTGTCGTGGTCCTGAAGTATACCACTCATATGCATTCTCCAAGGAACTCGGAGATAAAGCATCTTGTTCCGAGTGTGGATCATCAATAATTAATAAATCAGCACCCCGTCCGGTGATTGCACCGCCGACTCCAGCAGCGAAGTACTCGCCGCCTTGTGCTGTTTCCCACCTCCCAGCGGCTTTGCTATCTTCTTGAAGTCTTGTTTTAAAAATTTTAGAATATTCTTGAGAATCAATTAAATGTTTGGCTTTTCGACCAAATCTAATCGCTAATTCTCCGGTGTGAGTAACTTGAATAATTTTTAATTTTGGATTTCGCCCTACCATCCATGAGGGTAGTAAAAAAGATGCAAATTCTGATTTTGTATGCCGGGGTGGCATATTAATAATTAATCTTTTTATTTCGCCGTTGGCTAATTTATTAAATTTTTCTGCCACATGTCGATGATGGGGCCCCTCAATAAACTCCGGCCACATACACTTCACAAAAGATAAAAAATCAGTCTTGGCTAAATTTTGAATTTTTTTTTCGGCATGCATTACCTGGTACCTTTTGTAGGTTTTTCGGACATCCGCAGGTAAATTTGAAATATTTATATTGTCTAGGTTCATATAGGAGTCCCAAAATGTTTTTACCAGCTATGCCTCTCTAAATCAAGCAATTCAACCAAAAGTAGTGGGACCCCTTTTTTTCTTTAGGGGGGTTGGTGGGGGGTGGACCGGGTTTCGTGGGCTGTGGGTTTGGGACCTCTTGGATCGTGGTCCCCGGACCAAGGCGCCGCGAAGCGGCGCCTTGATTAGTTTAACTTATGGAGATGATAAGTTGTTATCGTTGTATTGTTCTTCTGTTAGTGGGATTTCTTGTTCAGTTAATCCATTAAACCAATAGTATGGACTTAAACCACGAGGATTATAATATCGCTCATGTTTACGCCATGCATTTTCTTCTGTTAGTCTAATTGGCTCATGTATTCTGCCAAAGTGATTGACAGCCTGGTCACCGAACTTATCAAACCAATCCTCTTGACATCTCATATTACAGGCATTGCCACCCAGATAAGCGAAGCTGCTTCTTCTTCTAGTCTGATAATATTTAGCGCCTTTAGGACCGCGTATGCGGTCCTTGGTTTGATATGTATGACACTTTGGACCTTGGCAATATTTCATCATAGGATTTCCCAGTTAGTTGCGTATCGATATCCTTTTTTATCTAGATCATAGTAATGTAAAAAAGGGCGATTGTCTTTTTGTCTATTCCCAAGTCCACGACAATCATCTGTAATAATGGCGAAACGTCTAACTTCTTCGCCATCATCTTTAGTGTACTTGATTTTGAACTTTTTATTTCTTTCTATTGAGTTAAACATAAGGGGATTATATGGGATAATCCCCTAGATGTAAAGCGGTTATTTCGCTTGTTGTTGTTCGTATTTTTTACGGGCTAATATTTTTTGTTCTCTTGAAACATTTTTATTCTTCATACTTTCAAGATAGTCCGCACAATTCTGGGGATTGAAAATTGCCAAGCCAGTAGAATTACATCTAATGATTTCAGCTTCATCAATCGGACATTTTGCTTTCTTCGCAAAGTCCAAAGCTTCATCAAGATACTTCCATGACTTTAACCAAGATTTAATTTTAAGTGTTTGACCTAAAACACACGTTATCCATTTTTCGTGAGCCATGATTAATTGACCTTTAACTTGTTGCCATTTCATCAAATAGGCAAACTCATCTTCTTTACAAGCGATTGATCTATCTCGGCAATATTCACGACCAATTAAATCGAGGACATAATCATTGTTCCACTCTTTTGCAAAAGAGGTTTGATTATCTCGACCACCACTTAACCCAAGATATTTTTCGTTTGCGTCATCAATTTTAGTCCAATGAGGATTTGATTGATTACTCTCGCCATCACCCTTACCAAATTTTTGCTCGACATTAATATCGGGATTACAACCCTCTCTACCTTTCAACTCATCACGATACATGGCATAAGCAAAATCATTTTGTCTGCCATTTTCTTTACCATTGATATTGCCATCAAGTTTAAAATCAAAATGACTTTCAATGTATTTGTCTTTCATTATTGGATTGTTATGTTCATCACGATCTTCAACTTGACCATAATAACCAAAATGGAAACAACTATCTTTCGCAATAGTGTCCACATTTTCAAACTTGTTTTGTAAATGATAAGCCATTTTTATATCTGCTGGTGTGTAGTGTCGGCTTACTATTTCTTGAGCAAGTTTCCACGTTTGGTCTTGTAGCGGTTTCATTTGTTCACGCAACTGAAAGAATTTTTCTTTTTCTTGCGTTTCTTCTTGTTCCAAGTGTACTCGCATACGATTGGCGATCTTATTTCTGTACTCTTGATTTAGTCTTATTCTACTCATTTTTATTTCTCCTTTTTGTTAAAAATAAAGTTTTATCATGACTTGACATCAAAAGTCAATAGGATTATATATGATAGTAATTCTTTAAGATATACTGCTACTGGCGGTTGATGATAAAAGAATAATGGATTGCCCGCGATTAGATAACATTTATGTATATCCTGTAGCGGGCAACCAGAAAGAAATTATGCAATTTAATATATTTTTAGTGGTCATGAGTATTTTATATATTGGTCTAGGTTTTTGGCTAGGCTGGTTTTAAACTTGAGCCCGGATCTATTTCATAAACCCGCGAGAGGCGAAACTCGTGCGAGATGGATCCGGGGTCAAGTTACGAACCCCCGGGACAGTAGCTTGGCCAAACTTGAGCCCAGATCCTATTCGGTGGTAACTGTATACCGCGGTCCCGCTTAGGATCTGGGGTCAAGGACGCTGGACCAACGGTCCGTTAAATAACGCGGCTGGCACCTTGGCCACTTTAGAATGATTCTAAAGTAGAAAAAAAATAAAGATTATGTCCAGACAAACAAGCACACACAGGCTTGACTCGTAGGATTTTAAATGATATAGTACAGCCTGAGCTCGTTTAATGATTTTCCGCTCGTTAAATTTGTCAAATCATTACTGGTCCCGGGATCATGGTTCTGGGACCTGCGCAACAACAGTAAAGGATATATGAAAGTAATAGAGTACAAAAACAAAAAGCTTAAATTGCCATATGATTTAAAGGCAGGTGAGACGAGCACAGAGTTAGTAACAAGACAGAACCCCTTGAGTGGCCAGTCAATACAGCTGCCGGAATTCGCGGCGGTTATATATGATAAAACTATTGAACTGAATCTGAAGGCTGAGCGTAAAGACTCAGCGACGGGTCAACCACCAGGGATCAGTGAACACCAGGATGACTGGCAACTAGTGCGCAATGGAATCAATTTTTTCAGACAGCATTTTGCTAAAGAATATATGGTGTTACTTGATTAGATCTAAACACAATGACTTGATGAATTACTTCATCCACGATGAGCGGGACCTCAGTCCCGCTTATGTGCGCAAGTGTAAGAAATTTCTCTGGTCCCTGAGGAATGCCGGCCTGATAACTAAGCCCCAAGCAAACACGCTTTTCAAAATGCAAGAAAATACAAGCAAGCAGGGACACACAAGCGCCACAATTAAAAGATAAAAATTAAAAATGCTGAAGAAAGAAGCAAGCAAGATCACCGGAGGACTGAGCGCACCTGGCAAGATGCCTGAAGGCAGCTATAACCTGCCGGCCAGCGCATGCCAGACTGGCGCGAAGCTAGCCCTGGTTCCGGGCACCCCGTGCCATGGATGTTATGCACTCAAAGGAAGATATAGATTTTCAAACGTACAAGCAGCCCTTCAACGACGCCTGAAGAGCCTGGACCAGCCTTATTGGATCCACGCCATGGTTGTGCTCATTAAAGGTAAAAAACATTTTAGATGGCACGACAGCGGAGACCTTCAGGGCGCCTGGCACCTTAGAAATATATTTGAAGTCTGCAAGCGCACGCCGGAGACCATGCACTGGCTGCCAACTCAAGAGCGCAAATTTTTGCCATTATCTGGTAGTACTATACCAAAAAATTTAATTATAAGATTAAGCAACGCGAAAAATGATACCGTGCCCGGTCAGGCCTGGACACACTGGTCAACAGTCGTAACGAAGCTTCGAGCTGGGCACGTGTGCCCGGCCCCTGATCAAGGTGGAAAATGCGGCAGCTGTAGAACATGCTGGGATAAAAATGTCAAAGAAATCCAATACAGGAAACACTAAACATGGAGGCCTGAGGATACGGCCGGCCATTATCAATGAGATCCACGAGCAATGGTGCAAGGACAATGGATACACAAGCAACGAGCGCCTGCATCAGGAGAACACGAACCGGTTCGTTGAAAGCGCAAGCAACAAGCACAAAAAACTAACAAGCAAGCAGAGGCTCAAGCACCGTGGACCAGGGACCCTGGACCCCGGACTCACAAGCAAAACCCTTACTGACTAGTTCCTGGATCATGGATCCTGGAAAAAGTTTCATGGTACAAGGACCAAGGGCCTTGACTAAGATAAATGTATTCTTGGGATGGGTGATATGAAACGATATTTGATGGGGGGAGAAACGAATCTTATTGGCTTTTGTGACCTTTAACTCAACAGTAAAAAAGTGCCCAGAATTAGCATAGCCCAATAGATCAGGAGTGCCAACTCCAGCAAAATTTTCCAGCCTTGTCCATGTAATTTGAGGTGTATTTCTTTTAAGCTCATGCCATAATTTTCTTTCTGGTGTCATCGGAGTTTTAAGCCAATTACTTCATGACTACGTCCCCTACTTTTTTCATTACATCTCCGGGGGCAGCCACTTCAGGTTGTACTCGAATAATTAAACGATGGGTCTCACGTGCGCCGATAATTTTATTTTCAGCCAGAATAAATTCTTTTACGTCATACAACTCTTTGTTTGGCATTTCAACACTTACTCGTGCTAATCTACAAATTTCGCTACCTTTAACTGGATCCATAAATTGAGCCAGCGCTTTAAACATTTCTCTACCTATCAACATCGCGCATCAATCCCGGATAAAAAGGTTTCTTACCATCTGTAGCCGCAGTAATATATTTATATTCTTCTTTATCCATCTTCTTATCTTCTTTCCACTTCTGATCCAGAGCTTTTCTCTCACGCTCTGTCATCATCATATAATGTTTCATTGCTCCCATTATAACCCGGCCTTTCGAGCTCTATCCAATTGATCTTCCACTTGTTTAGATATCTTTTTATTATCGGCATGTAATTCTATATTCTCTTGCTCTAATTCAGTGACTCTTTCTCTTAATCTCCCATTTAACTTCTGGTGTGATTCATTAACCTCAAGAGCATCAGCAACTCGAGTATATAAATTATTATTGTCTAATTTAATGCGATCCAGTTCTTTTCGCATCTCTTCAATCTTTGTAGTAGCATTTCTCATTTCTGGAGACATGTGAACAGAAATTCCTTTCACAATAGTGAGTTCACCCTCCGCTTCTTGACGGAGCTTATGTTCTTCATCTCGTTCCTTAACTAACCGCTTGCATTCATTACGCAACCAAATGATTTCATTATGACCCATACCTGGTTTTAATTCTTCAGGATCACCACTATAAGTGGCTTCTTCATAATGCTTGATCTGATCCTTCACGGATTGAGGTAAATCGTCTTTCGCCATATTGACATAATACTTTAGTTGGCTTATATTGTCAATGGTCCTGTCCCTCCACCACAAACCGGACAGGGCCGTATTATGGGTGTACCTAAAAGATTAACTGAAATGCAGATGAGATTCTGCGAAAACCTTGTATATAATGAAGGCCGTACGACGGGGCATCAAGCTTGCATCGACGCCGGCTATTCCAAAGACAACGCCAGACCTATGGCTTCTCGATTACAAAATCCAAGATACTTCCCATTGGTGGTAAAATATTTAGGGGAGTTAAGGGAAGAAAGATTGAGACGCTTCGAAGTAACATACGAACGTCATATCACAGAACTAGCAAAAATTAGAGACGCGGCGTTAAAGAGGGGTTCTTTTTCTGCAGCGGCCAACGCGGAAAATATGCGCGGCAAAGCAGCAGGATTGTATATAGAACAAAAAATAATAAAAACAGGAAAATTAGAAGATATGTCAGAAGGTGAACTAGAGGCCAAAATGAAACAGATTTTAGAAGATTACGCACCTATCCTTAAGGCCCAACAGATCGAAGGTGAAGTAGAGGAGCCGCAATCATCACCCACCACAGAAGTGAAAGAACTCCCATTACCAAAAAAAGTTGAAGCCACTCAGACTTAGGCCACATAACTATTTTTTCTTTTTCTTTTTAGATTTTCTTTTTTTCTTTTTACCTTTTTTCTTTTTTTTCTTAGTAGGCATAATTTTCTCCTTTAACCTGTTATACTTTTCTTCACTAAGCCAGTCAATAGCCATTACTGAAGCTTAATCATTCTCTTAACACACGCTAATGGAATCATCGTTCTATCCCCAAAAGTAAGAGACCCATCTTCATCTCGGTCATACGAAGCAAATAGTTTAATGGCATCTCTATCTTTTGAATACAACCATCCCTCGTTGATAGGATGGGACAGTTTCATTTTATTAAATTCTTTTTCTTCAGCCCACCCTGAATCGGATAATATGTCAATCCAATGTACCCGATATTTTTGATAGGGTATAGATGGGGAATCATGAGATACAACTTGTTTTCTTTTCTTGGGCATGCCTCAGTCTATCACAACTACGCCCTTACTATAAGTAGTATGTGTGTACCAAAAATAAAAAAAATCAAAAAGCGCTAGAATCGCCTATTTTATTGTATTATTTGAATTATGTACCATATATTTGGTACAGTAAAATTATTTATGGTACATAATTAGTTATATATACCAACGATAATAATCTATTTGTACCAAAGAACCAAAAATATTTGAAAATAAAAAAAATAAAAAAATATTTTCTTGTAGAATACTATATAGAGGACGTTTTTGGTACGCTTTCTGCCTTAGTTTTGACATCATTTGCCTTATTCTGGACATCTTTAACTGATTGAGGACCAAAATGTTGCCTTAATTGGTAAACCTTCTCCATAGCTGACGACATCTTTTGTAAAAGACAGTCAAGTTCTTCAGTGATTCCTGAGTGATCGGCTACGCCCGCTGGGTTACTCAAATATAATGTAATCTTTGCTTTAGCGTCTTCTACCTGAGCTGCATACTTAAGTTCTAATGCTTTATAGAACGGGTTGTTTATGTGATTGGTCATGATATTTATTCATCCTTTCCATGAAGTCATACTTATATTGTCTTAGGTTTAATCCTTCTACCTTATATTCCTGGTAATAGCAATCTGGGGTACATATCATTATGATTGCCTGCTCGATTCGTGTATCATAAAGATAGTCATGAGCCATGCAGTATGCTCCTACTTGCAAAAAGTAATCTGTTACCCACTCACGCTGCTTAGGTCTATTTGACTGTTTAAAATCAATGAGAGTTTGTTTCCCATTGTATATACCCACTAGGTCCGTGGACCCTGCATAGAGGTCCGGGTAGTAAAGTGTTACCTCCGACCCCCAAATTTCTTCCATCGGCGCCAAACCCACTTCAATAATCTTTTCGGCCATGGGCTTCGCCTCCCGTCCAATCTCAGTAAGGTCATCATACCCAGTACCTTCGAGGTATTTCTCAATGAACTTATGCATGGCAGTGCCACGCTTGCTACTATAATTCTTGATGTAATCGGCTTTTTCATCTCCAACTCTTTTTTTCCATCGCTCGATATACTCCTGATCCTTGGTCCCTGCAAGGATAGTCGTGACACTCGGAAGATTTCTTCCCCCCACCTCGTAGGTCCGTGAGCCTTGGGTCGTGGTCCTCGGACCCCGGACATAATTAAATTTGCGATTCCATTTCACCGGTGCTCGGTCCTCTCTCATTTCATTCCTCTAAAGTAGGGATTATCTAAATAAGTTTTCTTATACCAGCGATAAAATTTTTTATCTTCAAACAACTCTACAATTTCAGGAGCAGAGATCTGTTCGGACAGGATACAATCGGCATAAGACTCGTATTGATCCTTTCTAATAACTCGTTTTATATTTTCCATTGTAAACGATTCCCAAAGTTAACATCTTCAAAAGGAGAATGATAGGCCGAAATATGCGTATAGCCGAGCTCTTTCGCAATCCACACCCGTTGCCTACCCACCTGGACATAAAGCTTATCCGGTCGTTTCTCCTCATTGGAGCGAACAACAATCGGGTAGATCATTCCTTTTTCTTTAATATTTTTTAATAATTTTTTTAGCGCAGGAGTCCCAAGAGTTCCCGGGTCATCCGCGACGAGGTCATTAATCTTGTATTCATGGTAGCGTTCGGGAAAGTCATTACGATCAGATCTTAACGTGTCACTCATACTGCATGACCTTTTGATGACGATATTCAGCCAGGTCCACCACGTTCTTAGGAGCGGGTGGCACGAGAGGTTCATAATGATCGATGATCTTTTCTAAATGATGAAGTTTAATTTGAGCATAAGGCCAGAGTAATTTAGCAAAGATCAGGGCGTCGCGGTAACCACAACACCAGCGCCATTGTCTTTTATAATTACCCGGACGATTATTATATTTCTTTTCTTTCCACCACCCAAAGCCTAAAGTTCGATAGAGCCATTCAATGACACCACGATCCGTCATACTAATTTCACAACGGATGTACCACTGATTGTAGATTTTCCCACCTCGGTCTTTACGTTTAGTTTTACGTTGTTTACACGTGACACACCCTTCACCGTCGAATAGTCCGGCGATGTAGGCTTTCTCAGTTTCTGTCATTAATGATAGGTTGGCGTATTAAAAGGTTCGACAGGAGTATCCATAATAAATCTCATTAAGCGTCCATACTCATCTTCAGCCAGGGCTGTACGATACAATCGCATAGCAATAGCCATATAGGTAGAAGCAACAACTTGCTGCGGATACTTTTCAGAAAGTTTCATTGCTAATTTAAACACGTCTTTGTACACGTTGTTTAATTTAATATCTTCGTCCATGGTTAGGACTCTATCATTTTTTTTTGATGGTGTCACCAAATTTTCCTTCCCAGCCATACGTTCCATGATGAATCATGGTGGATCCTGTATTGGCATAAATTTTAAATCCTACACTGCGCGCTAGATCACAAAAAGCTAAGTCTTCACCTTTCCATAATCCTATCTTGGAATTAAACGTAGTATCCCAAAAGTTATATAAATATTTACTATTCATTTCTTTAGTGAGAGCGCCGGTGTGCTTAATATGCATTTCCGGATGAACCTTCATAAGTTTGTCAAAAACTCGACGATGAATCACCATGAGTCCTGCGGGTCCTTGCTCTACTTCTATAATCCCACCCGGCAACATTTCTATTTTGTCTTTGTCGGGATAATCAACTGCATATCTGATCTGTGTAGTATCCTGTAATTTTATACGATAGGGAGTACATACAATATCCTTTTGAACCACTAACATACGCAAGACTGCCTCGGGTTCAAACTCTACGTCCGAATCCACAAAGAGCATGTGATCACACTCACTACCTAAAAAACCACACGTTGCTAGGTTCCTGCCATAATTAATTAAAGAAGATTTAACCACATTAAATTGACTACTGATTCCTACCTTACGGAACTCACCAAAGAGTTTCATTAAGGATACAACGGTATCCCGCTGTACAACATCGAAGCAGGGCATCGCTACATAGACTGTAGGTTTATCCGCTGTTAGCGTCTGCGTGTTCAAGAAAAGCCTCCCATTGTTTAATTCGTTGAATCACTGACCAGCGTGTGTTGTAATGATTAATTTGTAAATCTAAATCCTCTTTAGTTTCTGTACTATAAATATTATCCATTTCCTCATTCAAAGCATGCGTGTAACTTTCAATGAGTCTCCCTGGATCTGTTTCAAATTCAACATAGCGTGCAAAAGATCCACAGGTTTCAGGAAGTGCACCATAGTTAGTAGTGACTACTCGACAACCAGCCGCAAGAGCTTCAATAGCTGCAATGCACGAGGTCTCTTCAAATACCGAAGGATAAGCAAAAATATGAGCATTCATTAATGCCCCTCTTACTTGATCATTAGGTGCATAACCTTTAAAATTAATATTAGGAATCTCTTTACATCTTCTAAATACAGCTTCAAATTTAGTTCCCATAGCTTGAGCAAATCCTTCTCCATAAATTTCAGTAGAAGAATAAACATCTACTTCAAAATCTTTTCGAGTTTCATTTAATCTTTCAATCGCTCGAACTAAAACCGCCAGTCCCCGCCAGGGAGTGGAGGTATAAATAAGTTTTAGTTTATCTTTAGGTTTTTTAATCTTAAATGGAAAAGGAGCAATACAATTTTGTATGACTCTGGATTTATATTCAGGACAATCAAACCGTCTTCTAAATTCATTGAAAGACCAGTGAGAATTAAAAACAAACCAGTCTACATCATCCACAAATTTTCTATCTTTCATACGTTGAACGTTTTGTTGATCATAACTTAATTGTTGCCAAATAATATTTATCTCATCTTTTTTTAATCTTTTAGGATCACAAGTGGATAGAATAATATTCTTATTTTTCAATAACTTAGAGTTAAGTCTTGAATAAATTAATTTTGATTGAAGTTCGGTCCCACCCATCGGGAGACCATTATTTATCTTTGATGAGGTCGATTGATTGGTCATAATATTTCTTTCCTTTTTCATATGCATGTTTCTTTATACTTTTTTCTGTACTCATGATGGTTAATACATCCACCCCATTATACATCTTCGCGTAGGTATTTTGGCTAATTGCCAAAGAACTTCCGCTTGCAAGGAGCGCAAACTCAGAGCAACTAGTTATGAGGACAGCTGTAATACTTAGAACCATTAGAAGCATTACTAATTTTTGCCACTTTGGAGTCATTAAATTTTATCTCTCCTTCACTTTTACAAATTTTACACTGTATAGTTCTAACAAAACTTACAGCAAAATTCCAGACTTGAAATATAACTTGTTTTTTTAAAATAAAACCATTTCCTTTACACGTTGGACAAGTAATGTGAATTATATTTTTTTCCATCTATGATTACCTTTCTATGTAGATCCCACTTAGGAATTTTGGTTCCTTTAGTTCTACCTCTTTTTCCCTGTTGATTCCTTAAAATAAGCGGCGACTTTCCTTTTGCATAGGGACGTCTTTCTGTAAATGTATTAATATAGTTTTCCCTATTGTTAATTTTAGAAATCATTTTAGCATAAACATATTTGGGATTCCGCCCCGCTAGCTCGCACACTTCTTTAAAATCTTGGCCTTGATTTTTGAACCAGGCAATGGCGGCTCTAGTGGCATACCAATCGCTTGTAACGAACACATCTTGTACTGCTCTGGTTAAGACAGCTGTCCATAAATGTTCTTCGGGTGTTTTTACCCTGTGAAACATACTTATAGCGTCGTGATTGGCCGATCCCCAACTACTCATTTTTCTTTTTTCTTACCTTTTCCATTAAGCGATTGAATCTCTTGTTCTGCAAGGGTTTCAACCGTTTTACTAATGGACATTTTTACTCCTGGAACACGTGTGAGAGTTTTTGAAATCTTAATAAGATTTTCATACACTTCATGTGTTAAGGAGACATTTCGATATTTAGTTATATCTGTCATTTTTCTTTTCCTTTTCTTTTGATTGATCTATATAATTATTAATGTATTTATGAAGAATTTTATTACGTTGTTCGCAAATTCGTAACTGTTCTTTGAGTAAGTCATTCTGTGACTTATGCAAAGCAATCTCTTTCGCTAACTTTCTGAACATACCATCTGTATCCTTCATAATTAATTTATAATATAGGATTTTACGTAAAAGATGTCAAGATGAAATTTATTTTAACACTATGGGTGTGCTCTTTTGTCGGGCAAAATGGATGCCTTCCTCCCATGGAATCTCCCAAGCTTTATGACTCCTGGTATGAGTGTTCGATCGATGCTCATAAGGAATCTGCTAAAATTTTACAGAAGATGGGTTATGCTAAGGTTAATGAATATCAAGTAGGTATGAAGTACACTTGTAAGGTTACAAATACTTCTTGATAATGTGTCAAAAATGTGGTAGAGGACGAGAACATTCTCACCTTTTGTTACCGATTCCTTCAATTCCCTTCTAGGGATCGGTACGTTATTTACAAATATAACCAATCATTAATTTACCATCATCCGTAAAATTTCCTTGATTAGGTCCGTCATAGTACGTGGTATTTACTTCCCGCCACGCGTTAGCGATTTCCCCACAGTGAAAACCCTGGGTTTTGAGCTCGATTCTTTCCACTCCGCTCGTGCTTAACAGTAGGATGATGACGATGTATTTCACACGGAGTCGCGTTTAATATCATCATAATTTTTAGTTCCCCAAGCTACGATTCGATTAACCTCAGGAGCTTTAAGACTCAGTGTCACACCAAATTTTTTCCATGCTTGTTTCATGATATTGAGTTCAAGAACCAATACAGACCATTGTTTATCACTGGCCCCTTTTGCTTCTATTAATATTTTCTTTTTCATACTTTCTTTCGTTTTTTCATCTCACGCTAGGCTCCCCGTACGTTTTGGTATGGCCTAACGTGTCCGAGTTAAGGGTCCTGCGCATGCTTACGTACTCGCTCTACAGGCCGGTCATTACCAATAATTTGATAACGATTGTCCTCGACCTTTCTATATAGGTTAAAATAGGATATATGTCAAGGGCTAGTGAAAATTATTATCCCTGGCCACGGGTAGGTTTCCTGCGCGGTATACGCTTGGAATAGCTCTTGGCATGGCGTCCAGGCCTCTTAATCGGAGTCCTTTTCTTGTGTATATAGCCATAACTTCTTCTTGCCATGTTTCAATTTCCGCGTGTATTTAGTTAAATCTTTAAAACGTTTATGTATAAACGTTGGCAGGAGTTTTGCAATTGGATTTCTTTTAGTACCTGGATTCCGCGTCGTACGAGTCACTTGTATATCCATGTTCAATTACACGTAGGATTCTGGTACGTCCTGCTGTCTGGCCTTCTTCTAATACATATTCAACTTCAGCTTTAACATTCTTACCGCATTTAAATTGGACGCGCTCGGGCTGAATGGACCTCTCAGCTTGCCTCTTCGCCTTCAGGCAGTCTGCCATTGATTTCTGATAGGTGTGCTCCACCAGTTGGCCCTCTAAAAACATGCAAAGGGCGACGCATATAATAATTTCATTTGGCATTATCGTACTCCGTTCTTGTAATGGATCTCTCTATTTGAATCTTTAAGCTGTTCAATATCTTCAAGAGCCTTCTCCATTTGTTTAGTTAAAAATTCTATGTTTACCTTATTGTGCATCATGTTTTCAATCTGTTTATTAATTCGATCGGTGGTTTTGTACAAGTCTTCCAGCATCATGTACTGCTCAGAATCCGCGGGTAAACTCCCCAAAAGTCCCCGAGGCCACTTCACCCTAAATTCGCTGTTCTGATCCACATCTTTTTCCATGAGTTCTAATTGCGTTGCGTGTTTGTTGAGCGATTCATTTATACCGAAGTAAGCCCAGGTCCCGATCGCGACCATGGCGATCAAAGAGGCCACGGTTTTCATCGGCATCTGAACGGCTGCCTCCTCCGAGATTTTGAGAGGTTTACCCATAGACTCCACAACAACTAAATTTTTCCATAAAAAAATAATGATACACCGAGAATCCTATCAGAACTCCTATGCTCACTCCTATAAATAACGTCACATACTTTATCATACACATTCGAGAAAGTGAACCCAAAATAAATATCCGACGGCTGATACCATTATTATTCTATAAAGAGCGATCAGCATCTGATTTTCTCAGTAATTTTTCCCAGTCAGGTTCTTTGTCTTTAGGAAAATATGGTTCGTAGCCCTGACCTTCTGCTTCTTCATCATCTTGACCAACGATGGAGGTTACTTCGGGGACATAATGTTTTAAAGTTTGTTCGACTCCACGCTGTAAAGTGATCTTTGACATAGCACAGCCAGAACAGCTGCCAGATAATTTTAAAGTAGCCACGCCAGTATCGCTGGCAAAGCTAATAAAACCAATACTACCATTATGTGCCGCAACGGACGGGGTAACCTTCTCTTCCAGAACAGTCTTAATATCCTTAATGATCTCATCATGTGTTCTCATATTATTCCTTTTGATTCACATCTCCCCAAATAATTTTATATTTTAATTTTCCACCATCATCACCCTGAGTATGATCAGTGGGTTCTTCAATTTGGAGAACATGCTTTACACCACTACATCCGAGAGTGAAAACTAAAAGTAATGCAATAATTAAAGAAGAGACTAGATATCTCATCCATCTAGTTTCCTTGTTTCTTTTTTTTCTTGCGATTCTTCTTGCCCTTAAGATTTTTAAATTTTGATACCTCATCTTCTATTATCTCCACTTTGGTTTTAATTAAGACCATGTCTTGCGACAATGAGAATGTACGTTGAAGTGTCCATCCTCCAAGCGCTAATAATATAGCGAGCAGTGCGGTGATGAGTTTGTCGTTCATCTTATCCGCAGTTGTTTTTATCTAGATCAATTGGCTTATCGCCCTGAAAGAACCATACATAAGATGAAATCTTAGTTCCATCTTGAGTATAGGTACATTTTTTGCCTACCGAGCAGGCGCTCAAGGCAAATAATAGTGCCAGCATTAGAAATAGTTTATTCATTTTTATCCTTCATTGTGTCCATGTATACCATAGAATGGACTTTGTTTACAAAGCTTTGTTCATACGTTAGTGCTTCTGCGCGTTCTTGTTCGTCTCTTATTTGACAACATGTACCTGATTTTTCTTTTTCGTTGGTATGCATATTGCAAGTTTGTTTTTCGTCTATTGACATGAGAGACATTCCTCATTGTTTACTGTAGCTCCCTGTGGATTACAATTACACTTAGTGCAAGCACATACACCATTCGCATCTGAATGTTCTCCTACATTACAGTGACAGTCACATAAACAATCTTTACACTTTGTCATTTTTAGTTTCCTCAATTCCATAGAAGTACTTATCAGTATCTTCTGTTTTCCATTTACTACTATCTTCTACATTCCATTCGGAAGTTTGTACCTTCCAATCAAAAGGAATCTCATCCTTCACCGTGAAAGATGGAATGCTCCAGATTAGTCTATTGTTTGGCTGAGCCGCATAATTGCCATCATCCAAGGCCATTATGTGAGCACACTTATGCTCGGCGGGAATTTCTGAATGATCCGTATCGACTATATTACTCTCTGGGTGAGCCCAGTCAACCGTAAAAAGATAAGCGCCTGAACGCCACTTTTTATCTTTGCCTATGAATTTACCGGACTGACCGTCCAGGATGTCAAAAGAAGTAATGCTAGGATAGTAACTAAAACAATTCCATAGCTCCAACTCATCAAGTCGCAACCGAGGAACCTCACTTGCTTTAAATCCTCTTTGTATGAATGCAGAGATTGGCAAACGGTAGAATACAGCCCCATTTTCCATAATTGCGTGAAAGAGTACAGGACGCCCTGTAATCGATGCAATCCCAAAAAGTAAGCAGTCTTCCACTTCTCCATGGTGTTCTTTAAGATCATAGAGATATTCTCTCCGGATCTGTGCATAGATCACAGGAATGTTTGCATTTAAATAAGCCATTTATCATAAATTCCTATAGTGCAGCGATGATTAAAATAACAACTACCACACCTGCCCCGATACAAACTTTTCGGTGGTCTTTCCAGATTTGTTTAACTGTTTCCATATATCCTCCTAATGTATTTCGCCCCAGTTTTTTCCTGATTCATAGTCTACCTTATTTGGTATCTCTAATTCAACTGCGGCTTCCATTATATCGACTATGTGTTGTGCTTGTATATCATTTTCTACAGAAATATCCAGTTCATCGTGGATTTGAATATGAGGAATAATCCCCTCTTTATACAAATTTAACATTGATTGTTTTGTCATATCTGCCGCGGATCCTTGTATTAATCGATTCAAAGCTTTGTAGGTGAAAGCTCTTTTGATCCCTGGTCCGTGTTCCTTGATCGCTGTTTCATGATCCAAAGGTTTATGGATCCCGAACCTCATGGGTTCCCACAAATGAAAACGACAACGTCGTCCTAACAACGTACGAATATGTCCGGCATCTTGGGCTCGGTTAGATGCAACATCCATCAGTTGTTTCACAAAGGGGACACGACTATGATACATTTTAAAAAGTTCATTTGCTTTATCCTTACTCACTCCAAGTTCTGCTTGAAGTTTAGCTTTGCCCATTCCATAAAATAATCCAAGATTAATAGTCTTTGCTTGAAGTCTAGGAATATCTGCCATCTTAGCAACAATGCCATGGAAATCTGTATCCGTTTCTTTATAAGCTTGTACGACATCATTCACCCCATAAAGATTTTCCATCTTAGCATAGTGGACCACGAGTCTAGGCTCTTGTTGATTGTAATCGAAACAACCCCACTTACATCCTTCTTCAGGTAAGAAGATAGAACGGATCAAAGGTCCGAGGTCCTTGTTCCTTGCAGGAATTTGTTGAAGGTTAGGATTAGCATAACTAAATCTACCCGTCACGGTTCCTCCATTATCAGAACGTAACTGATTTATTTCTGCATGGATTCTTCCCTTATGGGCATATTTTAAAATAGAATCTATAAAAGTAGTATGAGCTTTATTAATTTCTCTAGCTTTAGCTATCTTTTTTACCACTGGATTGGGGTGATTCATTAAGAAATTCTTAGTAAAACTAGGGGCTTGGGTCTTTTCTGTGCGTTCAAAAACTAACTTCAATTTGTCAAAAACTTGTGCTATACTTCTGGCCGCCCAAATTTGAACATCTATACCTGTTTCTTTCTTGACATCTACTAATAATTGATTTTCCATAGTTGCCAAGTTTTTTTTATGTTTATGGGCTGCTGCCTCGTTAACTCTTACCCCCTTCATACGCATGTCTATTAAACACGGGAGAAGGTCTGTTTCTAATTCAAAAATAGAATCACAATCTTCATTATAAATTTCGTGTTTCATTTCTTTCCAGAGACGCAGAGTAAGATTTGCATCTTTCTCGGCGTATTCTCCTACGTACATCGCCGGGAGCTTATACATCTCGGACTTAGGATCAACGCCCAAGGCACTCGCTGCTTCTCTTAAAGCGGTTTCATTTTTTCCTTCCTTTAAATACTCCCTGGATAAAGAATTAAGATCATATTTAAATCTGTTTTCGTTCACGATTCCCGCAGCAATCATGGTATCAATAATTTTTCCGTTGAGTTTCATGTCCGGAAGAGTCTTAATCCAACAGACATCATACATGGCATTATGAAAAACTTTAGGAGCCTCGGTCTTTAGAATCGTTCTAAACCAATCAATAACTTTCTTTGGGTCCATATTACCGCCTCCTTCATGAGCGATAGGATAATAACCTTTCCAGCCATCTACAGCGACTGCAATGCCGGTGATACAGCCATTATTAGTAGCGGAACCAGAGCCTCGAGTGGTTAAGTTTATGTCCTTGGTTTCTAAATCGATCGCAATTTCTTTGGCATCTTTAAGATCAGGAAACTCTGTGGGTTCTACCCATTCGGTTTGAGCTTTATAAAGTGGGATCATAATTTATAAAAAGTATAGGTTAGGGTTAACTCTTCTCCTTCTTTAATATTTTTGAGAGTAACTAAATTCCATTTACTAAACCCATATGAGGGTTGTTTATCTTCATTGGTAAAGGTTAGTTTAACTTTTTCACAATTGGGCTTATTACTATGATTTAAGAATCCTCCGAGTGGAGTACGAATAAGAGTTTCTCCAAACTTTAAATGTGTCATTCCAAAGTTTGTTGCCGCGGGAATGAACTGTTTGGCAAAAATTCCAATGTTATGGATATCAGAAAACCCTAAACGTAATTCTTTAGGTAACGGTTTATACATCCTTATAATCTCTCTCTATAATCATCTCACAATAATGAATTGCTTTTAGTATATCTTGCTTACCATCTTTAAATGGATGTCTACAAATATACTTGATTATATTCCCTTCTGCAAACAACATTTTATTTTCATGAACAAAAGTACTGGGCTGAATCTTCATTTTTTTATAATGGGATCCTCCAATTTGTTTTTCGTAAATACTCATATCTGATAAAAATTATTCTCCTTTGGTGAAAGAATATATAAAGTATGTTGGGTTCGAGTAATTCCTGTATAAAATTGCCTGTGAACTGGATCAGGATTACGCTCATAAGATTTAGAAGCATTCCACGATAGATCAGGCATCAAGGTCACTTTTCTTGACTCTCCCCCTTTGGCTCCATGAATTGTGGATAAAGTAATTCGAGGAGGTTTACTTAAATCCTCTCCATTCCTTTGCATAGATTCAATATAATTGACGGTTCGATTATCACATTCAAGAGCTTGCGACCAGGGTCTATTTTCAAGAAGACCATGTTGATCTTGGCATTCTTTCATTGTGTAACTTTTATTAGGCATCATAGTTTTACAGGTTTTAAATCCTCTACGAAGTTGTTTCTTTTTAACACCTAAATAACTATAGATTCTTTTAACCGACTCAAAAGGAAGTTTGTTTCCTTTTCTCCATTGTTCCCATTCTAAGAGAGCTGTTAAAAAATTTTCGGAAACTCTTTTACTTCCTTTTGTTTGGTAAGGATATCCCCATGATTCTAAATAATCTTTAACTCCATCCAGCATATAATTAGCACTGGCTAGTACTAACATTTTTCCTTCTCTAAAATCTACTGACCGTAAACTATGAACCCAGTGAACTTCTCCTTCTTCCTCTCTAGGTTTCCATATTTTAGGTTGTCTTTTAGAAAGACGATTTACTACTAGAGATGCTAATTCATGTACTTTGGAAGGAACTCTATAAGATTGAGTAAGCACTGTTCGTTTCCCTTCTAAATCTAAGAAGTGATCTACATCTGCACCTTGAAAAGTATAAATAGCTTGATCATCATCTCCTGCTATATAAGATTTATTTGAATTTCTTTCCAGCAGATGCACCATCTGCCATTGAAGCCAATTTAAATCTTGGGCTTCATCAACAAACAGTACATCTAACTGCGGAGCAAGTTGTTTTTGAACAACTATTTCGATAAAATCAGTAAAATCATATTTATGATTATTCTTTTTAAATATAGGTAAGGCTTTTGCAATTCGTTGTAGCTTTAACCAATTGATCTTTCCTCCATGTTCATTACGATCATACTGTTCTTCAATACTAATTCCGCGATATCGAGCCAGATTAATTTGATTTAAATATTCATTTTTAGAGATAACCATTCCAGTTTCATCTACGGTGGTTTCGGTATTAAAATTAATTACTCCGATCCAGTCAGCAAATTCTTGATAGTCCGCCGTTTTCATTAGTTGAGTCGTAGGATCAATACCTAGTAATCTTACCGCCATTGAATGAAGAGTACGAAAGTAAGGAAGATCTTTTTCATTTAAATCAAATCCCTCAATCTTTTGAGCTCTCGCAATAGCTTCAACATTAGCGCGTTTACTAAAAGATACATAGCCAATACGATCTGGTTTAGTTCCTTCCTTTAAAGCGTCAGTAAATTTTTTTAATAGTGTTTGTGTTTTTCCCGTTCCTGGAGGGCCAAATATAATTTCTCTGTTCATTAGAAACTTCCTTTCTTAATTGTGGGTAATGGGTCATCAGTATTTTTAGGACGTTCAAAAGCTTTAACCACCATAACTCTCACATTCATCTCATATATTCGGAGTCTTCTTTCTTCTACTCCAAAATATTCTTTAAGACGATGAGCCGTTTTATTATGCTCTAGTGCTTTCCATTTAGCTCGTTCTAAAAATTTCCAAAAATCTTTATATCTAAAATATGTTTCTCCTTCTTCGGTATAAGGGACTCCTCTATTTAAATCTTCTTTAACTCTTCCTTTAGCTCGGTTGGTGCAAAAATCTTCAAGATAACCCCTTAGTTGTTCTTTAATAGATAAACTTTCAGGAGCTTCTATTTCTTCCAGGTTTTTATAAAGTTGTTTTAATAATTTAGTCCATATAATTTTAGACACTCCTGGGACAATTAAATTAATTTGATCCATACAAGCTTTCTGAAACTTGTCTTGTTTTTGTAATTCTTCTGTATCTAATTCTATGGGTTTACCATTCACATTTAAAAACCATATGGGAGGAAAGCATGTTAATTTTCTGAGACTGTTTAAATCAGGCATCGAAGAACCTTCTCCAATTCCAAATTCTCTAGTTTGACAAGTCATGGAATCACAGTGAGCACAGATTGGTTGATCTTTACATGTATAATTATAGTCTTTTTTTCCTAGAGATTTAATAATGGTCATGACTTCTTGAGGATTGAGAGGGGGATTCATATATTTGGAATTATAAATTCCCAATTGATCTTGCCAATTATCCGGATGAGATTTTTTGAGATAAACTCCTAAATTATATAGACCGTTGTTTCGGGATCCTTCTGGAAATCCCTCATTACATAAAATATCTAAACAAGGAGGTCCATTTTTAATGGGAGAATCTTCAGTTTTAATATGAATAGAAGTAAAATTTTGTCTTTCAATTGCATGCTGTTCATACATTAAAAAGAATTCTTCCAGGGTTGCAGCTTCGCCATTATCTTTAACTGCATAGCGTGTCGTTTTATTTCCGTGATGATAAGGAAGGTTTAAAAAATTCCCTGTATCTCCTCTATCAACTAATATTTTAGTTTGTTTAGGAAAAATTTCACATTCAGAATAGCCTAATGCTGCAGCTAATTCTTTTAATTTAGCTTGCATCGCTTCTGCTTCTATAAATTCTTTGGTAAATAAAAATACATGTGCTCCTCCGCTCTTGGACCTGCATAAAATAAATGGAAGATTCTTTTTTCGAATTCGAGTTATAAAAGTTTTATGATCGAAATTATATTGATCAATATCAATACACCCCCATTTACATTGACTATCTGCGTTAATAGGAATTATTCCTAAAGCGGGATCTTTACCTTCTAAATGATCTTGCCATAATTTATCTGTTACTATATCTTTTTTTATAAAGGCTTTGCCTTTGACTTTTTCACCGTTGGTGAGAGAAACTTTAGAAACATACTGTCCGTATGCACTATTAAGACCTTGAAATATATTTTTAAATCTTTCTACTGTCATAATTTTCTAGTGGGGACGCCCCCCGCTAGGTTGACGTCCCACGCTTTTACCCTCGAGTAAAACTTAGAAAGAAGTAGCAGACTTTTGCGCTTCTTCTTCAGAAGACACATTAGTCTTGATCGCTCCCTCTTTAAATTTATTAGAAAAATCTGATGCCATTTTAAAAAGATTTGCATCTTGATTATAACCTTCTCGCGTCACTTTCCATCCAAACCAACTTCCTTTCGAATTTGATTGTGGTATAGAAGTTAAACGATAAATGTGGCTATAAATAGACGGAACGTACATTCCTTTTGCACCTTTTTCCGTCCAACCATTCATCTCGGCCATCCAATCTTTGCTTACTCTATTTTGAGAAGCTTTCATCGTAATGACTGAAATAGTAGGTACCCCATTTAAAAGAATTACAAAATGATAGGAAGTTCTTTCAAGATAATTACCATTAGATAATCTATCCTTAAAACCTTTATCTCTTGTTGTTTCATTTTTTAAAGGAGTATCTTCAGGATGAACAATTGGTCTTCCTACAGAAGACCCTCTTTCTGCCCATTCAAGATATTTTCTTTCGTAATGACAAGGAACAACTGTTATTCCTTCAGTTCCGCTGTAAACTTTTTTAGTGGCACTATTCAATATCATTCCAGGTTCTGCACCTTGAATATATCTATTGTCACTTTTGTTTATCTGCGGAGATAAAGGCATCAATATCTTTAAGAAAGGCATTGATAAGTCTTCCTGTTTCAGGTTTTCCAACCCTTTACCCGCATGTTCTTCCATTAAATTTACTGGAAGCTTTGCGTTCGGATCCACCTTTGTTACTGATCCTTGGTTCGTGTTTGCTTGTTTCATGTTTCCTTTTTCTTGATTGTGGTTCGGTTTCCTACGAACACGTTAAATAAATTCGCGGGTATATCTTTTTTATTTTCGATACGCTCGCGAACGAGTGCTTTGAGAGTCATGGGCTCAACCTTCAACTTTTGTGTTGGTTGATACCCCTGACTCTTGGCAAGGTTAGCATATTCTGCCGCCTTGTTATCTTCGTTCAGGCCAAAAGAAACGACAACATTATTTTTAATAATGTCGCCTAAGCCATTAGAACGAAGCCAATTATGCGCAGCATCTCTGTTCTTCACAGAAATATTTGCACTATAATACGGTTTAACTTCGACGTGGGAGCCGTCTGCAAGTTTGAGAGAAGACAATCCTGTTTCCGCTAAAAGTAAAGGAACAACTTCTCCCGAAAGTCTTTGTTCCTCTCGTTTCATTTCAGCTAGATGGTCTTCTTGAGTTTTAATTCTGGTTTGTAAATCGTCTAAGCGATTTATTTCGGTAGCTAACTCTCCAACATTTTTCGTTTTATCAAACGAATTAGATCCGTGAGCTTCCCGTAGTTCCGTTATTGTTTTCATCTATATCACCTTTCTCGTGTAAGTTTATGACGATGGGATAGTATCGTCGTTCTTGTTTATCCCACTTAAGTAATTTATACTTTCCATTGGTTATATCAGAAACAATAGAACATGCAACTCCTATTATTGCCGGATCTCCGGTTAATAATAAAAAATCGTTAGCAGTATAATTTCTTAAAACTTTTCTTAATTTAAATATTAATGGACCTGGGGAAAAAATAATTTGTGCCATTTCTGGTAAACAGAACACAAATTTGCCATATTTCTGGGCACCCATAATATTGATTTTTGGTGCTCCATGACGAGTTCCTGAAATTTCTTGAATTACATAAACAATAGGTTGAGGTTCTTCAAATTCTACTTTTATGTCTCCTGTCTTTTCGTTAGTTTCCATAGTTATGGGAGGATCATTTAATTTATAAAGAGTGCTTTTTTCTCCGGTCTTTTCAATCTTATTAACTAATGAAGGAAACCACTCCGGCATAGTTGTATTTTTTCTATCCATTTCTTTCTTGACAATAGTATATGTTGTCCTATATAACAAGTCAATAGAAAGACTAAAGTAGAAATGGGTGGCGGGATGGCACAAGAAAGTTATGGATTATAAGTTTAAAACAACACCGTATGAGCATCAGCTCAAAGCCTTAGATATGTCATGGCATAGGGATACTTTTGCCTATTTTATGGAAATGGGAACGGGTAAAACCAAAGTTCTTATTGATAATATGTCAATGCTCTATGATCGAGGAAAAATTAATGGGGCTTTAATTATTGCTCCTAAAGGGGTGATTGGAACTTGGTTTAATCAAGAATTACCCGCTCATTTAGTGGATCATCTGCACTTTAAAGCGGTTTTATGGCAAGCTAATATCAATGAAAAACAACAACTTAAATTAAATACCTTATTTGAATCAGGAGAAGATCTTCATATTTTAATTATGAACGTAGAAGCTTTAAGCACTCCCAAAGGTACTGCTTTTGCTTATAAATTTTTAGCTTCTCATCGTACTTTAATGGTTGTTGATGAAAGTACTACTATTAAAAATCCCAGAGCAAAAAGAACAAAGAATATTTTAAAACTTTCTAAATTTGCTCCTTATAAAAGAATTTTAACTGGGTCTCCGGTTACTCGAAATCCTCTGGATCTTTATTCTCAGTGTGAGTTTCTAAATCCTACTCATTTGGGTTTTGAATCCTATTATTCTTTTAGAAATAGATATGCTGAAATGGCCACAGCTAATTTTGGAGGCAGACAAGTTCAAATTGTTAAATTCTTTAAAAACCTGAAGGAACTGGCCGAGAAGTTAAAATATTTTTCTTATCGGGTGTTAAAATCAGAATGTTTAGATTTACCGGAAAAAATATATATGAAACGTACTATTACTTTAACTCCCGAACAAAAGAAGCTTTATAAACAAATGAAAGAAACCGCGGTGGCTGAATTAAATCATAAAAAAGTAACGAGTGCTATTGTGTTGACGCAGTTAATGAGGCTTCAGCAAATTACCTGTGGTCATTTTAAAGCTGATGATGGGACCGTACAACAAATTCCAAATAAACGAATGGATGAATTGCTAGATGTTTTGGATGAAACCGAAGGTAAATGTATTATATGGGCTCATTGGCAAAATGATATTAAATATATTATTGAAGCCCTAAGGGAAGAATTTGGAAAAAATTCCGTGGTTGACTATTATGGGCTTACCTCCCAAGAAGATAGACAAAAGAATAAAGACGCTTTTCAGAATGATTCTAAAGTACGTTTTTTAGTAGGAACTCCACAAACGGGTGGATATGGTATCACCCTCACTGCAGCCAGTAATGTGATTTATTATTCTAATGGATATGACCTAGAAAAACGATTACAGTCCGAGGACCGTGCTCACCGAATCGGGCAAAAACGAAATGTTACTTACATTGACATTTTAGCCGAAGATACGGTAGATCAAAAAATTGTGCGAGCTTTGCGTAAAAAAATAAATATCGCTTCTCAAGTCATGGGGGAAGAACTTAAGTCCTGGATTTAATAGGATATACGCGTGAGGCGGGCCAAATTTTGAATTTGGCTTATTTGAAATAAATGGCCAGAAGCATCACAAATAAAACTAAACCTTGATACCGATTGAAAAAGGTAATGAAGAGTTTGGTGTGTAAAATTTTAAGATACTTCCATAAAGATGATAACATGATCCCTCCTAGATTGGTTGATAACACGTCTTATTGTTTTCGTCTTTATAGGCTTTCAAATATTGATTTCTATTATTACCTTCTGAATAACTACAATGCACCCAGCCCGAATTTGGATCTGATTCTTTCCAGTACTCAAGAATAAGTTGATCGTATTCCAGGTGTTCATTAATGTAATCTGCTAATTCTTTATTAGATACTCCAAAGATTTCGAAGTCGGCCGCTTCTCCTTTTGCATGCTGCGAAGTCGTTTTGCTGCCGATGGCAAGACAGAGCTCCTGAGAGCGATATCCGCTGGAAACGGTCACAACCTGAGAAAAGTGGTCTCTGATTGGCTGTAGGACGTGCATACAGAGCGATTGTAGGTTAGCCTGGTGCTCTCCACTAGGGGTATTATCAATGCCCTTCCTGGTCGCTGTCTGTGACTTAGTCAGCTCAACTAAGCTAAAATTTTTGGATAATTGCATATATTATGCTAGGAAATGTTGAAACAGTTGTAAGGCTATGGCCCCCACCATAGCTAAAAGAACCCAATAGATTTTGTCTACCTTGCCACCCAAGTCATGAATACGCATATTAATATGTTTCAAATGATTGTTCTTGATAGCAGCCACATCTTTTTTTAGTCCTGTGATGTGACCTTGTAAACTAATAATATTTTCTCTTATAGTCTTGGGCGTCATGTTGTCCTTTGATTTTGTTTCCGTGCGATCTCTTGTTCGCTTGGAGATAATAAAGCAGCCTGATTCTGTGTCAAGCCTTGATTATTAAGAGTTAATGATGGCCGAGCATAGACTGACGGATTAAAGCCTGTTGTATCTCCCGGTGCTTGCTGACCTAGATTAAAGAAGCTATCTCTTTGTGGTCTGAAGTCAAAAATATCTGTTAGGTCAGGCCATTCTGGTGATGACAATGGAATACCACTCATCGTTTGAGCTAAAGATTGAAGCGCTCTTTCCGCTACACGATATGGATTTTCCATACCTAATTTTCTAGCATTATCTTCAAAGACTTGTTGTACATTTTCCGAGATTGTAAATGGAATAAATTGATTGGTTAACAAAGCCGCTCCATCTTTCCTAGAAATTCTTCCCAGTACATTCATGATATCATTTTCAGAAGTACCTAAGATCATACCTGCTGTAAGATCCTGAGACATTTCTTTCATCTCTTCCCATTTCGCTTTGTTCGCAATGATATATCGATCTACCACATCTTGAGGGGAGATAGGATCTCCTCTTAAAAGTTTAGCATTAAATTCTCTACGAGCATCACGAATACCTCTTTGATATCCACTCATCTTAAAGTCTAAACTTCGAGCAGGATCAATGGTAACGGGTCTGTAACCTGTAAAGCCTAAGGCTTCATCGGTTAGATTATATTCCTGTCCTGTACCTGCGTAAGGACCAACGGTTCTGCTTGGTTCTCCTGTCGCAGCAAAACCTAAACGAATTAATTGTTGTAAAGAGAAAGGTGCTTGAGATTTCACTAAATGGTTAATAATATTAGATACTTTTTCTCCTGCTGGAGTGGCATCAGTATATAATACTTTACCATCTTTAGTTTTGCCTCCTCCTCTTACGACATCTAATATAGCCTCGGTCCAAATTGATTCAGATATAAAGGGCTCACCCAGTTCGGCCGCAGACACACCCAACCCTTTCATGAAGCCTTCCATTAAAGCTTCTTCATTCGTCTCTCCCTCCGCTACTTTATTAAGAATGGTTTGAATAGGACGCGTTAAGGTATCGAAGGCAAAGCCATGACTGAAGTCGATGTATTTTAAGTCTCCCGTTTCTTCATCCCTCATGGGTAAGATGGTTGAGTTCTTGGACCAGGAAGGTAAGAATCTTTTCAACGCTGCCAGTTCATCGTCGGTATAGTCGTAGATGGTTTTAAACATCTCTACAATAGCTGGTGGTACCACCGCTGTGGTTAGAGCCAACCCCGCTAGTCTTTTCATCCCAATCGTTCTTAAAATAGGATCATTAATTTCTTTAATGGATTGTTGTACGATACCCGTACCGATTCTTAAAATTTCTGCGGGAAAAGAAACGAAATTCCCCACAGGAAATCTTCGTAAAGCTCTAATAAATTCAGGGACATACTCATAGTTAGGAACAGTATTCCGTACAATGTTAGCCGCCATTTCTTTAATCTCTCGAGTGCTAGGCATTGTTTTAATTAAACCTTTATTAAAGGCTCGCTTATAGGCATTCCCATAACGATAATTTTCCAGAATATAGTTACTAATCTTCCAGAAGTCATCTTCGGCCACGTACATATCCTGACTCCACTTCGCAAATTTTTTAGCCCAGTTCGGTTGCAACATCATTCGAGCGGCACGATCAGTGGTAATTCTTTGACCAAAATTAATATCGCCCATTAGTCTAGAGATATCTCCATACCTTACATTGGTATTCGTCACTCCGAGTTCTAACATTTCTCTATAAAAGGCATTGGCTTCCGGAGTATTTTGGGCAAAGGATTGAGGCTGAAGAGATCCTAATGCTCTCTTCCACGCTTGTGCTAAGACCTTAGGATTTTCAAACCAGATTCCATTCGCCGTTTGAAAAGTGGCGGCACTAAAAAAGTTTCTGGCATGGGTAACCGGTGACAACACGGTCTTGGCAAACTGTGATGTCGCCTTAGGAAAGAGAAACAAACTGTCATAAACAAAGCTGGCTGTTTTATTATTAATAATATTTTTTTCTGCTCCCTCTAGGGCTTCCATTAAAGATCGTTCGCCCCAAGCTCCATCAGGAAAGGCACTTCGTATAGGGTTTTCCATAGCCGTTTCTCCCCAAGGTCTGGCTACACGTACTCCAGTCTTTGGATCCGTGACCACACTTCCTTTATAAAGAGCAACGTCCGCTTCACCTAATGCATTTCTGGCAGCGGCTTCGGTTCCATAAAAAAATCCTCTTCCTCCGGCTGCAATGTTGGTAGCAGATTTATCAACTAACTTTTGTAAAAATTCTCCCTTACGGGCAACCATGGATAGTCGTTGAGTCCCATGAATCATTTTTTGTCTGACGTCTTTAGCTTCTCCAAAGAGTTCTCTAAAAGCTTTGCTTCCTCGTCCAATGGTTGTGGGTCCAGGAATTCCTTCTGCACCAGGAAGAGCATACCTCCCTTTGGTTGCCACCTGTTCTAATCTTTTTACAAAGGTTCCATTTTGAACCAGGTCAGCAGCTACTGAGTCTTTTACAAAACTCGCAGGAACTTTAAAGGTAGGAGCGGAGGGAGCTTTAAACTTATCCGCTTCTCTCATTAATCTAACTAAGCTATCCTGGGGTTTAATATTTTTAAGAATGTAATCGACTTGCGTCTTAGCATTTTCATAGGTCAAGGGCGCTGGAACATCGACCATCTCCCCCGCAGCTCTTTTCGTTTCAGCTCTCGAGATGGCTCTTCGATTTTGTCTCATGAAAATACTCGCTACCTTTTCCACGGCTTCTGCAGTCGGTCTATAATTTAAGAAAGGAATTAAAGATTTATTTTGGAATACATTATAGGTTCGACTCAACCATCCTCTAAATTGATCTCCCATAATATTTTTAAAAATAGGCTGAGCTTCAATTGGAAGATTGGATCGAATGAGTGTTGCCATATCTCCCCATTTATTTCTCATCATGCCCATGTTGTTGAAAATATTCATAACATGTTCGGACTTGGCTCCGTTGTTGATGAGCTTGTCACCAATATTTTTCATCATGGTGGCATCCATTTCACCCATGGTCACTCGACCCGCGTCATCAATTCCTGATTTACCGGAGAATAAAAGGCCATCTAAATCTTTATAGAGTTGATTTTTTTCAGCTAAGGTAGTTTTATTAAATGTAGATTTAATATTAGGAAAAATTCTATCGATGTCACGATCCACGGCTCGGGATAATTCATAAGCTCGATTCATATCGGCTCCCCTTTTTCCAATCTGTTCTCGTCTGGTTAAGAAAGCATCTTCAGGAAGATCTCCTCTGGGTCTGAAGCCGGACGCTACTCTATTTAAAGCTCGATCCCATAAGCTGTTTGAATATTTTAATTCTTTTCCTCGTGTGGCTAATTGTTTAATGATGGAGCCGGTTCCTCCAATAATTCCTGTGAGTAAAGCTCCTTCTGTTCCAAATTTAATTCTGTTAACGATCTCTCGTACGGCTTGGTCTCTTCCTCCCTCATCGGATTCCGTATCCAGAGCTGTGGGTCCTCCTAATAAATCACCAATCGTTCCAAACTCTCCAACGTCCGCAACAAAAATTCCTTCAGCGATACCTCCTGAGACAGCACCCGCCATAAATCTTGCCGTCTTACCTTTAGCATTTAATTGAAGCGCTTCCTGTGCTCCTTTAGCCAGGGTCGGGTTGCTTAGAGTAAAGTAGTTTCCTTTCTTCGCAGCCATGATTGCTTTAGTTGCGGCTTTAGTTCCGTATCGATACGCCATCGTTGCAGGCACACCAATATTAATTAAGGCTGCTGCAATTTTTCCAGCGGTTGTAGACTCGGCTTTCTCTTCTATGTTTCCTAATTTTTTATAAATGTTTTCATCAAACCACTGTTCAACTTCTGTGGCTTTGTCGGTGTCACCGGTAAGATCTAAAAGGGTTGCGCCTAATGAAACAGCGCCTTCGGGTATTCGGATTAAGCCGGTAGCAATACCGGATAGAATTGAGGAGATAAGACTTGGATCATTAAACTCTTCTCCTCCATATAGTTTGTCTGGATCAAAGGCTTGGGCCATTTATTACCCCCTGCCTTGCCTATCATCCGCAGCCTTGGCACTCGCTTGCTCCGCCACCTTAATTTTCATTTCACGAATGGTTCCATTTCTATTAGCTTCAATAAGTTCTTTAACACTCACGGTAACAGGACCTGTAGGAGTCATAATTCTCCATTCATTATCATTTTCGTCAAAAAGAACATCTCCCACGTTTGCTTTTTTATAAGCTGCTTGTGTACCTTTTCCTTTTGGAATCGCTGTTGAACTAATGCCTTCTGCACGATACATGGCTTCCTGAGGGCGTAGGCCTTCTCCTTGAAAAGCTTTAAAGTCTTTTTCTTTAGGTTGTAGTTTTTTATACATTTCATAAGCGGCTCTATATTTTCTTTGATCTTTTCTAATATCTTCTTTGTCTGTGATCTTACGCACGTCTCCTAATGCGCCCGCTAAATTTTTCATCTGAGCCGTGCTTCCCCACTTGTCTCGAGAACCCCCAATTAATCTTTCAGCCATGGCTAAAGCGACATCTCTTTTCTTTTCTTCTTTTTCCTTAGGAGTCCAATCGGCTACCTCTAATGTTTCAGTATCCATTTGTTCTGTTGGAGAAGCATCTTCTTTTAATGCTAATCTTTTTTCCCAATCACCTTTCTCTAAGGGTTCTTCATCTTCTTTTTTTTCCGGTTTGTGAGCCCATCCTTCTTTAGCTGAAGTCTTTAGGAAGGGAGGAAAATAAGCGACGTCTGGATCTAAGTTACCATACTTACTGTATTCTCCACCGGTTCCTATATCCATCAATTTAGTCCCTGAAAAGCCAGGGTTATAACCAAACATTCTTGCTGCTGTATTGAGTGGAACGGCTCCAAACATATCGAATCCTGCTACCAACGGATCATAAAGTCCACGGTGTAAAAAAGTTTTACCCGCTTTTCCTATGGGTGTTTCACCAAATTCATATCCTGAGCCTTCTTGAAGTCTCACTCTTCCACCAGCATTAAATCTCTGTCTCTGTTCATCAGTGACAAGATTACTAGCAATCCCTCTGCCGTAAGCAGAGTTATGTTTATTGAACATAGGTCTGTTTAAAACTCTAGAACGTTTCATTATTTAAAGATACCTGAAAGACCTTTATAAGCCGCAGCTCCTCCGAGTCCGGTCATCAATCCTTGTTGTAAAGGACTGGCCGTTGGAGTGATCTGCATTCGAGATCCACCAGGATAGCCTCCCATTAATCCTGTTAGTTGTTCACCAAAGAATCCTGTTCGTTGATATGGTTCGTACTCTGCAACTTTCGCAGCCTGCGCTTCAGCATCCGTGATCGCTTGTCTGTAACCTAATCCTGCTTGACCCATTTGACCGAGTTGTCCGATCTCTTGTCCTGCTAATTGAGGTTGAAGTTGAGCGAGTCCCTGTAAATTTCTTAAGTCTGCTTGTCTTGCAGCGGATGCCTGTTGGAATCCCTGCATGTCCATCTGTGCTTGCATGGCTGCTAAATTCTGTGCGTACTGTGCATCAGCCACTGCTGTCTCTGCTCCGAATCTTCCTCCACCAAACGCTCCTGCGCCCACGGCCTGAGCGGCTCGGGCTGTATCTTGTCTATTTTTTTCTTGGAGCATTTGAGTTTCCATCGCTGCCTTTACTGCATCGGTATAAGGACTTTGATAGGAAGCAATTGAACCTGCTCCGGTTCCTGCTCCTGTTCCTGTTAAAGCTTGTGCTCCTTCTAAAAAAGGTTGGTATCCTGAGATGCCTGTGCCGGCTCCCATTCCTGAAACCGCGCCCGTCGTTGCATCAAATTGTAAAGCGCCTAATCCTGCTTGCGTTGCCGCTGCTTGTTGAGCTGCCTGAGTAAAGCCTCCGGTAATTTGTGGTGCTACCGTTGGTGCAAATTTACTTGTATCAATAGCAGTTGGAGTTAATCTTCCTAGCTGCTCGCCAAATGTTTTCCCTAACGTTTCAATAAACGGTGCGGGTAAGGCCTGTGTTTTAGTTATGTCTGCCATTAAAATGCTGCGAGTATTCCTACTCTGCCTCCTCTGTTATATCTTGATCTCATATATCCACCTTGTGCTGCTCCATGATGTCCTCTTACACCACCACTAGTAGGATCTGCTTTACCCGTGAATCCACCTCGTGTAGTGTATCCCTGATCTGCTCTACCCCAACCGGAAGTATCCCTCTGACCTGTTGTTCGAGTAGGCGTAGATGTTTTTATTTTTTTTTCTGCGTCGCGTGCTGCAATTTCAGCAAGAATTGCATCCCAATTTTTCTGACTAAAAGCCTTATCGTCATCTTTTCGTTTTTGAAACCAACCAGCTTTATCCGCTAGCATTTCATCATAATCATTAGTACCAAACATCGAAACTAAATTCTTCCCGGCTAAAGGACCTCCTGCTATTTGATAGGGACTAGATTGAGTGCCTAACCAACTTCCTGTTTTACCCCCACCAAAATCAACATTACGTAAATCTTCTATTTGTCCTGCTAAAGCAGGATTATAATTTGATGATCTTTCACTTAAAGGATTTCTAAAATTAAGTGCGTTTAAAAACATGCTTGGTATACCAGAAAAATTAAAACCTTTTTTCTGTGGCTCGGTAACCATTTCCGACAAGTCCATTTCTTCAAATCCTGTCTGAGGTGAGCGTTGTCCATAATAAGGATTGCCTCCGGGATAATTAATATTCATTGCCTGAGCAGCATCTGTATTAGTAATACCACCCCATAAACTTTTCATCTTATCTATAAAACCATCTGGAATCATGCTCGCTTTATTAACTTGACTGAAGTCTGGTTGTAGAACGTTAGCATCGTTCATTACGTTACCAGCGTCTACATATCTCTTATCAGTAGGAAGTTGATTTTTAGTAAAGTTCAGTGTTTCGGGAGTGTCCGGTGTGTTTAGCATTCCTCCTGATAAATCCATTCCTAACCCTAATTGCTCTTGAGAGTAAGGATGATTCCATAAAAAGTTAGTAGTATAGCTACCCATTATGCCATCGCCTCCAAGTTGTGCATCATATCATACATTTTCTTTGCGCCCGCTTCCCGGTCGCCTCCGCCTAATCCCTTAACGGCATCAGACGTCATAACAAATTCTCCTTGTGCCAGTAAAGCTCGCACGTCATCATGCTTCTCGGCTTTACCATGAGGCTGATAGCCTCCTGTGTTTCTCATATCTAATTGTTTTCCATCCTTCGAAGGGATGACTGGATGTTCTGTGCCCATTGCATAAGCTGTTCTTGCTATGCCTCCTTTATTCATAAGACTTTGATTATGCTCATCCATTATCATAAGTTCTTCTTCAGTTAATTCATGAATAGGCTTTCCAAATAACTGCAAAGCCATTTCGTTTCGTGAATCCTCTAGGGTTGGAGCAGAAGCCACTTCAATATTTTCTGTTTCATCCACCACTGCATCTCCATCTTCTCCTCCTCGCATGACTTCAGAAGACTCTTCTAAAAATAAACTGTTGTCTCCCCCTCGTGCCATCTGGGCTCGGCCTCCACCTTGTTGACTTCCCATTTGAGAAGAAAGATAAACCATCATCTCAACTAATTCTTGTTCCGTTCGTCCTCTTAATTGTTCCATTGGAATTCCTAATGCAGCCAGTTGTTGGATCAATTGAATCAATCGTGCATCATCAGACTGTTCCGTGGTCCCTGAATCGAGGACCCCTTGTTCTGTGGGTCGATCAATCTCGGATAACGATCCCGGATCCGCTCGAGGATCCGTTTGAATAGAAGCAATCCCTTGATCCGCATATAAACCTTCTTGTGCTCTAACTCTTCCACCTTGGCTTGCCGCAAACATAGGGTCTTCTCCACCCCAGTCCCAAAGTTTTCTGGCTTGTAAGTAATCT
>VTLG01003513.1_pt1 | contig 35701 bp, 52 predicted proteins | sample 4694571 | NCBI WGS metagenome assembly VTLG01 (sample SAMN12604809, study PRJNA352737) | marine metagenome | biome: ENVO:00000447; feature: ENVO:00000209|ENVO:00000569|ENVO:01000036; material: ENVO:00002151; isolation source: viral sequences binned using virsorter ...
CTCAATACCTACCTCCTGTTTCTACTGTTGTTAGCACTACTGCTATTGGACTTATCGCTGCGAGTAGTCCAGCATTACTCTCAATTATTAAGCCCCTTGTGAAAAAATTAGTAGGACGTTTTAGCAAGAAGCCTATTGCTGAGAAGGAATAATTTTATGTGTATGCGGTATAACTTGATTAGCTTTTGGAACTAAATAAATATCCTTACATAAATTATAAAATGGGCTATCTTTTGTCAGCATTATGCCATCCTGTTTCAATTTTCCGCATTCACGGATTCTTGCGATCTGCCAATCAAGCCTTTTGTTCTCAAGGACTTGCTTTTGTATAGAAATTTGAGTATCAGCGGCAGATTTACATTGATTTTGAAATCCTCTATCTAACGGAATACTAAATGTTGCAGATATTCCAAAATTCAACGCATAACTGTCTTTATTAGTTCCAGAATAATTTTGCTGATAATAAAGAATATTACCTGGATTATCGGGTACACCATCATCATTTGCGTCTGTTGGATCATAGAAGGGTGTATTGTAAAAATCTCGATAAGGTTTTAAATAATTTGCTCCAAATGTAGTAAATGGGCTAATCGTAAGTGTTGGGCTTTGGCATACAATATTCCCCCCAAATTGATTTGTTGTCATATTGCCTGTTAAAGATTGTATTGCCATATTGGTCACACTTCCATTATTTGATTGACTTACAGCATTAGCAAAGACTTGCGTTGGATATAAAAGTATTACTGAGAGAATACTGAGGTACTTGTAATTACGCTTTGAGATTCTATATTTCTTTGTATTACTGTCACGTTTGAGACTCCACCTGGGCCTCGATAAGTTTCCGTAAATTGGAATGCGTTCCCAGAAGTTGAGTCGGTTAGTGTGAATACTGGTTTGTTTTCTGATGATAGATCTAACCCTGTCCATGTATAACTTTGTCCACCTACTGTCCCATTAACATTCGTTGTATTTGGAGAGATTGATCCATCGGTTGTGACCCCCAATCCAGTAACAGTATACTCATAAGAATTACCATGATAATCTGTAGAAGTGATAGTCTCATTGATCGATGTTGTGGTATTCGTGGTACTACTAACTGTGCCTGTAGTGAAGTTAGGCACAATAGGTTGAGCATTAACAGGTAAAGCATATAAAAAAACTAGCAGTAAAAGTTTTTTCATAAATCATCTTATAGTTAGCTCCGTTACAAACTGTCCTGTAACAGTAGAACCCGAATCTCCTTCATGTAATCCTGTGATCCCATGACCTGATGTAATAGATCCAGCAAAACCATCTCCACTTCCAGCTACAGTTGAAATTACGCTACCAAAATTAGGAACTGTTCCAGCAGTAATTGTTGTGTTTTCTGTTCCGTTATTTGATGGGATAGTGTCTGCTGATGTATATGACTCAGTTAGTGACCATGTGCTTGCACAGTTAGCAGGTGTTTCTCCGCAACCATTTATAGAATAATCTCCAGCATTTAAGGTAACTGCACCATTACTTACAGTTAAACCTCCGATCTGATCATTTGAATCACTTGTTCCAATATTGCTACCAGAGGCACTATAAGACGCACCAATCCGTGTGGCTTGTGACATGGCAGCGTCAACTTTTACGCTTACGCTCGATGTGAATTTTGAAGTTATGTCAGCGTGAACTGGGGCTGATATCAGAAATAATAGTGGAAGTAGCTTTTTCATTTTTTAGGTTTAGGGTCGATTACTTCAGCACCCTCAATCTTGATAGGTGTTTCTACCCTTATAGTCTGAACCATACCTTGATTTTCTGCAACTTTACTGTCTTTCTCACTACGCTTCTTTGATCCCTCCAAACCGAATGTTGCCAAAGCTCCAGTTAGGAGCGAAGCAGGGAAAGTGATGTCTTTTGGTTCTGTACTATATCCAGGGATCGTTATGTAGTTAAGAGAAACGATAAATCCAGACCAAATAACAACACCCAATCTTACAAAAAGACTGATTATGGCCAGTTGTTCTTCTTTATCGTCAATGCTCTCTTTTATCTTTTGCAGTGGATTTTTCTTTTTTTCTTCAGCCATAACTATTAAAATTAGCCATAATACTTTAATTATAGCTAAATCATGCCAGAGGTACACGCAGCACTGATTGGGGCAGCAGCCACCGCCTTTCTCATGGTTTTATCTAATATAAGCAACAGAAGAGAAAGAGATATAAGAGAAATATTTAACCGAATAAATCAGCTAGAAAAAGCCGTAAGCCGTATTGAGGGGCAGAATCGCTAATCTTTGGTATGTTTGGGAAAGAACACAAACTTTTATGTCTAAATTTTTAATCAACCTGTTCATCAAGTTCGGCAAAAGTGAGTCGCTACGCAAGGCAGCTTTAAATCTTTTGAAAGACCTTGCACAGAAATCTGACAATGATGTAGACGATGCCATCGTCAAGATGATTGAAGAAAAACTCTTCCCAGTTAAATGAAAAAAAGAAAATTTCTTAACATCGAGATAGAAGATGCTCCACTGGAGCTTGAGCTATCGGTAGAACAAAGATGCCGTGACATCTTGGCCTCTGATGACATCTACAGCGTCAAACGGTACTGCACACATCTGGTAAGGCATCAAATGAAACAGGATGTTTTTCTTGCATCCTTACTAGGCCGTCTTGTGGAACTTGAGGCTGCTAATGCTGCACATCAGGTAAGAAAAAATAAAAGAGGATTTATGAAACGCTTTTTTCGTACTCCTTAAGTTCTTCATCTGTAAAGTCTTTCACCAATAATTTCTGGATCTTATCAATTTCAAAATTAAATTTTAGAATTGATGTCCTGATGTGTTCAGTAACCCATTCACCATTTTTACTTACAACCTGGGCTTTGTTTCTATCATTAATAAACACATAATGATCCTGTCCCTTTAACTGGACATCTAATAAATTTTTTTCTAGGTTTTTACGTCTTATTTCTTTCAACGCTCTCAGTTTTTTTGAATCACTCATTTTCCAGTTCCGCTATCCTTTTATTTATAGCATCATATCTTACACAATATTCCTTAAGATCTAACCGTTCAAACCAGAATTTTTTCTGTAATTCTGCAAGTTGGTCATAATAATTTTTTATCAGGTCTTTATTTTTCATACTCCTTTTCTTGCTTCTCGTATGTAATCGTGTAGTTTATAAAGTTTTTTTGTAAGTGGTGTATCTGGAATTTTTTTTTGTTTTATGTATTGTTGTTGAACTGTATCAACAGCAATTAATATTGACCACTCTATGTCAAACAATTGTTTTTCAGTAAGATTAATTTTCATAATAAATAAAAAAGGGGCAAAATGCCCCTATAAATTAGGCTGGAATTGCTTCTGTGCTTCTAGTCTTTACAGGTAATGTAAAGTCATTCACCCTTACCTGGATAGATGCTCCAGCACTGCCATCTCTTTTCTCAAAAGTATTTAGGTTGCCAGATCCTGTCACAGTAATCTGATTGCCTTTCTTGATGTAGTCCATGACAACATCTCCTCGGTTGCCCCATACGGTGCAATCAATTGCAACAGTCACATCCTGGATGTCTGTAAGTAATCTGAAATTTGTTACCTTAGTTCCCTGAGAAGTTTCCTTCTGTACTGGGTCTGAGGCTAGGTTGCCTACGGCTGTAATGCTTAACATAATAATTTAATTAGTCAGGGTTGTTAGTTTTGTTCTGCCAATCCTCAATATCTAATCGGTTGTACCGAATAGTGTTATTAAGGATAACAGTCCATTTTGGGCCACTGGGATGACCCTTGCGAGTTTTGGTTCTCCAAAGTCGCACAGTTTGAGGTTTTACACCAAGCTCTTCAGCTAATTGATCTGAGGTGATTAGTTCATTCATGAATCCTCCTTCTCTAGAATAAGTGTCAGTAATCCATCTCTTTGATCTTCACTAATAGCATTAGTTTCATATCGTTTTGAAATGTTTTTTTTCAACAAACCGAGCTTGTCTTTGTTACCTGGTTTATTAATGAAGGCTTCACATTCTTTGATGAACTTATCACTTTCAGATCTATCTATTGGTTTATTACATGAGACAGTTGGTTTACTATCATCAGGCTTTAACCATGCCTTGTCCTTATCGTATAAAGACAGGCCAAATTGATCTCCAAAGCTTTTCATGGCTCTCTTCAAAGCGTCACTTTCTGCTTCTTTGATTGCTGATTCGTGTTTTTCACCATCAGTCATCTTTCCACCTCTTCCATGACCAGAGCCATAACCTTCCCTAATTACGTTCCCTACAGTGACTCGTACTTTTGCAATGTATGAAAAAATAGAGTTGCCATAACTGTCTTTACCTTCGCTGACAAGGTTAGCTTCTAAAGTTTCACATGACCAGCCGTCAAAACCGAAGATGCGATTTGCTTCCTGTATGACGTGCCAGCTTTCAACATAAGCTAACTGTTGACCGCCTCCACCGTTACGGAAAGAAACATTGTCTTTATTGATTTTTTGGTTAAGCAGTTTTTTCTGCTCTTCATTAAAACTCATTTTTCTAAAGGGGTTGAAAATGCCCATCGGGGCAGTGATAAAGATTGAACTCCTGTTTTACACCAACTCGGCCAATCATCGAGCAGGCGACATTCGGCAATCTTATCTAAAGCTTCTCTAGACAGTTTTTGTCCTTCTTGCAACGCATCATCATCAAGCTCCCATAATCCGACATCAAATGGATATTCAGATTGCACCACAAGAAAGATAAATCTTTTTGCTGATGGAATACCAGATAAGTAATGAGCGCATTGAAGATGATACTTAAAATTTGCTACTGCTTTTGCAAAGTCTCTAGGGTTTGCTCCTGTTCTACTGGTTTTCAGATCCACAATAGTTTCTTTATTCAACCAATCGGGTCGGCACTTACAAGTCAATCCAGAGGTGGTATCTTCCCACCAGTATGATTTTTCTGCAATACCAAAACTTAATAATTTCTTGGCATGGGGTTCTGCAAATACCGCATCCCTCATCTTGATGGCATTTGCCATATCAGATTCAGTAACGGCAGTCATGCCCTTTTCTTCAGCTTCCTTTGCCTCTTCCTTACCTTTTTTGGTTGTCCTTGATGATACTGCAACAAACCTTTTTTTAAGTTCATCAGGTTCAAGAACCGCACAATGAGTTAATGTTCCCAAGAGCATTGCACTTGTCGGTTTATGTTCTGGCCTTTCAGGATTTAGAAAAGAGTTCCAGTAAGCTCTTGGCCCATGAGATACCATAACTTTTTGCATTGATGCTGAGATCGCATCATCAGCATGGTATTTTTCGTTTGAAATTTGAATTGATCCTGTTGTCATTATTTAAATCCTAAATATGTAGAGCCTTTATGTTGAAGGATTGTAAAAGTAGAAATCTTTTCGCAATCTTCACAAGAAAACTCAATAGAAATAGCACCCCTAAATCTTGAGCTTGGATTTTGTTCTTCAGGTGTTTTTTCAACTCTTAAATTTTGATATTCATCAAAAATAGTAAGGCAGTCACTTTGTTGATCCTCATTTGTAGACCAGATTCGATAAGCCTGCTGATGGAGATACTCACAGTTACAAAAAGGACAGCAAAGAAATTCGTCATAAAAACTTGTCATGAGTCTGTGTACCTCTTTGTGTGAGGGCCATACTGCATCATTATCCGTGGCCATGTTTTCAAAATAAGTGCCTTATCTTGTGGCATTGCAACAAGACCTGCCTGTGCTAATCGTTTTAAAAATGGTGATGCGTCTGGAGAATCAATAACAGATGCAAATGTATTGAAGATTTCTTTCTCAGTCATAGTTAAGATTGGGTTGCCGAGGTCGGAGCGTTCAGGGGTTGGTCGCTTCTTCCTCGGTTGTTTATGGAAGCGCAGACCAAGATCATATTCACTCATCATTTTCTGGCAAGCTCCTCACACGCAGCTTGTACATTAAAAGTGTTGCAGTCTATTTGGGTAGAACGTGTCAAAGAGTCAGTGAGAGAGATATATCCAATGCCAAAAATGCAAAGATAGAGTAGAGCGTGTTTCATGGGGTTGGGTTTCAGGGGCTTTCTAATAATAACTAACGGTCAACACTTGTCAACCTTTAAAACAATAAGATTTGGACATCGGGCTTATAATCAGCCTTATATCTCTTATTATCTCCTTTTGGATATGGTTCTATTTGATATGCCAAATTCTGTCTCATTTCTTTTTTTTCTTTTTTATTGCCTACAAAATAAAAATATCTATGTTTTCTAGGTCTATGTTCTGTGTATAAATCATCTCCATATTTTAGTTTCATTTCAGCAACTTTACCTTTTGTCATGTGCCTTCCTTCTCTATCTAATAAACTTTGCCTATGTAAATTATGGACTCCTTTTAATTTATAGTCTTTTCTTTTTGCTGATAAACCTGTATAGATCCAGTTGGTTGCTTGATAAATATAGCCATGATGACCTTGTGATGTATCCGCATAAGATACTATTGCTTGTGGTTTAGGTAAAAGATTTAAACTTTTTGATAAAAAGAAAGATAAAATATTTTTTGGCAACCCATCATTGATTACTAAACGATTAAGCTCTAAAAAATTATCCATTAATTTACCATTAAATGCACCTTTAACAACACCATGTGCAGCAGGTCTACCATAACTTGCTACACCAATCAAAGTTAAATTGTAATCATAAAGACCATAACAATAAGAAATAGGTGGTAATCGTTTTAGATAGTGTTTTTTTAAAAACCATTCATGAGTCTCTGAAGAATTTATTGATCTTACTAAGTATTTGTTTTTCAATTACTTAGCCTCCTTGAATTTAACTGTTTCTACATACCAACCATAAGTTTCTTCAATCGCATCAACTAATTCTGTATGGTGTCGAGCATCCCATAATAAATTTTTTACTTCAGCTTCAATCTGTTGCTTACCATCTTCGGTAATTGGTGCGTAAAAAGGATTTGTGTTTGAAGTGTAATCAAACTTGATGTCAGTTACTAATAAAGTCATTTGAGGGGGTTGTATCTATACCTTTTATTATAGTCGAAGTGTCAACAACTGTCAACAAGGTTTCATTACTTTTACATCAAATCCCTTCTCCTTCAACTCCTCAATCCTATATTTCTGGATTTCACTTAGCCTTCCCTTTGGCCCTTTGACCTCAATAAACTTAACCTCATCAGGTTTCATACATATCAGATCAGGTAAACCAGCTTTGTTGCACATAATTAACTTGATTACTGTCCACCCTTCTTTCTCGTGCCTGTCGATCAGCTTCTTCTGATATTGAGCCTCTGTCATTTCTGTAATGCTTGATCGTATAGCTTTCCTTTGATTGTACTACCTGATAAACTTTTGGCTCGATTCCCTTTTCTGCAAAAATATAATGGATTTTATTTTTTCTATCCCTACCAAGAAAACTTGCTCTCTCTCTGCCCTGCAAATAACTTAGTGCAGAATAATCTATCCCAAGAAATATAAGATGATCGGCACTACTTAAATTAACACCCTCCCTGCAACTCTTGACCTGACCAATAAAAACAGAATCGCTTACGGCATTAAATATATCTGGATCATCTGTTGCCCTAGCACCAAAACTTTCTCTGAGCATTTTGCCCTCTGCAATAAAACAATATAAAATGGCAATCCTTCCACTAAAGTTATTTTTTATATATTCAATTTTGCTTTTATCAAAAATTACAGCACCATGGTTCTCAGTAATGACATGACCGTTATAAATCTGCCTTAGTTTGCTCATTACCTTTGCACCAGTATCAGCAACAACTGATCTTCCCCCAGGTCTGCCAATAACACCATCTTTGATTATCCTCAAAGCCAACCTATATGTCCTTCTAGACATTTTCACCATATGCACTTCCTCCTCAACTTCCTGAGTGAAACCTGCCTCCTTTTGGGTCATCTGTACCGTAAAAGGTTCAATATCCTTTAATATTCTGCTTTGCTTGGCATCTGAATAATCTTTGATCACAACACCAGTTCCAACCCTTTTCTCTTTTACATCAACATAGTCACTAGCCCATCTATAAAAGTTCTGATATTTGCTCCACAGAAAAGGTGTCAAAGACCACTGGTGATAAAGTTGACTGAAGCTTTCAGGACTTGGTGTTCCACTCATTAGAATGATGCTGTTATATCTAAGTTGTAAGATATTCTGATATCGTTGAGATGGTTTAGGAAATGCTCCCACACTATGAGCCTCATCAACGATGATCATATTCCAACTTGTACCCTTGAAATTTTTTAACTGCTCAAAGTTAGTTATGGATACTACCCTCTCAAGATTCATCTTTTCAACATCACTTTTTATACTTGGGATTGCTTTTTTCTTAGTAATTACCAACACCTTTTCAAGTGCCATATTTCTGACAACAGATAATGCAACAAGTGTTTTGCCTGTTCTACATTCACCACTTAGATATGCACATTTTTTGACCTGACAAAGCCTGGTCAACTTTCTGCTTGCTGCTTTTTGATATTCTCTTAATTTAACCATTGCACATACTGTATATGGTGCTATCTTACCCTATAGTTACACATAAACAACCCTAGATATGGAACAAGAGCAAACATTAAAGACAATTAATATTCAACTCTCGCAGGGTCAGATAAAATGGCTTGATGATAACAAAGGGTCTGAATCAAGATCCTGTTTACTCAGACTAATAGTTTCTGAAAGAATGGAGCAGGCTGCATAACAATGGATATAAAAGAAGAACTGCTTGGCCTTCCCAAGCACTGGGGTTTTGTTGCCGTTCAAAATAAAAGACCCTATCAAAACGACTGGCAGAATAATCCACTTACACGCTCACAACTGTTCAAAGAAATATCTTCCAAAAAATCTACAGGGATAGGTGTCTGTTGTGGAACTCCTTCGGGTGGCCTCCTTTTCCTCGACCATGACGGGCCATCAGCTGCAAAGATATTAGGTGAATGGGGGTTTTCTCTTTCCTCATTACCTCCATCATGGATGGTAACATCAGGTCGTGTCGGAAGGTTTCAAATCATATACCAAGTTCCAGAAAAGTATTGGTCAAAAATAAAGACACGTAAATTTCAGACAGGTATAAAAGATGAAGATGGTTCTGTTGAACAGATTGAACTGCGGTGGAATGGTACACAGTCAATAGTATCTGGTAAACATCCAAAAACTGACGGTTATAGATGGATGGAAAATCGTTCACCAAAAGACCTTGAAATTGCAGAAGCTCCCTTTGCCATAATCGAAAAGATGATGGAGCAGAAGAAAAAAACAACAACTCCACAGATACAAACCCTTAATTCAGATACAGATAAGGCACGTTCACTTTTACAATCAATAAATCCAAACCGTCTAGATGATTATGATGTATGGCTAAAGATAGGTATGGCTGCTCATTCAGTTGGGGATAATTCACTTCTTTACGATTGGGAACAGCTATCACAGAAGAACAGCAAATATCAATCAGGGGAATGTGAAAAGAAATGGTCATCATTCAAATCATCTGGGGTTTCTCTTGGCACTCTCCAAAAGTTTGCTTCGGAAGATGGTTGGACTCCACCACCACGATCTTTTCCAACTTCAATAAAACCAGCAGAAGAATCAACACCAGTTCCTCGTAAATTAGAACAGCTAACATCACAGGAACTAATAAACTTTCTGCGCAATCTGAAACAGGAAATAAGGTTTAATACCTTTTCACATTCAATTGAAATGGATGGCAAAGTAATTAAAAATATTGAACTTTTTTATCTGACACTTGCAGAACTTGGTTATAAAGTGCCAAAAGAAATGGCCATAGACTGCCTCCTTAAAGTTGCTCATGAAAATGAATATGATCCTGTAAAGCTTTATCTTGATCATTGCTACAACGAAATCCAACCAACTTATATAGACAGACTCGCCTCAACATATCTCAGACCACAGGATCAAAACCAAAAAGAGCCGACCATTTATGATGTGATGCTAAAACTTACCCTCATAAACGCAGTAAGAAGAGTTTATATACCAGGTTGCAAACATGACTCGGCAACTGTTCTTCAAGGTTCTCAAGGCATAAAGAAATCATCATTCTGGCAAACATTATTTGGCCCCTTCTTCTCAGATGCCCTCGGTGATATTTCTTCAAAAGATGATTTATTGGTTCTCCACCGTTCATGGGGAATGGAGTGGAGCGAAATTGATGGAGTTACAAGTCGCAAACACGCAGGGACAATAAAAGCCTTTTTATCAAGATCAACTGACCTCTTAAGAGTACCTTATGGTAAATCCGTTGAAGAGTGGCCAAGAAGAGGCATCATTGTCGGATCAACCAATAAAGAGTCAGGTTTGCTAATAGATGACACAGGTAATCGAAGATTTCATATAATACCCTGCACCTTGAAATCAATTGATCTCGATTCCTTACAGCTTGAACGTGACTCCATTTGGTCGGCTGCCGTTCATGCCTTCAAAAATAAAGAATCGCACTTTTTATCCTTTGAACAGGAAAATCAGATTGAAAAAGAAAACCTTGGTTACATGGTTGATTCGCCTTGGCTTTCTGTAATAACCAATTACCTAAATGATCCAGCTAATTCCATGAAAGATATTACAACTGAACTTTTATTATCAGAAGCAGTGGAGAAACCAATCGAAAGACAAACAAAATCTGACATCATGACTGTCTCATCTATTCTCAGATCCTTACATTATGAACGCAAAAGAAAACGCATACAAGGAACACCCAAGTGGGTGTGGTTCTCACCTGTTCTCTCACCTGTTCTCACCTCTGGGAACGCTTAAAATCCTTGCTATCACTATCTTATATATATATGTTCTCTATGTTCTCTATGTTTTATATATATATATAATAATAGATAATATAGGGGGGTATATAGGGTTAGGTAAGTCTTAAGCATTCTTGGGTACACTTAAGAACGTGAGAACAGCCCCTAGTCTCAAATGAGTCTCAAATTACACAAATATTCATATTTTCGCTTTTCCGTGTAACATCTATGTAATGGCTAAAAAAGGCACAAAAATAGAAACATTGATCAGGTCACGAGAACTTGGCAAAATCATTGCCAAAGGTGGTCGTAGATCCGACTGCATAGAATATGCCTCTAAAAAATGGGGGGTAGGTTATAAGTCTGTAGATAAGTATTTAGAGATCGTCAGAGCCGAAATGAAAGCTGATTGGGATATGGAAAGACCTGAAATGGTGGCAAATCTTTTAGCGCAGGCTGCAACGCTTCAAGTGGAAGCAAGAGAAAAAGGGCATTTACATATTGCTCTTGGTGCGATCAATACAGCAGCTAAACTTGCACAGATTATTTCGTGAGCATTTTAGATACAGTTCAATCAGGAAAAGTTTTATATGAGATTGGTGCATATAATCTTCCTACAACGCAAGAAACGATAGAAAGAATTTATCAAGGTTTACTTCCGCATCAGGCAAAGTTCTGTCAAGACATGGATCATAGAAAACTAGCTCTTGTCTGTGGCTTTGGTGCTGGTAAAACTTATGCCTTATGTTCAAAGGCTGTAATGCTTGCTTGTCTGAATATCGGTCATGTATCTGCTGTTTTTCAACCAACAGCACCGATGCTAAGAGACATTTTAATTCGTACATTTAATGAATTATTAGATCAGTGGCAAATACCTTACACATTCAGAGCATCACCACTTCCTGAGTATCAACTTTCCTGGGAGGAAGGAACACATACTATTTTGTTAAGGACAATGCTGACATATCAACGTCTCCGAGGCCAAAACCTCTGTGCAGTAGGATTTGATGAGGCAGACACTATCCCGAAACGAGATGCGGAAAGTGCAATGAACATGGCACTTGCAAGACTTAGATCAGGTAATGTTCAACAGTTCTACGCAACAACAACTCCCGAAGGTCATGGCTGGGCTTTTGAAACTTTTGAAAAAAATAAAAAATCTGACACTGCATTGATACAGGCAAAGACGGCTGATAATCCTTATTTACCCGATACATTTATTCCATCATTGTATGAGAATTATCCTCCGCAGTTAATTAAAGCTTATCTTCTTGGTCAATGGGTCAATTTAACTAGCGGACAGGTCTACGATAGGTTTTCCAGGGAGCATCATGTCATCAACAAAATACCGTTTGATATTAAGATGGAAACTTTACTTTGCGGTATAGATTTCAATGTGATGAACTGCAACTGCGTCATTGGTGTGAGAGATGGTGACAAGCTGGTGATTATTGATGAAATATCCAAGCAAAAAGATACAGATGCGTTGGCACAAGAGTTACTTAGACGTTATCCTTCAAACAGAATATTAGTTTACCCTGACGCAAGTGGTTCAGCACGTTCAACGATTAACGCATCAAAGACAGATCTCGCCATACTCCAAGGTTACGGCTTCGGTTCAATGGCTCTCAAGAGCAACCCCTTTATCAAAGATCGAGTTGCAACCGTCAATGCGTTACTACAGAACGGCAAAAGGGAAAGACGTTTGGCGATTCATGCCCGTTGCTCTCGTCTGATTGAGTGCCTTGAGTTGCAAAGCTATGATGAAAAGACAGGAGATCCAGACAAACAGAATGGATATGACCATATGAATGATGCTCTTGGGTATTTAATTTATCGTGAATTTAATTTGCTTTATGGTAGGGCAGGCAAGCGAACAGGGATTAGAATATATTAAAAGTAATGGTACTATGAGGAAAAACCGTGTATAGCTCTCTGAATATTTACAATCAGCCTGTAACACTAGCTCCTACAACGGTTGCAAGTCCTAATGCTGCCTATCAGAGAATGGCTAATTTCTGGGGTCTGGTTGAAGATTTGAAAGAGGGAACATACAAAATTAGATCTGAACATAGAAAATATTTAAATCAAGAACCAAGAGAAACTGATGATGCTTATGATACAAGATTGGCAAGGTCAACAGTAGTGCCATATTTGCAGCGTATTGAGAAAATGTTAAGCGGTATGTTGGTCAGAAAACCTATTAGGCTTGATGACGTTTCGGATCTTGTTCGTGAGCAATTATTTGATGTAGACCTTGAGGGTAATGATCTCAATGTCTGGCTGTATCAGACAGCTAGGGTTGCAATTTCTTTTGGTCATGTTGGTGTTTTAGTTGATGCACCGAAAGATGGAGAGAAGGCAAGGCCATATTGGGTTACTTATGCGCCAAAAGACATCCTTGGTTGGAGGACAGAGATTGTTGATGGTATTAGAAAATTAACGCAACTGCGATTGATGGAACAGGTTGTTGAATCTGATGGTAAGTATGGAGAAAAGATTGTAAAACAAATCAGAGTGCTTGAGCCTGGGCGGTATGAAATCCATAGAAAAGATAAAAAGGGTGAATATAAATTACATGATGAAGGAGAGATGAGCATAAAGGATAAAATTCCTTTTTCTGTTGCATATTCAAATAGGGTGGGAATGTATGAATCACGCAGTCCTTTGTATGACATTGCAGAACTTAACCTAAAGCATTATCAGATACAGAGTGACCTTGATAATATTTTGCATATCAGTTCTGTTCCATTACTTGCAGTTTTTGGTTATCCAAATGCAGATGAGATTACAACAGGGCCGAATGAAGCATTATCATTACCACCTGAATCAAGGATGGAATATGTCAGCCCATCGGGTGACAGTTATGACAGCCAGTTTACAAGATTAAAAGATATTGCAGATCAAATAAATACATTGTCATTAGCTGCGGTGCTTGGTCAAAAGTTAGTGGGAGAGTCGGCAGAGGCCAAGCGAATAGACCGTTCACAAAATGACAGCACAATGATGGTCATTGCACAGCAGATGCAAGACTTGATTGATAACTGTTTGAAGTTTCATAGTGAATATTTAAATGAACCAAATGCTGGCAGTAGCTTTGTAAACAGAGACTTTGTAACCGCAAGATTAGAACCACAGGAGATTCAATCATTACTTGCATTGTTCACTGCTGGCACTATCAGTCAGGAAACATTATTAACACAGTTAAGTAGTGGTGAAATTCTTGGTGATGATTTTGATGTGGAGGAAGAAGTAGAGGCAACACAATCTGGGGGATTGATCGAAATGGAAGCCCCAACCCAACCTGACGCAGCTTAATGAATGTCAATTCCAGAGGTATTTTTTAGAGAGACTATTGATCTCAACCGTTTCAGTAATGCTGTTGCAAAAAAATATGCTGTCACTTACAACGAAGTAATTCTAAATGCTGCTAAAGAATTAAGAAATATTGAATTAAGACAAAGAAAAGCTGGAGAGGCGGTTGTTGTTGCACCACAGACAAGAAAAAGACTTAGAGCAATCATAAAACAGGCAAAAGATAACCTCAATACATGGTCTGGTGCTACGGCTAGAGATTTTAAGAAAGAATTACAAGGGATAACTCTTTTACAAAGAGATTTTATTGTAAATGAACTCAAAAAGGTAACAGCATCAGGGGATGTGCCGATCAATAGCGTTGCAGTAAGTCCAAAATATGCTGATTCGTTTATTAGTACCGATCCAACTCAAACAAATATTTTTACAAGTAAACAATTTACAGAAGATGACTTTGTGAAGTTTGGTGCTGGTAAGTTTGAACTTACTGCAAGACAAGGTGCTGCTGTAACTTTGCCAAATGGCCAAACTGTAGAAAAAGCATTTCGTGGTATTGCTGCCAGTTCACAGGAAAAACTTGCATTAGCAATCAGATCAGGTGTTTTTAGCGGAGAGACAACACAACAAATTGCAAGACGATTAGTTGGCGGGCTTGATTTTGGTCAACCAGGAACTGTGAAACAGATTGCAGCAGCAGGCGGTGAGGTTACAAAATTAGCTAATTATCAGATTCAAACTATTATCAGGACTTCTGTTAATCAAGTACAAAACCAAGCATCACAGGCTGTTTATGCTGCAAATAGTAAAGTTGCTCCTAAATACGAATATGTTGCAACACTTGATTCAAGAACTACACCAATCTGTCAGAGACTTGATGGCCAGCAGTTTGAATACAATAAAGGGCCAACACCTCCACAGCATTTTAACTGTAGGTCAACCACTGTTCCTGTTGTTGACTTTGATGGTTTGCAGAAGAAATATCCAGGGCTAGAAAAGCCACCAACGACTGCACTTGATACAAGACCAAGCATTACAGGTCGGGTTCCTCAAGGTCAGGCTTATGGTGATTGGTTATTAGATCAAAATCGAGAACTACAGATTAAAACTCTTGGTAGTGAACAAAAAGTAAAGTTTTTTAAAACATTAGCTGGCAAAAAAAATAGTTCTGGTCAAAAGGCATTGAGACAAATTATTAGAAGTGACGGCACAGAAAAAACATTAGACCAAATCAAAAAAGAATATAAACTATAGATATGCCACTAAAAAAAGGAAAATCAGAATCTGTTATCTCAAGCAACATCCGTTTGCTGATGAGAGAAGGTAAGACGCTCAAGCAGGCGCAGGCGATTGCATTATCTACATCAGGCAAAAAGAAAACAGCTAAGAAACGTAAAAGGAAGTAATATATAAACAGTTACTTTTATTGTTATGCCATCACACTATGGATCAATGAAGCCAAAGGGTAAAAAGAAAATAAAAAAAACAGGTAAAAAATAATGGGATATACATTTAAGGTTCAATCTTATGATGATGAGCCTGAAAAAAAAACTGAGGCTTGTTCTGTAAAACAGGATTTTTCAAAAATGTCAAAGATTGACCTTGAAAAGTTTGGCCGTACTATTGGAATTGAACTTGATCGAAGATTAAGTAAATCAAAATTAATTGAGCAGCTTGAGGAAGCTATCAATGTCTAGAAGGTTCAAGCGAGTTCCAAAAGATAAAAAGACAGGTGTTCCAAAGAAATATCTGTCTGGCGCAAAAAACAAGGCAGCGAAAGCTGCTGAGATTAAGAGAACTGCCGAAGCCTACAGAAAAGGAGAGTATATTGATATAAAAGCCGTATCCAAATCAAGAGTTGCCCAAAATGTCACCAAAAAAAGGAAAAAGCGTAAAAAAAGCACCAAAAGCTAAACCTTTAAGTGCACGAGTAGTGACTGCTTTAGAAAATAAAGCAAAAGATTCAAAGTTCACTTTTGGGGAACTTAAATCTGTATTTAGAAGAGGGCAAGGAGCTTGGTTGCAAAGTGGGTCAAGAAATGTAGATATTAATACTTGGGCTTTTGGTAGAGTAGATAGTTTCGTAACTGGTGATGGTGGGGCAAGGAAGGCAGATGCCGATATACTTGCAAGAGCAAACAAAAGAATTAGGAACAAAAAAAAGAAAAAATGAAACTAACTACAAGACAAAAAAACAAACTGAAAGAACATTCAGTCCACCATACAAAAGGCCATATGGATTATATGAAACGTAAGATGAGAGAAGGAATGAGTTTTGCAATGGCGCACAGAATGGCACAGGAGAAGATAGGCAAATGACATTAAGTAAAAAAGAAAAGATAGAACGTAAGCTGAAAAAGTATGGCTTAACAGAAGTTAACAAAGCAAAACCAACTCCAGGACATCCAACAAAATCTCATGTTGTACTTGCAAAAAAAGGTGATGAGGTTAAATTAATCAGGTTTGGACAGCAGGGAGTCAAAGGTGCTGGCAAGAATCCAAGAACAAAAGCAGAAAAGCAGAGAAGAGCTAGTTATTACGCAAGACATAATGCCCAGAACCCAAATCCAACAATATTTTCACCGTTATTTTGGTCACATAAGGTCAAATGGTAATTTTCACGATAATATTATAAATAAATATTACGATTTTTTATGTCAGAAGAGCCTATCAAGCCAAACCCTTCTCCTGAACAATACGCAGCCTTACAGGAAGAACTACAAAAACTAAAAGCTAATAATGCAAAATTATTAGATCAGAATATAAAAGCAAAAGAAGCAGGGAAGGCTATCCCTCCAGATGTTGATGTAAATGCTTTGATTGCCTATAAGCAAAAAAAAGAACAGGAAGAGCTTGAGGCGCAGGGTAAATATGAAGAGGCAAGAGAAAAACTTGCAACCCAGTATCGAGAAGCTGAAGAGGCTAAAAACAAAAGAATACAGGAACTGGAGCAAAGACAAAGAGAACTTGAAGTGGAAGCCCCTGCTGTCAGTGCATTAGCTGATGTTGTACATGATCCACAATATGTTTTGTCAAGAATAAACAGAGATCAACTTGCAAGAGAAGCTGATGGAACTGTTGTTATTGTTGATGGTTATAACAGAACTCCTGTAAAAGATTGGGCGCAACAAAAGATGCCTCAATGGGTACAGAAAAACCCAAGACCACAGGGGGGTGGTGCTACAACAACGAAAGTAACTGCTGATGTTATTACAGGAGAGGCCAACCCATTTGCCAAAGAATCTTTTAATTTAACTGAGCAGGCTAGATTATATCGTACAGACATTAATAAATATAATATGCTCAAAAACGCAGTTAGCGGTTAATATAAAGTTAACTTGTTTGTATGAGTTAGGTGTTGTCACCGAAAAGTAAAAATCATTAGTACATTTTTTAATGGCTACATTAAGAAGTGATTTAATTATCCCTGAGGTTTTTACACCCTATCTGATTGAAGAAACAACTCAAAGAGATGCTTTCTTGCAGAGTGGGGTCGTGACACCTCTAGCAGAATTAAATCTATCCGCAGAAAGAGGCGGTGACTTTGTAAAGATTCCATTCTACAAAGCTAACTTATCTGGAGACTTTGAAGTTCTTACAGATTCATTATCATTAACACCTGGCAAGATCACAGCCGATAACCAAATCGCTGCTGTTCTTCATAGAGGTCGTGCATTTAGTTCAAGAGACTTGGCTGCATTAGCAGTTGGTGGTGGCCCAGATCCAATGGCTGCTATCGCTCAGAAGATGGCTGCTTATGTTAACAACCAGAAGCAGAAAGACTTATTCTCCTGTTTAACTGGTGCATTTGGTTCAATCAATGCAAACGATAGCAGTTCTGCATTATTTGATTTAACAATTGATTCAGAATCAGGTGATTCTCCAACAACATTAAGTCCAAGACACGTTGCAAAAGCACAATCTTTACTTGGTGATCAGGGATCTAAGCTTACAGCCGTTGCAATGCACTCTAAGGTTTTCTATGACCTAGTAGAGCGTAATGCAATTGATCGCATTTATGACAACACTGGCGCACCTGATACAGGGGCAACAGGTGGTAGCACAACAAGAGCATTTGATGGCCCAACTGCTGTTAATACCTTTATGGGTCTTAACGTAATTGTTTCTGATGATGTTCCAACAACAGGATCTGGTTCTTCTACTGAATATTCAACATTCTTCTTTACACAAGGAGCTGTTGTTACAGGTGAGCAAGCACCAATCAGAACACAAACAGATAGAGACATCCTTGCTTTGGAAGAAGCAATGGCTGTTGATCTGCACTATATTTATCACCCTGTTGGGTTGAAATATGCAGTATCGACTGTAAATCCCTCTCGCAGCGTTCTCGAAACTGTAGGCTCTTGGTCGAAAGTCTATGAGACAAAGAACATCGGAATTGTCCGTGCTACTAACGTAAGTAACCAAGATTAATCATGGCTTCTATTTTTGAAATTGGTGCTGGTAGTTTAATCGGCCCAACAGACGGTGGTACTGTAACTCAGGCTACTAACAAATCAACAGGTGTAACTCTCAATACTGAGAGTGGACAGATCACAATGAACAACGCTGCATTAGCTGATGCTGCTGAAGTATCTTTTACAGTTACTAACAGCAAAGTTGCTGCAACAGATGTTGTCGTTGCTTGTCATGGTTCTGCTGGAACTGCTGGTGCTTACATCGTAAGTGCTAACGGTATCGCAGCTGGATCATTCAAGATCACAGTTTCTAACGTATCAGGTGGATCTCTAAGTGAAGCTATCGTTATTAACTATGTTGCTCTAAAGGGAGCATCTAGCTAAATGGGAATGTTCGCTTTCAGGCGAATGAGAGTGAGAAATGAGGCTGCTCAAAAGGCAGCTTCATTAACTCCAACTCTTGAAAAGCCAAAACCAAAACCAAAGCCCAAAAAGGTAAAACTAAATGGCGATAACTCTTGATGCAACTGTTGGTGGTGCTAACGCAAACACCTATATAACACTCGATGATGCAAACTCATTTATTGAAGGTTTAGTCCTCAGTGATGACGCAGCTGCATGGGATGGTTCAAGCAACGATAATAAAAATCGTGCGTTGTTCACGGCTGCACAAAGAATTGATCGTGAAAAGTTTTTGGGGGCTAGGGTAGACGATACCCAAGCACTAGAATGGCCAAGATCAGGAGTAAGAAAACCTGACACATACACAAATTTGTATGGCTTATCTTTTCCAAATAGATTAGTTGCTGATTATTACACCGATACTGAAATCCCAGATCGTGTAAAAAATGCACAGGTCATTTTGGCTGTTTATCTCAACAACAATAGGAACGGGTTAGAGTTGAGTGGTCTGGAAGATTTTGCAACAGTTAGTATCGGTAATATAAATGCAACCCCTAGATTTTATGGGGCAGTGGGTATTGATCGGATTCCACCGATAGTTGATCATTACCTGATGGGTATTAGAATAGGTGGAAGAGCAAACTTATCAATCAAGAGGTCTTAAAAATGGGCTACGGCTACCAATATCCAGCAGGGATAATTATTACAGATACAAATGCCCATACTGGCAGATTCGGTAAAGTGCATTGCTTATCAAATGCAGAGGTAACTTTAGTTGCTGAGAACTTAACAGAAAACGGTTCTGCAACAATTAATGGTATAACCATGAAATCATCATCTGAAATTGAAGGTGTAATTACAAGTATCACTCTTGCAAGTGGTCAAGTCATAGCTTATTCATTATGAGTCTTGCCAACGCACTAAAAAAGGCAGCATCAAAAACTCTTAGCAAACTTGGAGGTGATGTAACTATCAGACAGGTAACGGCTGGCAGTTATAACACAACCACAGGAGCTATTACAGAATCCACATCTGATACTACTGTTAAAGGTGCGTTAACAAATGTAAACCGATCTGAGGTAAATGATCTGATTGAATCACAGGATAAAAGATTAACAATATCAGCAGGGGATTTGACATTTGTACCGACCACAAAAGACAGGGTTGTTATAAGCAGTGTTGAATTTAAAATTATACAAGTTGTAACGAATGAACAAAATAATACAGCTATAAGTTTTGATCTTATCTTGAGGTAACTATGGCTAGGCAGATAAAATTAAATCAGATTGATGATGTGATGAAAGAAGTAGTGGTTGATCTTGTGCAGGCAACGACTTTAGAATGGACTGCCAGAACTAAAAAAGCAACACCTGTTTTTTCTTTAGACAATTATCCTGATTTAGATTCTATACCAAACTTTTTTACATTACCAAATGGCCAAGTTGTTCCTTTTAAAAAAGCTCTATTAGATCATGGGGCTGGCGGTTCACTTCGTGAAGCATGGCAAACACAAATAAAACCATTAAAAGGAACAATTACAAATAATTTACCTTATGCAGAGCCTGTTTGTTTTGGAATAAATTTACCGCCATCATGGGGTGGTACTTACAGAACAAGACAAAAAACAGTTCCTGGTTTTCCAGAACTTATTGCAAAAGAATTGACAACAAATTATATTCCTAGACAACTTGCAAGAATAGTGAGGAAAAAATAATGGCAGCAGTAGATTTAAATACCATCAGAGCCACAATTGAGGCGAGATTGGCTACAGAGCTTGCTTCAAGTCCTGCAATACCTGTTGTGTTTAATAATATGGCATTTGATTCGACAACAGAAGATACTTTTGTTCAATGCCAGACAAGTTTCGGGTCTGGTGGTTATTTAACAATGGGTGGATCTGCCAATTCTACAAATAGTGTTGTTGGGTTGCTTTTAATAAATATATTTACAGAAGAAGGTATCGGAGCAGGGTCAAATTATACGATTGGCAAAAGGTTGCGTGACCTTTACAATAATATTACAGTCTCAAATGTTATTTTTGATTCACCTATCGGCCCTGAAGTTTTAGCATCAAGTCCAGAAGGTAAGTTTCAAACACAAATCAGAATTACATTTGAAATATATGAGGATCTTTAAATGGAAATTACAGAACAAATGCTTGATGCTATCGAAGCTGTAAAAGGTAGAAGAGAGCCTCAGTATTGGGATGGTCGCTGCAAGCGATATATGGAAAAGCAAGAAAATTTAAAAAAAGATGTAAAAAATTCCAAAAAAGGTTAATATAAAATAAATACTTTCTTTTGTTATGGCTATTAAGGGTGATGTTGGGAAAATCATGTTTGAAAATGCTGGCGGCACCGAAGCTGACGTTGGACAAACAAGATCATGGTCTTTGTCTATTAGTAAAGACGTTATAGAGACAACAAAACAAGGAGATACTTTTAAAACAAATATTGGTGGTTTAATTGCTGGCGAAGGTTCAGCAGAACTTTTATATGCCCCTGGTGAAACAGGCGCAGGCTACACAACATTTATTGATGATGTTTTAACAACAGGTGATAATGCTGACGCATTATTTGAATTATTTCCTGATCGATCAACTTCAGCAAAGAAAATTAGTTTTGCTGGAATTATTACTTCCGCAGAATATGGTGCAACACTTGGCGAAGTTCAAATAATTAATATCAGTTTTATTACAAGCGGTACCATAACTTCAGCTATATAGTAAATTTTAAATAACTAACCCCATTCAATTAATGCCAAACAAAAGAACTGTTGATTTGTTGACTGAATCTTACAAAGATCAGATGACAGCTAGACGTAAATATGAATTTAAAAACTCAAAAGGTGAAAAGGTTGTTGATTTATACTTTAAACCATTAACTAGATACGATAGGCAACTTGCGCAGGGTGTAGCAGGGACTGATGAGGCTCTTACAGTATCAACTCAATTACTTTGCCAAATGGCAGAATTAGAAGATGGTACAAAGGCTTTTGCTCTTGCAGATGCACCAAACTTACAAAGAGAATTACCAGAGAATATTTTAAATGAAATAGAGTTGTTTTTGTTTGATATAAAACTTGATGTAGATACAGCAAAAAAGGATTAAGGCGAGATAGTTGGTTAAACTTTGAGTTTTTTCTCGCAATAGAATTAGGCAAAACAATAAATGAACTGAGAACTTCTATTTCTGAGGAAGAGTTGATATATTGGGCTGCATATTATGAAAACAAGTATGAAGAAGAAAAAAGAGCAGCACAACGACAAAAGGCCAAATCAAGGTAATATATAGTAAAGGCTTTTTTATTTGTGGCAGAGTCAGTTGTTACCTTAAGAGTTGATGCCAGTGGTGCAACTAGAGCTTTAAAAGGTGTCCAGAGTCAAACTAACAAATTACAATCTGCTTTTGGTGGCCTTAGAACTGCTATTGGTGGTATTGGCCTTGGATTATTAGCAAAGAACGCAATACAAACATCAACTAATTTTGAAAAACTAAATGTAAGACTTGGGCTTTTAACAAAGGCATCTGGAACTTTTGCCAGATCACAAGAAATAGCTGCTGATGCACAGAAAGCTTTTGGATTAAGTGCAACTGAGGCTCTTGAGGGAATAACAGATATTACAGCTAGATTACAACCTCTTGGTGTAGGTGTTGAAGATATAAAATCAACATTTTTTGGATTTAATACAGCAGCAAAACTGGCTGGAGCTTCAGCTATTGAATCATCAAACGCATTCAGGCAACTTGCTCAGGCTCTTGGCTCTGGAAGATTAGCTGGAGATGAATTTAGAAGTATATCAGAACAAATCCCAACATTGCTTCAACCCATCGCTGACGAACTTAATGTTCCAATAGGTAAATTAAAAGAACTGGCTGCTGAAGGTAAATTAACAAGTGATGTTGTATTAAAAGCATTAAGAAAAATCGAAACAGATGGAAGTGCGTCATTAAAAGCATTAATTGAAAATGACCCTACCCAAGTATTCAAAGATCTATCAAATGAAACAGAAAATTTATCAAGGGCTTTTGGTGAGGCATTACAGCCTGCCGTATTACCTGTTATTAAAGCATTAACTGAATTAACTATTGCAGCAACTAATTTTGTAAATTCTCCAATAGGGAAAACTGCACTAATATTTACAGCGATTGCGGTTGCAGCAAAAGGTGTTTTGATAGTCTTGCCATTAGTTAGTGCTGCATTAATAAAAGTAGCTGCAGCTGGTGGTTTAGCTACCTTAGCTCTTAACGCAATACCATTTGTTGCTATTGCAACAGGTATCGGAGCTATTATTACACAGTTAATAAAGCAAAAACAAGAACAAGATAAAGTTACTCAAGCAATAAAAGATGGTGAAGAAGCACAGTTGAGAGCTTTAGAATCTGATCTAAGCATAAAAATGGCAAAAGAATTTGCCATAATCAATTCTTCAAATGATAAGAGGTCAATAGCAGCAGCAGAAAGAAGGCTTGCTCTATTGCGTGCGCAATATGTGCCTGTAAGAAAAAGATTAGATACTGTAATTCAAGAAAATGCAGTAGTAAAAGAGAATAATAAAACAGCACAAGAAAATAAAGAAATACAAGAGGAAATAAATAAACTAATAAAAGATAATTTAGACAAAGCTATCGCTTATGAACAGGCCGAAATGGATGCTGTAGATGCAAAAGGAAAATTAATAGACAAATTAAGCGATCAAAGAGCTTTGGCACAAGCGGCACTTGATGGAAATCTAGAACAAGTACAAACACAACAAGAAATAAACGCTCTTGTTGCAATTCATGGCGAAGGAATGAGAGATATAATTACAGCATATATTGAAGGTACAAATGCACTCAAGAAACAAAAAACAGAAGCTGATAAGTTACAAGAAACATTTGACGCGATTGGTGCTTCCATAGAATCGAATATAAAAAATAATCTTAAAGATGCTATTACTGGCGCACAGTCTTTTGGTGATGCCATGAACAATGTTTTAAATAATATAAAAAATAAACTTTTGGATCAAACTTTTGATAAATTATTTGAAGGTTTTCAAAGTGGCTTTTCTGGAGATAAAGAACAAAAAGGAGGTCTTGGTGGCCTTTTGGGTAGTGTTATTGGAGGTCTTTTCAGAGCAAATGGTGGCCCTGTAAAAGCTGGGCAGCCATATATTGTTGGAGAACGTCAAGCCGAACTATTTGTTCCTAATAGATCTGGCACTATTTTACCTTCTGTTCCGACAGGAGGTGATAGCATTACAAATATAGTAAATGTTTCCGTAGACGCTTCTGGTAGCTCAGTACAGGGCGATGGTGCAATGTCTCAACAATTAGGAGAAACTATAGCATTGGTTGTACAAGAGACTATTGTAAGAGAAAAAAGAAATGGAGGTTTATTAGCATAATGGCAACTTTTCCCTCAGTTACACCAGCCTATGGACAAACACAAACGATAGAGCAAGATAATATTGTTGTAAAACTTGGTGATGGATATGAGCAAAGACTTGTTCGAGGACTTGCAGCAAATAAAAGGTATCACGTTGTAAGTTTAGTATTTAACATTTCACAAACTGATGCTGATACAATTAACACATTTTTAAATGCACGTTTTGATGATCAAGATGCTTTTCAATACACAATAGGTGGTGAATCCTCGGCTAGAAATTTTAAATGCACTAGAAGAAGTGCATCTATACCTTATAACAACAGAGTCACAATGAATCTTACTTTTGAGGAGGTTTTTGAGGCTTAATGGCAATACCTCATTCTGAATTACAAAAAATAAATCCTAACTCAATAATTGAGTTGTTTGAATTAGAACTTGTTGAGGGTTTGCATTATGAAACTGGCAATCCATCAAATGTTCCTACAATTTACCGCTTTCATGCTGGTGGCAATATAGATACTTACGCAAATATAGTTTGGCAGTCAAATACTTATGAGAGGTTCCCAGTAGAAGCAAGTGGTTATGAATTTTCTGGTGAGGGTAAAATACCAAGACCTACATTAGTAATGAGCAATTTAGGTGGTATTACAAGATTAGGCTCTGTGATTAGAGTTACAGATTTGTTACTTTCAGTTAATTTAGTAACGGCACATAATGACTTATTAAATGCAAAAGTAACAAGAAGAACACTAACGGCAGATGCTTTAGATGCAAGCAATTTTACTGGTAATACTAATCCTTTCGGCACACCAAGTTCAAACGAATTTCCACAAGAAATACATTTTATAGATAGGAAAATTCAAGAAAGAAGAGATTTAGTTTCTTTTGAATTAGTAAATAGACTTGATATGGAAAACAAAAGAGTGCCAGCAAGACAAGTCACAAGAAAAGATTTTGAAGGTGTTGGCACATTTATAAATTAATTATGAATGAATTTTGTAAATTACAAGCTATTGCACACGCTAAAGAAGAAGCACCAAATGAGTGCTGTGGATTATTTTTGAAAACAGATGACGGACTTGAATACTTTAAATGCAAAAATATTTCGCATGAATTTGAAATGACTTCCTTTATCATTGATCCATTAGACTTTGCTGATGGAGAGGACAAAGGAGAAATACTAGGGATAGTTCATTCACACCCTCAAAACGTATTAGAATTTTCGCCAGAGGATATTGTAAGTTGTAATTCAGTTCAAATACCTTTTTACCTTGTTTGTCCAGATTTGGATAAAATGATTGTAATAGAGCCTAAAGAAGATGCTTAAAAAAATAAAAGTTTATGGATTTATAAAAAAATTTACAGGCCAAAGTGAATTTATGGCTGATGTAAATTCTCCTTATGAGGCATTTAGTTTTTTGTTTTGTAATTTTAAAGGTCTTGAACAGAAAATGGCTAAACAATTATTTTGTGTAAAAGTTGGAGATAAAGCAATATCTGAAGATCTTTTAAGTATCAGAACAGAACAAGATATAAAAATCATACCTTTAGTTCATGGTAATTTTTTTACTCTTCTTTTGGGTATAGGTTTGAAATATGCAGCTAAAGAATATATAAAAAGAGAAATTATAAGAAACATAGTAACGTATATTGCCGTAAGCATGATTACTCAGGGTGTAAATAATATACTTTCACCACAACAAGACACACGAAATCCACAATCAAGAGAAGATCCGCTTGATCCATCTTCTTTAGCAAGTAACTATTCATTTACAGGGCTGACAAATATTAGTCAAGCTGGTATTCCAGTTAATTTGGCATATGGAGAAATTTTAGTTGGTTCTATTGTGGTTTCAAATGGAATTGATACAGTTCAAGTGGAAGGTACAAACTGATGAGTATTAAAGAATTTGACCAAAGTACAACTTTTTCAAATCCTGATTTACCTAGTGGAGCATTATCTTCAAAGCAGTTTAATACCATTGTGGAGCTACTTTCTGAAGGTGAAATAGAGGGAAGTGCAACGGCATCAAAAAATGGAGTCACAGATAAAACATCAACAGCTTATATAAATAGTTTTAAAAAAGATATTTTTCTAAATAAAACACCGATTCTTCAAGCTGCTGCAAGTGTAACATCACCTCAAGATAGTGATTTTAATTTTAAAGATGTTGGTCTTGATTTCAGAGATGGCACTGCAAATCAAACTTTTATTTCTGGAATAAAAAATATAGAGACAGAGGTTGGTATTGGAACAGAAGTCACAACTACAAATCCCGTTACACATACCGTAACTCAATCTACAATTAATGCGGTGAGAGTAACTTTACAATTCCCTTCTATGCAAGTTTTTAATGATGAGGGTGGAATTGATGGAACAGAAGTTCGTTTATTGATAAAGGTTATAGAAAATGATGGCACTACAACAACTGCTGTAGATGACACCGTAAAAGGAAGATCGACAAACGCATATTTTAGAGATTATTTAATAAACCTGGCTAGTGGTACTTCTTTTCCTGTGCAAATAAGAGTTGAAAGAGTTACAGCAGATAGCACAGACGCAAATACTGTGAACGCTTTCAGGTTTAATTCTGCCACAGAAATAATTATGAAGCAAAACGCATATCCAAACACTGCGCATACAGCTTTAAGATTTAGTGCTGAGAAATTTCCTAGAATCCCAAACAGGCGGTATCTCATAAGGGGACTCAAGATCAAAATTCCGTCAAATTCAACTGTAAATGCTACTCATGGCAATCTTACTTATGCTGGTACATGGGATGGCACTTTTAAGGCTAGTAAAGAATGGTGTTCAGATCCAGCTTGGATTTTATATGATTTATTGACTAATGATCGCTATGGCTGCAATATTGCTGAAGCCTCTCTTGATAAATTTAGTTTTAAGACTGTTAGTGAATATTCTGGAGCATTAATTGACGCTGGTAACGGTGATGGTAGCACAGAGCCAAGATTTAGTTGCAACGTGAATATAACACAACAAACAGATGCATTCCACCTAATTAATGCTTTATGCAGCACAATGAGAGCTATTGCTTTTTATTCTGCTGGCACCATAGCAATTTCACAAGATGCTGAAGGTCAAGCAACAAAATATATTTTTAACAATTCAAACGTAACAGATAGTGGATTTGTCTACAACGGCTCAAGCCTTAAAACAAGACACACAGTAATTAATGTTCAATATTTGGACTTAGTTACACAAGAATTAGATATTGAAACTGTTGAAGCTGACGCAGCCACTCAAGCAAAGTACGGAATACAGACTAAAACCATAAAAGCATTTGCCTGTACCTCAAGAGGGCAAGCAGCAAGGTTAGGAAAATGGTTTTTGTTTAATGAACAAAACTCAGGAGAAACTTGTGCCTTTACTACAACTGCTGCTGCTGGTGTTTTGGTTAGGTGTGGAGACATTATTGAAATTGCAGACTCATTAAAAGCTGGAGTTAGAAGGGGTGGTCTGCTTTCTTCAGTAACAAGTACAACAGTTGTTGTTTTAGATAACTCAGCTTCAACAGATATTCCAACTACAAACAGCCCAACAATTTCTATTGTGATGCCTGACGGCTCGGTCGAAACTAAAACTATAAGCAACGTATCAGGAGCCACAATAACTGTTTCTTCTGCATTTAGTACAACACCAAATGCAAACGCACCTTACGTGCTAGAAAACTCAACTTTAGAAACTACAACCTGGAGAGTTATATCTGTAAGTGAAAATGATGATCTTACTTTTTCAATTACTGCTCTTGAACATATTGAAGGTAAATATGCTTTTGTTGAAGATGGAACTGCATTACCAACAAGAACAATAAATTCTTTAACACAAGTATTAGATCCACCTGTTGGACTTACGGCCACAGAGCAGATTGTACTAATTAACAATAAAGCAGTTTCAAAAATACTATTAGATTGGCAAACACAATCAGGGGCAGCAAGATATGAACTTCATTACAGAGTTAATAATGGTAGTTTTACAAAAATAGAGACAGTTTCAAGTTATGCAGAAATACTGAATAGTGAAGCTGGAACTTATGAATTTAGATTATTTTCTTTTAATGGTTTAAATGAACCAAGTAGGAATCCAGCAACATTAACATTTAATGCCGTTGGTAAAACTGCACCACCTTCAGATATAACTAATCTTACTTATGAACCTATCTCTGATAAAGAAATAAGACTTAGATGGGATGCTGTACCAGACCAAGATGTACGTGCAGGCGGTCGTATTCATATACGGCACACCCCAAAAACAGACGGAACTGGTACTTTTCAAGATGCAACAGATTTGGTCTTTGGCTTAAGTGGAGCATCAACAGAAAAAATTGTAAGTTTATTAGAAGGAGAGTATATCCTTAAAACACAAGATGATGGAGACAGATTCAGCACAGGAGAAACATCGCTTGTTATAGATAAACCAGAAGCACAGCCAAAGCTTCTTGTACAGGCAAGGAGAGAAGATCAAGATGATCCAAAATTTCAAGGTTCAAAAACTAACATCGGTTTTGATTCTGGTACTAATTCAATAAGTTTGGCTGGAACAGGAAACTTCGACAGCAGTACAGATATAGATTCTGAAACCTCCATTGATGACATTGGTGGTGTTTCATCAACTGGTACTTATTTATTCAATGAAACTTTGGATTTAGGTGCTGTGTTTAGCCTTGATCTGAGAAAAATAATTCAAACTGATTCTGTATATTCTTCAGATTTAATTGATTCAGTTACAGATATTGATGCAAGACAGGATTTTGATGGCACAGCTTCGGTTGATACAAATGCAGAGGTGTTTGTTCAGACTTCACAAGATGGAAGTAGCTATTCAGGTTTTCAAAAGTTTGCAAATGGAACATTTAAAGGAAGGGCATTTAAATTTAAATGTGTATTATCAACAAAAGATACAAACCAAGATATTAGAGTTAGCCAATTAGGATATTTTGCAGAGTTTCAAAGAAGAACAGAACAAAGCACAACAACTATTGCTTCAGGAGCAGGGGCGAAGTCAATCAGCTTTAATTCACCGTTTTTCACAGGTACTAGTGCATTATTAGGTGCAAACTCTAACCCACCAGCAATAGGAATTACTGCTTTCAATATGGCATCAGGTGACTTTTTTGAGTTATCAAGTATTACTGGAACTGGATTTACTGTTCATTTCAAAAACAGTTCTGGAAGTTCTGTGGATCGAAACTTTAACTTTACTGCTATTGGTTTTGGTAAAGGGTAAAATTTAGGATATACTTAGAAAAAAAGTTGGTTTGCTATGTCAAGAGTTGATAACACTGGTGGGTCAGGTTTTACAACTGACAACGGAACTGGTCTTGTTGTAAGAACAAAGCTAAATCAAATAGTTGCTGCATTAAGCACACTAAATCAAGGCTCTGGCGACCCCTCAATCGGTGTTGCAGCATATGTTCCACATATTGATGGCGATACCTTAAAAATTAGAAATTCTGCTAATAATGCTTTTGTAACGCTAGGTGATGTATCTGCAACAAACTTTGGTCATGCGGGATTATCGGCAGCTAATACTTTTACCTCAACAAATATATTCCAGGAAGATGTAACCTTTGATGGTGCTACTGCAGGGAGGGATATTGTTTTTGACAGGTCAGAAAATGCATTAGAATTTGCAGATGACGCTAAAGCAAAGTTCGGTGCAAGTGATGACTTGCAACTTTTTCATTCTGGTGGTGAAAATTTTATTAGAGGTACTGCTTCAACTTCTCCTTTATATATTGATTGCTGTCAAAATCTTAATATAAGACATTTAGACACAGACGGATCAAACACCGAAGATATGATTAAGGCTATAGCTGATGGAGCCGTAGAACTTTATCATAATAATGTAAAAAAGATAGAAACAGCTAGTGGAGGCATATCACTTACAGGAGGAGCAGCAGCCAACGTCACAGCCCTTTCTGATGGTTCAACAATAACAATAGACATGGCAACAGCCTGTCATCATTCAGTAACGCTAGGAGGCAACAGAACCTTTGCAGCACCTTCAAATCAGGTGGTTGGCCAAGCGGGCAGCCTCTTTCTCACTCAGGATTCGACTGGAAGTCGTACTGCTTCTTTTAACTCAGCATTTAAATTTGTAGGCGGTACAGCGCCAACACTTACAACAACTGCTTCTGCAGTAGATCGAATAGACTACATAATTTTATCCAGTAACGTTATTCATTGTGCAGTTTCATTAGACGTTAAGTAATGCCATTTTTTGATCCAATAAGAATCGGAGCTGCTGGGGCGGCTGATACAACATATACAGTAGATCGTAGCTTAAGAATTAATAATGATGACAGTGCTTATTTATCTAAAACTTTGAGTTCAGATGGAAATAGAACTACTATGACATTGAGTGTTTGGTTAAAAAGAGGAAATTTTGGTGAAATGATGATATTAGATGCTTATGAAAATGATGCAAATAGAACTAGATTAATGATTGACGCTGGAAATAGAATGCAATTTGTTACTAGACTTTCTGGTAACGATCATCAATTAATAACAACTGGTATTCAAAGAGATCCTTCAGCATGGTATCACTTTGTTTGGGCAATAGATACAACAGACTCAACTGCTAGTAATAGAGTAAAAATGTATATAAACGGTGAACAACAAACAGACTTTGTATCAACAAGTTATCCAGATCAAAACGAAGCTATGCTGATTAATAAAGACGTTTTACATACTATTGGGATTGGACAGGATAGTGCAGGTCTTGAAGTGCCTTTTGATGGATATTTGGCAGAGATTAATTTTATTGATGGTTTTCAATACGACCCTTCATATTTTGGAGAAACAAATGTTACAACAGGTCAATGGAATCCTAAAGAGTATACAGGTAGCTATGGTTCAAAAGGATTTTATTTAAATTTTTCAGATAATTCTGGAACGACTGCAACTACACTTGGCAAAGACAATTCTGGCAACAGCAACAACTTCACACCAAATAATTTTTCTGTAGCTGATGGGATAGATGGCGATTCATTTGCAGATACACCAACAAATAATTTTTGTACTTTAAATCCTTTAGTAAGAAGTCAATCAGCACAATCATTAGCAAACGGCAATTTACAAAGGTCTGGAAATGCACGTAAGTGTGTAGGTACTTTTCTTTTAAAAAATAATAAATATTATTTTGAGGTTAAAGTTGAAGATGGTAACGGTAACGCTGCAATAGGAGTAACGCAAGCTGACACAGACCTTAGAGATAGAGATAATACTGAAGCTGCTGCATATTTTCCTAATGGAGAATATAAAATTGAAGGATCTGGACAAACATCAGGTTTTTCAACTTATGGCAACGGGGATATTATTGGGGTTGCAATAGATACAACTTTGTCTACACCTAAAGTTTGGTTCGCAAAAAATAACACATGGCAGGGAACTGGCGATCCATCAACAACAGGGTATTCACTTACAACAGGGAAAGATTATGTTTTTAATATAGATCATGCAAGTAGTGGTAGTTCAACAACAGCTACAGCTTTTTTTGGAGGTCATAAAGGAGAATTTAACTACACCCCACCAACAGGATTTGTAGCTGCAAGTTCAGCAAACTTACCCGACCCAACAATACTGCTACCTAATAAACATTTTGATACCACTCTTTACACAGGTAATAATTCATCACAAGAAATATCAACATTAAATTTTCAACCTGATTGGTTGTGGTTTAAAAGCAGATCTAGCACTAGCTGGCATGCTTTGTTTGACAGTGTTAGAGGAAGAGGACAAGGTTTAGCCAGTAACAATTCAAATAGCGAGTACACCAGTTCTGCTTCTAATGATTTAGTTTCTTTTGATGATGATGGTTTTACTTTAGGTTCTAATCAAAATTGGGGTTCAGTTAATGGATCAGGTAATAGTATTGTTACTTGGGCTTGGAATGGAGGCGATACAGATGGCAAAACTTATACAGTAACAGTTGTTTCTGATTCTGGTAATAAATACAGGTTTGATGGTTTTGGAACTTCTGCTGTAACTCTTGATTTGGCAGAAGGTGGAACTTATATCTTCGATCAATCTGATAGTTCCAACTCTGGACATCCACTAAGATTTTCTACAACATCTGATGGTACTCATGGTAGTGGGTCTGAATATACAACAGGAGTGACTACATCAGGTACACCAGGATCATCAGGTGCAAAGACAACTATTGTTGTAGCTGCCTCTGCTCCTACTTTGTATTATTACTGTTCTGTTCATAGTGGAATGGGGGGTCAGGCCAATACAAACTCAACTCTTGGATCAAGTAATTTTGATGGAACAATTCAATCAACTGTAAAAGCAAATTCAACAGCAGGGTTTTCAATAATTACTTATACAGGTAATGGTTCTAATAGTAGTACTGTTGGACATGGATTAGGAGTTACACCTGATGCTGTAATCATAAAAAGAAGAGATGGTAGTGGTAGTTGGATATTTGAATCACCTCATACATATAATGGTAGAGGAATGTATTTAAATTCCACCAATGGGTCTAATACTGCTGGTCCAGATACAACTTCAAGATCATCAACTTTAGTAACATTTGTAGATTCTGGAGATACTAACAGAAGAGTAAATATAAATGGAGAAACTTATGTAATGTACTGTTTTTCTAATGTTGCTTCCTATTCTAAAATTGGGTCATATACAGGCAACGGAAATGCTGATGGCACGTTTGTTTTTACAGGCTTTAGACCAGCTTGGATTATGGTAAAAAGAACAGATTCATCACCTCATGATTGGTTTATTTGGGATAATAAAAGACCAGAATTTAATGTAAACAATATTTTAATTAGGCCAAACACATCAGGTGGAGAACAAACTTATACATCAATTGACATTCTATCAAATGGTTTTAAAGCGAGAAGCACAGATGGCGATTTTAATGGCAGTGGTGGTTCTATCATTTATTTAGCATTTGCGGAAGCACCATTTAGAAACGCTCGTGCCAGATAAACGAGTATATACTAAAATAAAACTATGGCTTTTTTATTAGACGGAAAACCTTTAGCAGTTGATGTGGCATTTAGTCACAACGATATAAATTACCCTGCTAACTGGTTAAGACTATCAACAGCAGATGAAAAAACAGCCCTTGGCATTACAGAGGTTGCTGACGCACCAACATATGACAATAGATTTTATTGGGGTGATGGAACTGCAAAAACTCTGACAGATACAAATGAAGTTGATGAAAATGGCGATCCATTATTAGATTCTGAAGGTAATCAAGTAATAACTTTAGGTGTTAAATCAGTATTAAAAGCACAAGAAAAAGCTACTGCTGGCAGTTTGTTAGCTAGATATGATTGGTACGTTGTTAGAAAAGCAGAAAAATCTACTGCAATACCTACAGCGATTACAACTTATCGTGATGCCGTCAGGACAGCTTGTAATACAAGGGAAACAGAGATTGATAACTGTGCAGATACCGCAGCTTTAGTTACTCTTTATGGGTCAACAGAAACAGATGGAGTTTATACACCTAACATGACACAATATCCAGTAGATCCTAACGCTTAATTTCTTGCATTTGCATTCTAGTAAACAACCCCATAGTGACGTAGAGAGGGCTGATTGCTACTATAAGAAGCAGAACGACTAAACTCATTAATGAGCAAGCTCGTATTATCTGGTATTTAATCATGTTCCAAAAAATCTCTAATATTTTGAGTATAGCCTCATTTATACTCATAGTCAGCACTTTAATTTCAGCATTTTTTGGTTACAAGTATGTAACTAGTGAACAGTTTAAAACGAAGATAATGAACGAGGTTCTAGGAAATGTACAAGGACTTATGCCTGATATTCTTGATGCAGAAATACCTGATGTTACTGGGCCATCAATGCAACTTCCTAAATTAAAGTGAATTGTTACTGGTGTAATTCTGAGTTAATACCAAGTGGAGATATAGATATTGATGAGTCTATGCCGACTTATCCTGAGTTTTCGGTAATGACTAATTTAGTCTGTGGTAAATGTTACGCAGAGGTAGAGGTGCTTAAAAAAAGAGATGCCTATGACTAATATTAATGAGATTGTCATACCTGAGATAAAAACTATAAATGTTCCAATATTTGTTCCTTCAACATCAAACTCATTAAATGTACCTTTACCTAATATAAATTTACCTGGATGCGTTAAATCACATCGTGATGCAAAACCTAGTAATACTGCAATTGTTGAGGATGATGTAAACGGATCATTTTATTCTTGTCCTCCAGGATATCAAATACCTTCTTATGTTCCGATAGAATATAATCCTAAAAAATTAGAAATAGTAGAACAAAAACAAGAACAAAAACCTGCACAAAAAGTCCCAGAAAAGAAGTTTGAACAACCGCAAATTCCAGAGCAGAAGAAAGAAAAAGAAAAAATTAAATTGATTGATTGTCCAGGGGACGATAATTTAAGAGTAGGCCAATATGCTTCAGAACTTAAACTAGAGATTGTCGTATCACATCGTAGATCGGATGATGGACTTAAATGCTATGAAGTTTATGAAGACGTTCCGTTCATCTCTCAATACCTACCTCCTGTTTCTACTGTTGTTAGCACTACTGCTATTGGACTTATCGCTGCGAGTAGTCCAGCATTACTCTCAATTATTAAGCCCCTTGTGAAAAAATTAGTAGGACGTTTTAGCAAAAAATCTATTGCTGAGAAGGAATAATTTTATGTGTATGAGGAATCACTTGATTAGCTTTTGGCACTAAATAAACATCCTTACAAATATTATAAAAAGGACTATCCGTAGTCAGCATTATGCCCTCCTGTTTTAATTTTCCGCATTCACGGATTCGGGCTATCTGCCAGTCAAGCCTTTTATTTTCCAAGACTTGTTTCTGTATAGAAATTTGTGTATCGGCAGCAGACTTGCATTGATTTTGTAATCCACGATCTAATGGAATACTGAAAGATGCTGATACTCCAAAATTTAATGCAAAACTATCTTTGTTTGTTCCAGAGTAATTTAATTGTTCATAAAGTACCACCCCTGGATTATCAGGCACACCATCTTCATCTGCGTCTGTTGGATCATATACAGGAGTTGTATAATAATCTCGATATGGTTTTAAATAATTTGCTCCAAAAGTGCTAAATGGGCTAATCGTGAGTGTTGGCCCTTGGCATACAATATTACCTCCATATTGATTAGTAGTCATATTCCCTGTTAAAGATTGAATTGCCATATTCGTTACCGAGCCATTATTGGATTGACTTACAGCATTAGCAAAGACTTGCGTTGGATATAAAAGTATTACTGAGAGAATACTGAGGTACTTGTAATTACGCTTTGTGATTCTATATTTCTTTGTATTGTTGTCACGTTGGAGATTCCTCCAGGGCCTCGATAAGTTTCCGTAAACTGGAATGCGTTCCCAGAATTTGAATCGGTTAATGTGAATACTGGTTTGTTTTCTCTCGATAAATCTAGACCTGTCCATGTATAAGTTTGACCACCTACTGTCC
>VTLG01005848.1_pt1 | contig 35701 bp, 45 predicted proteins | sample 4694571 | NCBI WGS metagenome assembly VTLG01 (sample SAMN12604809, study PRJNA352737) | marine metagenome | biome: ENVO:00000447; feature: ENVO:00000209|ENVO:00000569|ENVO:01000036; material: ENVO:00002151; isolation source: viral sequences binned using virsorter ...
AAATACAAGTCTTTCAAAGAGGTTTCAATAGATGACCCAGAAATTGCTAAATACTTTGAATAGGAGGCTTTAAATGGCTTTAACAAATACGTTATCGGCTCTCACAAGAGAGAAGTTTATGCCTATTCTGGTGGACAATATTTTCAACTCCAACGCTTTATGCTTAAAACTTTTAAAGAATGCAGACAAGTTAGATGGTGGATCTAAAATAGTTGTTCCAATAGAATACGCAACAAATGCTAATACTGGCTGGTTATCATATACAGCTAGTGGTAGTGCTACGTTAAGTGGGCAAACAGCACAAGCAATCACAGATATTGCTCAAAGATCTGAATGGAACTGGGCAACAGCTTACTCAGCAGTCTTGATTAATGGTGAAGAACTTAAAATGAACGAAGGTTCTAATAGGGTTCTTTCTATTATGAAAGCTAGAATGAGTAACGCTGAAAAGTCTATCCGTGATACTTTTGGTACTGGATTGTTTAATGATGGTGCAGTTTCTGATGGTCTTACTTCATTAAATGGGTCTGGTACAGCAGCTGCTGGTGATTATAGTGGTGCAAGTGAATTAATAGATACTCCTACAGCAACTGATATGTTTCACGCTCCCGGTAATGAGAACAATACTGTTTGTGGTTATAATCGTGAGTTGGGTATTATTAATTCAGACACTAATACTTGGTGGGATGCAAAAGTAGGTAGCTTTGGTACACTATCGGCAAGTGTTGATAGTTCTGGTGCTGACTCAACAGCTTGCACCTTTGCAGAGTTTACTAACCCTTCTGATGGTGTTGCAGATGGTGTTATAAAAATGACACAAATGTATGGTGCTTGTAGCGTTGATTCAGATCAGCCAGATTTGATTGTAACTTCACAAGTTATCTACGATGCTTATGAGAGTTCACTTCAAGCTAATAAAAGGTTTGAAGGTGATTCTACATTAGCTGATGCTGGTTTCCAAACATTACGTTTTAAAGGTGCTAGTGTTGTTGTAGATAGTCATTGTCCAGCCGGTCATATGTACTTCTTAAATACTAAATACTTAGACTTCAAAGTTCACTCTAAAAGAAACTTTGAGTTTGAGAACTTTAGAAACCTAGAAGCTAACGATGTTATGCAAGCTAGAATCTTCTGGATGGGGCAGTTAGTTTGTTCTAATCCTAGTAGACAAGGTTTGTTAGTCGGTGGACCAACTGGTTATTAAAATAGTTAAATCATTGTGGGTGGGGGTAATACCCCACCTACTCTTAGGAGAAATATGCTTTTATCAGAACTAATAACAGAATTACAATATAGGGTAGAGGATGATAGTGATAACTCTCGTTATCCAGAGGCTCAGAAAATAGATGCAATTAACAATGCATATTACACTTTACTTTCTATAGTAGAGGATAATGATTTAGGTAAATTTAAACTTACTAAAAGGTCAATACAATTTAATTTAGAGTCAGATACTGGTTTTTTATATGCAAGATTGTCTAGTAATGTACCTTTAAGAATAGCTAATGCTAGAGATATATCTAATCGTAGGGAATGTAAGATAGTAACGAAGGATAAATTATTTAGTTCTGGTAGTCGTTATAAGTATGGAACATTGGTTTCTTTATGTAAGAATTATACATCTGGTACAGATTTAACGACAATATACGCTACTCCATTATCTGCAACGAATATTACGATATGGTATATTCAAGAGGTTGATGGGATAACTACTAGGGATGAATACCCTATAACAGATTTATTAAAGCCTATTGTTCTTGGGATAGCTGAGTCAGAGTTGTGGAGAGCAGATAATGACCAGACAAGAGCAAAAGAGGCTTATGCAGAGGCAATTAATATTTTACAAGCACAAGAGGGTAAATGAAAATAGAAATACCATTAAAGGGTGGATTTAATTCTCAATTTGATCCAGAGGAGGTTGGTACTGGATTTACAGAGATTGTTAATTTAGTAAACACAAGGAATGGTAAGTTTACAAAAAGACAAGCTGTTGGTAATGAGAAAGAAATTATTAATACTAAGATTGCGAGTATAATGCATTGGTTAGCACCAGACGGTAATTATTATTATATTGTGTATGATTCAGATGATGAGATTGCTTTAAGGGAGATTAAAAGATTTACAAATGATTATCAAGATTCTTTAACTATAGGTAGTTTTCAAACAAAACCAGATAGAATAGAGATAGATAATAATGGTGAATTTGTAAGATTTACTTGTGGTCATAGTGAGCTACCAAGAATATACCAATATATTAAAAGGTCTTTATTTTGGGGTTCAGAAACATCGTATTCTTTAGGTGGGTTTCATTTTGATTATGCTCATCCAAGAGATTTAATAACTCCAAATAAAATTGGTGCATTTATTAAAAGTATCAGAGATGATGCAAATATTGATGTATTGACATCTAATAAAATAATGAAAAAAGAGATGTTTTCAGATGAATCTAAAACATTAGACATCGGTTATTTTGAAGATTTTGAAAAACATTATTATTATAGTTATAGCTTAGTTTATGATGGTGTTCAAGAATCACTTTTAACTGAAACAGATTTAAATACAAAGCATTTAAATTTTTACAATAATGTTGGTGAAACATTAGGTGGTGCAATACAAGCAGAGATGAGGTTTGATTTAGGTACAAGTTTAGCAAATTGGAATCCAAGAATTACTGGGATAAATATATATAGAGGCTCTACATCTAATAAATCTACTCATAAAAAATTAATAACTGCTAGTTTAAAAGATACTGATCATTCTTTATCTTATAAAGCAGTAAATGATGGCTTTACAAGTGCATTGTATTATGTTGAGGGTGCTAATTTTGTAGAAAATTCATTAACTGGGAAACAAATTCGTTTCCATTTTAAGACAGTATCAAATACAGATGATTTTGGTACTAGGACAATTAGAGGTAATACAAAAGATTGTATATTTGTTGACCCTAGTACAAGACACAATGATGGATATGGTGCTATATGGAATCAATTTATACCTATAGTATCAGATGTTCAATATGATGATATCGAACACAAGCGTTGGTCAAGTGGTCCTAAAGAAAATGAATGGGTTACTACACTAAGTGCTGGTAGTGGAGTTGGTAATGAAACCTCAGAGTATACTGGATATTATTCATATCTTGGTGGGAGTGATAGTTATTTTAATACAGAATTAGGTACACACGCTGGTGGAATACGAACTGGTGGAACTGAAGAAACAACAAATTCTAGAGAATATTTATGTTCTCTTAAAATAAATTGTGATGATTTCCCAGAGATTGATGCTGGGGCATCATACCCACAAACATATAAATTGTCGATAATGATTGGTTATAGTGTAGATAGGCTGAATGCTCATATGGATAACAAGGAATTAGATTATCTAACTACATCAGTAGGTTTGGTTTCTGGTACAGAACCAACTATTAGTAATATCTCTACTCTAACTACTAAACCAATAGGTAAACCTAATTATAAAGTAGAAGATTTTAAAGCAGTTGAACCTCAATATATGCAAGGTACTTTTTCTGGAAGTACACAGATATCAGATGGTTCTGATTCTCCTCCGGGTGATGGTGAAACTTTAGATTATTTAAATACATCATTCCAAATTGCTTGGATTAATGTGACTGGTGATTTTGTTGCTGAAGGACAAGATGAATATTTATATATAAAAGTAATGAGAAAATCTAGTCAATGGGAAACTAATGCTCCAATATTTATTGATAATTTAGTTATAGCTAAAACATTAGAGAGCTATAAAATGTATGGTGGTGATATGGTTATGGTTAGTCCTACATTAGAGTTAGATTCTAAAGATGGTCATAAGGATTGGGCATATATCTCAAATGGTAAAAAATATGTTGGAACTAGCGATGATGAAATGTTGCCAGACCTTCATCCAGAGTCATCGATTGGTCATATATTTAAAAATACAAAAAGAGCTATGTTTTTAGACCAATATTCTGGAACTAATGGTACGTTTGATAGTAGTGGTGATTTTGCTGGTTTCGCATTCCCAACTGCTAGTATAGATGACGCTGAGTTTTCAGCGACAGATAGATCTATGGCTCCAGATGGAATAGCACCCAATACTGTCGACTATTGGATTGTTGGTAATGTTGTTAGAATGAGTGGAACAGCAAATAATAATAGAACTTTCACAATTAAAGAAAAAACTGCTACTAAATTAATTTTTGAAGAGTCTGTAATAAGTGAAACAGTAGATAATGCTAATGCAAAAATAATTCCAAGTAGGAAAATTCATATATCAAACAACTATCAGATAAGGAAGGATGGGAATTTAATTGATTTTGTATTCTGGGATAGGGGTTTATCTTCTGGTGAATTTCATCCTTTATCTGAGGTTTCTTCTATAGAGGTTGGTCATAAATATGCTACTAATGCGAATGGAAGAAGGTTTGTTGCTAATGTGAATTTAGACCCTAATGGAGAGAATGAACTTCATAAAGATTGGATAGTGTTTTCAGAATTAGGTCAGCCAGATGTACTACCTATATCTAATTATATAAACATACAAGATTTACAAGGTGGTGATATTCACGGTATTGAAACCTTATTAGGAGATATTGTGGTATTTATGGATAATGGTATTTTTAGGATAAGCGTTCCATCATCCAATCCAACTGATTGGTCAGTTAGTGAGGCAATAAAAGATGTTGGTTGTTCTGTTCCAGATTCTATTATCCCATATAATGGTGGTGTATTTTTTGCTGGTAAGGATAATTATTATTATCTGAATCCTAACTTTGAGCTAACCCCAGTTACCAATTCTATTAAGAATGAATACCAATCATTTTACACTACTACTATGAGGGCAATAAGAGATTTTAAATTAGATAGATTAATTTTAAAAATTGATGATTCTAATTTGTATTACTTTGATTTAAAAGATTTTTCTATAAATGAAGAGAATTGGTCTAAGCATACTTTTCATAATACAGCAGAGGGTAAGGGTGATATACTGTTTTCTAATTTAGATTACGATTTATTTGTAACTCGATTTTCCCCAAGTTTGGGTACATCATATATAAAAAGATTAACTCCTCCAGATGGAACAAGTACACTTAACGAGGTTGATGCATCACTTAAAACTGGATGGATACCAATTACTGGAAGTTATGGAAGAGATGCAATGATTAGAAGGGTTAATATAAGATATAGTGCAATAGATAGTGTGAATACAATGGAGGTTATATTGTATGCTAATGAAGATTCAACTAATAGAATATGGTCTAAAACGCTACCAATTACAAATGAAATAGTAAGTTTGAGAGTTGGAAGGAGAGCAAAAAATGTACAACTTTGTATAAAGCATAATTTATCAAGGTTCCCAATGGAAATTAGGAGGATAGAAATTGAAGTCGATTGATAGAAAACCTTCTGATAAAAATACAGCTCAAGCTATTAATCGTATAGAGCAAAGAATGCGAGAGATAGAGTTAAAGAATGAAAGTAGTGTTTCTACTTCAACTATCAATGAAATAGTACCAACAAGTTTTCCCTCTGGAAATACTCCACCATACTCGTCAAATGGACAGTTATATGTAAAGTCTAATAATGGTGACTTATATTATAAATCAGTAAGTGGTTTTGAGTGGAAGTTAAATCAACAAAGATGGCATAGAAGTTCATCATTTGAACATCCAAGTGGAGATGATAGTGCAAGAATGATTCCATTGGCTGGTGGTTCTATAACTACATCAGATACCACACCAAGTGATACTGAAATAGCAGATTCATATTATATTGTACCTTATGATTTAAAAGTAACATCGGTAAAGGGAATCTTTGCAAGAGAGCAAGCGTTAAATTCTCATCCCGGAAATACCACAATAAAACTATATAAGACTGGTACAGCTCTTTCAAATGCAGTAACTGTTAAAAGTATATTGGGTGGTTATGATGATACTAATTTATTTGTGAGTGCAACTAATACTTCTCAAGTATTCACTTGGGATTTAAGTAAAGAAAAAAACACATATAACGCTGGAGATGTAATGCATATAGAAATAGACCCAACTAATAAAATTTACTATGCATCATTAACAATAATAGGTGAATATATATAAGGAGTAATTATGGATTATAGTTGGAATGGTTTAACAGATAGATGTCAATTATTTATAGACGCAGAAAGACCATTATTAATAGAACTATTAAAAGAGGCACAATCAGAGATATCAAATGAATGCCTTTTATATGATTCTGTATTTACTTATGTGGGTGAAAATTTAGGATATATAGAAGGTAGAAATCAACATTATGGAGTATTGCCAAGTGATTACCTACAAGATATAGGGGTATGGTGTAATGGTACTCCTTTAAAGAAGATGTCTGAAAGAGATTTTTATTATACGGATAGTGGTAGTACAGACTATAGAAGGAATGCACCAGATGATGGTGAGCCTAGTTTTTATTATATAAGTGGTGGTCATATTCAATTTAATTCAAAGCCTAATTCTACTGACCAAATAATGTTATATTATAAATCTAGATTAATAACACCAGATGTTAACTTATTAACATATGCAAAAATTGAACAAGGTAAAATATACTTGCCTTTAAATTTAAAAGATGAATTAAATGGACTTAGTTTTGAGTCTCCTAGTTTTAGTTTTAGTTCGATGGTTTATTCTGCATCAAGTGGGATGTTATTTCCAGATATGTTAGACCCTTATTATAGTAATACAAATAATACTCCAAATCCAGATAATTTACTTCAGAAAAATTGTAATTCTTATACTGGTAATTCTATTGGTTTGACATCTGGTATGAAGATGGGTCAAATTAAAAATTTTGGTTTAAAGGCACCAGTTATACCAGCAGAGTACCAATTATCTTTATGTGACTACGCTATAGCGATAGCCTCTGCTAAAAAGAATCCAGATACACACGATAGACATCTATCTATGTGGACAGCACGAATGCAAGATATAAAGAATAAAGATGCAGATAAGGATCTGATGTTTAATATTAGGGAGGTAGTATAATGAGTTTAGCTTTAGGACTAGCTGTTGGTAAATTTGCTTTAGATTATTATGGTAATAAGAGACAAAGAAAGGCATTAGATAAGGCTGGAAAAGAAACTCCAGAGCAAAAGCAATATAAAGCGAAGTTAACAGAGTTATCCACAAAAGGTGACCCTAATATTAATAGTATTCGTAATCGTAGAATAAGTGCAATAAGGCAAGTAGGTTCAGATACTCAACAAAAGATAACTGGAGATTTAATTCAGTCTGGAATGGAGAACTCTGTAGTGGCTAGTGAACTTAGGAGGAGAGCTGGTGGGGATGTAATGAGGCAAGTAGCAGAAGAGTCTCAAAAGATAGCTGAAAGAAATCGTTCTTTTAAACAACAGCATCAATTAAAACTTGATAAATACAATATGGATAGGTCTCAGTACCTTAAACAATTATCTGCTAAAAAAGATGCCATACCAGACCCTACAACATTTGAAGGTTTTGTTGAGACTGCTTTGCCACACGCTTTAGATTTTGGAACGAGCTATGCAACCAGTCTCCAAGAAGGAGAAGGTTTAAAATCGGCTATGGGATTAATACCAGATCTTGAAACATTTGAAGGTATGGAACAAGAAGATTTTGATAAAATTATATCATTACTACCAAAAAGCCAAAAAGCTAAAATGATAGCTTATATAAAACAATTAATGCAAGGAGAATAATGGCAACTTTAGAAGCATATGGATCTAAGAAAAAAAAGAAACAAACAGTTGGTAAAGAGGAAAGACTTTTATCTATATATCAACAGTATCAAAAAGATCCATCAAAATTAAATGCATTAGATAGTTTGTATTGGGAATTAAATGCTCCTAAAAATTTTAAAGATGCTATAAGACTAGCACCTAAGACTAAAAATCAAATAAGTCCACAAGATAGTGCGAGTGCATTAATAGAAAAAAGTCTTGATCAAGGTATAAGTCCAGAAGAAAGTTTATATGTATCAAAATTTGCTAAAACAGAAGGATTGAGAAAGCAGTTTGATACTAAAGCAATTTCTAAAAAGAAACAAGAAGAAAAACAGTCTAGGCAAGAAAAAAGATCATCACAAATAAAAAATTATGAAAAAGATATTAATAATTTAGTCAAAACAATAGATAAATACACAGATAGTCAAGGAAATCCATTTCCAGATAAAAAGACATTAGTAAGAACTTCTAAAGCAAGAAAAGAACAACTGCAAGATGATTTAAGAAAAATAGATCCTACAAATCCATTAATAGAGCTTAAAATAGATGAGGTTCCAGCAGATACAACAAATATATTTGATAAATTTAAAGATAAGACAGTTGATGCAATATCAGCTTTTAAAGAAAAAGGACAACAAGCTCAAGCATTTCAGACAAATAGAGATATATTGTATAATTTAGAATTTCAAAAGACTGGTAGTAGAGAAAAAGCATCAGCCTTTCAAAAGAAATGGCAAGAATTATTGCAATCTAGAACAATAATAACGAATGCACAAGGTCAAAAAGCTATATATATAGGTGGAGATCCTTCTAAATCAACAAGTTTTATGGTAGTAAAATAATGGCAGAAAACCAAGTATTTGACCCTACAAGTATAATCTTACCAGAGAGCATAGACCCTACTGAAGAGGTTTTTGATACAAGTAGTATAATTATACCACAAAAAACAGAAGCACAAAAAATATTAGATCAAAAACCATCTTTTGATCGAGATTTATTTAAGCCAACACCTATATTAAATCCAGATGGATCTACATTAAATCTTGGTGCAGTTAAATTAAGCGATGATGGTAGTAGTATGGTTATAAACGACAAGTCTACTATTAATGCTTTATTAACATCAGACACAGCTCCTATTACTAGAAATCAAGAAGATTTTAATTTTTGGATGAATCAAAAAAAGAAAAAATCAGAATTATTATCACAAGGCTATAGTTTAGTAGATATAGATACACAAGATTATTATGATCCAGATGGATCTAAGGAAGTTAAAAAGAGAAATGCATTTGATGCTATTGCAGAAGGAGCAAGGAATTTAGACTTTGTACCCTTTATAGGAAACTACATTGATATTGCAGAATTAAATAATATGTACCACTTATCAGTAAAATTTGATAAAGGTACAATAACAGATGAAGAACACGAAGAGCTATATAATTTTGTAGAAAAAAACAACGAAGAATATGATAATACATTTATGGCTGGAGTGTTTGATGTATTGATGAAAACACCAGCATTTATGGGTGAGATGGGTGGTGGATGGCTACTTAAAGAAGGTGTTAAAGGTATCACAAAAGCTGGATTAAAAAGAGTACTATCTCAGAATTTTAAAAAGAAAGTTAAGAACTCATTCAATAAAAGATTAACATCTAATATAGTAACAAAAGGTCCATTAAAAGGATTAGTAGTAGATAAGAAACAAATAGCTAAAGGTGTAGCAGACGCATCATTAGTAACTGTGCTTGGAGCTGAAACTGGTGGAATGGTACAAGTAGGTGCATTAGAAAAGTATTTAAATCCTAGATACCAATTTGACACAGATGATATGCTTATGTTAAGCAAAGAGGCTATCTCTTATGACAAAGCAAAGACCAGAGCAAGGTTTGATACCTATGTAGAATATATGTCTGAACAGACTGGTGGAGCTATTAAATGGCTAGGCAGTCCTATCAAAAAGAACATTCAAGAAAGATTAATGACAGTAGGTTTATATAAAGCCTTAAAAAAATCAAACCCATCTGCATCAGCTAAAGATATTCGTAAAATCTTTGAAACATTAGGGTATCACGGAATAATGGAAGAGATGATGGAAGAAAGGGTAGGTGAGTTTGCTAGAGGTATAGGATATCAATTAAGCAAAGCTGGAGTTTTAAATGATTTAGATGATCCTTCTTTTGAATATAAAGTTCCATCTGGTAAGCAACTACTTACCGAATTAGTAGCATTTTCTGTTCCGGGTGGAGTAATGAAAGCATCCACAAAGATTAAAGATGAATACGAGCTGTCTAAAGTACGAGGTACCAAAGCGTACAAATCATTACAAGAAGCTAGAGAGTCTGGAGAGTATAGTGAAGAAGCTCTAGATATGACTGAACAGTTTATCCGTAAAAACCCTAACATAGATGAGACAACAGTATTAAAGTTTACTGGTGAGGCATTAACAGTTACCAAAAAATCGTTATCTAAAGGTGGTATACACCACTATCTAGTAGAAGAATCTGGAGCTAAAGACGCAAATGACTTAATAGCTAGAGAGGGATTAGATCCAAACAAATACGATGACACAACACCGTTAGCTGTAAAAGGTCAAACAAAATTTGAGACAATGGTAGATGGAACTACTAAAGTTCTTATTAGTTTATCAAATAAAGCCGATGCTAATACCGTAATCGAAGAATTTTATGGTAACTCATATAAAACCCTAAGTGAGCAAGATAAGGCTGTATTCGATGAATATTACAATAGTCAAGATACTAAGATGTCTAGACAAGAGTTCTTTGAAAAAGAGGGTGTTAAGTACTTTAATAATGAAGGACTGTACAAAGAGACTGCTATAGGTAAGGTATTTAGAAAATTCAAACAATACCTACAAGACATATTTGGCAAGGCTAACCTACCTAAAGATATAAGAAATTTCTATGATAAGGCTGGACTTGGTGGTAAGGTAGGTAAGGTAACTGAGAAGAAAACATCTTTTCAATTATCACCACAAAAATATGCTAAAATAAAAGATTTACAAAAAGACTTAATTAAAGAAGGTGAGCCATCACGTTTTTGGTATGAAAAGTCTGGGCAAGCATTATTAGATCTTGTTGGTGGTGATAAGAAAAAAGCAAAGCAGTTACTTTCTATAATATCAATAACATCACCTAATATGAAAGTTAAAGAAAATTTTGGGCAAATGATTAAAGGTGCATACAAGTATGTACAAGGTCAAGAGCCAGAGGCTGGAAGATTTCCTAAAGGGATGGCTAAAAAAATTAAAGATGTTATGCAAGGTAAGCCATATGGTGGAATTAAAATTAATTCTTTTCTTGATAATTTGATGGCACAAATAGAAAAACCTAAAGATAAACCAGTTACTGTAGATTTATGGATGATGAGAGCTTTTGGGTTTACAAAGGATAAGCCTACAGATTTAGAATATAAACAAATTAGAAAGGCAATACAAGATTTAGCAGATGAAATAGGCTGGGAACCTCATCAAGTGCAAGCGTCTATATGGACAGCAACAATGGCACGTTGGGATCAAGTATATACAAAGGCATTAGATAAAGCAAGGCGTAGTGGAAAGTGGAAACAAAAAATAGGTTTTATATCAAAAGAAGCTGAAATTAATTTTAGAAATAGACTATTTAAAGAATTTAAAAAAGTTTCCATTAATCCAAAAGATATAGCAAAAGCTAATTTTGATTATAGTGATGCATTAAATAATTTTAAAGGTATAGTTAGTACAGAAACTATATCTGATGTAGAATTTGGTGATGTTAGTAATATTCCTTACAATGAATTGCAAGAGTATGATCAAGAGATAAGGCAACTTTTAGTAGATAAAAACGGTAAGGATAAAATAGCTAAATTAATTGGATTGTTGCAAGCTGGTAAATTTAATGCTCCCGGATTTTATGAAGGGTCAACAGCACCAGCAGAGCATTTAGAAGTTTTAATGTCATCTACATCTACTTCTATAAACCCAGAAACTAAATCTTTATTAGAGTTGTATGGGTCTATTTATGGGTTATTAACTAAGCAAAAGTCAGTAGGTGTAACAAAAGTATTTAAAGCTACAAGCAAAAAAAGAGCTAATGTAGTTCATATAACAACTAAAGCAGATATTCAATTTGATGCTATATCTCAAGAATTACTATCTAAAGGCTATAATACTGGAGCAATCCCAAGACAAAGTGGATTTAATATAGTAAACTTTGATAATACTGTAGATAATAATAAATTTTTTGCAGATGTAAAAGAAATTATAAATAATATCTATGAAAATTCATCAGAAGATATTATTATTAAAAGGTCACAATCCGATGGATTGTTAATTAATAACGATTGGAGTAAGGATAAAAATGGCGAAAATTATAGACAAAGGATTAGCGAAAGCAACAGATCTAGAGATATTGGAAAGTTCATTGATAGGACCAGTAATCAAATCAACAAAGTCAATGAAAAGTACAAAAAAAGGTGGTCAGAAAGACAAGTAGACCCTAAAAGGTCATTCCAGCTAACACCAGAGCAAAAAGAGTATTTTAAAGATACCAAAGTAGTAGACGAAAAAGGCAATCCTAAAGTAGTATATCACGGAACGATTGGTACATTTGATAAATTTCATCCCATATCTTATTTTACAAGCGACCCAGAGTATGCATCAGATGTAGCTATGGAATTTAGTCAAGAGGGTGGTGAAAATGTTAAACCAGTATACCTTAATATTAAAAATCCAAAAAGATATACAACTCAAGATGAGTATGAGAATTTTGTTATGGGTCCTATTACAGATGATTTAGTAATGGATAAAAACCTTGATAAATTAATTAAACAAGGTTATGATGGAATAATATATGAGCCAGAAGGTGGCTATGGAATTGATGAAATTATAGCCTTTAAACCAGAACAAATTAAATCAGTTTACAATAAAGACCCTAAGTCTACTGGAAGGTCATTCTCACTAGAACCAACTTACTTTTCTACAGCTACCAGAGCTGTTGATAAGTTATCACAGAGTACCCAAAAACAAATAAAACCTCAAGCAGTAAAGAGTTTCCTTAAAAAGAATCAAGTTACAAAAGAAGAGATGGAATTTCTTAATTTAGAGGAGTACCTATCAAACTACAAGCCTAATGAAAGAATACCAGTAGAAGAGCTAGCAAAGTTCATTAAGTCTAATGAGGTTAAGATAACAGAGATTGAAAGATTTGAAGATGATTTTGTAGATGATGATGGTGTAGATTATCCACTACCACAAGATAAGGTAGCTATACACGGAGATTGGCAACTAGGTGGAGAAAAAGAAGATTACAGAGAGATTACATTAAGTATACCAGAGCTTGAAGGTCCAGCGTTTGTTAGAAAAGAGCATTGGGAAGAGCCTAATGTTATAGCTAGTGTACGAATGAATACACGCTATATTAATAATAAGAAGGTTTTATTCATAGAAGAGTTACAATCTGATCTACATACGTATGGTCAAAAGGTAGGGTACAATGTACCTATGCATAGACGTAAAGACAAAACTATGTCACCAGAAGATAAACTGGAAGAAGTATTTAGTCATCAGTTTGAAATGCATCCACAAAGGTTAGAAAAAGTAGGATTTAGACCACCAGACGCACCATACAAAGGATTTGATTGGGTAAGCCTAGCTCTTAAAAGAATATTACGACACGGAGCAGAAAATAATTTTGATGAAATAGCATTTATAAACGCTGAACAAGTTATAGATAGATGGGATTTAAGTAAGCGAGTAGAATACCTTGCGTATGATAAGAGAGAGGTAAAAGGTCAGCCTAGACTAACTGTAAGAGGTTTAGATATTAATGATAAAGCATTTGATTTGGGTGTACTTAAAACTCCAGAAGAATTAGAACGGTATCTTGGTAAAGGCGTGGTAGATAAGATGTTAAGAGGAGAGGGTACAAAACCTCCCCATTTAAATAGAAAAGATAGAAAGAAAAAAGAAACACTACTTAAAGGTGATGACCTAAAAATTAAATCAAGGTATATGATAGACCTATATACTAATCAGATACCTCAAAGGTTAAAGAAACTAACTAAAAAGTTAGGTGGTAGGGTTGGTTCAGCAAGTACTGTACAAATAGATCCTAAACAAAAACAAACATACATATCTATAACCCCAAAGATGAAAGAGAAGTTTATTCGTTCTCAAAGAAGTTTCCAGTTAGAGCCTACAGCTAGTGTTGAGGAAAGTATTTATAAAAAAGAGGGTAAAAAATATAAAAAACCTTATGTTCCCGGAGGAGCTAGTTATTTCTTTACTCCTTTATCTACTGAATTAGAAATGATACATCCAGCATTAAAGGATTTTTTACATAGGTTTGAATTTAAAAAGAATATATCTGCACAAAAAGATAGAGAAAGAATATTACCATTTATAGAAAAGTTTAACAGTTTAAATAAAACAGAAAAATCTAAATTAGATTTAGCTTTAAAAAATGCAGATTCAAAAATATTAAATGAAATGTTAGAACAACACAATCTACACTCAGAATATGATGCTGTTAGAAACTTATTAAATGAAATATATAGAAAAGGTACAGAAGTAGGATATGAGTTTAATTATCTAGAACAATATTATCCTCGTAAAATTAAGGATGTAGATGGTTTGTTGGCTTATTTGCAACAAAATGATCCAAAGTCTTATGGGATAATAGATAAGGCTATAAAAGAAAAACTTAAACAATTAGATAGGAAACAATTAGACTCTGAAGAAAAGTCTACCATTATAGCAAGTTTAATTAGGGGTGGCAATGTTATTTCTGGAAAACCCGGAAATCTTAAAAATAGAAAAATAGAAACTATAGACCAAGATTTAAATCAATTCTATGAACACAGTATTGACGCATTGTTAATGTATTCAGATACAATGAATGAGGCTATAGTAAAAAAACAAGCTATGGGCAAAGGTGAACTAGAAGATAATATTGGTGCATATGTAGAAGAACTAATGGCTCAAGGTTATGTCAAAGCAAACCAACAAGATTTTGTGGTTCAAGCATTAAAAGATTATTTTAATTATAAAGGGTCTGGAAAATTTGTTCAAGATGTTAAAAATATATCTTATAGTATGACTATGGGGAGTCCTATATCAGCCATTACTCAGATAGGTGATTTAGCTTGGGCAATATATGAGAACCCAAAAGAAACAGCTCCAGCTTTATTAAGGTCCTTAGTAAGAAAATCTAAACTTAAAAAAGAGGATCTAGGTATAGACCGTATAGGTCAAGAGTTCCAAACTATTGGAGGTACAGCAAAGGCTGTAAACAGAATATTTAAAGTAGTAGGCTTAGAAACGATGGATAATATAGGTAAGGAAGTTTTAATTAATTCATCTTTAAAAAAGCTACAAAAACAAGCACAGAAGCCTTCAGAGGCATTTAAAGCAGAGCTTTATAGAATTTTTGGCAAAGAGTCTAATCAAGTTATAAAAGACCTTAAAAATGGCAATACAAGTGAAAATGTAAAAATGTTATTATTTTCAAAGTTATTAGATTTTCAGCCAGTTGCTTTATCTGAAATGCCTAGAGGATATATTAATCATCCTACTGGTAGGATATTTTATCAATTAAAAACATTTACTATTAAGCAGATGGATATTTTTAGAAGAAAGGCTATATGGAAGATTAGAAATCCTAAAACAAGAGTTCGTGGATTAAAAGATCTGGTTTCATTAGCTGTTATATTTTCTCTGGCTAATGCAACAGCAGATGTTATTAAAGATTTTATTTTAGGTAGACCTACTCATATAGATGATTTAGTAATAGATCAAATGTTAAGATTGGTAGGTATTAGTAAGTACACCACTTGGAAAATAAGAAGTGGTGAGATTGTTGAGGCAGTTACATCTGTTGCTGGGATTCCTATTGCTGGGATTATAGAGTCTACCGTAAGAGATGCATATGACCAATGGAATAATTGGCATAAAGAGCTTTTAGATGAAGATGTTAGAAGAAAACAGCCTAGAGTTCCTACATATGTTCCAGTAGTTGGTAAGTTGTATTATTGGTGGTTTGGTGGTGGTGATGAAAAAATTGTCAAACAAGAAATGAGATATTATCGAGATAGAATTAAAGATAAAAAATCTTTAAGTGATAAGCAAAGATTAGAATATAATAAATATCTATTAGATGCTTATAAAAGAGGTATGATTACAGAGAATACATTAATTAATAGAATGGATGAGTTAAAAAAACATCCAAGATAGAAGGAGATTCTAATGGCAAAATTTGGTAAAAGGTCTAAAGAAAGATTGGCAACTTGTCATCCAGACCTACAAAAAGTATTTAATGAAGTAATAAAACACGTTGACTGTTCTGTGTTAGAAGGGATGAGGAATGAAGAAAGACAAAATAAGCTCTTTGATGAAGGCAAAACTAAAGTTCGTTATCCTAGTGGTCGTCATAATAATGATCCCTCTTATGCAGTTGATGTCACGCCATATCCCATTAATTGGGAAGATAGGGAAAGGCAAACACTCTTTGCTGGGTTTGTGATTGGAACAGCTCGTTCTATGGGTATAGATCTCAGATGGGGTGGTGACTGGGATCAAGACTTTGAAGTTCAAGATAATAAATTTGACGATTTTCCTCATTTTGAAATAAGGAGATAATATGCCAGAGTTAACGAAGGAAGAAATAGCAAGAAAGAAAAAAGAACGTGCAGTAGCTAGACGTTTAATGATTGACCGTTTAAGGTTCTGGGTAGGTGTATTTAGTGTACCCTCAATAATGATAATGGTAGGGATATTAGTAGGATCTGCTTATTACTTAAAAAGTGAGGCTTTGGCTGTTGTTACTGGTTTAGTATCAACGGTTACTTTGGGTTTAATTAATGTACTCCAACAAATGACAGCTCCACCAGCACCAGATGATCCAGTTTTACAGTTAGCTAAAGAGAATGCACATACTCAAGAAATATTAGTTAAAAATCTTATGGAACAACAGAAGTCTGCTGAAATAAGTATGGATAAAAATCATATTAAAATTGGTGGTAATGGTATGAAGATAGCTACAAGTAATGATAAAGATTTAGTTTGGGGTAATGATAAGCCACCTAAGAAAGGTAGAAAATAATGTTATTTGAAAACTGGATATTAATTGTTACTGTGTCTATGACTATTGGAGAGGGTCTTAATTGTATGTACCCTAGATTAGAAGAAAGTTATGATAGTGAAGGATTGGTATGTAAGTGGGAAGAATCTGATTTCTACTATGATGGTAAGGAAGATGAATGGATATTATTCCCAGAAGATTCTACAGATAATTGCTTTGAAGAGAAGGCTCGTAAACGATACTGGAAAGGTAGGTTATAATGGATTGGGGTCATTTATTCGTTTCTATATTTAAAGCATTTTTTATAGCGATTCCTTTTTGGTTTTGTTATATAGCCATTAAAATTAAAATAAAAATGTGGAGAGATAAAAAATGAATGCATTGCTAGATACTTTAGGAAATAAGCCTCATCTTGGAATAGGTTCTACAATAGGTAGTTCAATAGTACATTGGACTGGAGTATTAAATCCTATATTGAGTTTTGTTTCTTTGTGTTTAGGTATTGCAGTAGGGGTAATAACACTAATAATACAAATAAGAAAGTTAGGAGAAAAATGATAGGTACAATGGTTATAACAATGCTTAAAGAAAAAAAGCAAAGTATATGTGATGAATTAAATGGTATGATAAATATTCCACTTGTAAGTGAGAAAAAAGAACAAGCGTGTATAGAGTCAGTATTTGATGCATTTATGGATGTTCTTGAAAGAGTTTTAACGAAAGAAAAATAACGAATCTCCTTCGTTGAACAAAAAAAGACCCCCAAAAGCGTAAGCCAATGGGGGTCTTGCCCTCACAAATAGAGGCTCCATCTCTATATGCGACAAGCAATACTTAACAACTTATTAGCATACCCTTTAAATTTCTTTTGTTCTTGAGCTGACAAGCCTTCAATATCATTATCAAAAAATTTATCAAAGCTATGTGCTATTGTTCTAATATCTTTACGAGCTACATCATTGTAGTCAAAATATTGCATTAAGTTATTCATTATTATCTCCTATTGGTTGATGATGAATATCTATTCCATTTAAGTGTTGAATTTCGTGTTGATGTATAGTTCCTAAAAACCCATCAAACTTTTCTTCTATATATCCATCTTGTTTTAAATGTCTAACTACCACCCAGTCATATCTTTTTACCTTGTTTTTTTTATTTGGATATGACATACATCCCTCTTCGGCATAAAAATAACTATCTGATTTATCAACAATACTTGGATTAATATAAATTTTAGGTATTGAATTAAATTTAGTTATATATACCTTTTTGTTTCCAGCAATTTGATTGTGAGCCAACCCTACTGCATCTTTATTTTTACCAAATAAACATACAGTTTTAAGTTTATTTCCAATTTTTATACCATCTGCATAAGAATTACAATCAGTACATTGAAAATTTAAATGGTCTCTATTGGTTGTTATTTTCATCAATATCTCCATTATTTTTATTTCTTTTAGTATAACAAGTACTGCATAATTCATCTTGATAATCATCAATGATTACAGCATCTCGTTCTTCACAGTCCACACAAGACCCTCTCATTATTTAGTCTCCATATATTTATCTTCGCCTAATAATGCCTCTGATATTTCCAATGACCAACCAAGACTCATATTATACTCTATAGTATCATAATCATTATCCATACAAACACATCCAAAATCATCACAATACTCATAATCATCATATTCGTAAGATTTTTCTTTAGTCATTTATAATTCTCCTAATGATTTTAAAGTACCCTCAAAACCCGGAATCTCTTCAACTTTATCTTGTTTTGTTATAACTTTATCTTGATAAATAACACTTTTAGTTTTAGGGATTATTAAAATATGGTCATAACCATCTTTTTCATTTCCAATCCATATTCTTAAATCTTTATCAATATTTTCATATTTAAGAACATTTATATTATAATTATCTTGATTTACTTTCAATTTAATACCTCTCTTTTGTTTTTGTTTCGCCATACGAATCTAACACCATTAAAATTGCTATGCAAGTTTTTTTCTAAAAAATATTGTATGTACGAGTCAAGTTCTTTTTTTCTTGTATAGAATTTAAAGTCTTTTTAAATTTAACTATTAATAAAGAGAGGTTATTATGAAAAACAATATCTGGGAAACACTTTCCCAAATCGATTGCAGTAAACATACAGAAAAAAAAGGCAACCTAACATATTTAAGTTGGGCGTGGGCGTGGGGTACATTAATGAAACATTATCCTACAGCTCGTTATCAATTCACAGACCATAGAGATTCTAATGATAATATTACTGATATACAAGTATATACTGATGGGTCTGCGTCTGTAGAGTGTACCGTAACTATTGAAGAACTAAGTCGTACAATATCTTTACCAGTTATGGACCACAGAAACCAAGCTATACAAAACCCTAATTCCAGACAGATATCAGATTCAAAGATGAGATGTTTAGTTAAGGCTATAGCAATGCACGGTTTAGGATTTTATATTTATGCCGGAGAGGACCTACCAGAAACTCCTTCGTCATCCATCAAAGGCAATTCTACCGTTACCCAATCCGTAAAGTGGGCAAATGTATCCCAAAATAGTTAATACATTATATGGTAGATTCTACGAAGTAGCAGAGGGTGTGTTCTTTCCTTCAGTAAGCACAATTACCTCATTTGGCACCCCTCTGTCCTTCGGAATAATGAAATACATCATCAAACAGTCTGATGGTGATTATGAGAAGTACCTTAACAATAAATCAGAGGCTTTAAGGGTAGGTACAAAGACACACGATATTGCAGAGAGACTTATTAAGGGTGAGGAAATTACTATAGAGAATGACCCATCTGTCCAGAAGGCTATTATATCATTTACTGAATGGTATAATATGTATGAACCTACAGTAGTGGCTACAGAACAAATACTTTTTAACACAGTTTGTAAACGTGGTAGTTATATATTACCAGTAGCTGGAAGGTGTGATTTAGTTGCAGAGATTAAAAACAAAGAGGGTGAAGAAGAACTCTGGATGATAGATTTTAAGACATCTAAAGTACCTAGAGACCCTAGAAGTCAAATACAATTAACATTTTATGCTTGGTTGTGGAATTTAAATAATGAACGTAAGATAGATAGACTTGGTATTGTAGCTTTAAAAAAGGACTTTGCTGGAAGAAAACCCGGAAGAACAACAAAGTATATGATAGAGTACAAATATAACGAAGAATTAGCTATGAGTGCATATAATATATTTAATGCATTCTATGAGGCATATGACCGTAAAGGTAATCCAAAGTTAAAACCAGTCTTGGCTACTAAATTTAGATTGGGAGAATATGAATAATTACAAAAGAAGAAAAGATTTGGAGAAATGGAAGAGTACAGAGCCACATCATAATGGGTGGTGGTATTATCAATATTTTTTACATATCTTTAATAAAAGAGATTCATTAAAAAGAAGATGAAATATAATTCCATATTAGAAGGTGATTCTTTAGAATTATTGAAAAATTTTGATGATAATTCAATAGATTTGATTTTTTCTGATCCACCATATTTTTTATCTAATGATGGTATTAGTTGTCGTTCTGGTAAAATGGTTTCAGTTAATAAAGGAAAGTGGGATAAAATTGATACTTACAAAGAAATTGAATTATTTAATAATATTTGGTTAAGTGAATGTCAAAGAATATTAAAAACTAATGGAACTATTTGGGTAAGTGGAACTCATCACAATATATATTCAGTTGGCAATACAATGAAAAAAATGGGTTATAAAATTTTAAATGTAATTACTTGGGAAAAACCAAATCCACCACCAAATTTAAGTTGTAGATATTTTACCCATTCAACTGAACAAATAATATGGAGTTCTAAAAATCAAAAATCTAAGCATTTATTTAATTATCCATTAATGAAGGAAATGAATGATGGAAAACAAATGAAAGATGTTTGGAAAATAACTTCTCCATCAAAAAATGAAAGGAAATTTGGTAAACATCCAACTCAAAAACCAGAACAATTATTGGAAAGAATTATTTTATCTTCTTCAAATGAGGGTGATTTAATTCTTGACCCATTTTTTGGTAGTGGAACTACTGGATATGTAGCTCAGAAATTAGGTAGAAAATGGATAGGCATAGAAATGAATGAAGAATATATTAAAATTGCAAAAAATAGAATTTTACAACCAGATTTATTTAATCAGAGAGGGGTATTAAAAAGAAGATGAAACTATTAGACCTATTTAGTGGTATAGGTGGATTTCATTTAGGACTTGAACAATCTGGCTTTAAGTTTGATTGGGTTGGTTTTAGTGAAATTGATAAATTTGCATCACAACAATATAAAAGGAGATTCCCAAATGCAACAGAACTCGGAGATATTACATCTGTTCGAGCAAGAGAGTTACCAAATGACATTACAATCCTTTGTGGAGGATTTCCGTGCCAAGCGTTTTCGATTGCTGGAAAAAGAGAAGGATTCAATGACACAAGAGGAACTTTATTTTTTGAAATCGCACGGATTTTGCGATATTTCAAAGGAATTGGGAAACCAATCCCATACTTTATACTCGAAAATGTTAAAGGCTTACTTAACCACGACAATGGACAAACATTTGCTACAATATACAGAGTTCTTGCCGACCTTGATTATACCATTGAATGTCAATTACTTAATACTCGCTGGTTTCTACCCCAAAATAGAGAGCGAATATACATTGTCGGACATCTTGGAGAACGAGGTAGGGCAAAAATATTTCCTATCGGAAAAAATGATAGGAAAATTAATAAAAGTAGGCGAAACAATATAATGATTTCTGCTGCACCGGGTAGGGAATTTGGATGGAAAAAAATAAGTCCTACTTTGTATAGTCGTGATTATAAAGACCCAAAACTTGTTAAAGTTGCAGATTACAGAAATGATGAAGGTTTAAGAATTAGGGAAGATGGTAATAGTCCTTGTTTGACATCATCAAAAAATTCAGAAACAGAACTTTCAAGAATGTCACCATTAATAATGCCCGTATTAACACCTAATAGAGCAGAAAAAAGGCAGAATGGTAGAAGATTTAAAGAAGATGGTGAAGATATGTTTACTTTAACATCACAAGACCAACACGGTGTAAAAATTAATTCAAATATTAGGCGTTTAACACCCACAGAATGTGAAAGATTACAAGGATTTCCAGATGGATGGACAGAAGAACAATCAGATACACAAAGATATAAACAATTAGGTAATGCAGTTAGTGTACCAGTAGTAAAAGTAGTAGGTGATCAAATTATTAAAATGATAGGGAAATTATGAAAAACATAGGCATACAATTTCAAAGGGTAGATCAAGAAACTGATTATACCATAGTAAGTAATCACATACTTAGAGATAATACTTTAAGCTGGAGAGCTAGAGGATTATTTGTTTATATATTATCTAAACCAGAGACTTGGAAGGTGTATAGTAAGGATTTAGTTAATCAAGCCACAGAAGGTAGAGATGCTATGAGAAAAGCTATGGCTGAATTGATAAAAGCTGGATATATAGAAAAACATCAAATAAATCAAAATGGAACTTTTGGTAATGTTGTATATAAAGTATATCAAATACCGTTGACTGAAAAACCGTTGACGGAAAAACCGTTGACGGAAAATCAGTCCACTTATAAAGTAAAGAATAAATCAAATACTGAATTAATTAATAAAAAAGAAATAAATAAAGAAAAAAGAATTGAAAAGCAAATATCTGAACTTGAAGAGTCTGTTATGAGTTCTACAGAGTACCCTATAGAGATGAGAAAAGAGTTTATATCTTACTGGACAGAGCCTAATAGATCTAAGACTAAATGTCGTTATAGGATGGAAAAGACTTGGGATACCAATAGAAGATTATCTACTTGGGCAAGTAGGACTAAAGACTACCAAGAGACTATAACCGTAGATGATTCAATTAAAAAAGAAAGAGAAAAGTTTGACAAGAGTTTAGAGGTTGAGAACCCAGCTACACCAGAGGAAATAAAAGAAATAATGGGTGGTGCCTTTAAAAAATTAGCAAAGGGGATGAGTGTATGAGTTGTAAAAAATGTGACTTCCTAAAAAATGAATTAGAATTGGTTCACGAGGATATTCAAATTTTAAAAAAAAGATATATGAAATTATCAGAAGAGTTTTGTAACTTAAAAATGATATCAGATGCCACACGTAATCAAAAGAATATTTAAAGAACTTGTAAAGTGTGGAGCTTGTGGAAGTTATCCAAGCAAACCTACGTTTATGTATGATTGGTATTCTTTATTTGATGGTGGATATAATGCAAAGATTTGTAGAAAATGTGCCATAAGAGAAATTGGTCCAAAAAATAAAAGGTTACACGATTATTTATGAGTAAAATAGATCAAGATGTTTTAGCGTCAATAGGTCCAGAGACAGACTTTGCAAAAGACATTGAGAAATATTGGAACGTAGAATTAAGAAAAGATATAACAAATAAATTTGATGTAATAGATTTTATGATTATAAAAAAAGGAACAGATATAGTAGAGGGATATATAGAGCTAAAGAATAGGCAGATTAGTTCTACACAGTATAAAACTCTAATGATAGATCATAAAAAAATGATAGAGTTAAGAATGAAACAAGAGTATTCTGGAAAGCCAGTTTTTTTGGCTATTCGTTATACTGATAGGGATATGATATATCGTATAAATAAAGCTGATCGGTTTAAGATAGAGCATAATGGTAGAACCCAGAAGTTTAGAAGTAAATATGATATAAATGAGGTAGAACATATTCCAGTAAGTTTTTTAAGGAAATTGAGAGGTAAAAATGCAACATAAAAGTATGGTTAATTTCATAGAGAATGTTATTATTCCAGAGGTTACAAGGACTAGAGATGAGGGTCAAAAGGAATATGCAAGCTGTAATGGTAAGGATAATGTTTTCGCAAACTTTGAACGTATAGCAGACCTTTTACAAGTAGGTAGGGAAAAGGTTCTGGTTACTTATTTATTGAAACACATTGAGGGTATAGTGTCTGATATTAATGGTCACACATCTCAACGTGAGCCAATAGAAGGTCGTATTAAAGATAGTATAGTGTACTTAATGCTCTTATGGGCAATGAAACAACGTAAAGGAGACGTATGAAAATTGATAAAATGAGAAAAGTAGATTGGGGTAAAACTAAAGCTCTATTTACATTAATAACTTCAGAAGGCTTTGAAATAAAAGATATGAAAGTTGTTGAAGGTATAAATGGAATGTTTGTAGCACCACCATCTCAAAAAGGCAAGGATGACAAATATTATAATACTGTTTGGATTCCTAAAGAAATGCAAGCTAAGATTAATGAGTTAGCACAAAATGCTTTTGATCCAGTAGGAGAAGAATTACCATTCTAAATGACTTGTTGAATGCTAATGAGCAGTTAGTGGAGTATGTCAAAAAACTTGAAAAAGATGTACTCCACTATAAGTTGCTTGCTAAAATGTCTGAGAGTGTTGTTGAGGCTTTAGATGCTTTTCTACCTAATGCAGTTAAAAATTATAAAGAGGAAGTGAGAAAGTTAAATGAACAGCACAAAGAATTTAATCAAGATCCCAGAGTTCGAGACAGCGATAGTGGGGATAGGGGAGAAGATAGAGGGTCCATCGGTGATGGTGTACAGCAAGCAAGAAATAATGAACATAATAAGTAATGATTACAGCGAAGAGGGGTTAGAGGAGTTATTAAAGGTAATACTTGGGTCGTATAAAAATTATGATCCTCATTATTTGCCTATATTTTTAACTGAAAATTGGAGAATTTAAGGGGGGTCTGGCTTTTTCCTACAGTACGCCTATTGTACGGATACCTCTCGCCAGATCCTCCTCGCCTATGGATAGAGAATTTACAGTAGAATTACCAATGATTAAAATTAGCTCTGATTCTGGAAACGGTCATTGGGTTGACGTGGTATCAGTATTAGGTGTAATAGTTGTATTATATTTAATTAAGAGATTAACAAGTAGGTGGGATTGAAAAGTAAGGATATAGGTATTGCTGGAGAACATTTAACAATGTTCGATATAGCACTTCAAGGATATAAATGTTTTAAAATCGAAGAAAATCTACCTTTTGATTTAGTTATGTTAGATGATGACAATAAAATATATAGGATACAAGTAAAATCCACAATACAAAGAAAAAGAAATTATCATACTAATAATAAAATTTCTTATTGTTTTGCAGTAACAAGACAGCGAAGAGTGATGAAAAAACAAATAGATAGTAAAAGCACAGTAGAACATAAAGAAAACTTATATGACAAGACAGATTTTGATATACTAGCCTTAGTGGCTATAAAACTTAAAAAAGTTTTTTATATGAAACACGAAGATTTAAAATTAAAGTATGTAAGTTTAGATGGCACAGAAGATATGCCTTTAAATGAATGTTTATAACAAGGAGAATAAATGATTACAAAAAATGAATTAAAAAGGTTTCAATCCTTTATGGGTTTTGAAGAAAGAGAGGAGAAGAAGGTTGAAGATAAGCCAAAAGTTAGACATAAAGCAGTCAGTAAAAAAAGAACAAGCAAGACAAAAAAGAAAATCGTCAGCAATAACAGACGGTCATCAAGTTACCGGAATGGAAAAACTAAGAACGCAAGGTAAGGGTGATAAAAATAGGCTTGCTAACTGGCATTCACAAGAAACTACAGATAGATTAAACGAAATCTTTGGCAAAAAGAAAAAAGAAATCACCAAGACAAAGAGTAGTTAAACGTCTGGACACAATTACATCTCTTTATATTCGATTAAGGGATGAACATTGCGTTGTATGTGGGTCATCTCAAAACCTAACAAATGGACACCTATTTAGTCGTATGTCTTATTCAACTAGATGGGATGTAACAGAAGATGGTAACTGCCATTGTCAATGCTGGGGATGTAACTTTAGCCACGAACACGATTCGTACCCTTTCACTAACTGGTATATTAAAAAATTCTCCTATGATAAATGGGAAGAGCTACATAGAAGGTATAAGAAACCAAAAAAATACACAACACCACAACTAGAGGACTTATATGTCGAAATCAAAAACAAGTACGAAGAACTTCAAAAGCAAGTACGCTGACTATGATCGTATAAATGAACAAATAGACACATCATTAAGAGATGTTGAAATAAGAGCATTCTGGGAAGGATTAAGGTACTCAGACCTTAAATACGATGAAAAGATACATATGATTACATCAGACTACTTTATCAGCCAAAAAACAGTAGAATCCATTATAAAAGTAAAACTAATCGATAGATTATAACCCTATAAATAAGTAGGTAATTTCCAATACACAATTAATCGTAATATTGTAGGTGGAATATGTCTACACATATGCATTTGGTGTCTTATCTGGGTCTATAATAACACTTATAGCTACAAGATTTGGTGCTAACATTTATTCAAACGGTATTACAACAATCACAGAGCCAGTAGAGTTTGTACAAGAAGAGAAAAAGGTAGAGAAACAGCCAGAAAGTTGGGATTGGGATCAATATAATGACTATGTAAATAGGGTGGAGGAAGATGAAAGTACCAAGAATTGATAGAATGATAATCTGGTTTATGCGAAACATATCCAGAATTAACCGTATAATAGAGATAAGCTGTGCAGAGGCTTATGAATTAGGTTATAAGAATGGTATGACGGATGGAGCCAAACCACAAGGTAAGAAGTATCAAAATAAAATTAAAAAATTATTAAAGAAGAGGTATAGACTATCGGCAAAGTCGTGATTGTGTTAATCGCTGTTTTAATAGGTTGTGTTTCTGATAATCTTGGACCAACAGAGACTGATGCTGGTGTTGTATATATAAGAGGGAATTATAGTTGTCCAACGATATGTGAGATTCGACATATTCACTTTGCAAAGCACGAAGATCTTTGTGAAGAACCTTGTACCCAAATAACTTATAGGAATAAAATAAATGGCATATAGTAGTATAGAAACCACAAAAAATCAAAAAAGGGCAATCCCAAAAGATTTTAGTTTTGGAGTTCCAAGTAATACTCGAAGTACAAATGTTAATAACAATGCTTTGGCTCATATTTATTTAAGGGGTTGGAATGTTGTAAGTTTCCCTAGAATATGTAATTATGTGAATTTTTCAGATTTATATGCACAGCAACCTTTAATAACTAAAATTAAAACAAAGGATTATTTATTAACTAGAGATGGAACGTCAGATAATTGGGTTGGTGATTCAGAGATATTTTCTATGGATTACACTCAATCTTATTCAGTTTGGAGTGATAGTGAAGTTCCTCTTCCTTTGTCGTTTTTAGGGTATAATTTAAAGACTTCACAGTATGAGTGGCATATAAAAAATAAAAAAGATTTATATAGTGTTCCTTATTCAGTAACTGACCCTAATGATATATTTGCTTTTGATAATTCAAGTCAATCACTTAGGTCATCTGGTAGTGGTGTTGGAACTGCGACAACTGCCTTAACGGTAGCTGATGGAGATGCATCTATTTCTGGGATAGCAGAAAAACAATACTTAGAAATTAAAGCATATTCAACAACGGTAAATGCTGAAGGATATGAAACTTTAGTGTCTAAGAAGTATGTAATATGTGATGGTGGTCAGCCGGGATGTGTTGCAACTGGTACAGTATTGGTAGAAGGCTCTGATACTGGTGGTGGTACTATTGGTGCTGGTTCTCATTTAATTGGTGGAATTGCTGTTAGTGCAGATTTAGGTCCAGCCACTTATGGTGTAATAATAAATGAACTTAGGACTGCTATAATGCACGCAAATGGACATAATGGTAATATTGTTTGTGGTGAGGCAGTAACTCCAGCAGATGGTTCTCAATCTATATCTTTAACTCAACTTATAAAAGGAACAAGGGGAAATACATTTGTAACCAATACTATAGCTAATGTAACGGTAAATAATTTTAGTGGGGGTTCTGCTGGAACTGGACCTCTAGTTCATTATGTTGTAGGTGAGGGGGGTGTTAGTGTTTGGGATTCAAATATTAATAAATTTGTTGGTAATGCAAATTTTAATATTAATAGAGGTGTTATTATAGGGTTTTATGATAAACCAGAGAGGGATACAAAGAGGCTTTTCCGTCATCAAGGTCCAGATATGTCTCATCCACGTTTTGCTGATTTTGTTTCTCCAACTGGATCTGGTCAAATGGCATCTCCAGATTTCTTAGGAGTTGATGGTTATTGGGTTTTTGATGAGGGAGCTGAAGGGTATATGAATACTCCTTCTTCGTGGTATTTTGTATATTATTCTCAAGGTCATTGGAGTTATTATAACGATGGTGAACCAGATGAAGATTACCCAGCTCAACCGGGTGACGATGCATATGGTACATATAGACTTTGGGTTGAGGGTGGTGAGTGGCTACCGTTTGCAATAGGTAGTAATGTTGCTTACTATGGTGTTGATGGAGAGCTTTTGAATGCAGACCAGTTTATTGATACTAGGTATCCGTATGCTATGACTGAAGGTGCTATACCCGGTGTTTCTGGGTCTGGTTTACATTATGAAGGTGGTCCTTTTCAATATTCGATGGGAGCAAGTTTGATGCAATCTTTTATTTTTAGCGAATCAAACCCAGATATAACAACTAATAAAGCACCGATGATTGAGTGGGATGGAGATGAAGAAACTGAGCCTCATTTTGATGTTTTTGGAATTTTTAATGGAGAGATTTGTCACGGAGCTAATAATCCATATTATACTACTTTATACGGTGGAGATGAATCAGATTTTGAGCAATATCTTAGTACTGGAGGTGAGGCACATTTGATGACACCAATACAAAATTTGCTTAATGCTGTGCCAGAACCCGGAGTGGGTGATATGCAACAATGGTTTGTGGATGAAATGTATAATGGTATAACAACATTTCAATCGGCTGGTACTGCTATTATTTCTACGGTTGCTGATGGTAGTAATTTCCCATCAGATGAAAGTGTTACATTAGTACTAACATCAACTCTTGCTGGAACAACAAGGACTAGAAATTATATACTGTCTAATTCTGATGGTTATGTTTCTGGTAATAATTATAAGGTTAATGCTAACCAGACAAGAACTAACTTTTTCACATCTTTAAAAACAGCTATTGAGCATAGTAATGGTCACGGTGGTTTTATAAGTGCTAGTGTTGATGCTGATAATGGTCTTATTAGTATGACCCAAGTTGAAATGGGTTCTCATAATAATACTTTAGTTGTTTGGGAGGGTGCAACAAGTGGAATGGTTGGAAATGTAACTACTAATGGGAATTGGTCATTTGACGCAGAGAGTACTTTAAATGGTGCTTTCTACGGTGGTGGTGTTGGTGATATATTAAAATGGGTTTGTTGGAATGCGTCTACTCAGAAATATCATAAGATGAAATGGCATCATTACAATGCATCTACTGAAGTAGAGACAAAGTATGAATATTATCAACTTCAAGAAATGCTAGATGGTGATTTAGCTCAACCAGCGATTGATCCTTATGGATCTGGTACTAGTGATGATTTCCCAGCTATAACTGATACTGAAGGTGGTGATTATTTTGGTTGTCCAGTATCTGCTCCATCTCAAAATGGATTTTTTTTTCATATTCATAATAAGGATGGATCTAGGTGGTATTTAAAAGCAGTACCACAAGAGGAGGGTTGGTAATGGCTATTTTAGCAAATAATAAACGTATACAAAAAAAATTAGACCTAAATAGGTTGTCATCAGAAAATCCAACTAGGAGAAATCAAGAGGTTGTTTCTATTTCTTTATCGAGTGGTGTAAATTATGTTTCTTTTCCATTTAGGGGGATTGGCACAAGCATAGGAGAAGTTCTGCGAACTGATTTGTACCCTCAATTAAAGTCTGCCTCTGTTGTAGGTTGGGGTGTAGCACAAGCTAGTAATGTTAATTCAGATGGCAACTGGCAAGGTTCATTAACTACGATAGACCCAAAGAAGGGTTATAAGGTAGTAGTAGACTCTGATGTTGTTCTGACATATACAAACACTAATGGTATTGGTTGTTTATATGGAGAAGATGATTTAAAATGGACATTACCTTCTGGTGTAAGTATGGTTTCATACCCATATCTTGAGGGAGGTTCTGGTCTTAGTAGTTTAGCGTTTACAAATCACGGACAGTCTATAGTTGGTGGTGGAACTGGAGAAATATTAGAGAGTGTTATTGGTTCTGGTACAGCGATGGATTATATAGATGAAAGTTGGGTAGGTAGTTTAGCTCAACAAGGATTCGAAGACTATGGAGCATATTATTTTAATATTAAGAATGTTCCAGCGTCTAGTCCTTTTAGGTATTTTTCTGACCCAACACCAAATATTAGTACTATGAGTGGTAATCCAGAATACGGTGGAGCATTTTTTTATAGACAGTCAGAATTTTGGTCTCAATGGGTTATACAGCCTAAAACTATTTATAAATGGTCTAAGGGTAATAATTTAGAGAGACCAGTTGGTGTTTCGTCTGACCATTGGAATTGTGATTGGGTTGGAGCTTTTAGGGGTAATGCTTGTGTTGGAGCCTCTAATATAGTTGCAGATGATTGGATATCAGATTCTAATGGAGCTTGGACTGGTTATGGGTCTTTTTTTAATGTGTGTCAGATTGCGATACAAGGTCAAATGAGTTCCCCTAATCAAATATATACAAATTGTCAAGCTGGAGATTTAGTTCGTTGGGTTTTTTATGATCATTCAGAAGGTGAGTATTATATGATGAAGTTCTACGATCATACCATACAAAAAGTCCTAGAGTACATAGACCCACTAGGAGATGGAGCATTCACAGATGTATCAACTTATATATGTCAACCTAGTATGGGTAATGAGTACCTACCTTCAGCAACAGATTGTTATGGAAGTGATAGTACAAACGCATTAAAATTTGGAACATCATTTGGTTTAGTGCGATTAGGTACTAGATTTTCATTAGTTGCAGTACCATTGCAAAATACAGATGGTACTTATAATAGTTGGACAAGAACAAATCAATAAGAGGGTAATATGGGCAAAATAAATACAGACGAGTACACCACATCAAGTACCATAACACGAGATGAGGATTCAGTCGAGTATGTTCAAGGGAAACACGATAGTAACAATGGTGTGAAGAGAGATAAGAAGGGATACTGGTTGAAAGGTCAATCTGGTAACCCTAAAGGTAGACCACCAAAGGGTAAATCTGTAGCTGAAAAGTTTAGAGAGAACCCTACTGGAGAGAAGGTACTACAACAGATTTTTGAGATAGCTAGTACATTAGGTGAGGATAACCAACATTCAGATGCCTTACAATGTGCAAAGCTAGTAATTGAACGCTTGGTGCCAGCATTAAAGTCATCAGAGTTAAAGATGAGTTCTGAAGATTCTGGAGTGATTATAATGCCACCACAGATACCGGTGGAGTCAGATGACGAATGAAAGACCTATTAAATGGCAACCACATAAAGGACCTCAGACACTTGCCTTATCTATTGATGAGACAGCTTTTGAAATATTATACGGTGGTGCAAGAGGTGGTGGTAAGACTGATGCCGGTATTGTCTGGATGCTTAAAGCTGTTGACAATCCTAATTTTACTGGGTTATGTATTCGTAGGAACCATACTGACTTGCGTAACTGGATTGATAGGGCATCAGAGCTGTTCCCCAACGCAACGGTATCTGGAAAGCCAGCAGTATTTAAGTTCCCATCTGGAGCAAAGATATTTACTGGACATTTAAGGGATGCTAATGCGTATACACAGTTTCAAGGGTGGGAGATTCACAGACTTTTAATTGAGGAGCTGGGTCAAATCCCAGACGAACAAAGCTATTTGAAATTAATATCTTCAGTAAGGTCAACTTGCGATGTTAGACCTCAGATATTCTGCACAGCCAATCCGGGAGGTGCTGGACATCAATGGATTAAGAAGAGATGGAGAGTTGGTAAGCAAGAGGATAATAAGGCATTCCAAGACCCAATAAGTGAAAGGTATAGAGTATTTATACCAGCTACAGTAAAGGATAATCCAACACTAGTAGCAAAGGACCCAGATTATGTTAGGTTCTTAGATTCTCTTCCAGAGCCAATGAGGTCAGCTTGGAAGGATGGTGACTGGGATGTATTTGCTGGTCAGTACTTTACAGACTGGAATCCCAGACTACACGTCATAAGTAAGGATAACGCTAAGAAGCTTGGATATGGTAAGGATTATAACCGTAAGTATATTGGTATTGATTGGGGTTTTTCAGCTCCATTCTGTGCAATATGGGTTGAGGTAGCATCAAACAATAGAGTGTTCTGTTATCGTGAGATGTATGGTAGAGAGAAACATCCTTCAGAGTGGGGTGAGATGATTGCAAGAGTGAGTATGAATGAAGATATATATCAGTCATTAGGTGACCCTTCAATGTGGACTAGAAACCCAATGAGTTGGAATAAGCCAGAGACTGAGATGTATAGTGAGAGAAGTATTGCAAATGCATTGATTGCTAGTGGTGTACCAAACCTATCACCAGCCAATAATAGTAGAGTGAATGGTTGGAGAAATATGGCACAGATGATGCATTTTAAGAAGGGAGTAATCCCTAGCTTTTTTATAATAGATGGTCAATGTCCTAACTTAGAGAGGACAATACCAGATATGATTTTTGATGAGAAACGACCAGAAGATCTGGATACTACTTTAGAGGATCACGCATTAGACGCAGTAAGGTATGCATTGACACACGTTACTGCACCAACTAAGCCAAAGCCTCGTAAGTCAAGAGATCAATTAATGTATGAGAAATTAATAAATCCAGAGCCAGATGGATGGTCATATGATTGGAGAGAATAATGCCAAAGTTAAATGGTAAAAAATACAGTTATAGTGCTAAGGGGATATCAGCATATAAGAAGGCTCTGAAGAAGTTGAAGAAGAGAAAGATAAAAGAGTACGGTGATAGTATGTCAACAGAAACACCAAATGGTCTAGGGGGATAGATGGCTAATTACCCAGATGTAGATCTTCCAGTAGGTGATGACTTAATTGATATAGTTAAGCTCAATAATAAGTTTGATTCTGCTAAAGATGCAAAGAAGCATAAGGTAACTCGATGGAGACGTAATGAGGAGTTGTATAGTGGTCAGATATTAAAGCCATTCAACTTACCAAAGTATAAGTCACGCATTGAGCCTAACTTTATACACTCAATACTAGAAACAATATACTCTATATTAACAGACCGTAATCCAAAGGTTGATGTAATGCCAAAGCGAGAGGATCAAGTAGACTCAGCCAGAATAGCTCAAGAGGCAATAGAGAATGAGATGGCAAATGCAAAGGCAAACAGAGCAGTAGCTAATATGAAACGAGATGGACTTCTATATGGTAATGGTTTCCTCAAGGTATCCATAGAAGAAGGTGTGATTAACTACAGCGTACCAGACCCTTACACAGTATTTATTGATCCTCTTGCTACCTCGATTGAGGATGCAAAGTGTGTTATATTTGCTACTCCACAGTATGTATCAGACATTAAGGCTCAATATGGTAAGAAGGTACCAGCAGAGGGTGCATTGAATGAGTATAAGTCATTTGTAAAGGATACCCAGAAGTATGCAACTGATAGAGTTAACTTTGGTGATTTAGAGGCTAAAGGTCCACAAGAGAATATGAATGATAATGATTATGGTGGTGGACAAGCATTAGTTAAGGAGGCTTGGTACTGGGAGAATGATCGTTTGATGCTAGCTACTTGGAGTGGTAAGACATTACTACAGAAAACAGAGGCACCATATGATTTTATACCTTTAGTATGTTTCCAGAACTATCAAGATGCTCATTCAATTTGGGGTAAAGGAGAGCCAGAAATTATAGAGTCATTAGCAGTAGGTACATCGATATCATTATCACAAGCTATGGATAACCTAATATATCACGGTAATCCAGCTGTTGTAATGAGTAAATCAATGGCAAAGACTGCTGGTAATAGACCTACAGATAAACCGGGTCAAGTGTATTATACTGGTGGACCACACGAGTCAGTAACAAGGTTACCAGCTGGTAATATATCAGCGTCATCACTCCCACTTGCTGAGAGTATGATGAAGATGACTGATATTGTAAGTGGTGTACACGATATAACTCAAGGAAGGAACCCAAGTGGTGTTACAGCCTCAAGAGCCATTCAACAGCTACAAGAGGCATCACAGCAGATTATAAGAACAAAGGAACGTGAGGTTGGTCAAGATGCTATCATATCAATGTACAGACTAACGCTTAACTTACTTGTAAACAATTATGAACAGCCAATTAATGTAAGACGTATAACAGAGACTGGTTATGAGTTTGAGCAAGTTAATCCATATGACCTATCACAAGATTTAGACTTTAAGTATATACCGGGAAGCTCAATGCCAGAAAGCAGAGCTAATAGATTTGATCAAGCGTTAGACCTTGTTCAGTTAGGTTTATTAGACCAAGAGAAGTTCTGGAGATGGACACAGAAGGATATCTCAAAAGAGATTCTGGAAGAGATGTTAGAACAGAAGAAGCAACAGCAAGAGGCTTTACAGCAACAACAGCAGATTATGGAGACCTCTACAGATGAGGATGAGATAATGAATGCACAACTTGCTATGCGTCAATTAATGGGGATGAATGATGAGCAACCAGCTTAAAAAGGTTTCATTAAAAAATTGGTGTTTATCCAATGGTTATAATGGAGTAACAAAGGAATGTATAAGAAGTGCCTTTCAGTCAGAAGATGAGAAGGTACAATCGATGGCAAAAAAACAAATGATAAAAGGAATGTCTTATGGCAAAGAAAAAGAAAAAAAGTAGTATTTCAAAAAGTAAAATGATATCTAAGATGGCTGGTAAGTTTGCTGGACCACAAAGTCATTATCCACCAGCAGTAGCTAGGGATGTATCTAAAAGAGGACAAATTAAAGACTATACTGATACTGCTCCTAGTCTTGCTAATGCTAATGCTACAGCTAGTAGACTTAGAAAGGAGCAATTTATTTATAATAGGAAACTTTATAGTACTGGTTCTGGAAGAGGTGCAAGTCCAACATTAGTACGAAAATTGACTGTATAAATTTTTTTAATGACCAACCCGAAAGGAGCGTCAAATGGCAAATAAGTACAACGAAGTAGAGTTAACTGAAGAGGAGATAGCCTCTTTAGATGAGACCACAGAGTCTCAAAATGCTGAAGTTGAAACAGCGAAACCAGAATCTGAGGAAACTTCTGAGGCTGTAGAAGCAAAAGAAGTAATTGAACCAGAGGAGGATGATGATAGTATTGAGATAGATGGTGAACGATATGATATGGACACCATAATGTCTTGGAGAGAAGATGCTAATAATAAAGATAACTGGCAGAAATCTAATACTGAGAAGGCTCAAAAACTATCAAAGTGGAATAAGTTAGCTGAGAAGATTCAAGGAGACGAGGACTTCAAAGAACACATTAAAGATTACTTTTATCAGAATCCTAGTGAGGCTGATAAATTGGGTCTTGATGAGGTACAAGTTTTAGAAGATGAACCAGAGGATATGACTCCTTCGGATATTGAGATAAGACTTGAGGCTTTAGAAAAGATAGAAGGTAGTCGTGTTCAAGAGGCTCGTGAGGATTTTCTGGAAAGCACAATGGATGATTTAGAATCAAAGCACCCAGACTTACTGGGAGGAGAGAATACAATGAAATTCTTGGAGTACGCTGACAAAAATAGCGATAACTTTATAAGGAATGGAATTGTTGATCTTGATGGAGCTTTTAAAGAATGGTCTTATGATGCTATGCAAGAGCAACTTAGCCACTATAAAAAGTTAGATAAGAATAAATCACGCAATTCTGGAAAGGTTGTCACGAAAGCTCAGAAAGGTGCTATTGAAGAGGTTAAACCTAAGAAATAC
>VTLG01009403.1_pt1 | contig 35697 bp, 39 predicted proteins | sample 4694571 | NCBI WGS metagenome assembly VTLG01 (sample SAMN12604809, study PRJNA352737) | marine metagenome | biome: ENVO:00000447; feature: ENVO:00000209|ENVO:00000569|ENVO:01000036; material: ENVO:00002151; isolation source: viral sequences binned using virsorter ...
TGAGGAAATCGTAGCCCATATTCAGGAAAACTACCCCGAAATGGCTCGTGCGATGGAGGCGGGATCTGGATATGAAAACCTGAATATAGGGCGGGCAATAGCCACCTACGATAACGCTATCCGAATCCAGGGATTTCAGCAGCAAAATAAAAGAAGTTTTCTGCAAACGTATGGCCCCACTGCGCTTGCAGTGGCAGCGGCTGTAACGGGCAATCCTTTCTTAATTGGCACGCAGGGCGCTCTTGCGGCGTCAGAAGGTGACTTGGAAGGCGTTTTTCGTTCGGCGCTTACATTAGGGACTGGCGGCGGGGGTTATACGGACACCTCAAGCACTGTCGGGGATCTTGTAGATGCTTACAACATAACCAAGGCAACGACCGATTTGGCAAACGCTGGCGACGAGCCAGCCTACGAGACGCCACAAGCTGAATCCGAACCCGAGGCGGAAGTCTTGGTGCCAGACTACACCGATGCAAGAGTCGGGACCCCAGATCCGCTTCCAGATTCAGATACGGCCCCAACCGAAGATTATTCTGACATGGCGGGGAAATTGGCCCTGTGGCACGATCTCTATCGGCAAACCGCAGGGGGCGGCGTACCCGATCAAGCAACAACAGATATTCCAACAACAGATATTCCAGACACCTCAACAGAACAGGGCGATGTGGATATCCCCGGCGGAACTGCGGTCGGAAGAACAGGACCCCCAGAGACTCAAGGAGGAGAGCCGAATCTGGACTGGGTATTGCCAGCTCTCGGCGCTGCTTTAGGCACACAGTCCGGTACGTCTGGGCCAGCAGTAGAAGCGCCAGGAATACCAGACCAAGGAACGGTTGCTTTGCCGGAGACCCCTCCACAGATACCAGATTCAGAACCCATGCCGAACGAATTGGCATTGGCAGCAATGCTCCTGCCGGGGCTATTCTCCGGCGGACTTGGGACAGGAACAGGCGACGGAACGGGACTCGGAACCGAAGAAGGGATGGGGCCGCAGGATCTAAATTTGAACTTGCAGGATATTCCGCCTATCGCGGGGGATGCTCCATTGATTCCTGGGTATTTCGGGCAACCATATGAACATGAAATCGCGCCGTTATTTGTGCAGGAAATGCCGAGAAGGGCAAGTTATGATATGGGGATGAATCCGTTTTGGGAAAATCCGTTATTGCGAAGCCTTTATTCATAGGATATTAAAATGGCTACACAAACCGTTACAACAGCACCGTGGGCACCACAACAGCCTTATCTCGAAAACCTGTATGGTCGGGCAGAAGGCTTATACGGGCAGGGGGGTCCAACGTTCTATCCGGGTTCATTGACTGCGGGTTTTGATCCAGCTCAGACAGCAGCTCAAGGGGCGGTTGAGCGACAAGCCACGGCGGGAAGCCCTGTCGCTCCAGCGTATCAAAATATGCTGACTAAAACCTATTCCGGCGGATTTCTGCCGGGCCAGCAAAGCAATCCATATCTTGATGCGATGTATCAACAGGCAGCTCGACCAGTCACTCAGAACTATCAGGAGGCCGTAGCGCCGGGAATCGGGGCGCAAGCCGCGTCTGCGGGACGATACGGAAGCGGTCTGTTCCAGAATATGCTTTCGACGAGCCAAAGAAATCTAGCGGATAGCCTGGGCGGTTTGGCGGCGAATTTATACGGCGGATCTTACGAGCGAGAAAGAGATCGGATGTATCAGGGCGATCCAACGGCGGCGGCTCAACTGGGGTATTACGATGCCTCACAATTATCCAATGTCGGGGCTGAAAGACAGGCCCAAGAGCAACGGGTGATCAACGAAGCGCAAGCGAGACACGCCTTTGAACAGGAAAGGCCGTGGGAAGTGTTAGGCCGTTACCAGGAAGCCATCTCCGGCGCTCCAGGGCAGGAACAAGTAAGGCCCATAGACGAATGGCAGAGGTGGCTTGGCCGGGGGCAAACACTCGCGTCAATATGGGACATCATCAGGTAAAGCATCATGGCAGAAATTAAAGACTATTCAGTCACGGCTGACGATAACGATTCTGCATCTCCGAACGGAATGCCGGAGGGCATGGCTCCCAGCGGCGTAAACAACTCATGGAGAGAGTCGTTCGCTAGAGTCAAACGCTGGTACGAGGACATCCAGGGAGCCAAGACCACAACCGGAAGCTCGAATGCGTATGTGCTTGCAGCGGCCCGCGTGGTCACTGCATACGCCGCCGGTGACGCCTATATGTTCAAGGCCAACCACACCTGTACCGCAGCAGGTTCAACTTTGAATGTTGATTCGCTTGGTGCGAAGTCAATCGTCACCCCTGCGGGTGCCGCGCTCGGAGCCGGCGATATTACTTCGGGCGGCATTTACATCGTCGCATACGAAGCGAGCGCCGATAAATTCATGCTGCTGGGAGGAAGCTCCACGTTTTCAGGCGACATCACGGCCAAGACATCTGACGGAGCCATCCTTAATCTACAGACTTCGGACACCACCGTCACAAGTGGCTCAGTGCTAGGTCGGATAGACTATCAAGCTCCAAATGAGGCATCCGGCACAGACGCCATTTTATTGGCCGCATCCATTTCAGCTATTGCTACCGATACCTTCGCGGCAGATAACAATAGCTGTAAATTATCCTTTCAGACGGCCACAAGTGCGGCGGCGGCGGAGACCATGTCGCTATCTTCGGGCGGCAACTTAACGCTACCAACAGATGGGGTTGTTATTGCCGCCGGGGTTAACAGCGACGTAACACTGACTCATGTTCACGACACCGGGCTTCTACTGAATAGCACGATGGCATTGCAGTTCAACGACGCATCGCAATACATCAACGCGCCGTCCGCAACTGTATTAGACATCAACGCGACTGACGAAATCGAATTAAACGCAACGCTCGCAGACGTCAATGCGAATCTCGATGTCTCAGGAACGTATCAGGGTGGCGGGACGATGACGACGGGCGGCAATATCGTGATCCCCGATGCCGGTAATATCGGATCTGCTTCGGATACCGATGCGATTGCCATTTCATCGGCCGGTGTGGTTTCGCTTTCTGCGACGACCGAGGCGAGCGCAACCGGAACAGCAGCCGTCACACTGGCAGGGGGGCTGGGGGTTGCCAAGGACATGTGGATTGGCGACGACATTGTTATGGACTCGGACGCCTGTGTTTTGAAAATGGGTGCTGATCAGGATCTTACATTGACCCATGCGGCTGATGTTTCCTTGACGGTAGCAAGTGCCGGAGCCACAACGGATTTGATTGTGAATAACACGGCGACGGATGGCGATCCAACTGTTCGCTGGGCGTTGAGCGGTACTGATAAATTTACAATGGGCGTGGACGACGGTGCTAGTGATTCTCTAAAGATTGGCGCGGGCGGCGGCCTTGGTACGCCATATTTTGAAATGCTTTCTACCGGGCATATGTCATTCGGTACAAACGCGGCAGCGGACGGCACGGGTGCGTATTTTTACAACAATACTACCGATGAAATTGGGGTCTCTATCAGGCAGGACAATGCCTCAAACAATACGTCTGCGCTTTATTCTGTTAATGATGCGGCTCAACCGGCGATTCGAGGACTAAGCGCAGGGAATACGATTTACAGTGTGACCTCCAGCGCAGCACATGGCGCAGTTTACGGAATCGCAAGCAACAGTAGCCACTACACGCTCCTAGGTTATTCCACTCACGGGTGCTATGCGACATCCGTATATTGCGTTGGCGCACTTTACAAAGGTTCAGGCACATTTCGGATTCCACACGGGCTACGGGAAGATTACGACCTACTTCACTCCTTTGTTGAGGGGCCGCAATGCGACCTGATTTACCGTGGTACGGTAGACCTTGTTGATGGGCGAGCTAGTGTTTCTCTCGACAATAAGTACGGGATGACCGCTGGAACCTTTGCGTGGTTAACAAAGGACATACAAACATTTACATCGAATGAAACCGGATGGGACGCCGTGAAATCTAGCTTTTCTGGCGACACGATTACGATTGAATGCCAAAACGCGGACTCTACAGACACAATAAGTTGGATGGTGGTCGCAGAACGTGACGATCCAAACATCAAGGCGTCCGAAATAACGGATTCCGATGGGAATCTGATCATTGAGCGTCCAAGCGAACCGGCACCACCGTCACCGGGATAAATAATCCGGGGAAATAAATGCGGACTATCTGCGGGGCGTTTTTTCTGTTTGCTTCGTCATTTGCGTTTGGTCAAAGCACTAATACCATCACCAGCACCGTGACGGGAACGACCACGGTCGATAAAACGCCGCCCACGGCAAGCGCCCCAAACATCGTTTTAAACAACCAAGATGTGTGTAGCTATCCTGCTTCCGCAGCGGTTCAGACACAGATTTTTGGATTTGCCGCTGGCACGACCGTTCGTGATAAAAACTGTGAACGCATAAAACTCGCTCGCAGCCTCTATTTTATGGGAATGAAGGTCGCTGGTGTGTCCCTTCTTTGCCAAGACAAGCGTGTATTTGAAGCGATGGAAATGGCTGGAACGCCATGTCCATTTGAAGGAAAGATTGGCGAAGAAGCACTTGCTCTATGGCAAACAAACGCGGAGCGTCGTCCTGATACGCGGGAATACAAAAAACGTGTAGGAATCGACAAAAAAGAATGGTCAAGGGACGACCACGGCAACGTAAAGTTTGAGGATCCTGATGAGGATTAGCATTTTACTTCTGCTAATTAGCTTCATTGCTCAGGCTGAAGAAGTGATCGAAGAAGTCACGACTCAAGTTCTAACGCCGACCATTTCAGATAATCTGCTGCCGAGTCTTATTGAGTTTGCTACAAGCGGCGATGCGACGATGACTGGAAACACGGGGTATTGTAGTCCTGGCGAAGCGTGTACGGGTGCTGCCGGAGGAACATATAGCACAACTGTCGATTTGACAGAAACCATGACCATTGAAGAAATAAATCGTGGGTTCGATCTCGCATACGGCGTTTCGACGACCTCGCATTCCAGTAATGCGGTTTTGCCAACGTGTGATCAAACTAGCGGAGACTGCCAAGATAATTTTAATTTGACGTTGACGCTGACCGAGAACGACGAAGTGCGTCAGACCTACGAGCATGAATTTGTGCTGGACTACAGTGGACTTCGAGAATATGAGTTCGAGCAGACCGTCGTTTCTAACTCATGGGTAGAACTTTCCATGCTTTTAGAGCTTTACGGGCAGGATGCCGGTTATCCGACAGGGCTATACGGCCCACAGTTCACCGATCCGTGGCTCACGACCAGCTACAACGCGATTAGCTACATTACAGAACAGATTGTGACTATTGTTCAGGACGACATGGATGATGTGGTTGAGGAAATTCTTGAGGAAATTGTAGAGGAGCCTGAACCGGAAATGGTTTTGGAAGAACCAGAGCTGGAAGTTATCGCAGAGCTAGAGCCGGAAGTCATCGCGGAGCCTGAACCGGAAATCATTATTGAAATCGAGCCAGAGCCGGAAGAAGATTTTATTGATGCTGAAGAATTATTTTCTAACCCCGTTTTGGCTGAAGTCGTAGGCGCGGCTGATACGACGGGGTCAGATATTAATATTGAAATAACAATAGCAGATCCCGAATCGGGTGAAATTATAGATTCCTTTGAAGTCGATTTTGAGACAGAAACCATTCAGGAAATCGACACAGGTGGTGGGTTTGACGATATGACGAGCCTCGACTCGTTTGATGATTTGGCAGGTTTTGAAGATATGGGGATGTCCGATGACATGGGAATGCCTGACGATTTTGCTGGATCAGGATCGGAAACGACCGAAATGAGCTTTGCAGAAGTGCTGGACGAATTGCCAGAAATCGATGTTCCCGATATTGAATTGGATATACCGGAGCCGGAATCAATGGAAGTGGCTGAAGTGAACGTACCGGAAGTGTCTGAGCCGGAGCCGATGGAAATTGAAATGGCAGAATCTGAACCGGAAGTCGTTGAAGTTGAGGTAGCTGAATCTGAACCGGAAGTCGTTGAAATGACGGAATCAGAGCCGGAGCCTGAAGTAGAAGTCGCTGAAGCTGAGCCGGAATCTACGGAAGTTGAGGCTGAATCCGAGCCTGAGGTGGAAGTAGCTGAAGCAGAGGAAGAGTCGGAAACGGAAGTAGCTGAGGCAGAAGAAGAATCAGAACCTGAAGCAGCCGGAGCCGAGGAAGAACGACCAGAGCCAACCCGTGTGGCTTCACGATCTGAATCTTCCGATAAAAAGGCCGAGGCTAAGACTGAAACATCAAAAGAAAAGTCGGAAAAGTCTTCTCGTAAACAGAAAACCAAGAGAATTGCCAAGAAAATCGCAACGAGGGTGATGGGCCACTTGTCCCGAAATTATGACGCGGCCATGCAAGGTGCTGCTTTGAGTGTGATGAGGCTGTCGGCACCATCGTATAAAGCTACTGAACTGCAAGATTTACAGGAATGGTATACGCCTGTTCAAATGGACGGTGGTGAGAACCACGACCATCCGGCGTCGATGTGGTTTTCAGCGCAAGCAAATCAAGACATGAGCGAATTAGTGAAGCTCCAATGGCGGAGATAGAGTATTCAGGAATTAAGTTTTCCGGCAGTAAATTACTGCTTTTAGTGCCGTTATTGGGAGCTATTGGTGGTGCGATTTGGGGCGGTTTTGAAGCCTATGCGCGGTATACGGCTATGGAGACTAAAATCAATTCCTACTCGGCCCCCGATTTGTCAGGTATTGAACAAAGAATCGCTGTTTTTGCGGAGGAAAATTCGCAAATTGAGCAACTTGTGGCACAATTCAAAGAGCTTCTGGGTGACATGCGTAGCGATTTATCGGACATGAAGATCGAGCTAAAAGATGACATTACGGAGGTGTTTCGTAACATTGACCGCCAAGAGGGTAGAAATCGTGGTAATGTTGAGGATGTTCGCGATTTAATCAATGCGTTTGAGCTACGAGTGGATTCTAAAATGACGAGACTCGATGAACAGATTGACACACTAGAGAGTAAGCTCGACTTGAGGATTAAAGCTGCATTAGAGAACCCGCTAGCGAAGTAGGAGAGAATTATGGCATTTGGTTATACGCCGACCGGTCTGCTCGGGACATATTTAGGAAACATACGCCGCCCCGGATCTAATTGGGCGAAGGCAGGGAGAGTTCTAACCGGGCTTCCGTCGTTGCTGGGACAAACAATGGCAGATCCAAGGTTCCGGGACGTCATTGACAGGCTTGCTGTATCGGAACAACGAGCGCCGGCAGACGACGTATATCACCGAGCGAAAGCCCAAGAAGCATACGAAACAGCGAAAGCAGCGAGAGCAGAACAAGGTAGACAGGCTGCGTTTAGGCAGACTATTGGAGATATAGAACGTAAAAGCGCCATTAAACAGGATGTGCAAAGGGATATAGCTGCGAGAACAGCACCGGAAAGTGTGCGTGCTGAGCGAGAGGCATTACTGCAACAAGAGTTGGGGCCAGCAGCCTATCAAGGCGTTCTTCCGCCATCGGCTCGACGCGATGCACGGGGCAAGCTGACGTCAACTCCGGGTCTTCTTCGCAAGCAACCGGCGGCTAGAGAAATAGCATTAACGTCAGGTATCATTGGATTTGATCAGAATCGACCCGTCCGAAGTGCCGTAGAACCGCTGGCACATCAAACGTCAGAGTACATGACCCCAGGCTACGTTAAAAGTTTAATGGGTCCAACGGCGGCTGAAAGAGAAATTCTCGATTTCAGACCAAAGAGAGAGCTTGCGAAAGCGATGACTAGGCACCCGGATGAAGATATTCAACTGGCGGGATATAAGGAGATGGTTGGTTCAAATCTACCCGCTTCCGCGAGAGCGGTTGAGTGGCTTCGCAACATTCAAGATCCGAAAGAACGAGCATTAGCCTTAGAAATGATGCAAAAAGCACTCCAGTGGCAGAATGTTGGGCCACAAATACTAGGGATGCATCCCACGAGAGGCGAAACTGTTACGACGCTCGATGTGGGCTTAAGCCCAGAAAAAGAGCTTTCGTATCTTGAAGCTGCAGAAATATCGAAGAAGAAAGGCGAGTATAAAGTAACTGGCACACCGGGCGAGCAAGAAGCAGACAAACTATATGCCGCGCTCCACGTTGCGTGGCCCCAAGAGAGGAGCGATGTACGAAAAGGGTTAAATGCGCTGAAAGAAGTTAGAGACCTGATGGGCAGTCGTGACGCAAATGGTAATTTTGTTTCTAACGGAAACGAGCTTACTGGCCGAGGGTACTTCGGTAGGCCAAGATCGACATTAGCCGGTACCGACAAGGGGGCTAAGGCGATGAATGCACTAGAAAAAGTGGAGGAAGTTGTGCAGCGTAATCTGCGAGCTGTTCTTGGTGGTCAATTTGCCGAAAGAGAAGGAGTTCAGCTAATAAAACGGGCGTATAACATAACCTTGCCTGAAGCATATAATTTTGAGCGACTTGACGCTCTTATAGATTCAGTTCAAGAAGTTTATGACAGTCGAAATGATACATTTGAGTATTGGACGAAGATGCAGCAAGCCCCTGGGTCTCTAGGGGGGACATTGCGAGGATGGGTACCAAGGACGATGAAGATAGTAGTTCCAGAAGGCGGCACGGGTTTTCACCTTGAGGGAACTGATCTGCTGTCGGAAGCCGCAACTCTTGGAGCAGACCAAGAAAGGGCGAAGAACTTTACGTTCGGTGATAGCTGGTGGATTGAGGAAAGTGAATCGACAGACCAACAACTAAACGACTTTTTCAGTGGGGGCGCTAACTAGATGCCAGATTTTAACACAATGAACAAGGCTCAGCTTTTAGCGTGGTTGCAGCAAAACAACCCATCACCAGGAACCCCGGAATATAACGCAGCAGAGAGGCGAAAAAACGAGCTGTCCGGCGTCTCGACGAAAGTGCGCGGCCCTAGCGGGGGCTATTTAGGAATCAACGAAGAAGGGGCGTTCACAGCCCCTCCAGAGGTTTCTGCATTAGAGGCGGCGGTTTTAGGCGCGGGGCGTACTAGCAGATCATTCAAAACCGGATTAGAAAATCTTTTCGCTGGCGACGAACAGAAACAAGAGATCGCAGCGCGACTAGCCGAACAAGATAAAAAGTTTGGCCTGGTTCGTGAGCAACAACCTACCGCCTCGTTTTTAGGGGAAATAGCTCCTTATTTTGCTCCTGCTGGGACAGCAACAACTCCCTTGGCTTACGGCGCTAAGATTGCTGCTAATGTCCCAAAGATAGGGAGGGGAGTAAAGAAAGGACTGTTAGATGTATCAAGGAAGATCAAGGATAGCTCTATGCTTGATGCTGCATTGATTGGTGGAGGATATGGCTTATTGACTCCCGGCGAAGATCAAGCAGAACAAGCTGGGGTTGGCACAGTATTGGGAGCCGCTGGCGATGTAGCTGGTCGTTTATTGGGCCGAGCTTTTGATCCGGTGCAAAGTGTTCTCTCGACGCAGGGAAAGAAAATAATAGACTGGGCCAAACGCAAGGGGTACAGGCTAACTCCAGCTCAGCAATTTGGATCTGATACTTTGAGGAAAGTGGAGGCTTCTATGGAGGCTTACCCTCCAACGGCAGCGCCTTTTGCTGAAGCATCAGAGCATAATGTGAAAATATCCAACCGCATCGCCGCTAACTCTATAGGTGAAAGCGCCGACGAGCTTTCTGCGGATGTTTTGCACAATGCTCACAAACGGATAGGGGCTAGGTTTGATGAATTGACAAAAGATGTTGAGATTCCGTTGTCGTTTGATGATGGGGATCTTATGAGCATCATTAGGCGAAGGCTGGAAGAATTTGACCTCGACCCTTCGGATGCGGAATTTCAGAAAATCATAAACAAAATATTACCAAAATCGGACGTGATGCCTTTCCCTCGAAAAATAGAGCCTGGAGATATTTTGACGGGGGCGCAATATCAGAAGTATAGATCGGCAGCATCAAGAAAAGCCTCATCTGCATTCAAAAGCGGGAAGGTTGATGAAGGGTTTGCAGCAGCAGCGGTTATAGACGCCCTCGATGAAATTACTGAGCGGGCATTGGGAGGCCAGGCGCTTCAATCCTTTCGGAAGGCAAGACAGCAATGGCGGAATAAACTCGCCCTGGAATCCCCCGGCGTTATTCATGCGGGAACGGGAAATGTTAGTCCTGCAACTCTGGCAAATGTCCTGAACCGGACTGATAAGTCGGGGTTTATGCGAGAGGCAAACGTAGGAAATAACGATCTATACGCAATGGCTAGGTCTGGGAAACTTTTCAAATCCATTGGTGATTCAGGTACGGCAACACGCATGTTTATCCCAGCGAGTGCGGGTGCAGCGGGGGCTATAGTTGGCGCAAATACAGGCGGTGAGGATCTAGGCGAAAAATTCGGCTCAGCCGGATTGGGACTAGGCGCGGGGGTCTTGGCGGGAATGATCGCGCCTAGACTAGCATCCAGGGGATATATGGGCGCTGCTCCGTCAATGATCAATGCAAACCCGCTGAGCCTTATCCCCAGAAGCGTGAAAGACGCCGCCCAAACCGGAGCGCGGAGAGGCCCGACCGCTCAATATCTATATGAACCTGAGTCTACGTCAGAGAGGAAGCTAGGGCTTTTGGGGCATTAAATGACTTCCTACGCAGCCGGATTCCTTGCTGGTCAGTTACGGCCTTCAAACACGACGGCGGCTACTCTGTACACGGCAACGCTTAAGAGCGAAGTCACCCGTATCCTCATTGCGAACACAACCGGCTCAGCCGCGACTTTTCGGCTCTTTCACGACGACGACGGCACGACAATGGACGAAACGACAGCTCTCGTGTGGGACAACTCTATCGCGGCTGGTGCTTATGTTGACCTTCAGGCTTATCTCGATGGGGCGGGTATCACAATCGCAGCAGGAGGGAGCCTGGGATGCCGTTCGGGTACAGGAAACGCCCTCACGTTTTCCGTGTACGCGGTTGTTTTGGATGCGCGATAGCTGCGCGATAGCTGAACGATCTGCCGACCTTTACGCCTTAACTTTTATAAACGCGACGAACTGAGTGCGGCATGGACGTAATGTTTTTTGGGGGCATCCAATGGCACCAGGTCGGCTTTTGTCGTCATGTGATCGCGTCACGACTGAAGGAGATAGCGTTTCCCCCTATCTTTTATCGTTGAACCGAGGCTCGTTCGCCGTCGGCTTGCGGAATTTTTCGTAATCCAAATCCGGGTGAGCTTTCCTGAACGCTGCCCAATCGATAGATCCTTTTTTCTCTACGTGGATTAGGCGCAGACCGAAGCCTTCACTGTTCTGGGGCATCTCTGCGGCCAATGCCTTTCGAGCGTTGTCGTAAAGCTCTTTCCCTTGTTTTTGCATGTCTTTTCCGCGAAAAAGCTCATAGACCAGCGATTTTAGATCGGATGGGATGGGCTGAAATTTTATAACCTCCTCGGCTGGACAATCCATCATCGCTTCCCAAAAAATGTCCCATTCTTCTCGGATTCGGGCAAATGCCGATTCTTTGGGGGCCACTTCGAGCGTGATCAAATTACTATCGGCTGGGTCGCGGACAACGTAGTGGCATATTTTTGCTCTAGACACCATCAACTGGTGCTGAATTTGCCACCAATGTGCTTGCGGCACGTTACCTTGTTTCGCCTCGACTAAATCTTTTGATTTCTCAGACCACGGACATTTAATTTCGAGAATCGTATCACCCGCAATATTCAATCCATCCAAACTGGCTAAATACATCCCATCGACCAACACGGCTGGTTCAAATCCCACACCGAGTTTTTCAGACACCGCCGCCCTGACGCCAGCCTCATGATCTTTGCCGTGTTTCATGGCGATATTTTCTTTCTCTTGCTCAGCAAGCCCCCGTTTTTCGCGTGCAAGCGCCAACGGAGCCTTGTAGCGGCTCTTCCCCATTATGATGGGGGTCTCACTAGCAGTCCTATGCGTTCGACGCAGCTCAAGCCACTCAGGGCTTCCCTGCTCCATTTGTAACATTTTGATAGTCATTTCATTTTTCATTTCTGCGGCTTACTTAATTTTTTCCCAATCGCTTCTGCGGTGGCCTTTGTGAATGCTGAAAAACCTTTCTCTCTTTAGCGCCTCCACTTCTTTTTTCAACTCACTCTTTTTCGTTGGTTTTTTCCACCCCACCACGACCGAATTCGTTAATATTTCTATCGCTTTGTGGTATTGCTCATCGGTGTGCATCGGCCAAATGCGCCAAAGGTAGGCGCTCAGTTTCGGTAGGTGGTCCGTGACGAGGCTCCGCATCGGCTTTTTAGTCTGTGGGAAGTAACGAATAATCTTTCGGGCAAGCCCTTCAAAAACCTTATCTCTTGTGTCTGTCCAATCAAGGTCTGGATACCTGGCAATACCTCGGTACTCTTTGAGTGCCACGAAGGAATGAAACGCGGTGCCGTTTCTGTTCCAAGTGTCGATTATCAGCATGTCCCAATATTCTTGCGGTGTTGCTTTCATCATCAGAACGGTATTTCGTCGTTAAATTCTTCGACAGCCTCGGCCGATTTTCTGTCAGAGATTTTTCGTTGCAGCCATTCGGGGAGAATAGAAACGTCGTCGTCCTCGTCAAGGTCGAAGCAAATGACATCGTTGACCGCATCAGCAACCGGCAGATCTTTCGGGATTCCTGTCACCGCAGCCACGTTCGCATACGTTCGGCTGTTGTTTTCGTTGTGCACGACGGAAAGCTGGCACGGATGTCCGAGGACATTCCTAAGATCGAACGCCCGAGATTCGTTTTCGGTCAGCTTTTTCCCTCGCCAGTTTTCAATGTCCCGGCGAAGGTTCGACTTTTCGTGCATGCTGTTCGTATAAGTAGAATAGATAATCATCGGACGCCCATCTTCCATTTTCTGCGCGGGAACTTCCCAGCCTAGAACGACCCTCTCCTTGTCGCCGAACGGAGTTTCCTGCAATCCGACGTCCACCATTAGATAACATCGCGCCAGATGGGTTCCTTCGGGGACTAGCTTAAAATCGTCGCTTGCTCCAGTTTTTGAGATTAGTGACATTTCATCATCCTCTTGTTGGTGTGCCTTGGAGTCGAGGTCGTCCAGCCATTCCCGGTATCCTGGATCGCGTGCCAGCTCCTCCTCCCATGCGAGAAATTCTGGGCTGCTCACTTAATTTCGCCGGTTAATTTTTTAAACTTTATGTAGTCTTGAGTGATCTTAGTGACGTGACCCTCAATGTCGTCAAAAATCGAGGGGATTCCCTTGCGTAGGGTAAGATTTTCGGACTTCCAGTCGTCGTCCAGCACGTCGTTGTAATTTTCTGTTTCAAGCTGTTTGATCTCGAAAAGTTCGGCGAGCCGCTCGTAACAGTGATCGACACACCCTCCAACGAGCGCATTGGCCAGATTTCGGTTTGCTTCCCTGGTGATTTGAGAATCTTGGCCGGTGACAGCAACAGCTCGGCAAAGAAGTTTGCAGACTTTGCTCAGTCGATCTTCGTCCATGTCGACAATTGCACACTCAGCGTTGTCGTCCAGCACCAAGAAGTGGGCCACCAACCGATTGAACTCGGCTGCGCTCAAATCTTCAAATTCTCTGTACTTGTTGCACATCTCATCCAAAAATTCTTCAAAAATCTGTTGTTCGTTCATTGTTCTCTCCTCACAGTTGGTTTAAGAAAAAAATAGTAATAGCTGCAATCAAGGCACACTCGACAATCAAATATCGGTCGAATGATGGTCGCTTCTTTGGATTGGCTAGGTATTTAAAATCTTTCATTTTGTTCTCCACATGGGGCAGAATTATAAGCCCCCATCGACGGGCATGTCAATCAATTTGTCCCACGAAAGGGGTTTTAATGTTGTTTTCCTTCGGGCATACTATATAAATGAATATGTATAACTACACTGTTTCAAGGCTGGACAGGCTGGCGAGCCGGAGGAAAAAGGGGCAATCGGGTCGCGGTAATCAGGGTCTCTTGAAGGCTGTTTCCGAAAAAACCGGAGTGCCGCATCGCACGATACAAAAATTGACTTCAAGGGAGATAAGGAATCCTACTATCCGAACTCTTCAGCCGTTGTACGATTTTGTCATAACGTTCGACGCGGAAATAAATGAGCTTGACGATGCGCTCACAGAAATTCAGCAGCAGAGGATGAAGGATGATCCAAACGCTTGATTTATTCGCGGGCATTGGCGGCTTTGCCCTGGGTCTTGAGGAAACAGGTCTTTTCAAAACAACGTGCTTCGTCGAGAATGAGCCGTACTGTCAGGCTGTACTTAGACACCACTGGCCGCATGTGCCGGTGCTGGGAGATATACGCGATGTCCGAGGAAGAGACCTCCCAGAACCCCATCCAGATGTCCTTGTGGGAGGATTTCCCTGCCAGCCCTACTCCCAGGCCGGCCGGCAACGCGCCCAAAGTGACCCCCGCGATCTCTGGCCGGAAATGTTTAGGCTTGTCAGGGAATGCCGGCCCACTTGGGTTGTTGGAGAAAACGTTGTTGGACTCGTCCAGCTGGGCCTCGACCGAGTTCTCTCTGACCTGGAAAGCGAAGGCTACGCCACAAGGACGTTTAATATTCCGGCTTGCGCGGTCGGCGCACCGCACCTTCGGCAACGGCTCTGGATTGTTGCACACTCCCGCAGCCCAAGCGAACCAGATGTCCCCATCGATGGTGACGAGGGACGCTGGCAGCTGGGGTTCGACTTTGTGGCCGACACCGACGCAAGACAGCGCAACAAGTCGCACGAAGAAATACAAGCAGGGAGGAGCTCCATTGACCTATGCAGTCAAGATGTGGCCAACACCGGATGCAAGTCAGAGGGGTCCGAGGTCAGTGGACCTGGTAGAGAATGCATCGAGCGTGCGTCGGAGAGACAGCGGCCAGAGGCGCGGCATCGATCTGGAAACATCCGTGAAGATGTGGCCAACACCGACAGTTCAGGATTCGTCAAACGACGGGGGTCCGTCTCAATGGAGACGCAATACACCTCCGCTGAATGTAGTCGTCAAGGACAGTCCCCAAGTAACTGGCTCACTGAACCCAACGTGGGTCGCGTGGCTCATGGGGTTCCCGCTCGAGTGGCTCAGCTCCGTGCCCTGGGCAACGCGCTCGTCCCGCAGATCGCAACCCAAATAGGCATGGCCATCGGCCGTGTCCATCAATGAACAGTCCCGCCAGAACGAAAAAAAACCAGATTGCGCTTGAGCGCCAGCGGTTGCTGGAACTGGAATCGAAGCGCACTCACCAAAAGGCACTGGACGCGGCAATCAAACGAGAGGAAAAAGAACAATGAGCGCACAGGCGATCTCGGCTTATCGGCTGGCAAGAAAAACAGATCCCGCCAGTTCGCACATCGGAGCACGAAACAAATTATCGGGCCGGAGGCAGCAAGTGTTAGATCTCGTCAAGGCAAATCGCGGATCGACTTCCGGGGAGCTGTCGAGGTATATGTTGCGCCGTTACCCAGACCTTCCGATTCGGACGTGCGCCGAAACGCCGCACAAGCGACTTCCCGAATTAGAATCACTGGGCCTCGTCCGGCGCGGCGGTATGAGAAAATGCAGAGACTCGGGCAACCAAGCCCTGACTTGGTGGCTCAAAAGCGGAGGAAGCTAAAAGCATGTCAATCGATTGCTTAAATTCAGCCCTTAAAACCAAAGGGCTGACGCCAACGAAAAAATTCATTTTAGTCGTCTTAGCCAATTACGCGGACGAAAAAGGCAGTTGCTACCCCTCGTACCGGCACATTGCAAACATCGTTGGCCTTGCTGACACCAAAGGTGTGCAGCGCACAATTAAGGAATTTGAAAATGACGGCCTTCTTAAAATTGAACCCCGGAAATCTGCGACCGGGCAGACAAGTAATCGTTACGTTCTGACTCTGAATGGGGGCGCTCAGACCCCCCGGGGTCTCACAACCCCCCGGGGTATCAGCACCCACCCCCCCGGGGTCTCACAGCCCCCCTATACTAAAGAGTATACAAAAGAGTTATCTATAGTGGGCGATCAAACAATCAACCCAATCGCATGGCAGGATTTCGTTAATCATCGAAAAGAAATCAATAGAAAGCTAACGCCGGGAGCAGAGAAGAAAAACAGACAGGTTTTGGCAGGGCTACCGTTTGATGATCAGCAAGAGATCGTTGACCAAGCGATTCGGTCTGGATGGACCGGACTGTTTCCGTTGAAAAAGGGAGGAGGCAATGGAGAAAATACAAGAAGTCTTAGCGCGGTCGACCGAGTCAGGATCGCGGGAGAAAAACGAGCAGCCAGGCGTGCAGCAGCCGGAAAAAGTGATTGAGCGCCTATGGAACCGAATGACTCAACTCTACGGACACAAATGGACTTCTTCCTACGGCGAATTTGACCAGGACGACACCTGGGCAATGGGCCTCGCCGATCTAAGCCTTGATCAAATCAAGACAGGATTCGTTTCGTGCCTCGACTCCGACGAAGAATGGCCGCCGACACTTCCCCAGTTCCGGCAGCTCTGTAAAGCAGGAAAACCCGATGTTCCATATGTCCCGCAGATCCCGCACCGTTTGTCTATGGAACAAAAGACCAAGGGGCAAGCGAACATTTCGGCCCTGATTCAAAAGCTGAAAACCAATGCCAGCGTATGATCTTTCAGAACCTCACGACCGTCTGGCTTTGATGCTTTCGCAGCCGAACCGAGCGCGAATGAAGAGCGTGGCCTACCTGATTGAAAAAAAGTACGGACCCCTGGCGGTCGAAGAACTGAGAAAGGAGTATAAGCGTGTCGTTGCCAACTGAAAATCACGTTGAACAATGGCTTACGCAACTCGGCGAGACCGATGAGGCAATGGCTCAGGCAACGGCTGAGTATTCTGCGGCCAAGGAAAATCTGAAAGTACAACGCGCCCTCGCTACCCCGTCCACTGGAACAAGCATCGAACGGGAACGAGCTGCATTAACATCGGCTCAGTACAAAATCGCCTTGGACGCGCTAAAGGAAGCCGAGTATCAGAAAACTCTGCTCGGCTTGAAGCGGAGACAATTTGAACTTGGGATAGACGTTTGGCGCTCTCTAAACGCGAATATGCGGCATTGATGGAAAATGAGCAGAGTCGAGGTTATCGGTAACGCAACGCTGTACTTAGGCGATTGCTTGGAGATAGTTCCAGCACTCGGGAAAATTGACGCGGTGGTGACTGATCCGCCCTACCCAGATGAACATACCAAAGAGTATAGGTATAACGAATCTGCATTGCGTGAGATAGGCATCACAAAAGGGATGGTATTTTGGAGCGCAAAGGCAGAATTTCCTTTGCCTCACAGCGCAATACATATTTGGGACAAGAAGGTAGGTGTGCAGTCCGAGTATGAGTGCATATACCAGATTGGCGGGAAAAAAAACGCTTACAAAGTGTTCCGGTTTTACTTAATCAATTCAACGGTAGCGGCAAGGTTTACAGGTGATGAATTTTATGATCATCCGTCACAAAAGCCTATCCGGCTGATGTGCGCTTTAGTCGATTACATGACCGTAGCGGGTCAAAGGGTGGTCGATCCCTTTATGGGCAGCGGTACGACCGGCGTGGCTTGCATGAATCTAGGTCGAGAGTTCATCGGCATCGAGATTGAGCCTAAGTATTTCGATATCGCATGCGAGCGTATCGAGAATGCACAACGGCAAATTAGAATGTTTGCATAAAATGCTAAACGAAAACAAAGATGACCGGCAATGGAGTTTGGTTTAGTGGAAAGGCATTAATGAAAAAGAAAACAGTTTCCCAGCTCAGAAAAAAACTCTGGGAGCTGACTTCAAAATTTGTGAGATTGTCTGCCGCCGACAGCTATGGCTTCTGTTTTTGCGTAACGTGTTCGGCAAGATTGGATTGGATCTACGAGGCTCAGGCTGGTCACTTCATTGCGAAGGCTCAAGGCAACGCAACAGCGTGGGATTTGAGAAACATCCACGTCCAATGTTATCGCTGTAACATCAATCTTGGAGGAAACGGAGCCGAATATTATCCGTGGATGTTGAATAAATATGGCGAAGATGTAGTAAGCGAATTGCGGCGTTTGTCCAAAACTACCCGAAAAATTACCCGAGCTGAGTATGAAATAATGATCGACGAAATGGCGACGAAATTGGCGAGGCTGATCGTGCTCAAAAAAGGTAGTAAACTTGCATCGTTGTGATTGTTGACCACGGACAATTTTTCAGCAAAGAAGAACTGCAATGCCGCTGTGGACGATTCTGTGATTACGCTTGCCCGATGGACGCTGATTTTATGCAGAGACTAGACGATTTGCGAGAGCGGTACGGCAAGTCTCTGCGAGTCACCAGCGGATACCGTTGCCCGGAACACAACAGCAACGTGTCGTCAACGGGAGCCAGCGGCCCTCATACCACTGGGAAAGCAATAGATTTTGGAGTTTCGCGGGGTGATGCACATGCTCTCTTGGAGATAGCGATGGGTATGAATTTTTCTGGAATTGGAATAGCGCAAAAAGGATCTGGACGATTCATCCATCTCGACGATTTGACAGCCGAAGAAACTAACAACATGCGACCGTGGTTATGGAGTTATTAAATGTTTGGGCTTCAAAAGATAGCCTTGATGGTCATTTTATTCACGGCTTTGGCCGGATCGCTCGGACTCGCTTACGTACAATGGAAAAAATCGGTAATCGAAACCGCCGGAACCAAGGCGACGGCAGAGGCTTTTATGGAGCGCGACAGCTTTGAAAGCGATCAGCATAGCGTTGCACTGGAAGAATTGGCGGCGCTCAAAGCCAGAATGGAAACAATCGAGTCTGAGTTTAATAGTTTTGAAGAACTACAAAAACTGGACTGGGATTCGGAACTGCAAACAGATCCAGAGGATTTTGCTGATCGTGCTACTGTTGCTACTGAACGCGTGTTCCACGATCGACAGCAATTACTTCAAACGGTTTTTAGTGAGTGAAGTGGCTTGCGAGTCACCTCCTGCTTACGTGCCAGGGATCCTGGAGCCGGTGAAATGGCACGCGGTCGCCGGAATCGCCGATCGCCGGTATATGGCGCTGACGGGCGATGATTATAAAAATCTGGCGAAAAACGGCGTCGTAATGGAGAAAGCGCTGCGTCAGAGTCACAGCAGGACAGTACATTACAAAGGTTGCATCGAGAGACACAATGCCAAACGACACGAAACAACTGATGAATAACGGGAATCTGATCCCGCAACTGCTGTTAAGTACGCTATTTATCTGTGCTTACGCGGCTTTGGTGTACGTTATTGTCGTTGGAGATGTTGAGACATCTGACAGCACGATGCCTGTTTTGTTAATCATCGTCGGATCTTTAACGTCAAGTATGACATCAATAATGAGCTTTTGGTTTGGTTCGTCCAGTGGATCGAAGGAAAAATCGAGGAACGGAAAATGAAAATCGACCTCCAAACAAAATTACGCAGACGGCTGGAGCGGATGGTCATCAAAATGGCGTCGCTCGGAGATGCCCTGCTGTACATTATGACAGCAACCCTGGTGCTGGGTGGCCTGGAAAAACGGGCCTCAAAGCGGTTTCCGCTGATGAAGAAAAATGCCGGTTCATAAAGTGAAAGGCGGCTTTCGATGGGGTTCGACCGGAAAGGTCTATAAGACCAGGGCGGCTGCTGAACGCCAGGGCCGCGCTGTCTATGCCTCAGGATACAAGGCCAAACTAAGGAAACGTAAAAAGACATGAAATATCCCCGCAGGATTCGAACGATCAACGGCAAGCGAGTCACCGTTCGCAGTCCGAGGGAGGAAATCTCTGCATTGAAAGAGGCGCGAGAGCGTCTAAAATCGGATTCTAAGACGCTAACGGCTCTTGGGGATGATGAGCTGGGGGTCAGGACTGAACGGTCAGCACAGCGCCTTGATAAGCGTCTGAGGGCATCAAAAGACCGTTCCAGGGAATGGGAGCGTTATCTCAAAGAGCGATTGAAAGACGATGATGAGTTAATTTTCCTTTTGTCTTGAGATCAAAAATTTAAGGTTGAGTTAAGTGGACGAAAAAAAACGAAACAAGGGCGGAGCGCCGTTGGGGAACAAAAACAACCTGGGCGGCAAAGATCGCGAGTTCAAGTATGCGTTGCGACGCACCGTCAAGCAATACGAGGAAAAGGGACTGCCGAGAGGCGAAGCTCTGAATCGAGTGACCGAGAGGCTGGTGCAGTTTGCACTTCACGGAGATCCGAAAGAAGCGCTGCCGGCCATGCACCTGATCGCCGACCGAATCGAAGGAAAGGCCGCTCAAGCTCTGCATGCTGAGCCTGGAATGCCGGAACTCATCACGCTCAAATGGGACGAAGAAGATGAATATTAACTCCCCACGCTTCAATTCGCTCGGAGTCGTGGGGCCGATGAGACGAATGCTCGAACGTCGTGCCTTTCGAGGTGCTTCGGAAGTACCCATGAGATTCAATGCCCTGATGAAAGAATTTATTTCGCAACCGCAAAGAATGGGCGCACGAACGCAATCGAGAAACACGCTTGGCATTGATCACCCGTTCGCAGAATCACACCCTGCTGCCCGAATGATTTTATCGATGGTGCCCGGAGGTGGCCCAGTGTCAGGTTACACGCAGGAAGATATAGCCACGTTGCAGCTACCAGAAGAAACGCCGTTATTCTCACCGCTCGGATATGACATCACGGATAAAGACTTAGCAAAAGTAGGGCTTGCAACCGATGCAATGGATTTTCTGCCGGGGGCAGCGATTGTTGGCGGCATGGCAACAGGAGCGGGACTTCTGGGCCGTGCGCTCAAAAGCAAAAACTACGTCCCGACATCAACCGAGGATGTAGCGTCTGTCCTGCTTGCCCCAGCGCTCCAGCGCCAGGGACTACTCGATGAGGCAATGGTTGGCGGAGAAGCGGGCGCAGCAGCACTGGCAAGAGTCGGCAATACCGCACCACAACAGGCGATGGAGCTTGCCGAGCAGATGGAGAGCGCAGGGCGTAGCCGTGACGAGATATGGGCGGCGACGGCTGAACTGGGTTATCCAGTGTTTCGTGGCAAGGACGGGAAGCTAAGGTTTGAAATCGACGACAGTGCGGCGCGGACGCGAGGGGTTGATGAGCCGAAAGTAACGCGAGGGGCGATATGGAAGTCGGAAGACGCTATTGAGCACCCCGAATTTTACGATATGAACCCAGATGCAAGGTTGCTTCAGATAAGGGATTATCAGGGGCAAGGCGGGCGGTACATTCCGAGTGAGGGAAGGATAGAGATAGGCGCAAGTCGTAGTACGTCGCCACTAGAGTTTAAGTCCACTGGGCTGCACGAACTACAACACGCCACACAAGGGGCAGAGGGGTTTGCTAGGGGCGGGACTCCTGACGAGTTTATAGGACAGGGGTTGCGCGACTTACTGACCAACATAAACGATGTAAAGCCACTGCAAGACGAGTTATTGCGAATAGATATCGACGCTCAGATGGGCAAGCTCAAGCAGGACATGGGCATTGATGTGTCGCAGGCAGAAACGGCAGCGATGGCGAGGGCGGACGAACTTAGGACGCAGATAGACAACATGATGGCCCGCAAGTCGTTAGCGACAGCAGATCCCTACGATATGTACCGCGCTCTCGCAGGCGAAGCCGAAGCCCGCCAAGTACAAGCCCGCATGGACATGACGCCAGCAGAGCGGGCAGCTAATCCGTTCTATGCTGATTACGATGTACCTGAAGCAGATCAGATCGTGCGTTACGGCGATGGCCCGAGTGCAATGGTGGCCTACCACGGCTCCCCGCATAAATTTGGCGTATTAGATCCCACCAAGATAGGCACAGGTGAAGGCGCTCAGGCTTTCGGGCATGGATTGTATGTAGCTGAGAATCCAGACACAGCAAAAATGTATATTCCAGACCGCAGTTATGTGGGAAGACATATGCAAGGCCAACCGATTGAAACTGAGTTTGACGCTAAGTGGATAGCGCAAACAGCAGTTGATGAACATGGTGACAATGCGTTAGAGCATTTGCAAAATGTGTTGAAACAAAGAAGTTACAGCAAGAATCTAGCGCAGAAAAAATCAAACGAACAAGTTAAAGACGCCATTAACATGGTTACTAAGGGGGAGGTTAAGCGCAGCGGTCACTTCTACGAAATAGATGTCCCCGACGCAGACATAGCCAAGATGCTGGATTGGGATGCGCCGTTTGACAAGCAACCAGAGGCGTTAAAAGAATACATACGTGCCCTCGATGAAGATGAGATGCAGTATCTTTTTGAAGAACGGTACGGCATAAACTATATTCCAGAGGAAATGACGGGAGGTGAATTGCATCGCGTATTAGAAGTAGCATACGAGAACGATATGATTATCCCATCATCGCGATTAGATAAAATTAATTTGGAAAGATCGACGACTAGCAAAGAAGCCGCAGCCATAGCACTTGAAGAAGCTGGCATCCCCGGCATCAGATACTTCGATCAAGGAAGCCGAGCAGCCGGTGACGGCACCCGCAACATGGTGCTATTCGATGACTTAGCCAGACGCGCCAAAGTCCTGAAACGCAATGATAAGCCTATTGGCGGTTTGTTAGGTGCCGGTAATTAAAATCCCATACCGACCCCGCCCACTTCAGGCGGAGGCGCATAACCGGAAACAGCGTTTCGGATTGCTCATTTGCCATCGTCGTTTCGGCAAAACGGTATTCGCCATCAACGAACTCATCAAACATGCCGCTCTCTGCCCTCACACGGCCCCACGTCTCGCGTACATCGCTCCCCTCTACCGTCAGGCCAAGTCTGTGGCCTGGGACATGCTGAAGCATTACAGCCGGGTGATACCTGGGATCCAGTTCAACGAAGCGGAGCTGCGTGCAGACCTTCCCAACGGGGCGAGAATACAGCTATTCGGAGGCGATGCGCCGGACACCCTTCGAGGTCAGGGCTTTGATCTGGTCGTGATGGACGAATACGCGCAGATGTCCGCACGACTATGGCCGGAAGTTGTGAGGCCGGCACTTGCGGACAGAGAAGGCAGGGCGATATTTATCGGGACTCCGATGGGCCATAACGCATTCTTCGAGCTGTACGAAACCGCCAAAAACGATGATGACTGGTATGTCCGAATCCACAAGGCCAGTGAGACTGAGTATGTCTCTGCCACCGAGCTGGATGCAGCCCAAAAGGTAATGTCTGAAAGTCAGTACGCGCAGGAGTTTGAGTGTAGTTTCACGGCAGCGGTACAGGGAGCCTATTACGGGCGGCTTTTGGAGGAAGCAGAGCAAGAGCGACGGATCGGGAAAGTGCAACACGACCCCGGATTGATGGTCGAAACGTGGTGGGATCTGGGAATCGGGGACAGCACCGCAATCTGGTTCGCCCAGAGAAACGGGCCTGAGATACGACTAATCGATTACTACGAAGCCACGGGAGAAGGATTAGCCCACTATGCGAATGTCCTGGAGGAAAAAGCCAGGGCGGGGAAATGGAAATACGACAAGCATGTTTTTCCCCACGATGTGCGCGTGAGAAGCCTCGACACTGGCAGAACCCGAGTCGAAGCCCTGGAAAGCCTTGGGATTGAAGCAGAAATCATGCCGCAGCAAAAAATAGAGGATGGCATCGAGGCCGTTCGAAGACAGCTACCGAATTGCTGGTTTGACGATCTGCATTGTAAACGAGGCATAGATGCGCTCCGGCAATACCGTGCCGAGTACGACGACAAACGCCGAACCTTCAGGCTCAAGCCCGTCCACGATTGGTCATCTCATGCCGCCGATGCGTTTAGGTATGGGTGTTTGTTCACGCCAACAGTCTCAGGATGGGAACCCCTGGAATACTCCAACGCAGGAATAGTCTGATGCAGAGTATGGAGAGACCGTGATAAAAAGGGGACCATTGTTTAAGGCGTTGATATTGATTGCGTTATTGTCTGGATGCATCAGCGCCAGCGTTCCCCCCGAGCCGCCGAAGACGATTGACGAATTAGCGGCCCAGCTCGACGAGCACGGGAATCAAAAGGTCAAATTGTTGTTCGTCCTCAGTGCCATGACCGGGACGATCAACGAACTAAACAATACGTCCAACCATCAATTCTCTGTCGAAAAGGCCGATTTGACTCGTTTGGTGGCGTTCACCGACCGGCCTGACAGATATGCTTTCGATCTGTCAATACCGATGTTCAAAGCCTTATGGGGCGGCGGGAAGGATAGTTTTGCCATAGATCCTCCCAACGCGGTGCTTGTCGATGACAGCGGGAGAATAGGCATCACGATGTTGACCGGCTTGATTGATGAGCCTGACAACCTGACCCTGAGACTGGACAGAAATGCTTACAGGACGATTGATTCTGGCGAATCCCTGCTAGGAACAGAGCTGCAAAATCCCGTATTAGTCATCGACGCCTCGATCTTGACAGCCGCAGGACTGGCGGGATTGCTCAGGGCAGGGGCGCAAGCGTGCGTTCAGGTCGAGTGCTATTGGGCTTTGGCGGGCGGGTAAATGGAACTAAGCAGAACAAACCCATCCGAGGAATACACCTGGTGCCTGAGCAATTACACTGAGCTGCATCAGGGCGGAAAACTTTTTGATGGCCGCAGCCTAAAAAAATTCATTCGGCTGCTGAATGGCCTAATTAAGACCAATCGATGTGAAACCTTGCTTGACTATGGTAGCGGACAGGGAATGCTGTACGGGCCTCATTTCGCTGTTCTGACGGGCCTTATCGACAAACCCTTGGCCGACTACTGGGGCGTTGACGTCGATCTGTATGAACCTGGGTTGCCAGAGCATGAGTCGCTACCGGACAAGCTATACGATGCGGTTATTTGTACCGATGTGCTGGAGCATATTCCAGAGAGCGATTTGGGATGGGTTATTGATGAAATCCTGGAGCGCAGCAGCAAGTTCGCATTTTTGAATATAGCGACATTCCCTGCGCTTAAAACCTTCAAGGACGGAACAAATGTCCATGTGTCGGTTTTTAGCCCGAATATATGGCTGGATTTGCTCGCGCAAAAAGACAGCAAAACACCCATCTATGTCTATTTTGACGTGATTGACGACAATCGAGTGGCCCATGAAGGATTCAAGGTCGAGGGGAAAAGGACTATGAGGCTAGGCCCACTCAGCCAGGAGCAAATACAATATGGCTAAGAAAGCGCCCAATCCATACGTCTATTCAGCCACTTTGGTACGGATCATTGACGCAGATACATTAGACTGCGATATTGACTTGGGATTTGATGTCTGGATACGCAAGCAGCGGGTTAGATTTCGGGGGATTGACACACCGGAGTCCCGAACACGCAACAAGGCGGAAAAGGCGCTAGGTCTGGCGGCGAAAGAACGTGTCAAGGAGCTGATACAGCAGAAATTCATGCTTGAAACGTACAAAGAGCGCGGCAAGTTTGGTCGGATATTGGGCGTTCCGCTGACGGCGGATAACAGAAGCGTGTGCGACGTGTTGATAAAAGAAGGCCACGCACGGGAGTATTTTGGCGGCAAGAAGGTGCCTTGGGTTAAAGAGGATTAAAGATGGCAGAGAAATCACAACCTGTATCTGATGATCAAATAGCGGCTATTTGCCGGAGCCAGATCGACGCTTCGGCGGGTTACGCTGGCGGTGAGATCAGCAACGAGCGTGCTGAAGCCCTTGACTACTACTACGGCGAACCCTATGGCGATGAGACCGAAGGCCGATCCCAGATAGTCACCAGGGAGGTCATGGAAACGGTTGAGTGGATATTGCCTTCACTGACGAGAATTTTCACCGATGTCGATAATATGGTTCAGTTCGAGCCGGTCAATGAAGATGATATTGAACAAGCCAAGACCGAAACCGAGGTCTGCAATTACGTTTTCTGGAAACAGAATCGCGGTTTCTATAACACCTACACGATGCTCAAGGATGCGCTGCTATCGAAAACCGGCATCCTGAAAATCTGGTGGGACGATGCCGACGAAGAATCGAAAGAAGAATATGAAGGGCTTGATGAGCTTCAATTGGGCGAGCTATTAAACGATCCGTCTGTCGAGCGGGAAATACTGGAGTTCGAGGAAACACTTGAGGGCTTCAATGTTGTCTTTAAGACGACAAAGCTCCGGGGTCAGATCAGGATCGAGCCAGTGCCGCCAGAGGAATTTGGGATCGCCCGATACGCCAGAAGCCCTTACGTAGAAGATGTCAATTTCTGCTATCACCGAACACAGAAGTCATTTTCCGAACTGATCCAGATGGGCTATGAGCCTGATGTGATCAGAACGCTTCCTTACGATGACGACGTACAAACCGCCGAAGAACTGTCACGACGGAACCAGACAGACGAACAGGAGCCATATGACTTCGCCTCTGAGGAATCCATGCGGATGTACTGGATTTCCGAGTGCTATGTTCGGATTGATCGGGATGGAGACAACATAGCGGAGTTGTTACGAGTGACGCTGGCCGGAGGACATTACACGGCATCCTCGGCACGGTTATTGAGCATAGATGAAGTAGATTTCATGCCGTTTGCTTGCGTGGCTCCCATTTTGATGCCGCACAAGTTCTATGGCATGTCGATAGCTGATTTGACAATGGATCTCCAGAAAATCAAATCTGTCTTGCTTCGATCAATGCTGGATAACACATACCTGGCGAACAATTCCCGAACAGCCGTCAATGACACGAAAGTCAACCTTGACGATCTATTGACGTCGAGACCCGGCGGGATTGTCCGATACAAAGGGGACGGGCCGGGCAGTCAGTACATCATGCCCATTCCGCATAACAATCTGCCGGCTGAAGCCTATGCGATGGTTGAGTATCTTGATGACGTCAGGAAACAACGGACTGGTGTAGGCGATGAGGTCGCAGGACTGGACAAGAACTCCCTGGCAAACGTCAATACAGGCGTGGCGGCGCTGGCATTTGATGCGGCAAGGATGAAAATCGAGTTGATCGCCCGAATCATTGCCGAGGTAGGTTTCAGGGATGTTTTTAGAATCATCCACCAATTGCTTATGACGCACCAAGATCGACAGATGATCGTTAATATTGCCGGTGAGTTTGCCTCCATCAACCCTTCGGAATGGCGCGAACGCCAGAATACAACGGTCACGGTTGGCGTGGGAACGGTATCCAGGGAGCGCAGAATGGTCGCTTTGGAGGCCATCATGCAGAAGCAGAATGAGCAGATCCAACAGGGCGGTATGGGAACCGTCGTGCAACCGCATCAGGTCTATCAGTCATTATCCGATATGGTCGATGCGTTTGGATTGGAACCCACTGCGTATTTTACAGATCCAAGAACGGTCCCTCCGCCGCAGCCGAAGCCCGATGTGCAAGCTGAACTTGCCATGACTCATGCTAAAGCGTTGATGATGGATGCCGAGAGCAAGATCCAAAAGAATCAGATCGAAGCACAAAAAATGCAAGCCGATATGGAAATGAAGATGCGCGAGCAAAACCTAAAGGCGCAGGAACAGGCGCTGAAGGTCGAAATCGAAACAATGAAAGCGCAGCTCATTTCCCTCCAGCGAGAGACAGATTCCGAGCAGAAGGTGGCGAGTCTTGAGATCCAGATGGACAAGCAGGAAACAGAAAACGAGCTGAAACGACTTGAATTGGAGTTGCAAGCTGTTAAAGCTGAGCGGGATCAGGATATTAACCTGTACAAAAACCAGGTCGATAACGTGACGAAACTGATGCAAGACCAATCTGAGCCTGTGGATTTGACGGAAATGCGGGAATGGATCGCTCAGCTAGTAGCCCAAAACCAAGAACTCAATGAACGCCTTGACATTATTGCAGCACCATCGCCCCGCGTTATTCAGAGGGACGAACAGGGGCTTGTCATACAAATTGGCGATCAGCCTGTGACCAGAGATGAATCTGGAATGGTGATCCAAATTGGATGAGCACAACAGAATCAAAGAACGGGAAAGAGGCCACCAGGCCAGGATCATCCTTGATAGCCCTCTTTGGCAGGAGGCCAAGGAAATCATTACTGACGAATTGAATGAAGCGTGGCAAAATACAGCCATGACGCAAGCCGATGAACGTGAAACGATATACCGAATGCTAATAGCGGCTCACGCTGTTTTTAATCACATCGAGACCGTGATGAAGACGGGCAAGATGGCAGAGATGCAACTAGAGGAAGAACACAATGGCTGAAGCACAAGCTACGATTGAACAACGAATTTCGGCTGCATTAGCACCTGAAGCGCCACCCCCGGAAGCGCCGCCGGTTGCTGCGGTTCCAGATCCAGCGCCACAAGCTGAACCGGAACCCGTAGCAGAAGCCCCAACAGAGTCAACTGAGCCAGCAGAACCAGCAGAATCAGCAGAGCCGGCAGAACCAGCAGAGCCGGCAGAGCCGGCAGAGCCAGAAGAGGCGTTACCGGAAGCAGCAGAGGCCGTTGAAGAAGTCTCGCTGGAGACATTCTCAGACCTCGCAGGACATCTTGGCATTGATGCTGCGGATTTATATGCCCTGAAACTTCCCATCACGAACGTGGACGGGGAACGTCAGGAGGTTTCCATAGGAGAATGGAAAGACGGCTATCAAAATGCACAAAGAGCAGAGCGATTAACACAGGAAGCGCAGGATTTAAGAGACCAGCTTCAAGCCGAGAAACAGGCGTTGGCTCAAAGACAGGAAAGAGAAGCCGTAGAGTCGGCTAGTCTGTTAAATTCAGTAGAACTGGCGTTAAAGAAAGAATATAACCAAATTAACTGGAACGAACTGCGTGCCAACAACCCAACCGAATGGGCTGTCAGGCGACAGGAATTTCAGGAACGCCAGTCGGCGTTGACTAAAATGCGACAAGATTCCGCCCAGGAATGGGACAGGAATCAACAAACAAGAGCAGAAGAACATAAAGGACAAATGGCCGAAGCCATAGAGCGAGAGCATCGTTCAATGATGGCTAAAGTGCCGGAGTGGAAGGATGAAAGCGTTATGCAAGCCGAGCAAGCATCGCTGCGCGATTATCTCCTTGAAAGTGGCTACAACCCGCAGGAAATTGACGAAGCATATGATCATCGCGCTATTGTGTTAGCTCGCAAGGCGATGAAATACGATGCCATGCAATCTACAGGGAAAGCCGCGACAAAAAAGGTTGTTAAATTAGGCAAGAAAGTTCTCACACCGGGAGCCAAGCGGTCTAAAGGCGCAGCCAAAAAGGATGCAGAAGGCAGGATGCGGAGCAGTTTGAAAAAATCAGGCTCCGTAGACGACGCCGCTGCTTTAATTCACCATCGACTAAGAGGATAAGCATATGGCCGTACCAACTGGCTCATATCAGACATACTCCGCTGTCGGTGAGCGCGAGGACTTGTCGGATATTATTTTCGACATTTCCCCGATGGACACCCCATTTCTGACCAATGCTCGGCGCGAATCAGCGACGATGACTTTGTACGAGTGGCAGACCGACTCGCTTGCTGCTGCGGCTAATAACGCTGTGATAGAAGGTGACGATGCGACAACCAATACGGCATCGGCAACCTCCAGGCTCGGCAATTACACTCAAATCTCCACGAAAGTTCCCCGCGTAACGGGAACCCTTCGGGCTGTTGATACAGCCGGTCGCGCTGACGAGCTGAGCTATCAGATTTCAAAGCGCGGCAGAGAGTTGAAGCGTGATATGGAAACGGCACTTTGCGGCAACCAGGCAGCTTCGGCTGGTGGTGCAGCTACGGCTCGAAACCTAGCGGGTTTGGGCGCGTGGCTTTCAACCAACCAGGTGCAGCAGGGTGCAGCCGCTACGACGCCAGCGACGACTTCCGGCGCTCCAGGCACCGATCCAACTGCGGGAACGGCAGCGACATTCGTTGAAGCCAACCTTCAGTCTGTCGTTAAAAAATGCTGGGACAACGGCGGGAATCCAGGAGTCATCATGTGTGGCTCGTTCAATAAGCAAGAGGCATCAGGATTCTCGGGTATTGGCACGCTGTATAGAGATGCACAGCCGTCAGGCCCAATGTCGCCCGGTTCGATTATCGGCGCGGCGGATGTCTATGTCTCCGATTTTGGGCAGCATCAGATCGTGGCTAACAGATTTCAGCCAGCAGCGACAGTCTTCGCTCTGGATATGGAATACTGGGCCGTGTGCTATCTGCGTCCAATCCAGACCACCGAACTGAGCAAGACAGGTGATTCGGATAGACGTATGCTGATTGCTGAATACACGCTGGCATCATTAAATGAGGCCGCGTCCGGCAAGGTTTACACGACAACCACATCGTAAGTGTTCCTACGCAACAGCACTTACAACCACCTTGGGGGGCGGTCCGCCGCCCCTCCTTTTTAATGTTTCACGTGGAACAGGGGAAATAAGATGCCCAAAGGCTACGGTAAAAAGAACAGCTCTAATTCGAATAAAAAGAGCAGCATGACAGGCGGCTCAAACTTTTCGAGTAATAAAAGTCAACGCATGAAAGGTACCGGCAATTTCACAAAAGGCGGTACTTCACAGATGCCTAAACATGCCACATTCGGCAATGGGTCGAAGCGTCACGCATGAAGCGACTGATTGATTACGATGCCGAGACTCAGACTGAGATATGGCACGATTACGATCCAATAACCAGGGAAACGACGATTGCTGAAATTCAGGACGTTGAACCCCTGCTGGATAGCAATCAGGCTGTAAGGAACTTTGATACCGGGGGTGCCAAGGGCTTGAATGAGTATTCAAAGCAGGGCATCAAGAACAACTGGTGGCATGTGGCTTCGATTCCGAACTCCGTGATGGTCAAGTGGAAAAAGGAATTAGGGATCGATATATATAATCGAGACCATTGGCCGCAGATTAAAAAGCTGCTGAACGATCGTGACTGGGCCTATCTCAGAACCGGGACGGGACGTGTCTAGTCTTGTTGAAGACGCGCACGCAGCTCTCGAACATAACGATCTGGAGTTTGCCGGCAACCTTTTAATCGAGCATCTATATAACGAGCCGGATGACGTAGATGGCTGGATCGCTTTAACGCGGTTTTTCATGGATGCAAGCAAAGCTCCGTTTGCTTATCCTGTCGCGCTCCAGTCAGTTCAAAAAGACCGCAATTGGCGCACCCTGACAATGCTGGGGGCCGTAGAAGCCAATCTACAGAAGCCGAACGCACACAAGACGCTCAAACAAGCACTGAAAGCCATTCCCAGCGGGGAGGGAGACCGAGATCGGGCCTTGGTCTATCGTCTTTTGGCAAACGCCTATTCACAGGCATTCAACTGGCACCAGGCCGAAAAATGGGCCAGAAAGAGTCTTGAAATCGAAGATCACCATCAGGCCCATACTGCACTTGCCTTCGCAAAGCTCCATCAACGGGAATGGAAAGAAGGCTGGTATCACTATCAATTCCAATTGGGGCATCACGATTATCGGATAAAGCATGATTACGGCTTGCCGGAATGGGAAGGCCAGGAAGGTCGAGTTTTGGTTTATGGCGATCAGGGACTTGGTGATCAAATCGTATTTATGGGCGCTATGCCTATAAAGCCCGCGCAAATTAACTGCGTTGATAAATTGCAAAAGCTGTTTCAGAGAAATTTCCCGTTCTCTGAAGTGTTCGGCGATATGTATAAAAAGGACTTTGACTGGGAGCTGAAAAGCGATTATCAGGTTTCAATGGCAACAGCGATGCAATGGGCCGAGATTAAGCCAAGAGGTGCGTATTTGAAGCCCATGCGGGAAAAGGTTTTGCAATGGCGCGGATTGCTTAATTCCAACGGATCTAAGCCGAAAATAGGCATCGCATGGACAGGCGGGAAAACCGGATCTGCCGGTTGGCGAGACCGTAGCCTGACACTAAAGGACTTGCGCCCGTTACTGGAAATGGATTTTGACTGGGTGTCTCTAGAATACAAGGACAAAAGCGACGAGATCGGCCTGTTTGAGCGCGAAACAGGCATAAAGGTGCTGGACTACCCGTGGGGTACTCAGAGCGCAGACTACGACGATACAGCGGCTCTGGTGAGCTGTTTAGACGCCGTGGTGTGCGTTCCGACGACGATCTATCATCTATGCGGCGCTTTGGGCAAACCGGCCTTGGTTTTGATCCACGATCAGCCTCATTTCCACGAAGGCGTCACCGGCCCGTGTCCATACTGGGAAAGCGTGGAGTTCTACAGAAGGCCGGAATTAGGCACTGAAGGGGCAATAAAGGCCGTTCAAAAGCGGTTAGAAGATTTCATTCGGGTGCCGGATGCAAAGTGGAAATGGGAGGTGGCGGTATGAGGATTTACATCGGCGTCGATCCAAGACAACCCATCGCCTACAACGTGCTGCAATGGAGCATCGTTCGGAGAGCGTCAGTACCTGTTGCGGTGATTCCGTTGATTCTACCGGCTACCCCGATCACACGGGTCGGACTGACCGATTTCACTTTTACACGTTACCTGACCCCCGCATTAAGCGGCTATAAAGGATTGAGTTTGTTTCTGGATGCCGACATGCTGGTTCTGGACGACATTACCAAATTGGCCGGGCTGACCGAAGGAGACCATGATGTTTATGTCGTTAAAGGCAAAGAACGATTTGAATGGCCCTCCCTGATGTTGTTCAACAATGAAAAATGCACGACGTTGACCGCCGATTACATCAACGACGAAACCAATCAACCCAATACATTTGGCTGGGCCGAAAGCGTGGGCGAGCTGCCTCCGCAATGGAATTTCTGTGTCGGTTATGACGAACCGGAAGGTAGTCCGTCGATTATTCATTACACGGCGGGCATTCCTCACTTTGCAGAGACTCGAAATTGTGACTACAGTGCGGAATGGTGGGCTGAATATGAGGCCATGCTTGGGAATTGTAGCTGGCTTGAACTGATGGGCGATTCAGTTCACGCTAAACTGGTTATATCCGGTATAAATGAGCGGAAAAAACAATGGCAATCACGACCTACGCTGAACTAAAAACAGCCATCGGCAACTGGACTGCACGGGACGATTTAACATCGTATTATGATGAGTTCATTGATTTGGCTGAAACTTTCCTAAAGCGCGAACCCGCGCCCTCGAATAGCCCCGATATTGGCGGCATCAGGTCAAACATTTCCAGGGCCACCGGCACGCTGTCGGCGGGGACGGCGACGTTATCGTTGCCATCGGATTATTTGGAGATGTATCGCTTTAATCTAACGGGCGACAATTACACCGTTTTACGGTATCTGGCTCCGAACGAACTGAGCTTGCACCGCAGATCGGGTAGAGGCTTGCCGTCGTTTTACACGATAAGCGATGTTATTGAGCTAAACGTGGCCCCTGATTCTGCTTATGCCTATGAATTATCGTACTGGCCCCAAATCACGGCACTCTCAGACTCGGCGACGACTAACTGGGTTTTGACCAATTACCCTGATGTCTATCTTTCTGCGACGCTGTTTCATGCGTTTACATTCATTCAGGACGACGCCCGAGCCGCTAATTCTTTAGGCCAGTACAAATCCGGCTCATGGAGTGCATCGGAAACCTATCGGCAGGGCCGAACAACACAAGGATCGGTGGCGATTAAAACCGACTCGCCCACGCCGTAATGGACGTTCGATTCGGAGAATTTCTACCTGATCTGAGCGAGCTTGGGAATCCGGGTGCGACTCACGCTCAAAATGTCATCCCACATCAAGGGACTTATCGGCCATTCCCTACGCTGGCAATCGATTCCAATGCGCTGACCGCGAGGGCAAGGGGCGCTATCGCGGTTCAGGATAAAACTAGCACTGTCGTCATGTTTGCCGGGGATGCGACCAAATTATATCGCTATGCCGGGGGAACGTGGTCGGATAAATCAGGCGCGACATACACCAATGCGACCCAGGATAACTGGGAGTTCCTGAAATGGGGTGAGTATGCCATCGGAACAAATTATGCAGACGTTATTCAAATCGGTCCTCTTGACGGATCGAGCAACTTTGCGGCATTGGGCGGAAGCCCACCCAAGGCAAGGCATATAGGCTCTGTTCGCGGATTTGTTGTTCTGGGGAACCTCAAGGTTGGATCGACTTTATATCCTAATCGGGTGCAATGGTCAGGACTAGAGCAGGAAACGTCGTGGGGAACAGTCCCCGGCACGCAAGCTGACTTTCAGGATTTAGTGGGCAATGGCGGTAGGATTCAGGCGATCACATCAGGCGATATTGGGGTGATATTTCAAGAACGCTCGATATGGACGATGGAATACGTCGGGCCTCCGTTAGCATTTCGATTCAACGAAGTTCAGACCGAGATAGGAACGCCGGCCCCCCGATCTGTCGTCAGGTACGGAAATTCTATTTATTACCTGTCTGAAAACGGATTCCAAAGATATGACGTTGGTGGCGATACGGTTCCAATCGGCGACAAGAAGATAGATTTATGGTTCCTGGAGCGCGTTAACGTCGATGAGTATTATCGGATCACGGCGGCGATCGATGTAGCTAATGCTCATGTCGTCTGGTCGTATTCGAACGGTGCATCGGGGCCGGATGAGCTGCTAATTTACGACTGGAAAACAGCTCAATGGTCGTATGCGGTACTCGATACTGAATGTATCTTTGAGGGTCTTTCCCCGGGCTACACGCTTGAAGGACTGGACTCGGTAAACTCAAGCATTGATGCGTTACCCGCGTCTTTGGACAGCGATTTGTGGCGGGGCGGAAGGCTGGGTTTGTATGGCTTTGATACGGCGCATAAAAGCGGTGATTTCTCCGGTAGTGCGCTGACCGCCAGATTAGAGACTGCGGAGGTCGCAAGCGAAGATGGGACAGTTTTGTACTGCGACAACGTTAGACCTTTGGTGCAGGGATCTACGGCCACCAATACCGTCTATCTGGCTACCAGAAACACTTTGACGACCGATCACACGTATAGTTCCGGCGTGACCCAGAACTCCGCCACGGGAGAGCACAATTTAAGAGATGCGGCGAGATACATGAGATTTCGAGTGGATATAGCCGGCGGGTTTGATCACGCACTTGGCGTCAGGGCGAAAGTGAAATCGGGAGGCGTTCGCTAATGGCTTTGACCCCGGCCCAAAGAGCTTTCCAGGAAGGCGGCGGTCTTTATGGCGCGTTGTCCCCCGAAATGAGGGAGTCTTACGAGGAAACCGGCGCTTTTGGCCCGCCAGGTGATGCTCCTTATACCTCTATCGGCGCAAAGCAAATTCGATATGACGTCCCGTGGTCTGTGGCGGATCAATACGGATGGACTGATGCAGATGGAAATGTAAGCGAATCAGCTTCAGATCCAAGGCATCGCAATTACTTCTTTGGTGATAATTTTATAAACAAGCTGGCGACGGATTGGTTCAAAAAGGGGATCACAACCGGCGGCAATGAGGAAATCGTAGCCCATATTCAGGAAAACTACCCCGAAATGGCTCGTGCGATGGAGGCGGGATCTGGATATGAAAACCTGAATATAGGGCGGGCAATAGCCACCTACGATAACGCTATTCGAATCCAGGGATTTCAGCAGCAAAATAAAAAAAGTTTTCTGCAAACGTATGGCCCCGCTGCGCTTGCAGTGGCAGCGGCTGTAACGGCCAACCCTTTCTTAATTGGCACGCAGGGCGCTCTTGCGGCGTCAGAAGGTGACTTGGAAGGCGTTTTGCGTTCGGCGCTTACATTAGGGACTGGCGGCGGGGGTTATACGGACACCTCAAGCACTGTCGGGGATCTTGTAGATGCTTACAACATAGCCAAGGCAACGACCGATTTGGCAAACGCTGGCGACGAGCCAGCCTACGAGATGCCACAAGCTGAATCCGAACCCGAGGCGGAAGTCTTGGTGCCAGACTACACCGATGTAAGAGACAAGACCCCAGATCCGCTTCCAGAAT